>Ga0210059_1001114_pt1 | contig 39215 bp, 23 predicted proteins | sample Ectturendosymbi2_FD_188042 | JGI IMG/M metagenome (GOLD analysis project Ga0210059, IMG submission 188042) | Ecteinascidia turbinata endosymbiont from Florida, USA - Sample 2 (SPAdes) (version 2) | ecosystem: Host-associated > Tunicates > Ascidians > Unclassified | place: Key West, Florida... | reverse complement strand
TTGTTTTCGAATTTCTTTGATTGAAATTACTGTATTTTCAGCCTTTCAGTAGCTGTACATCAGTCTTCCAGTAACTGCACAATCTAGCAGTTGTTCGGTAGTTTTATACTTTAGTTTCCAGCTTGTCCTTCAAGTTCGGTTGTTGTGACTTTAAGTTCTTTTACATGTAGAGAACAATGTAATTGTTCTGCTACACGGCCGCAAATATCATTATCGAAGGCCGAAGATTGTGCACCGTTGTTATATGTGAAACACATGGTACCACGGATTTGTTGTATTTTCCATGACAACCGCAAAGTGTACAGTGCTTGCAAGGCCCTGATACACCTTTGATTTGTTTCTTTCTCTTTTCTAGAAGCAAGGCGCTCGTAGTTTGAAAGTTTTGCCCCGTTGTTATAGACCTTTTGAAGGTGATCATTGCTCTCGTAATTAAAGTGTCTTTCTCTCTTTATTTGTGTTACCGGGTTGGGAAAGACGCAACCCAAACCTGTTGGTCATCTTTCTTGTCGCATCTTTTAGGCGTAGTCTTTCTTCCCAATTTGATGCCATTGCTGTCAAGTCATTTGTTATGTCCAAAGAGAAGTTTGAACTGATCGCTGTTTCTTTGAGTCGATTTAATCTGCTGAAGTTGTTTGGTAGTCTGTAAAAAAGACTAAATCACATCAAAGCACTGACTAATCAAGCAGATACCCAGTTGGCTTATAGACAGTAACAAAGCAACTGTCCAAGTCTGGTTGAAAAGAAATGGGCGACTTGCGTCGGCATCAGTTAGCAATACTAGATTTCAATTAATAATTTTATAAATTTCTTTCGAAATGTGGTCTTGTGGATTAATTCCGATCAATATCGTTTTTTAGGTAATAAGATGACCAATTAAGGTAACTGTTGAACATTAATTAGGCAATTGTGGTAATCTGCCAGTTGGGTAAAAGAACTGAAGATTGAACCTTGTTTTGATATGAAGTTAGACGTGCATTCATTTAGACCTTTAACTTGATAATTGAAGTCAATTATCAGATTTAATGTTTATTCAGTTTGTATATTTGTAATCAGTTGCTAGTAGGTGATTTTCTGTTGCTTTAGTGAAAACTCACATTAGAAATAAAATAATTTTGCAGGGAGGGCGTAAGTTTGTTTACATACTCGAGTTCATCTTTTATTAGAAGTTTTCCTAGGTGGGGGTTTAATAAATTTGATTAGGTTGACAAGGCGATCATTAAAAATTAGCTGTGTAGGACAATAACTGCTTGCATCGCATCACTGACCATTGTGATAATCTGTAAATGACTAACGTGTATCAGGCGATGTTTCAGTGCGAAACTTTGTCGAAGAGATGCCAACAACATCCATGGAACAGGTTTGATAGATACTTCATCAGCGCAATGGCCAGGCTAACTCTGATAAACGGACAAACTTCGTGCTCCCTTTAAGAGGGCAAAACCTTTGACTTTGTCCAGTCATAACGTGCCGACCGATAGAGCTAGAGAGCTGTTCAAACTTTCTAAAGAAGCAGAAAGACTTCTAGGTTTGTTTAAAAAAATGCGGTCACTTCTGGGTTTGAACATATTTTGGTGTGACGTCACGACTTGGGAAGATTGAGGGATTTTTGGATGACGTAATCAGGGCCTGAGAAAAAAGTTCAAGTTACAATATAACCAACTTTGTAATTACGAAAAATTGTGTGTGGTATCGGTGCGTCACGCACCATATAAGAAGGAAACAAAAACTTGATCTCCAGACATTTCAAGCTAAGGGAGAAACTTCCAAGAGAAAAAGCGTCCAGTAGCAAACTGCGGCCGCCCGCTCCCGTAGCATGTGTGCATTAACAGCCGCAGGGCACTCGCAGAATGGCGCAACGGTGCGGCACGGGCTTTCCTCTGACCATGTGTGCATCCGCCTTAAGTCGCACGCAATGATGAAAAATGAAAATGCAAAGCGCAATTAAGATGTGCAACTCTCAATGTCCGCAGTTACTATCGGGTGAAATATTCTCTAACTTACATAGAACGTACTACATAGACATTTTTTTGACAGAAGTGACTTATCATGTTTAAAAAAACGTAAAGCGCCCTTGCAAGTAAACTGCACCAAATGATGAAAAAATAAACACAAACCACGGCTACAATGGAATAAATGCTGTATGCAGGTACAGTACGTAAACGTGAGGTAATCACTCTGTGCTGCTCTCACTTGCAGTAACTAACTGCATCAGTTATGTACAGTAGGTTTAAAAACATTATCAACAACTTTGGATTCTGCTGCATCGTCTTCGCGACTCTCACACTTGTGTGCGAGCTTCTTGTACATGCCACTGTTGAATCTTTTGATCCTGCTAAAGGCAGACCCCACGAGAGGGGGAGCAGCCAGTGCACTGCACCAGGGCCTATTAGAGTCTAGGGGGCCCATGAACCTCATAGTTCAAAATTGAAATGGGCAATTATGCATAAAGTTTTTATTGTTATAATTTCATTTATACAGTCTTGAGCGAATCCATTGAATAAAGTTGTTGTTTCAGTCGTTATAGAATGTATCGTTACTACCTTTGGTGTGCGTTAGGAAATATCTCAATTGCTGCTGTATCAGTCTTAGCCCAATGCACTAAGTAGTGCGTGATGTGACAGAACAGTCGAAAAAATGTTTTACGACGAACGCATAAGACTTTAGTCAGCTCAAGAGAGTTACAGAATGAAGCCAGTTCTTGCTGTTGCGTGTAGCTGAGAGTCATAAATGTCAGAATTTTTGTGATTTGTTATGACAGATATCACACCTGGGAAGGAAGCGGAGTCGCATTGTTACTTTTGTGAAATACTGCGACTATACCCAAACAGCCACTGCAAATTGGAAAAAGTATGTAAAGAAGACGAGCTTTGGTTTATAGAAGGATTTGATGCGTGCTGGAGTTCGCATAAGCTCAAGTACAGTGTGACGCCTCATGCTGGAGGCTTTCGAATAGGCTACGAAATCGCTAGAAAATAACTTCTTACTCTAATATTAAAAAGAAAACATTAGAATGGGCAAAAACAGACTGCAGAAGACTGGAAAAAGTGCTGTTTTCAGATGAAAGTCATTCTGTCATTCATGGGAAGCACAACAGATTTGTCAGGAACAGGAAGGGTGAGCAGTTACGTCCTGCCCTTTTCAACCTTTTCAATGAGGTAGTAAAATACCCTTGAAAGATGTTCTGGAGCAGTTTTAGCTTTTCTCGAGTGGATTCACTTTTGCCAATTGAATTTGTGATGACATCAGACAAATACATTGACGTAATTGAAAGAAATGTCATTGCAGATATGAGAAGGGCATTTCCTGATGGTGAAGGAACATTCCAACAGGATCTTTCCCCATGTCTTTCATCTAAAAAAGGACAATTTTTAGGCAACACAAATTAAATTTGTTAGATTAGCCTGGAAACTCAACAGAAATTAACCCCATTGAGAATGTGTGATTAATAACAAAATCTCGATTACAAAAATTGGATTGCGCCACCATGAACAAGCTAATAGTGGCCATTATTCAGGTATGGTATCGGTACAGTAAATCAAAGAAAACTACCAAAAACTGGTGGAATCCATGCCAAAGCGAGTAACTTAAATACTTCTCCTGCTGTATTACTGCATCGGGGTTGTAGAATTATTAAAATTTATTTGCTAATGAGAATTGCTATAGCCTCAACTATGTGATGTATTGTAGTGGAATTTTTGCAAAGCAACTATGTTATGTTGATTCTTTGTGGATTACCTTTCTAGGATTTTTTGAAGTATAGACCCTCTACATACTTGGAATTAAAGCGATGTGCCTAGTGGTAATTACATTGTCTAAATCAGAGTTGCATATCAAAACTATAATGCGAAAATGAATTCAAAACGAGGCTACTCTGCTCGTGAGATGCGTTTTTGGTAAATTAGTTTGTAAGCGTAATATATGTGTTAGGTTAAATGATTCAAAACTATAAAATTGTCCAAGATGTTTTTTTAAAGAAAAGTATGCCCATTTTGGTTGACAGCAATTTATACTTTAATAAAAGTGCATTGTATTTTTTGTGTCATTTACCTATGCGTTATCCTTGCGTTTCGTTAAACAGAGATGTGTACCTAAACCCATGATGTTAGGTTGCATAATGAAAAATAATTATCCTGATATGACGTTATCTTTGAAAAAGTTGGTTGTAAAAATGGCAGTGAATTTATGTGCAGCAAGAAAATTGGTGATGTTCGTTCTTATGCTTACAGTTGGATTTATATTGGTTTGTTCCTGGAAAATTTTCAACTCACATGTTCTGGTGAACTACTTAGAACAGTATGAATGGAGAAACGGAAACAAGCATCAACTGTCAGGGTTCCCCCACTCTACCTCTGGCGCTAAGCGAAGCAAAGTTTTCCCCTCCTCCGCTACAAAGAAAGAGTCGCTTGAATCTTCGTTGCCACAAACCTGGAAAAAGACTTCGAACGGTTCAAAAAACAGCACAGTGGAAAGTAATCAAAAAAACAAAACCAACCGTGAACTTCAATTAATGGGTGACAGGCAGCGATGTGTGTTTGAGACATCACGCACGTATAATAAGGGTAAAGTGGAGTCGCCTCAGATCTTACTCAATCCAGACAGATTTTTATACCCAGGCCTTGTTTGGGGACCAGGAAACCAGATGGTAGGCCTTTGGCAATCAATGTACCTTGCCATTCGGCTTAACAGGTAAGGGGTCCCCTGGATTACTATTGTTCGATTTGCGTCACGTTAATACTAACGTCGGGTGTGGCAGAACCGGTGGTCAAAAAAATGCTTTCCTTCAACTGCAGTTTATCACAAAAACTACACTGAAAATATAAGTCTCACTGAGCAGTTTGAGCACTAACAAAGTTACTTTTCTCTAATATCATACGATTTTTGATGAAAAGTAAAGTAGACCAAATATAGCGAAGGTGTCATATATGCCTGAACTGAATTACTCATAAAAAAATTATGGGCGCGAAGAACTTCTCCTTTTGTATAGTGCTAACAAGACCGTAGAAGCATGCACTGAGTGAGTTTCAGCTTTTTACAACCACCTGGCGCATAACACCCTCTAACCATAAGGTCGGGTCAGCGTGATTTCATCACCTCACACCAACGTCGGGTCTGCTGGACCCGAAACCACTACCTTTGCAAAATCGATGAAAATCGTGCACGACCTCACGCGCACCTACTAACTGGTCACACAAAAAATGAAGCTACTGAAGAGTTGAAAACGCACCGACGCGCACTTACGTGGTTTCACGCGAGTGACCTCATTTGACCCTGGGTCTGCCAGACCCACGATAGTATTCCAGGGTTGAAGTATTTTTTCAGCACTCTAATATATTTTTTATCAATGCATAATGTGGCAGTTGCGTGACGTTTTAACAAAGCCCCTAACAATTTGGCAAAGCCAGAATATTTATTGTGTTAACTGCACTTGTTTCACCAAAACGTCTAAAGTTGCCATAAGGCACGTGCAAAATTGAAAGTTGTGACCATGCTCGGTAAAAGTAATGTGCTTCTTATTTTTTATTAATGCGTGGAACTTACAGACATCTATTGTATGCATGAAAACCCCTTGAATCTGTGTACGTTTGTTTCATTGTTTTGACTGAAACGACAGCGCAGTAAAATCCTTGGATGTACCTGCTATAAAAGCTTGACAGAAAACTTCGCAATCGCTGGCATATCGACCTGCTTAGACATAATTTCCAGGTCAGCGAGATTTTTGTGGTAGGCCTAACATGAAATGTCGTTTGATTCTGAACTTTTTTATATGATAATAATTATCTGAATTGTTTAGGACACTGGTATTACCGCTGTTTGAATCTCACTTTACAACGGGTGGCGGTTCAGTTCTTCCAGAACATCGCATTGACGTTCAAAAAATTCATAGTTTCATGTCCAGCATTTCTATTGATCATTTTCGAAACATTTGCAAAGGAAGCTTTGACGTTGCTCTGCAGGTACTTTTTTAACTTAGCCATCAACTTTCGCAACCGTTCATGAACGCACGATCAGAGACTTAAAAGTTGCCAAGCGGAATGCTCAACCAAACGGCTACATTTTTAGAAAGGAACCATTTCTTACTGCATTGAAAACCATGATGTATTCCCGGATATTTCGCTGAATAAACAGTGTAATTTCATATTAAAATTGTGCATTAGCACGAATCGTGTACTTATTTAGCATAATGACATTTTGTGAACATTTTTAGTTTTGGGAGTTTCTACAGCAATCCATACTAAACCCTCTACAGTACATTGGTGTCTGAGGCACATAGATCGTAATTTTGCAAATAAGGGAAAGTTGTTTTGCCAACAAATCACCTTTATTCTTTGTTTTCACTCACTTTGACCATGAAATTTCTGCTGTTTTGTCCGGTGATAATGTTTTTTAACATGAATAATAATGTTTTTTTAACATACTTTTTGGTTTTCGTAGCAATATGTTTTTAACACAACCTGCATTGGAGGGATAATATCTTTCAGGAGGGCAATCAATAATTTTCTCGCTGCGAAAAAACTTGTGGGAGGGCAAAACGTAACAAAACTTGTTATGCTTAACGAAGTAGTAAAGAATGTCGTGACAACATTCATAGATCAGTGGTTTTCGACCGGTAATCCATGACGCTGTAGCCATTGGGCCATAGAGTTTCGCATAAATCAGAATGAAAACATTATGAGGCGTGTATAATGATGTCATAATAATAATGAAAAATACACAAATAGCAAAAAAATATGTCCTGCGCATTACAGGCATTACTCCTACTTAACCATGCCGGCTGAAGATGTATTTACGAGAATTGCTATGGCATAGCATTGTAATTGTTATAGCACAGCAGATAATCCTCAGCTAAAGTTATAGAAGTGTTAAATCTATGAGAGTATGAGCTTTGGGCAACCACCAATATCTTTCTTGGTTGAGTGGGCCATGAGCGGAGAAAAATTTTGAAAACTTCTGCCGTAGATAATTGTCCCTGCAAAATTTTGAGCTAATTAAAATATTATTGTCAATGCTGGACATTATGGTTTCTCAGAGGAGACGCAGATCTGAAAATAAAATTTATTCCATAGATGATGAAGTTTTATGTGCGTGAAAATATGTTTACATTTTCATCGCTCATCGTCAATCGCGAATTTCGCGTCAGGCTACACCAGGCGCTAATACAGGATAATGTGCTTGGCCAAATGTACGAAATTGCGTGGACCTGGTCGGGCTTTCTTAGGATTTTAGATTGGAAACTTCGCGTCACTTTGCAGCGTTGGCTGAAACATCAATCGAATGCCATGTTTATACAGATATTGGAAATCGCGCATTAAATCATTCTTTTGCTTTTAGTTCTTATTGTTTCCAAGTGCAACGTCGTTCATCTTGGTTAAAGCGGATATATGTTTAACAAAATGAATACCAAGCAGATTGCGCGCTGGTTGGCAAGGGGAAACACTTCACAGATGACTACAGGCGTTTCGTCAGCAGCACTAAACTTCTGCTCTTTTCCATGGGAAATTTACCGAAATTGTGTCAGACTATTTAAAATTTTAACAAAAGTAAAGAAAATTCTTTCATGAAACCAATGATTTTGAAACAAGAAGCATTTTACAGAACTCATTGCATTTGGCTTGCAGTAACGCTAGTTTGACCCTCTCTTTTCTAAATGCAAGTAAATCTAAATGTAGCGTTCCTGTAGATTTTAACAAAATTAACAAAAAATTTGCCGGCTTCCGTCACGGAAGCGTTTACTTCTTTACGGTTTATCAGTGGTTTGCAACTTGCCGACGTATTACTCCTCATGTGCATGAAATCAAACAAAGCACTGCAGAAAAAATATTCACGGATTTATATTTAATGCGATTAGCTTGCTTGTTGTACAAAAAATGCGGTGTTATGTTTGAAACGGCTGAGCGCATTTCTCTTTCGACGCTTATCTTTGAACAATACCTTGTTTTATTACTGCAATAGCGGACAAGCCGGCTTCGCACAAGTACGAAGAAGCAAAAGTGGGATTGAAATCTAGAGAGCTTCTTTATATGCAAAATAGATCTAAGCTGCATATAAGTTTGCGACGCCCTTGCCATGTCAAAACGACGCACCAAGGTTAAGTAGAACACGCAATATTTCAGATAGTTGCAACAAAAAAGGGTGTTTGTGGCAGAAAATGGAACAATAATATCGTTCATGATGTTTCATGAAGAAACGTTATAGCGCAATACATAGGCTCTCTTTTCTAGTGTAGTGATTGCCCCATGACTGCACTTGCAGTAACGTCAGTCCAAGGCCTCTCCTACACAAATGTGTCCACAGAAACGCCGTTCCATGATATCCGTGATATGGTAAAAGTTGCTGTGTTAATGGAGCGGCTAGACTGTCTAACGGTACAATTGCGACAGTTACGAACATGAAATGCTCAAAAACAAACAACCGTCGGGCGCGTCACTATATACCGCCCGCTCGCGCTTTAGGCAGAGGATCACGTTCGAAAACTTCGCGCCCGTTTCCCCACAAACTATCCACAGCTGGACTCCCAACGTTGCGCCCGTTACGCATCTGGGGAGGCGAATGTGGAGTGGACATCCAGGGTGCTTCTAATCTGGGAGACTTGAAAGCCATGCGTCAACGGCAGTCAAGCTAGTAATCGGAAACTGGAACAACATTTCGCTCACAGGGCAAGAACACGAACTAACCGAGGACGTCAAACGGTATCCCCTGGATGTTGTTGGCATCTTGTCGTCCAAATCTCGTAGTTCTAACACTGTTGAACTGGAAGATGGTGGAATCTCTGCTGCTCCGGCGTTGAGCCAGCACAGTTTGTCTAGGCTGGAGTGGGGCCCTCAGCTGGCAAGTTGCGTTGATGAATGCATCCCACTAGGGTGAAGCATGCGCATGTTAAAGTTGAAGCTATTGGGCCGCTCCCCGTGTTGATGAAGGTATACTGACCAAACTCAAGTGTACTGTACCCGGATTCGTGGAAGAAATAAGTGATGCCTTGCGAAGAATTGGAGCCAACGAACCCACGTTCCATTTAGGAGACTTCAAAAGCACAATTTTAGAACGATTCCGGGGTATGGAGGGGTGTAATCGGTGACCTTGACGTTAATGATAACGGAAGGCTCCTGCTGCAACTGTGCTGTAATAACACACTGTGCATCATGAACAGTTTCTTCCAACACGAATTTGCACAAGTTTACCTGTTGCAGAGACTCCTTGTATCAACGGTCACTCATTGGTTTCTGCATAGTTTCGGCTGAGTTGTTCCGTTCAGCGTTGGACGTTCATGTCAAAATTGGTGCAGAACTGTCGACCGATCACTGCCTGGTGATCTGCAACTTTCAGCTGAATAGGCCACCAGGGGTCAGACAAACGTGCAGGACCAGGAAATCTTACCGAATAAAGTGGGAGGCCCTGCTCGATAAAGATTTAAGAAAGACGTATCTTGGTTGTTCCAAGACCTTCCAGAATGCACAGCGTAAGTGGAGGTGGAGTGGCAGCTGTTCAAAGAAACTGTAGCTTCATCATTTCGATTCCTCCTGGCGCTGCTGCCCCCACGGCCTTTGAGAAGAAAAGCGGACATGAAAATGAATGAATGAGCAACGAAGCAACGTAGATCCAAGCAGCAGTATTTTATTAATCATCATTTTTGCTTGGAATCTGACATTATTTCATATTTTTAACAAAAAGATTTGAAACACCGATCAAATCTCAGCATAGCAACACGGTGCCTATCTTGTCTTACACCGTCCAAATTATTGAAGATATATAGCACAATGGTTCTGGTTCGCTCGCTTTGAAACGCAAGTTGGGCCAGATCTATTGGGTTTAAGGAAAACACCCCGATAAAGTCGCACCGACATGTTTTCATTAGCAAAAAGTTGTCAAACCCTTATGACATCATCAGAAACAAACGTCATGGAAGCTTTGGCCAAAGATAGTTTTCACTGTTGAATCAAGTTCTTAGGCTCACTCTGTTAGATGTTGAAAAAGAAACTCAACGTCTTTGGTTGTTTCATTGTGATACTTGACGGCGTTACAAGAACTTAAGGCCGAACTACACTGAGGACGAACGAGGAGTTGCCAGGCGCAATCTTTTGTTTGCTTTATTGCGTCGGGTAATTCGGCGCCGTGCACGGCTCGGCAACTTCTGGCCCATCCTCAATGTAGATTGGCCTTTACTTGCACATCTATCCTAGATGTGCAAACCAAGTCTGATTTTAGCATTGAAGCGCCAGGTTTACACCAGGAAAGTCGACTTTCGTAAAAACTCATCTCACTGAAAATTTGTGCATATTACTTGCAACCGTGCAAAGTAGTTGTTTTGGTGGCAGAGCTTCATGTCCGCAGTTTATGTATCATACGTTTGAAATCTTTTGAAAAGCTGAAAGACCTGACAAATTGAGCAAGCTCGGTCAAGTTTTCAAAGCGAAAACCCAGAAAAACCTTGTTATTTTTGAAATCACGTTTTTGTGCATGCGACTTTCACAGTACATTTTGCACTTCTGCGATATAAAGTTGTTCAAGAAGGTAAAAATTTGCGTTCTATATCTTTAAAAGTAATTTTTACACTTATATTAATTTTAAAGGACATGTTACAAAACGGATTGTGTTCATGTGCAAACGATGTTTTATTTTTGCAAGCATTCTTCAGTTGCTTCGACCAACTCCAACCCCGTGTTTCCAAATGATTGACAATGACCATGAATTTCGTTTTTTGCAGGCATGGCTGACAAATGTAAATGTCGTACGGAGATTCGAAAAAAACACAGGTATGGAAATCCTTTATTCCAACTCAACGCGAACACATCGTGCAACCACGTTGAGATTGACTGGCTCAAAGCTTAAGAAACCACCCAGCATTCCAACGCTGCCTCCTGAGGAGTACATACTTACCTAGGATCCATGGCTTAGGAGCGACGGTAACTCGCTTGGGAAAGCCTACAACACCACAGCCCGCTGCGCAATTTATGTTGCACCATTCAACTCTATCCGGGTAGGTGTGGCCGGTGGAGTAGCTGTCCCACTTCCGTCTCCTGCAGTGGACCCCAGAGCTGTCCCTGATTCCGTGTTGATGTCAGCAATAGTGCATGCAGTCACGTATCCCACAGAGTGTCGTGGCAACTGCGCGACTTTATGCAGATCTTGTTTTCGGAGGAGAAAGGTTTGTTGCTGTTCACTGGAGATACGATAACGGCGACTGGGGAAAGGACAGATGTGCAGCAGGCGCGAAGAACAAGTACACGGCGATGTGTAATGACCTTAAGCAAATTGAACCAGTAGATGTCGCTAAAGGGATAGAAAAGGCTTTGCAAAAATTAGGGGTCATTTCGAATGGACGTAGTGTGGGTGTTTACATTGCGGCACCACCGGCACTTCATCATTTCAGATCAAAAATTTATGAGGAGATGCTAACTGGTAAGGACCAGTTGAAACCTGTGCGAAAAAACCTCACCTCGTTTATTGATGAGCAACTTATAGCTTGTAGGCAACGGCCTAATGGCTGAATAAAGGGGAATTGGTATCGGCTGTCGAGATGGAGCTCATAAAACTGAGCAGTTGGTTCTTTCATTCTCCAGGATCAACATGGTCAAGCAACGTGCTTCCATTTAGAGTCGAATCAACTGAGAAGGGAAATCAGCGGAATTTTGAAGCATCGATTTTTGACGTAGCTAAGATTCAGATGAAGAAAAGAACGTACACCAATTGATTCATCTTGGAAGCATTCCATCGACAGTACTGGCTGCATTTATTGTGTACTGCTGTACTGCAACGGCCAACTAAGCAATCTTGGAAATAGTGCTGTAGGCTGTAAAAATTTCATACCATACACACAACAGACAAGGATCGAATGAAAGGTTATTTTTTCAAGAGCTTTGAAGCAAAGTTTAAATAGAAAACTTTAAAAGTAAAACGCACTGGAATTACCTAAAAACCTGGTATAAATTGCTAATAAACAGCACACTTATATGCAATGCTGCTTGAACTCTAGAGTGGTAAACAGGCTGAAGTATGACTTCTTTACCATCTTGCACAGGGGTCTATAAACTTTTTTGCCAGAGGGCCACATAAGCTACTGTACCGCAGTTCGGGGGTCGGACATCTTACATAATGTGATTGTTCGAAATAAGTTACATTCTACCAAATCAACAAATCTTTCGTGAATATATTATTTTTTCATTATTGACAAAATGTCTGTGCAGCCGGATGAAATGCCCTCACAGGTCGGATAGAATGTCTTCGCAGGCAGGATTTGGCCCGCGGGCCGTAGTTTGGAGACCCCTGATCTAGCACAATGCAATTTCAACCCGGCATTCTTAAACTTTATTGTTAACATTTATTTGGGTACTTGTTTTTCACCGTAATATATAGAGCGTGTTTGAATGAAAACATTAAGAACAAAGTCAAAAAACAGCTGTCTTCTGTTGATAATTCACACATTATTCAGTGATGCATTGGTTGCACGTGTAGATATTACCTACTCTTTGGCTTGCATCTGAAAGTACAGTATTCACGTTCTGAGGAACTTTGATTAATTCTGTGCAGTTGTTAGATTTAAAGTACTTGTTTGTGCCGATCAATCGAGAAAAACAGGCACAATCATTTGTGAAAAACATACATGTGTGCAAAATAGCTAAGGGAATCCGCGGGCTGAGAGTGACAGTGGTAGTAGAGCACATGCCACCGCAAGGGAAGACTAGATTCATAACCTGATGTCACCACAAACTTGACCAGCGATGAGGGCCGCAACCAGCTGATATTTTCGGGGGGAGGTCAAAATGATTGTGTTGCAACCTCTCCGGTGGTGTTGCGTTGATTGTATGATTCACCACGAACGGGATGTGCGCGAAGAACAAAAATATATGTATGTGGCGCGAACAAGCAATAATAGAGTGATCCCGATGGAGTGATCTTGGTGAGCGACCTCTAACAATGCTTGTGAACCTGGTCAACAGTTGATTGTGCTTGCGAACGGTGACGACGAGACTGATCTCGTCGGGTGATCTCTATTGTTGCTTGCTGCCACGGTGCGAAGCTTTGCGCACATGCCGCTCGGGATTTCCGATCGCAACAATTGTAACTTGCTGTACCTACATGTTTTTGAGAATTTCTGGAGGGGAATTTCCCCGTTGCCACCCTTGGTTGCCGGCCTGCAAGATATACCTAAGAGCTTTCGTATTACTTAAGACCACTTTCTCACTCGGTGTGATGGCTGGGTTAAAGGGAAGACTTTTTTTGATAGAAAACTACTACATCTCTATTTATCAGTAACATTTTCTATTTGAATAAGGGCTGATGATGCTTACCTGGTAGGCGGAATATCTACTATGATGAGATCGCAGTGTCTGATTCTTGGCTGTGAAAGCATTCATTTCAATAGACAGTAACATTTTAAAGGTTAGAATTAAGCTGAGTTTTTTGGCTTCAGCTTTGTTACTCGTTTAACATTGACATGGTGTATATTTTTAGCTGTTGCAGATTCAAATTATATTCTATCCGGGTTTTGTTTTGGTTGTACACTGTCTATGATCCTGGCGTTTAACTTGATGATTTAAATCTTGTACATTAACACACATGGTGATCTTGTAAGTCAGGCATGTGGCTGCGCAAACAAAACTTGAAGTTGGTTTGCTGCTGCAGCGAGGTGGAGGGAAGCACTACGTCAAGCCGTTGCACAGTTATGTCTAATGGTTAATGCTACGTCGCTTTCGGCATATCATGCTAGAATCAGGTAAAAACAATTTTTCAGCTACAGTCTTAGGTTGCAGAAGAACGCCATGGCAATGAGACCGCCCGTTTGTTGCTATGCGGCGCCTGGCCTGCATAAACGCAAATTGAAAGGCGTACGCAAACTCAAATTGAAAGAAAATAAACAATCAAATGAAAACAAGGAATTAATTCGTAATTTCATCAACAATTCAGGAAAACATGCTTTAAAAACGCTTTTCCAAACCTTTTAAAAATTTTGTTCTTTATCAAAAAGTTTCAAAGAAAGGCCAAAACTTTCTTTTTGCGTTTTTTGCGACACAAGTTTCACGCAAAATTCAGAAACAACTGTCCTTGGTTTCAACCATACGCTTTTTTTAATTTTGTGATACTTTGTCTTCTCGAGGTGAAGATTGATTATGTGTGAACCACGAAAACGTTACGCGTCTTAGCAAGTACTGATCACATTTTTCAATGTAGTGGAACACGTTTTTACTGTTGCCTTATTGTTTTAAGTTTATTTTTCTCTCACTGCAAAGTGGATCAGTCTCGCATGTCTGCTAAGCATACAGAAGTATGAAAAACGAAATAAAGTAATGAGGTTTACAAGAAAAGTTTTTTTCTTTTATTCTAAACAATGGGAACAATTTCTCAGCCTCTCAATTGTTGGCCATTGTGTAAAATCTTATTTTCTTTTTGCCAGTGTTTTATTTTTTGAGATGCCACAATATTTCTATTCGAAAATTTATAATTTTGCATGAAGTGCAAACATAAAAACGCAAATTGTTTTATGGAAGTACAAAATAAACTCTTTAAAAGCAGTAGCAAGCTTCAGAGTTGCAAGCCTATGATGGCGTTATGTTGAGTCACAAATCTGAGAAAACAACATGAAACAGATTTTTGCTTTCAATGCATTTTTAACCGCAAATTCACTTAAAACGGCGTTTAGTTTTTTTCCAAATCTACCAAAGTGCTTGTCGGCAAATTCTGGAAATGAAAAAACTGCATTGTGAAGATGCTGTTTTGTTCTCAGTTTGGAATGGCGCCACTACGAGGTGAAGGCTTCGAAATGTTGCATTACCGGAGCGGCACTGGATTTTCCGATAAGTCACTGACACTATAGCTTGGTTGAAAGAATTCACAACTGTCCCCGACCAGTCACTGCGTGTTTGAGACTTAGTTTCAAAAAAACTTTGTAAAGCAGGGGTGCACAACCTGCGGCCGCATGTGTCGGAAAGATTTTTTCCATGGGGGCCAACAGTTCTGAAATTTCATTTTATGAACTAGGAAACTAAGAGAAAAAAAATTATACTGAAGAATTAATAGCAGAATATTAAATGTGAAAAACCCAGGGGTGCTTTGATCCCCAGCCACCTTCCGACGCCCATGGCCGTACGGACACATGTGGCCTTCCATAAAAATTTATGCGGCCATGCACATGTAATTTAAAATGTAACTTATGGCGGCCGTGCATTCACAAAAATTCTGTCTACTGTATGAGGATACTTAGAAGAAGACGGCCAAACAGACGTGTAGAAGCAGAACAGAAGCAATGCAAAAAACTAAAAATCTCTTGAAATCACTTGCGGCCGTATATCGTAAAAGAATACGCAATGCGGCCGACAATAGCGAAAAAGTTGTGCACCCTTGTTCGAAACTACACCACCCAATTGGACCTCGCTGACTTTAGATTTCAACCCCATATAATTCAAGGCTTCAGCTTAAGGTTGAAGGAGTAGCGGACACAGGCTGATTTGGTGGGGGTGATGCGATGTCGATTTGCAATGAACCCAATGCTTCACAGGACCTATTGCGTAAATCAATCACTTTCGCATACGTACATTTACGAGGAAACAAGTCTAAGCGTGGTTTAGAAGAAGTTTGAGTGATAAAATTGGTCAAACTTTACCACTGCACCGCTACGGAACCAACAAGCAATGTGGCACACAACAGTGATCTGACGTAGTCACTGGCGTCAGCGCAGGTACGTACATCGAGGACTCGAGATAGGCAGTTCTCGTGACGACTTAATACTTATTCTCATTGTAGATTATGTTTGTTACATCACAATTACCGGTGACAGGAGCCAGCATAGCGCAGTAGCACGGTTTAACTTGTGTGTTACAGCAGGTGAGCGCATATAGTCACTTGGATGCGGTTAGATCAGTGCTCCTCAAATGGGGAACTCATTAGTTTTTAATTGTCGTTTGGAAGAGTCTGCAACACCCATAGTAATTTGTGTATAACATTTGTTATTGCAGATAATTTTGATGAAATAATAACAAGAAGCGGGTTGATTCCGTTTATTTTGCAACCAAAAGTAAGAGAACGGAAAGAAACAAACAATTCGTAATGAGTGAAAGCACCAAAAGCGAAAGCGAGAAAGCACGATCATTCATGGGCGTCCGCAGAAATTCTTCCAGGGGAGGAACGTCGATATTTGGTTTATCATTTTGAAATTGTTGATGATCAGTATTTCCTCAAAGATAATTTTACATTGCGCAAATACTTGTTTTAGTGAGCATGATTATCTTAGGGCTGAGTAGGTGAAGTTTTCAATGAATTACAAACTTTGTGTGTTATATAATAATTATGCAATCTTAACAAAATACGAACAAAATACACATTTCATTCAAATTGCTCCTTGTTTTCGGTAGAGTTTCCATTGCTTTGGAATGTTGCAAGTGCGCGAGAATGAGATTTCACTGCGCAACAGTTCTGGTGGTCCTGAGTATTTGCGCACCTTGCAGGGAACATTGCTGACGATGCAATGCAAATGGACGTTCACAAAACCCTTTTCCTCTCTACACTACAAAGAAATGCCCATGTTACGGTAACAATCACAAAAAAAACGCTTGGTTGGCAGCTATAGCCAGTTATATTAGTATTACGACAATTTACACAGTACGCTATCTGCAGATTTTCAACGCAGGGCATTTCTTTTCAAGTAAGCATTGCAATGATCTGTAAAGAAAGAAGCATTGGATTTCCATGGTTTTCAACGCAACCACAAATTATGACTTTATTTTACTTAGCAAGCAGGGACGCACCCAGCAGATATATTCAACTGAACATGATTTTGAAAATTTCGGGGGGAATTACCCGTTTGTTCTCCCCCTGATTGCGAGATCAGCTAGCAAGACTTGTCAGTATAGAACAGTGGTTCTCAAACTTTCATGAGCCGTGGCCTCCTTCAAAAGACTCTCAACACTTGTAGCCCCCTGCTCATCAGAAACAATACTTAGTTTTGGCCTCTGCCTCTGCTCGTAGTCCCTGCTCGCCCTCTGCACGTGACCCCCAGAGAACAGCTCCGTGGCCCCCAAGGGGAAACGATGGCCCCATCTGATAAACCCTGACTTAGAAACATGAGCTGCAAACGTCTGGGATCTCATCCAAAGCGACCAATAAAACCTTGATACATAAACCGGACAATTAAGTAGACTTTTATGTGGACACGACTACGGACAAACGTACTACTATTAGAACACCACGCAGGTTTTGCAAAATTGACCAGATGAATTATGAAAACTCGCCACAGCAAATACAGCTTTGCACTCAGTACTCATTCAGATGTCAGAACTAAACCTTAAGGATGAAGACGTATTCCCACAGGCCTGCATATATGTATTCTACTGTAACAAGCCACGTACTTTTATATTGCTTGAAAAGAAGCCTGCACAAGTGTAGTTTGACACTCAGGCACATTGGTCACACTCGCACTATCAATGGATTTTTTAAATTTATAGAAGCATTGCTATAGACTCACTCATGCTTCTTTTCACAAAGTATAAGTGTACGTGGCCTACCGCTATCAGCATGTTACTTCTCGCTGCATTACCTGCCAAGACGTCTGCTTTCAACAGTCTCATGCAAAAAAACGCCTGCCACCGTAGTATAAACTGAACCTCTGCAGATTTGTTGCCATGTTATTGTTACGCAATAAAGACCAACAGTTGAACAACCTGCTCGCGACTTTCGCAACCCACCTCTGCAGGCAAAGGAGGTGACATGAGTGAACTGCAAGCTCATCACTGCATGACACTATAACTGTGAGCCTGACTCTTGTGCAGTTTGAGTTTCACGCCGGAAAAAAAACTGTCATTGCAAGAATCAAATCAAGTGATCGGAATTAAGATGCCGACTTCAGGTTTTTCTAGAAATATTTAGTTCTTAATCCCAATTTCCAGGCGGGGGACAAATGACCGTTTTGCCTCCCCTGTCCTGCGGACACCCATGCGATCATTGACTGTTTCATATCAGGTTCCATAAACAAGGCCAGCTCAATGAAACGAAGAAGCGTTTTTGACTAATTGTTAGCATAAATTAAATTTTAGCATCTTTAGCGAGTAATGTGCAGTACAAAAATATTTTGGCAATTATTTTCAATGAAATTAAGTGTCATATCACACCTCTTTAAGCCTGGTGGGGGGTGGATGCATCCCCTGCATCCCCCCTGTGTCCGTGCCTGGGTTGAAGCTGTCATGATATCAATGAAAACCAGGTTATTCTTGATGGGATCGGTTTATTGAAAGATCAAGCTGGGTTTAATTGACAAGTACAAAATAATCTCAATACGGAAGGTATCCAGACCTATTCAGTACAGAATGCTTTTTATAGTGGGGTCTAGAAGTCACATGAGCTTTTTGGCACCAAACTGATGTCATCGCTAGCGACGCATTTGCGGGGTCGAGCTTTGTTTAACAGTTTACTTAATCCTTTTATAGTTTTACACAAACTCATCCAGCAACTCGTACCTCAGCTGCCGTGTGTTACTCTACATCCGTTCCTGCGTTTACATCGTACGTACTTGCATCCGGACTTGGGTGTTTGTGTTATCTTTCTCTGCAAGATTCGCCAGAGCAAGACCGGGAGGCAGTACAGAAATAAAGGCAAACAAGCTTAGCCTTAGAAAGGAAACGTCTCTGGTTCAGCTTTCTTCAAAGTATATCGGTCCCAAAATTTGGTCTGATATTTCTGAAAATTTTAAATCTCTCTCACCCCAATTGTTTGAAAAGCAATACAAAGAAGTCTTGCTATCTTGCCAAAATTCCTGTTGATTTTTGTTTCATAGGTTGCCACTTCTCTGTAATATTGTATTTAGTGCAACTCTTTTCCCTTATATCTTTTACCTCGCAGTTGCACCCCAATCCCTGGACATTGGTATGCTTTTCCCCTCTGTTGTTGTTGTTTTGTTTACTTATTTTGTTTTACGTTGATTCTTTGCTTTTTATTATTTTTATTACATGTGAAAAGCCTTAAATTAAAAATTTATTTGAGCTGTCAACAAGTGTGGCTTAGCATTTTTGCTTATATGGTCTTTCGCCAACCCTTTATGATTCAACAATATTAGAACACATCAATTTGCCAAACCTTAAGTTTTTAATTAATGTTTTATATTTTCATCAACATGCCAATATTTTCTGATCTTTGATGTTATTATTTTTCCTCTTGTTGCATTTGTGCATAGGCGTCCGCAGGGGGGAGGAAACGGGCATTTGCCTCCCCTGGAAATTTGGACTAAGAACTAAAATTTTCTGCAAACCATGAAGTCATCAGCTTAAATCCGATTGATTTAATTCTTGCAATGACACCTTATTTGCCGGTATGACACTCACACTACGCAAGCGCCAGGTTCACTGTTCTGGTGTCATGTACTGATGAGCTTGCAGTTTACTTACGTCCGCTCCTTTGCATGCAGAGACATGTTGCGAAACTTTCGATAGCAACCTGAAAAAGATAAGCAAAATGACGACGTTACCCCCATGGAAAAATTTCTGCGGACGCCCACGCATTTGTGTTATTTCGTGATTTGAGTCACAAAAATGCATGAATAAACCATTACCATTAGCGCACGAGAAAGGAGAAATAATCGTCGAAGTGCGGTACCACGAACAAAAGAAAACACAGTGAACAAGAGTCTATCACCAGTGGCGTAGCTAAAGGTTTGAGCCAGGGGGAAATTTAGCTGAAGGGAGCCCAGTATCCAACTCTTAGAAACAAGTTGAAAAATGCTGGTATATCCGGATGTGGACGTCTATGCAAAAACCCGAAATCACCGGAAAACACCCCGATAAACGCAAAAAACAACAATCTATTGAATACCGAAAAGCAAAAAATACTAAATACCAAAATATAAGCTAAGTGGGGGCCATGTTTTTACATTTAGCTTGTCGGGGCGGTTCCCACCCCTGCCCCTCATCAGTTAGGTCATTGCCTATCACCCTAAAATAATTGAGCAAAACAGTTGAGGCGAATAATCATAGTAACTTTTTAGATTTTGCCGCAAGGCACTGTCGTTAAAAACGCACGTAATAAACTTAAAAGAAAAAAAACAACCCGAGTTTTCTACCTATACAGAGATTAAATCACCACTTGAGCAGTACGCATGGTGCAGCGGTCACATTGCAAAGTTCTTTGGCGAAACGATTTCCATTTTTACTGGTTTCAAAGCTGAATGATTTACTGCTAAGCATGTCGAGTGAGCGCATGTGCGATGAGTTTATGTTGCAATTCTATTTGGAAAACTGAACTATTGCAAACTTTTTGCTTGAAGTGGATTGGTCTTTGTCCTACAAATACCGCACACAGCCTTAGGTTTGCTGGCCTGCTGTTTGCATGTACAGTAGGTAGCTGTGAAAGTGTTTGTCATTGCTGCTGGATACGTTGTTTAAAAAAGCTCGACATATTAATTAGGGTCCTCTACGTCAATTTGTAAATCTGAGGCTTAGTCTGACTTGATTGGAATCGCGCTACTAATTCCTGTCATATGATATTAGCTTTGTGCGTCATCAGATGATGCTTTGTTTACTGAAACCAGTGAATGAGCACTTGTCCCCAAGGGACTTTCAATTATCGCTTAAGTATTTTAAGTGCTGCTTGGTTTAAGCATGAAGATCCAGACGGCCTGCATCTCTTCAAATGCCAGCCAACTGTCAGTAGGCGATAATGACGCCATAATGCTCTGCCAGCCAATCGCTTTCACAGAACTAAAGTTTGAAACAAACACAGCGAATGGATATATAGGCTCCATAACCTACTGTGAGCATAGTTACTCGAAGCAGTCTTTCAGGAACTCAAGCGCGATGCAGTTGAACGACTGCAAGATTTGTTGACAATAGAGACATGAAATTTCAAATTCACTTCGACTACAGTATTAAGCGTTGGATAAGCAAACAATTTTAAGGTAGCAGAAAGACATGATTTTGATGGAAGATTGAGTTATAAAAGTAGTTTGATCGTGCTATAATCACACATTCCTAAAAACAAGAAATTGCAAAAGAATAAAGATGTTGATTGTAGCTTACTACTGAGCTCACGAAAAGTGTGAATGGCAGCAACAAGAGTTTGTGGCTCAGGGGCAGCGATGCACAGCAATAAAATGACACCCGCGGTCAGAGACACTTTCAACAGCCCCCCATGTGTAACATATAAGCATTTTATACACGGAAATGACAGCGTACTTCCCCAGCCCTAAATATTTCTCATTTACATTTTATAGCGCTTTGCTCTCAGCCTGTTTTCTAATCCATGAAAACTCGGCACTGATGCTTTGACACTAAGCAGAGCAGTTCTTTTAGGAGCGAGTTACAGATATTTTTTCTGTCTCAAATGCTGTGTTGGGGTTGCAAATGAGTAATGCGAAATAAGTGAGCTTTGCTGCAAATGGTAAAACGTGCATCATCACTAGGCCACAGGTCGTGATACTGACTATAGCCTATTTAGCTAAGATTCTGTTCACTAGCAAAAGGTCTGATGGGCCATTGTCTTAAATACCTGGTATCCCATGGGGCAAATCTGCAAAAATTTCTATACCTGAGGTGACAGAGATGTCATTACGAAACAACAATCCTGCGCGCGCTTTTGCAAACTGATCCGCTATTCCGAATCATCAGTTTGGCGAGATCGTTAGTTGTCGCACGCAGGGGTGGATTTAGGGTGAGGCACATGCCTCGAGTTCCCTTTTTTTAAATGCCGAAGAGCCGCTCTTCATCGAAATGTCGAATAAGTTTTGTGTTTCACATGTAGACTTTCCTGTCAAATTTGCTTTGTAGCAATGCTTCAAATTCAATCAGGTTTAAACATGTTATCATTAATGTATTAATTTTTGCAAAATACAACTGAAATAGATTTGAAAATGTAACTGCTTTTGGTGCCAAGTTGCGTAGTTTTACTTACGTCTTCCAAGTACAATGCCCCGAAGTACATTGATCAACGTATGGTTTGTGAGTAAATTAACATATAGTATCTCTGGACTCGTTTGCTGTGGCTTAGGATGGTGGCAGGTAATTTCTCGGGCAAGAGTCAATTTGAAACCTGACAAGGAAGGGAAGATTGGTTGTATTAACCAGCAGATTGTGAAGGATTCACATTCCTGATAGTTATCTATTAACATTGCAATTAAGAACCAAGGTACTCGAATTTATAAACGCTTCTAATAATACCATTTCAGCATGACCTGCAAGTGATGTCAATAGCATTCCTTGCTCAATAAATCGATGGGTTAAACGACAGATGTACATCTGAGTATCAGATAAAAAAATACTCCCGGTTAATCGATTAACCGTTACCGGGATAATCTAACCCTATTCATTACACACGTGATTTACTGTATCAACCTGAAAAAAATTAATTGAAACCTAACATACTCTGCTCGTTAAACCAAACAAAAATTGTTCCTCGGTAAAAACACAGAAATCAACGTTCTTTAGCCAGTATCGAAAGCCAGTTTTGCTTGAACAAGTAATAAGCTCGTTTTCTATCACTTAGACTAAAGGTAATCACATTAGATTCCCTTGATGACCGGGAAAAAAGGCTTAATGCGAATCACGTGGCTTCAACTGCCTCCAAGCTATAGATGAGTTAAGTAGGTTATCAAAGTCAGGAAGTGACTCAGGGTGAAAAGAGCTTCATGTCGTGGGCTCTGAAAGATTGTTAACCTGTGCACTGTAACTTGTTTATGTGGTCGCGTTTATCAGAAAAACTTACTTTTCTCGAGAAATAATTTCTCTTTCATTGAATTGTTTGTACAAAGAGACGTTTTCATCGAAAAAAAACTGCTGACAACAAGTTTATTTAAATATAATTGGTGACGCCTTCATCACTTCCGGGACCGATTAGTTCTTTTGTGTCTTTATGACCTAAAACTAAAATTATATGGCTATATGACGCTAATGGCCTTTGTTTACTCTTCACTTATAGACCAACACAGATTAAACATGAAATCTCGGGCTTTTGTTGATGTTTTCATCATAAGAGGATGTTCATGCATATTTGTTTAGATTTGGATGACGTCATCATCCCCTGGGAGTCGAACAATCGAGCCGATTTCGGGTTATGATGGACTTTCTAGCGTTTCTGGTTCAAAAGTTATAGCAAAATAAGCAGAATTAATTATGGAAATCCCCGTAAATTACTCAGCATATTCCTCAATAAATTGGGATCTTTTGGCCATAACATTGGCACCAGAAACGCTAGGAAGTCCATCAAGAGCTCTAAAGACTCATATTACAGCCTAGAATCCAAACAAGCTTTGAGCCATAATACCGGCTTATTGTCTGGGCGATGACGTCATAAAAGAAAAAATAAAAAAGCAAAACATGCCCTAACCGTTAATAAAAAGCTCTACGTTTTCTATAGGCTTTAGAGGAATCAGCCGACTGGGCTCTGCTTTCATCTTATTGCGATGATTCAAACTTGCGCATATCCGTATTCAAGTAACTTCACTCCACGAGTGAAAGAAGCAAGGAATCGATCACAAATTTTTAATAGGAAATCGATTTCACGTACCACTACGCATCGTCAGTCCTATCATCTTAAGATGTTCTTCTTAAGATGATAGGACTAACGATGCGTAGTGTTACGTGAGATCGATTTCCTATTAAAAATTTGTGATTGATTCCTTGCTTTTTTCACTTGTGGAGTGAAGTTACTTGAATATCCGAACCGTGACGACACCCACCGAAAACCACAAACCCAAATCTCAAAAGTTTTTTTTTCAGTCTGAACTAGTAGACTTCACGATAGAGATGGCACGGGGCAACACTTTGCAGCCCGGCCCTCCCGGAGCTAATAAGGAATCGCCCAGCCCGGCCCGTCTATGCTAAACGGCAACTTATTTTCTGGCCCGGACCGGCCCGTAGCCCTTAATATACCGTAGCCTCAAAAGCATATACCGTAGCCTCAAAAGTAACAACACTTAAGTTTTCAGTTCATTGTCCTTCGGACAATAAAACCATGTGGTCTTAATGGCTATAGGTCCGCTAGAGCACTTTTAAAAACTTATTCGTCCGCCGCCTGTAACATGACACTAGCACACGACAAGTGTGTGCTAGGCTGCACTACACTTGTTAGTAACATGCCGAACCTAAACCTTAAACCCTAACCTAAACCTAACACCAAATCCTAAACTAGGGGTTCCCAAACTAGGGTACATATACCCCTAGGCTAGTAGGGGTGCATTTGCCTATCTGAAGGGGTAGATTGGTTAGCAATAGAAGGGAAAAAATATGTTTACATAATATTCATTTCGAAATGTTTATACATCCATTAGTGAATATTATTTTCAAAATCATTATATGCTTATTGGTAAATACATTCTTGTTGTTTTTCCACAGCTTTTTGTCATAAGAAATTTAGGGGTACATGCTAATCTATCGAAATGCTGAAGGGGTACATGGCCAGAGAGAGTTTGACAACACTTGCCTAAACCTAAACCCAGTCCCGACACCACGGGGTACTTTGGTGGGCTTAGTCCCCCAAACAAAGCTCCAAGCCCCCCAAATTGAAACATGAAACACTATAAATCAGTGGAGTTTTTGTCAATTTTTAGAATGTCAAGCCACCCCGCACAAACGCAAAGCCCGCTATTGTTAACTTTCTGGCGACGGTTCTGCCTAAACCTCGGCGACAGCAACAGACTACAAATGAAAGTGTTTCTTGCTTTGATTGATTCAGAACATGGTTCACTGGTTTGCGTGGAAACAAGTGAAACAGAACATTAGTAGAAAGGTAAAACGGATCCAATAGCAGCAAAACACTTCCTTGTTAGATTTTGAAGCTTTGTAAAAACAAAAATTTTCGCCTAATTGGCGAGCAGGCCGCAGCGGCCCAGAATGACATCACGGCTAAAAAAATTGTTAGCGGACTGTTTCAAAACCTTCAGCGGACTGACCGAAGACTGGACTGTTGGCGGCCCGTGCCATCTCTACTTCACGAGTCTTTTGGGGGTTTTAATAGCTCTCTAGCATAAGCGTATGGCAAGTTATCGCTTTTCGAACAAACCGTTAGTGGGAGACTCATGCTTTTTCTGCAATGTTTGGATTTTTTTGCAAAATGTTTTTTTGGGCCATAATTCTGGTCCAGACATGCGAGAAGGTCAATCAAGGGCTCTAAAGACGTGGATCCGGTTAGCTAAAATACAAATATACGGATATATCCATTATCTGGATAGAAAAAATTATTGATATCCAAACTAACCATACTAATGAAAAGGAAGCCTTCCAAAAATAGCCAATTTTTACCCAACAGCAGGGTTTGGTGGAACGACAAAATGTTACAAAGAACGGATAAGTGAAATAGACATCAACGTATAGACTTTTTTATAGATTTTTAACAATTAGGTAAGAGCCTGTATACAAGTGGAAACTACGCAACAAGTCTTTTTTTACATCGCAGTGACATTGCATACCTATACATAAAAACTCATGTTTCTGTATCTGTGCTAACGTCGAGCCGCAAAATGGATGCCTTGCGAGTTTTAAGCTCTGCTGGTGATAACCTTGAGGAAATTGAAAAACTACTTTCATGTCCTATTTGCTTGGAAGTTTACAGCAAGCCAGTGGTCATTCTACCTTGTCAACACAACCTGTGCAGAAAATGTGCCAATGACGTATTTCAAAACAGAGGAACTCCCATGGGGTCTGGAGGGAGATTTCGGTATGTATGCACTGTACGTAATAATGAAAAGTTCATCGCCTACCTCGGTGTGCGGTATCCTCAACCTCGATTTGAGTCTTTGATCATTGATGTGATTAGGGAAAAGGTCAAAGCTGCCATTTTAGAAGTGTTTGGAAAGCAAATCTATATTCTTTACGCAGGAGCGTAACGAGGTTAGACGGCGCCCGGAGCAAGAAACAAGTGTGGCGCCCCCATGTTCGAACCTGGGGCAGGGACCCGCCATGGGGAAGTGCCGCCCCGGGGCGAGTTAAAAAGTTCCATCTCCCTACAGTCAGTGGCGTAACCCGAGGTTTGAGCCGGGGGGGATATTCTGAAGGGGGCCCGTTAGCCATCGTGCGGGTATGCAATAATTAGTTCCTGAAAACTCACAAACGTTACATATATATGGGCTTAAGTCTTCGTTTGTTCGCGCCACATATATATGGTTGTAAGTCTTCGAACATACCTCGTTGGTGGTGAATCGCACATTCAATGACACACTAACCGAGAGGCTGGAACAAAGGGTACTCGAATAACACAAAACTGGCTATATAGCGAAGTACAAAGCAGATGTTAGATTGTAAACACAAATAACACAGGCATGGGCGTCCGCAAAAATTTTTCCAGGGTGAGCAAACTCGAAATTCGGTTGTCCATTTCAGGCTGCTGACGACACAAATGCAAATAGACGTTCACATAACGCTTTACCTTTGCTACACCACAAAGAAAATGACCCACGTTACTGCAACAGTCCCAAAAATGCGCTTTGTTGGTAGCAATGTTTCTTTTCACACCGTATAAAACTAGTTGGCAGCAACATTTCTTTTCAGTTTTCACATCCTATGTTTCTTTTCACACTGTGACTTATTGCTATCAGCAGTCGCTGCCTCGCTGCATTACGTGCCACAGATGTCTGCGTTCAACAGTCACATGCAATAAAACGCCTACTGCCGTAACTTTGAACCTTTGCTGCCATGTTATTGTTACGCGATAAAGACTAATTTTACAACTATCCTCACCCAAGTTTCGCAACCTGCCTCTGCAGGTAATGCAGCGGATTTACCGGTAGTGAACTGCAAGCTCATCAGTCATCACTGCATGATGCCCGTACAGTGAATCAGGCTCTTGTGCAGTGTGAGTGTCATTCTGGCAAATGAAACTGTCATTGCAAGAATTAAGTCAATTAAGCTGCTGACTTTAGGTGTTCTAGAAATTTTTGGTTCTTAGACCCAATTTCCTGGTGGTAGCTAATGCCCATTTCCTCCTTCCGTAAGCACAAGGGGATGACAAACCCTGAAACAGCGCACCAGCTATAACTACTTTCGCTTATTATCAAATTTCAACACGGTAGTGGGAAGAAAATTAATACATTTTAACAACAGGTTCTGAAGTATATGGCTAAAAACGTCGGATGGAGATGCTCAGTGACGCACACAAGCATGTAAATTGTTTTGACCAAGCTATCAAATGCTTTTGCGAGATATATTTAACTTGAGAGGGTTTTCAGTGACCGTTTGTTTTCAGTGAATTTAAATCATGATTTAATGGTTGGCATTAATTATAAAATCAATTTAATTATGTATTACTATTTGTCTTGCGCATATCCTAAACATGGAGGGGATGAAAGAGTAATCACAAGAAAATGCAACTAATACTGACTACTTTTTCAAGATAATAATGAAACTGTGCAACAGCGTTAAGTATACTAGTCATAAATGTGAACTTTTCAATTACTCCTACATGTGTTTTGTATTTGAGTTGGCTTATAAACTGAACGTTTCCGTGGATGGACATAATTGTCGCAATTCATGTTACAAAATTGCTGACCAACAACTTCTCATTGAGTGCCCATGGCGTTAGATATTTCCTAGGTCAATACATGTGGCATTATATCAATTTTTTTTGATGGAATAAATCAATAAATTTGCAGCAGCAAAGGCAGGAAAACCTTGTCTTTGAACTTGGATAATTACTAGTAAAGCATTACAAACTGATCTGTTTCAGCTAAATTCTTGTTAGTCGGGGTGATGAAGCAGCAAAAAATTATGTCAGCTTTCTGAACTTTGTAGAACTTTGAATTTGCTGTTGTGCTTTCTCTTTACGTTTTTGAGCACCAGAATTCACATTTAATCCTGCTTCGTATATTTATGTTGCACATATTTGTATTTCGTTGTCAAAACTACAATCTGTACTACATAATCAACATCGCAAAGATCACGAAGTAAAGAAATGGGATACACACCAAAATTTTGATTGATAACGTTAGTGTCAAATTGCCATATAGCGCGTTTGCAATACTTAGAAAAAGTTGAGAAATGATAGTGAATCCGGATGTGGATGGTTATCAGACGACTCCTGATAATGATTGCATACTGCTTTAACCAGGCGTTCCAAAACTTTTTCGAGCGTGACTGAAATCTGAATTGGTGAACATCTTGCGAACCACGGAATTATTTCAGAACAATGCATCATCAGGTTGGAGCCAATTATTTGAAAATTTCACTGAAGTGAAATTTCGGGACATTTTGCTAACCGGGAGGGGACACCGGGACAGACGTTTAAACCGGGACAGTCCCGGCCAGACGTATGGTAGGTCCAACCTTAACCAAAATGTAAGACCTAAATCTAACTTCAGGTTCATTCGTGAAAGACCATTTGCTATTCCTTCTTTTGACCAAAAGTTCCGCCCGGGGCATTGCCCCCCCACCCCCCTAGTCGGGTCCCTGACCTGGGGTCTTTTGAAAGCAAATGTACTGTATTGAAGAAAGTACTTGTGATATTGTTGGGACTTTGTGGCGCCCCCATAGTGATTCGGCGACCTGGGAATTTGACCCCTTTCCCCCTTTGTTACTCCCCTGTCTTTACGCACATTTCGATATCACTGTTGTACCACATGCTCTCTTTCTATCTTAAGTGGTAAAAGTCAGAGAATTCGAATTGTATCCTGCCAATTATTTCAATTGCTTTTATTTATCGGTGGTAGATCAACAGTCTGATTATGAAGTGTCTTGTTGAAGTTTTTGTTTATTACTTTCAGATGCCCAACTTGTCGCTACGAAGTAGTTTTGGATCGACATGGGGTGTATGGGCTTCAACGCAATCTTCTTGTTGAAAATATTATTGACATGTATCAGTCGGAAAACAGAAAACCAATATTTAAAAAAGTTGAGGTAAAATCACGAGAAGCTGATTTTGGTTATTCACAATTTTTTTCGTGAAAGGGTAATGGTGCTGTTTATCCCTCAAAATCAATCATTTGACTTGAGTCCATCTGACATTTCTGTCTAACGCAGTAGTTCTTTAACCCGCTTACGATCACACCCCCAAGTGTTCGGTGAGTTAATCTCGCATGTTCGGCAGAGGTCTGATCCATAGTTTGTGTTGTGCGCTAATATAGTGTATGCTGATGTTTTGAAGAAATTACTTTTTTTTCCTTTTACGAAAGATCTGGCGAATATGCAGGGATACTTTTCGGGATGAGTACCTCCAACATGTTTAAGAACAATACACGTAATGGAAGAGACTTCCTTTTTTCGAAGCTTTCCTAAATCGTGAAAGAAGCTTATCACACCACTGCAGCTTAGAACTCTATTAATTTTGTTCGATGGTATTGCTTGAAGCCCAGCATGCGCTGTAAAAGTAGTGGATCTTTATATTTCATTTTTTCCTTTTGATAAATCTGCACTATTCGATGAAATCACATTAGTTGCACTTGTGTGCTGATCCGTTACTTACGCTTTTGTTCTGCATTTGCATCTTGGCAACTATTTGAATCTAACATGTTAATGAAAACGAAAGTATAAGGCTTGCATTGTCAATTTTTTTCATTTTTAGTAAAAAGGAAACAAAAAAGACATTACATGCTTACAGGTAATGATGTGCGACGAACACGAAGAAGAAAAAGTCAACATTTACTGCACAACCTGCCAAAAACCGACATGCTCTTTATGCAAGATATTTGGCCAGCATCAGGACTGCGACGTGGCCCCTATGGAAAAAGTATACAAAGAACAAAAGGTTAAGTACATCAAAAAAGCAAGTTTCATTATAATCGCTTTGTAGTTCATTTGGAGTGTTACGAAGGCCCATCTTGACTCACTCTGCGTCATAGACCACGCCGTTACTTTCGTAGTCAATATTACTTTGGTAGTAAGACAAGGATGCACCGCGGGTGAAGCTTTCTCATGCACCCACCCACAGGCGTTCAGCTGCCAGCACGAGGCTTGACAAGCAGCAAGTACCGATTTTCATATATTCAGTATGTTCCGATCGGTAACCGAACCAGTCTTACGGCTTTTGGTCGGGAGCTACATCAAATACAGATTTAATTATATCACATATACTCTACGTGCATTGATTTTTACCAAAAGACGATAGAATGCATGCACCCTCTGCGTACACAAAAGTCTCTGTCATTAAATGTCTTTGCGTTCATTCTGTTTTTCTATTAACATATTGTAATGCAGAAATGTATGCCTCATAGCAGGCCACGGCATGCCTACTTTAAAATGGATTCATCTAACTTCCACAGCAAGACCCTCTTTACACCTCAGAGAAAATAAATGTACATTAAGCTTTAAGAAACGAAAGCCTGCGGCGGCATTATTAACCGCTGCTTCTTATTTCAAAATGTACAGTAAGTGCATTTTGAATTTTATCTATCCCTATTTATACAGCAAGTACTAGAAACATTGTGAAAGCCATGAGTGGTCAGGATGAGAAGCGATTTTATAAAAGTAAAATATATTTGTTTTCTTGCAGCGGGAGCTTTCTGACTCCATAGCACTGCTAGTGACTGGTAACGATAGATTGCAAGCTATCATAAGTCAAACTGAGGAGCTTGGAAAAATGACGGAGGTGATGGGAAAAGTTTAAGATGTACTTTGCTTGTTTTATTAAATTCTAGATGAAAATAGTTAGGAAACAATCCTGATTTCCTTTTCAAGAATGAAACTAAAATGTTGGGTAGCTTCGCACCTTCAATTTTATATTCAATTACTTGTGGAAAAGATTCCTTAATACGTGCACCAAGGTTTCTATGAAAGACATTCATATTTGCATGACTGCTATCACACTAACACAGCGCACGTTTTTAATTTCTCTAAACAGGCCAATGGGCGGAAAGCAAAAAGTGACTTGTGCGCAGCTTTCGACAAGCTATACGCTGTTTTGGAAGACAGAAAGAATTCCCTAATGGCAAAAATAACGTCCGACGTACAGGAAAGAAACCAGGTATCGCGATCTGCAGTGAAATACCGGAAGTAATATTGCATATGGAATTATAACAAGAAACACCTTGCCTTCTGTCGAAACGCCTGTTAAACCTTTTTCTTATGTGATCACTAAGTAATTCGTTATCTAGAAACTGAAAGATCCTCATTCGATTGGAAACATGTCAGCTGAAATTTCGCCCCCGCAATTAAGCATATACGAGCATACATGGCTAACAAGTTCGTATACTGAAGGTGATGCAAGAAATGCTCAAAGCCTACGGCGAGAAGTTGGAGGGAGCGAGCAAGCTCATGGAGTCTTCACTTGCTTTACTTGAGGAACGAAGTGTTTCGCAGTTTCTTGTCAGCGCCAGAAATACTATTACAAAGTAAGATGCGTTTAAACAGGACAATGTTACTTTACCGACATGAGCCTAACTCCACATTTGTATCTAAAAGTATTTGCCATGATTGTTATCAGCTTTCATCGTTTGCGTACCAAGACGAAGACATTTTCATCGCTCGACCCATTTCTAGTGAAGCTATTATCAGGTTTTGTTGTAATACGAGTGTTTTCTGATAAGATATAGAGCAGCGGCTGCAGCGGCTGCAGCCGCTACAACAGAATTCTGCGGAACGCGATGGTAAATACTAAATAGTTGACATTTGCTTTTAGCCTGGAGGTTTGGTTGTTCGCCTGTGGTTTGATTTAGTTTTAAGAAACACGTGTAATCTTTTGCGCAGGAAGATATTGAGACTCGTAATGCAGTGACTGTCCGTAAACAAAAAATCATCAATACGCAGTGAAAGGCAGTACAGTATGCTAAGCTAAGCTATGCTCACTTTGGATTGCTGGCTTTCTGCCTTGTATCTTTATAGAACAAGAAGAAGCTAGAATCCTGCATTATCTTTAGTGTATAAAGCTGTTTTCACTTATTACAATGTTCTCTTGTAAAATCCCACATTCGTTTCCTTTGACAACAAGCGTAATTCAGTTTTCAACTAAATTTTAAAAATAACTAAAACACTTAAAATACACTTATTCCCTCAGGAGCTGATTCCTCCTTCATTTTCTGTAGAGCATTCCTATCGAAATATGCATAGGTTTTCTATTTCAGTAACGGTGGCATGCATGCCTGACGTGTGAAAACAAATGCTGTGCGTGAGGTTTCCAATGCCATTTTTCCAAAAACAAGTTCAACATTTTCATGGACAAGCAAGCTTCTAATTGCATGCCATGAGGGAATTCTCTGAAAAGACAAACCGCGTCCACGCACGTAGCTCATGGTCAGACTCAGTTGTTCATACATAACTTAAAAAGGGAATTATACCATTTCGGCTATGGGAACCTTGTGGGCATAGACAGTACTAAATAATACTGAAAAATAACACATTTTCATGTCTCAACTTAATCTACTTCCGTTGCATGTAGAAACACAAGTTCGCGCATAACACAATTTTGATCTTCAACCGACCGCCAATAAAGGCTACTGGCGGAACTTGTGTTTTAGTTTTTGGTGTTTTACTTATGCCTACTTCGCACATTTTGTTGAGGGAGAATATACTTGTTAAAAAAAGTTATTTCGAAACAATATGTTTGTTTTTTCGGGTGAGATGAGCTTGAGAATATTGCTGAGTTGTTGAAAAATGCGCCTGTAATCCTAAAACGTTTGCAATAATTTTTAATCAGTTTGGAAAGTTAAAACAATATTTTTAGTTTTTTCTGGTAACCAGAGAGGGAATTCATCGTTGGTGATGCCACAAACCATCTTTTGTTTTTGGCTGTCTTTTTCAGTATAAATGCAACATCTCGCGCTTCAGAGGTTCGGAAACCTATGTTCAGCATTCAAGACATGACAGAATTCGAAGTAGATTTCGCTTCGAATGAGACCGAGCTTGCAAAATTGAATTTCAAACGAGTGAACAAAAGTAAGCGGAAAAGTTAATGAAACACAAAGTTAACCTATGCAATGGAATTTATAAGGATATTTTCACTGATATTATGAGCATTTTATTAAAATCGCACACGCGGCAGAAAACCCTGAGCGCAATCGAAGCTGCAGTTTGGTTTTAATATTGCTAGTAACGAGGAGACAACCAGACGAAAACCTTTTTTTAGCTGCTGACTCATATGTTAACAGACGATGATACTAAACTTTCCACTGACAGCGAAGACGCTGATGCAAGCAAGGAGCAAGACAATGACGTCATTCCCCAGCGCGGAGAACCTAGTCAACCTCTATTTGACAATGACATTGACGACAGTATGACCCATGATGAAGATGCTGCCGATTCCGACGACACAGCTGCTACATCGGTTACGTCACGAAGTGACGTGGGAAGCTGTTATTCTGGAAGGTGTACGTCAGAAGGTTAGCGTAAGACCAGTTTTTGTCAATAAAAGAGAAAGGTATCACCAAACGTGTTATTGGATAATCTTAAAGTCCTGTACGGAAAAAAATAGTTTTACTTGTGTATGGTAAAAATCTCTAGTAGAAGTGTATTTAAACGTCAAATTAATTTACTGAAATTCCAAACTTTTGTTAGTATAGATTGACGTGGTCTTACGAGAGCCACTCAGCCTGATACAATCGTCTTTTCTCACTCTCCTGGGCTTATGCTGCTTAGGCCTGACGTTCTTACGGCAGATCAAAGATTTTTTCATCTTTCCAATAAACGTTTCAATACTTTTGTTTATGTAACTTCTTGCATGTGAAGACACTCCCACTGCTACTTGGCCTAGTATGGAGATTGTTGGGAAAAAAGTCGCGTATGTAACTAATAATGTAGAGCATTTTAAAAACACAGAATTACTGTACAGCATTTGGAAACTACACTCCAAATCTTTAAAAATATTAATATTTATCTGATTAGTCATTTTGACCAATTTCTTTGTCATTTCTTACAAAATTTGCAGCAGCTTATCGGTTTCAAACTTAAATTGAAAATGCAAAGCGACTTCATTTATCTTAAGTGCAGTAATTCCAAGCTTACAGCTACATCACTGTCTGCGAAGACTTAAGAAAAAATTATTGACGAGATTTTTTCTGTTTACCAATGTTACACCATAAACAGTACTAAACCTTTGCTGCTGCTGTATGTCAGAAAAAAATTTTGTGAGAGAAGAACATCAATGTGATTTTTGTGAAAATGTTTCCTTGATTTCAATAAAAGTTTAACATGGCGTCTGATAAGCACAAAAATAGCAATTTTTGTCAAAATCACAAATTAAATTTCGAACTTACAGTGAGTGGACTTTGCGTTTACTTTCTCTAAATTGTTTGAGTAGACGTCTCAGTGGTGTTACTACATATTTATCCTTGCTTTATTTCCGTAATGTCCATCGGTGCGAAACCGCTCATTTGTAGTCCTTCAATACACCAAGTATTTGTGCGTTACAAAAAAAAGAGTTGAAATGCTCAAGCAAGCACGCCGGGCCAGTCTGTCTTCCTGCTTTCATTTGTTTTTATTGGTGTTATTTTTTAAGGATTCTACAAAGTAGGTGACTACGTATGTAACATAATTCCAACAACGCTTTCATTATTGTGGACCCGTTCTCCTTCACAAAGATTAAGTTGTTATACATTGTTATAAAATCGTAAATCATGAATCAAGATTTAAAAAATAACTTATCAATTTCGTATCGTTTGTGAATACGAAATAAATGTCCTTCACCAGCACGCTGACTCATTTACTGTATTTTTACGCTGTCCATTTCAAGCCAAACCGTCTGGAAAAGTAATCTGCAGTTGACAGCAACATTTCGAATATCACATCCAAGACTTACCAACAAGTTTCCAGCATTCTGCACACATTCTAAGAGTGACCAAAACACCTTGGCACTCAGTGTAGTCTAAAGAATTTCGCTTGGCCTCAAAAGTCTTTGTGATACCCATTTAGTTGTGTTTCAGTCTCGAAGTAAGCAGGTATATCTGTTTCAAGGCTTTCGCCAAAGACTTGCAATGGTTTCTTAGACGTAACATTTTGCGCGAAATACAGCATTAAAACATGGCTTTTAAACCCGAGTGTTTAGACGTAAGGCTTCCCGTAGTTAAACCTGCTCCTTGCAATGTTGATCCCGTGTTGCAAAAAACAAAGAGTGAACTTTAACATTCTAGTGCAAGTCATTTTCATATTGCAAAAGGAAAGGAAGCTCTGAAGGTTTTTTTGCAGCGTTCTGGAAGCAGAGGCGGGAATAGTTTTCAGGTCTCATGTCTTGTTATCGGTATCAAGCATTGAGGTATTGATTTCGGTCTCGTTTTTTTGAAAAGAACGGTCATGAAGTTTGAACCAAACTTCGCTCTCGGAGTCTGTTTCGAAAATCATGGCTTCAGCTAAAACACTGCTAATTTTTTAAACTTATTATGCTAAGAATAGCACTTAAACAACATTTTGACAGAACACTTCATTTTTTGGAACTCCAGCCTCTTTGCTATTATCAATCACTGGACCAGGGGTGTACAACCTTTTGCTATTGCCGGCCGCATTACTTTTATTTATATGAAGTACGGCCGCCAATGATTTCGAGTTATATTTATGAGATACTGCCAAGTTCTGGCCAACACAGAACACATTCAAACATAAATTGCGTGTTTATTCTATAACTCTTTGTGACATCATCATCCAGATTGTTACGCATCGTGTAGACTGATTTTCTTGCCTTGCGTTTGTTTTGCTTCAATATAAGCCAGTACGGCCGCCAAATCTTAAATTTTAAATTACATGTGGACGGCCGCAAGTTTCATTATCGAATGCCGCATGTGGCCGTACGTTCGCAGGTTGTGCACCGTTGCACTGGACAAAACGGCTTTCCTATCACAACGCGAGGCGCACAAGAGATGCTAGTGTGAATGTTTATGCCCTCACCAGGCAATTATGATGTATAGTTTATGCCCTCTTGAAACAATCATGTCTTCACTACCTTAGAAAAAGCCTGAGTCTGCAATTCTTTCTTAGATGTTTGCCACTGAAATGCGTTAATTAACCCTATACGTAGTTTGTAAACTACCAGATATCGTATTTTGCTGTGCTCTGCCAAGGAACTGTATGTAAAAATGGCGCGAGTGGGTTGTAAAATGGCTGTCTTTATAGAAAGGCTCTAATCTACACCAGATTATTCCACAAGTAATTCACTCGAATGAATAAACAAACGTCTGCAGTATTCCAGATGGTGAATGTTTTGTAGCACATATCAGTCATAAAAATGAAAACAGTTTGTTTCATTACAAAAATGCTTGTTACGTGTGCTTTATCACTGTGTATACATTATGGAACAACATTCATGCTGTACAGTTGCAGATGGATTTGGAAGAAGTCAATCGCCAGTTCAGTCACACGCAGCTGGTAACAGAACACTGAGCTACAACATGGAATCGCAAAGAAATATATCTGAAGAGGTGAATCAAATATAAGATACTTCTTATACTTTTATCATCATGAAATAACGTAGCTCATTGTTATTATAGTTAATTTATTTCAAGCATGATAATTAGCAATTCTGCCGATACCTTGGTGGCTATTCACATGTTGTTTATGCCTTGCATGAATGTGACTATGATTGTTCTTCATTTTTTAAACTGCATTTAAACTGCATTTTTTGTCTAGCTTTCTCAAAAGCAAATCATCTGCAATGAAAGCGCTTGTTGTTTGCGTTTAGAATCGTCCATGGACTTTGTGGTGATGTACGCATTTCGCTTCAACCACGAACCAGCCAGCTTTAAATCATGTCTTCATCTCCAAACAACACATCTTCAGTCTTGTTTGTGTGCCGATTGCCCTTGTGAAACTTTTTCACCTTCGCGGCGAAAGCGCTTTGATATCTGCTGGAGTTTTATCTTGAACAGGCAGTTTTGCCAACCGAATCACTTGTTAACACTTGCTCAAAACTTTAAACCATGCCTGTTCTTTTGCATGTATTTTTCTATTTTTCAAACTTCTTTCACAATTTGTTTCGTTTTGTAAAATAGTCATCTGCGACAAAGTTTGTAATTTCATTTGAAACAAAGTTGCCTTTGCATGAAGCTTGACCACAATATTTTGTGTTGTCTTTACTTCGAAGCGCATTTTTTCTGCAAGTCTATAATGTGTAGCACCTGCTTACAGCTCCATTACCCGAAGGTTAAAGGGAACCGTTGGTACGACGTGTACGTCCGGAAGACCCCGACTGATGGCAGAAACAGCGACGCCAAAGATGACTTGACAAAGCAGTCGCTTCAAGATAGTATAAGCCTTAGCTTGCCAGCCTCCGATTCGAAGTCCGAAACTGACGGAGATTTGCAAGTTTCAAGCGAACAACCAGGAAAAAAGATTGCAGAAGAGGATCATCCAGTCACACGCCACAGGTCTGTAGCTTCTCTGTCGATACAGCAGGTCGCTTCGTTGAATCCACCCGAGCAGTCGCGAGAAGCGGGACAGAAAAGTAATGAAGAGGTTGCAGCAGAAGACGGTTGTCCTGCAAACGCGAGTCACGAGGTCTGTGGTCAGTCAATCTCAACGGACGAAAACGGAGTTGGTCAAAGTTATACTGCTGGCAGTAGTTATTTGCGAAGGAGACAAAAACGGTTGGTCGATGAAGAATTATCAGCGAGCCGCAGACGTTCCCTGGCCATTGATTCTGCCCCCCACAATTTGCATCACTCACGTTGCAGTTCACCTGTCCGCACTAGCCAGCGATACACATCAAGCGATGCTTCTGGGCAAGGTCAGAATCACGCCGCTCCCAACTCACCAAAAACTCAGCGAAGAAGACCCAGACAATACGGCACACACAGGAGACGCACGTGGTCGCATTTATTGGACAAAAAGCCTTGAATGTTGTATGTTGATTTGCGATCCACAACTAAAATTGATTTGACAGGATCTTCTCGAAGCAAAAGTTACCTTATTATAAGCTGGTGTACATGGGTGTACTGTAATTTGTCTAAATGTCACTTCCAGCTCGGGATAAATGTGAAAGTTTTTGTTTTTCGTATTATGGTCGCATTCTCTCCACAGTATTTATTAGCAAGGTATTTTTCACAATTTTAATTTGATGTGGGAAATGTTTTACTGAGAAGTATGCTGACGAATTCTAAAATAAAAGCATTTGTTATAGTTTATAGCATGACAAACAAAAGTAAATTTAGGGAAACCTTCCTGATTAATGATTCGCACATTTTGCATCGAAAGCTACGTAGGTTAAGCGTTTAAGTGACAGTGGAAGTTTGTTAGAATTTTGCATTTTTTTGAATGTCAAAGGAAGTTGATTTCATAGCATTACATTGCATTTTGCACGTTTGGTTCCGACCATGGTCAAGCGGCCATAATTTTTCCGCTGCGAAATATTTCCCATTTATTGTGAGTTCTTAGAAGAATATCATTGTTTGTAATTCAAGTGAACTTTGGACCAGTTTCCTTTTGCTCTACCTTCGGTAAAAATGCTTTGTACCGCTCTTTTGCGATTTAACTTTAAGGGTGGTGGTCGGTTTTGTGCATAAGCTTTCGTCAAAAGCTGCATGGTTATGTGAATCTATGAAGGTTTGCGAAAAGAAGCTCTCGGTAAGCTGGCAATGCTACTTAGAAGGAAATTCGAAGGTGTTTGTTGCAGAAACAAATTGGTGTTTCTGAGTTGGCAATTTCAGCTCAAAACCGTGCAAATTACTGAGTCAAAATAAATTCGAAAGCACATGCTTGGCTTTCAGAATATTTACAAGAATCTGTTTGCTTGTGGTAAGGTGAAAAATTTTCTCTGAGTTTTTAAACTGGGTTGTTAATATAAGATACGTGAGTCAACGTGGCGAGTAGCGTAGTAACGTGCGGTTATATTTACCTTGAAATATTTCCGACGTTTTTCTAATACAGTGTTGAACGGAGTGAGATAAAAGATCGATTTCGTAAAATGTTAACAGATTTGAATTTATTGCAGCGTAGAATAAGTAATTTCAATTTTGGAAGAGTAATGATGGTATGTTTATCTGAAGGCGTAGGAAACAGTAGATTGTATTGTATTGTGTAACGTCTTCACTCCCACACGCAAAGCGCTAGGTTTTTAACATGCATCGCAGTAAAGAGAAAAGAAAACGCAAGTACACGAAAGAAAACCAGGATGTATACATGGCGGTAGTATAGAGTATACGCTTGATGGAGCTAATGCTACCCGAACAGCTAAGGACTGTACTTTGATGAAATACAAGCTTTTACTATACTTTGTTACAGTTACCGTACTTTGATGAAATACAAGCATTTTCAGACACTTTTTAAAGCACACGCATGAAAGACGCCACCATGATTATTATAATGAAGAACTGCAATGATTTCCAAGTACATCGATGTATAGAATGCATGGGGGAGTTGGAGGCTGCGAAGGACCAAGGGTCATCTAGGCTGCAGACCTCCATAAACGAAGCTGCT
>Ga0210059_1001113_pt1 | contig 39250 bp, 33 predicted proteins | sample Ectturendosymbi2_FD_188042 | JGI IMG/M metagenome (GOLD analysis project Ga0210059, IMG submission 188042) | Ecteinascidia turbinata endosymbiont from Florida, USA - Sample 2 (SPAdes) (version 2) | ecosystem: Host-associated > Tunicates > Ascidians > Unclassified | place: Key West, Florida... | reverse complement strand
TGCATATCGTTTTTTTGCACTTTCTTCGACTGCCGGCTACCTTCTCTCTGGGTTACGTCAGCCGTCACATCCAGCCCGCATTTTTAGCGGTATTTTGCCGGATCCGTTTTATTTACTGCCGGCTAGACGACTGCCGGCTCACGTAACTTTGGTGAGTATTTTTAGCAAAATAGTCATAAAAATGTTCAATGTATTGTGCCTTGCTTCATTTCAATGAACATAATTAATTTCAAGCTCAGAGCATGCACTACATACAATGTAACCGTAAACTGGTACCTTCTTACCAAACCCCAATTCTCTAACTTTATTGCACCAGTCGCTTTTCTTTCACAAACCACTGAAAAAAACTACCAAACTAATCACGCAACACTAACTGCAAGCATTTCATAGCTACATCGAATGCCATTGGCCTTGCCTAATATAAATGTGAGACCTGAGAAACAGCACAAGTACCACTGATGCACTTTAATAAAGGATAAAGAGAAGCCCACCACTGCAACATTGCAATCAATAGCTCACTGTCCCTGCATAACAGCTGCCTGAATCAAGGTTTTCGTTCAGCTTTTTCAATCCCGGAAGCTTTTGGTTTTCCGATCCAATTACCGTCCATTAGAGGTGGGACCGGAACCGGAGTACCGGTGTCAAGCGAAATTTCTGACTTCACGCAAAGTGCGCATGCACACAGTAATATTATTGATATCAAACACGCTGAGAAAAATGTTGATTAGGATTCGTGTTTAGGTAAGTGGGCCAAGTTAGGGTTTGGGTTACGATGAGAAAAAGAAAAGTAGTTGAGGTCTAAGACTAAGTCCAAAAGTTTTCAACTGTTAAGTTATTCCCGTACGTAGCTTGTTGTGGGTACCAGACATCGAACCAAAACGTTTTAATTTACACAACACACATCAAAAAAGAAATTGCCAAACTTAATTCCTTTATTTTGAGAAGCAAAAAAAACAATAACAAATCAGAAATTTCGCAGAGGTCAGAAATTTCGCTTGACACCGGATTTCTGCGTTTTTTGCGTCAGGATTTCTGCGGATTCTGCGTTTTTCCTTCAGACCCGGATCTGGACCGGAGTCAAAAATTTGGGAAAAAACGGACCGGAGTCATTTTTCAATTTAGGCAGTAGCAGGAGTCTGTGTTGTCATTTCTTAAGTAAAAATATGGGTAAATTAAGGTTGGATTGATGATTGTAGCCGGATTCTGAACAGGAGTCGGATTCTCAAATTTGAAAAATTGACGGACCCGGATTCAAAAATTTTGGAACAGGAGCGGAGTCGGAAAAACTGACTCCGGTCACCTCTACCGTCCATATCACACAGGTTGCATAAAGAGGTGATCAAATTGTTGCCTTCTTCATCATCAGATAATATCAATTTTTTACGTTAGAATTTCATATAAACTAAATGCTTCTTTTGTATATTAAGGAAAAAATAGCTCAATCAAAATCAAATTTTACCAGTGCGTAACAAAGCGTGATGAACCTGATTAATCCATGTCCGAATTACACCGAATTTCGTTACGCATAGCCGACTTCTCGGAAAGGGAGAAGTCGATCATGCGCAACGTAAAATGTTTTAATGGATCCAAATGACATAAAACACTTACAAGTGTCATATGTCATTGAGTGATCCCAATTTTTCAAAGGGAGTTTCTTCAATTTGGAACGATAACCAAAGACACATGAGGGTGAGGACTTACTTAGCCGGATCCTTTTGCACTTAGCCGGATCCTTTTTCCGCAAGTGGACTTCATAAGTACTCCAATTTCTACAGAAAAATCTTTACAAATGTTTCCTCACAAAGGCGATGTGTCGCAACAAATTTTTACGAAGTAACTGTAGTCCAATGCATGCACATGATCACAAATATTTGCGCTTTTCTGTACAACAGTTCACCAGCAGACTTATTGGTTTCGTATTTCGTTTAATGCAGCGTCTGCTTGCAGACAATGCTGACCTCTGAACAACCGAAATAGCGGTTCTATCATATTTACTGAACCAGTGGTTCTCAACCGCGGTCCCTAGAGCCGCATGCGGCCCTTTTCATGCGGCTCTCAGCAGCCTTTCAACAAAACCTCTAACATTTTGTGTAACAGACTTTGTTCTGGTATGAAACGTGTCAATCGACTTGTGTTAAAATTTTTAGTGCAATTTTCTAACATAATCGGAAGTCTGTATTTGGCTCCCTTCAGCGAGAAGGTTGAGAACCGCTACTCTAAGGTCTTGTCCTATCTTCATGCCGTCGCGTCACTCCAGAAACTTCTGGAAGGTCGCGATGTCGACGCAGACAACAACAGGCCAGCTGACTTTGACAACATCATACGTGGAAAGGTCACTGCTTTTGTTTTTATTCCACTTCTCTAAAAAAACACCGTAACGTTAAATCGTTGGGCTTCAAAAAAATTGTTGGCCACAAAGATAATGCACAAGATACAACGAAACACTGAGTGCACTCATTGCGAGTAAACACTGAGTAGCACTCGTTGCGAGTAAACCCTGAGCTTTCAGCTGCGGATGAACATCCCGACGGCAACGCATGCTCCCAGTTGTCATTGCTCGTTGCAACAAAAAATGGCGAAATGTAAATTAATTCATTACAGAACTTTCACAACAAACAACCCATCGTCAACATTTTGCTTTTGCTTTCAGCTGGCTGTACCTGGAGTACAACGCTGGAACTCGATACAAACAACACCAAACCAAAACTTTTGAAAAATATTGTCTCTTTGTGTCGAAAGCAGACATGAATACACAAATTTGATGACATCAGCAAACTACAATAGCAGCTGTCAACGTCACAAAGCAACGGTCTATTCATTGTAAGCATTGCGTCATTTTTCAACCCGCGCCAGATGTTCCACCTAGCGGTCACGAAAATGAATTAAGCCGATCGCAAGGTGTCGCTAACTCATGGGCACGATGAACGAGGCAACTGGAACCCGAATATTATTTCCGCAATTCCATCTTCGCGATTGAACGTTGGTGAACTTCGTCTGGACCATCGGCAATGCGCAAGACGCGCGACCACATGTAGAATCCCGCAAGCGGGAAATCCCCGCTTAAACCTGAACGCCAAAAGAGCAGTTTCTGTAGCAAAGGAAAGTTTTGAACTGCAGTAGATCATACGTGATTAGACAAGGTTTGCCATTTTCACAACGCAAACACTGCTCTTATGAAACCATTCGATTACACACAACGAAAGAGATATGAAGAAAACGTGGGAGACGGTAACGTGGACCGGTACTTTATGCGAGTGTTGCTTTAAATTGAAAACTACAATATCGTCAAGAAATTCCGTAAAGGAAAGCATCTACGTTCTAACGTAGCGAACCGGTCGGTAATGAATGCACGTCACAATTGACCTTGCAAGTGCGCAGTATTGCTTGGCTTTAATAGTACTGGGCTGCGTGTTCGACCCTGGGCACGAAACACGAGTTAACCATTCATTCATGATCATGCCAAAGAAGTTCAACAACCCTTTCAGTGAACTCAGTCCAATTTCGTCATACTCGGTTTTCGTACTCCGTTCTTAGTGACATTTGCCCATACTCGTTTGCTTAACCCAGGGTAGCGATGCACTGGTGGCGAGTCATTGGCCGCGCGTGAACTTTTGCACCCACCCATTAACACCGAGCACGGGTCCGGAAGTACGTTTTTAAAGTCCACATTATGACCCGACCGGGAATCGAACCCATCCTACCCAGCTTTGGTGGCGCGTGCATAAACAACTGCACCACTTAGCCGGATCCTTTTTCCGCAAGTGCACTTCATAAGTACTCCAATTGCCAAATGCTTCGAAGCGATCGCACGCCGCCAGCCCACCTGCTGCACCAAACGCTTGAATGGCTCTATCCACGACCCGAGACACTTGACCAGGGACAGCGACTTTGATCATTGCGATGTCTTTCGCCGCTTTCTGCGACAAGAAAATGCAAACGAGATGATTTCGCCGCCGTAACTGCGGGTCGCGACGGACCTGGCAGTAGGTTTGTTACGCAACAAGCGGACCGTGGATCAGCAATATGGCGAACCACCTTCTGGAACAATCGTGACGATTGAGAAACGGTGTGTTGTTAGATAAGGAATCATTGGACAGGGCAATAATTATCCAGTTGAAATAAACAATACTTTCTGGATTGCAGGCTTTTTCGTGCTTTTACTTTACACGCTGAACGTAAGGCAGTGGCATTATCAGATCAAAGACAAACCAAAGTTCAAAAAGAGTCGTTTTAATTTGACGGATGAGGCAGATCAGAAAAATCAACAACGCGTTAATGTGACGTCAGAAAAACAAAAAAAAGAACTTTATTTGTGACGACTACCTCCACTCGGTGTACGCAAGGAACACAATCATGAAATATTGTCCACAGGTTGCAGTATGCGGAAGGTTTCCATTTTCGCTATTACAAGCCTTCCACATCAAACAACCAGTGTTTTGAAATCGTTTTTGTGCCCCTCAAACTCAAAAATCTAACGATCAACAGCAATAAACGACACCAGTTCTCTAAATGCATTTTGAGTGTTTCGAAAACTTGACTTTGGCTTAAAAATAGCAGCAAGAAGTATGTATCCGGGTAAAACCCAGGTTTCACCACTAAATCATTATCTCCGTTATAATAAATATGTGTATAGAAGCTCTCTTTCCCTCATTGACCAAGTATACATACTTTGTTCCCGATCGTATCCATCATATGCGCAGCTTTCAACACAAGCAGTCTGCATTGGTCGATCGCTATCCGCGAGAGGGCGATGTGGCGGAATATGGTGTCGCGTTCCGCGAGTGGGCGTCCGAACGTAACGCGCGTTTTGACCTGGAAATGGATCCTTAATGAACCTTGCACGAAAGTTCGTTGTATCTCTGCGCGCGTTCTAACCAGGCATAATCCAGTTGAACGACAAGCTCAGTGATTAAGTCAGGTTTAATCCGAGATTAATCGATTAAATCAGGGGTTCTTATCCTGGGAGTCCGTGACCCTCTAAGGCGTCCGCAAATGTGATTTCAGGGGTCTCCAAATGTGATGGTTAATAGGCTTTGCAGACATTTCGATAACTACTAGGATGATTAAATCCCAATTTCTGATATTTATTGCAAAGTTAAGGAGTCCGTAACCTTTATCAGGATATACTCAGGGTACGTGACCCACAAATGCTCAAGAAAAGCTGGATTAAATTATTATATACTTGTACATTTTCGTGTTTGAAACCGATTGCGAGTTGTGCACGACAGAGTTGGCAAATTTCGCAGCGGTCTTGCCAGGAACGGTACGAACGTCTAAAGCGAAAAACTACTTTTTCGGCTTCATTAAAGTTTTGTATTAAATGAAAAACGTACAAAACTTGATCGTTTTCGATCAAAGAGGCAACTCGATCAAACAGAACTTTCACGAAAGCACTAGTTTCGGAAAAACCGTGTTGAGTTTTAAAGAATGTCGGAATCTCGAGAAATTTCCTGCGCGTCGGTCAAGTAAAAAAATTCAATCAAAACATTGTTTTGAAGAAAAGAATCACTTTATATTTTGCACAACCACGCCAAACCTAAAAATTACAAACTTGACTTACTCAACGACACCAACAGCTGAAAACAGCACACCAACAACACAGGCAGACACAGAAACGCACCCTTTCCTTCATCAGATCGAGGCTACGCTCAGCAGATCCGATTAATCTCATGCAGTGGTGGATCCTGCCCGGGCCCAGACGCGCCTGGAATGAAACACGAGCACGTCGTTTTCGGCGCTCATAAAGCTGAGACGCGCACCAATCACAACATAGCTAAGCATCATGCCACTGTTACGCTGGCTGACAACGAAAATGTTGCGCGTTACGCCCCGAGACTTTGATTCAACGGCGTTCATCAAACTCGTCCACGGCTGACGCATTTATTGCGTGCGGCTTTCACTTGTTAGTTGGGATATTATATGAAGTCACAAAATACAAGTTGGATTTACAAAAAACATTTTTGCGTAAATCGGCAGATTTCATACAAAACTGCAAACACACGCGCAAAAATACAAGCCTAACTATTCAAAATGAAACAGTTTGTTTCTTCCGTAAACAATACCGAACTATTCAGATTAAACATTATTATTTCAATAAAAGTATTGCTTGCATAATCGAAACCGAATTATTCAGAATGAAACCGTTCGTTACTTGAGCGATCGCAAATCCTGCTCCTTGTTCCAAGATGACGTTGCTCTTTGGAACAACTACATCATCGAACGTGACCTCGCCGTGACCTACGGGCGCGTCATCGGCGCCGAACACGGTCAGTGGCCGCACGATCTTGACGCCAGGGGTGTCCGCAGGGACCAAGACCATCGACTGCTGTCGGTAACGATCAGCTGTGGAGGACGGGCAGGGAGTGGGGGGTTAACGCCGTACTCGCGCAAAGATATAAAGAGAATAAAACAGATACTGAATTGCATTGAGAGAAGGTTGTGTTGCAAATTGAGTTTTCGGGAATCAACGTCAAATCCATCCCATCCAAAACAATCTCTCAGGATACCCACACAACATCAAAAACCATTTTATATACTTTTTCAATATGAAATGAAAAACCTTTAATACCACCAATTATCTTCATTTTCCAAAATTTTATTCATGGCACACAATGCGAAAAACGTCTGCAAAACTATCATCAGCGGTGAAGAACAAAATCTGGATTAACAAATGGCTGAATTTGGAATTTCCGTACTTTTTCAATGCTTTATGTACATTTTGGCAAAATTCAATACTCTTTCAAGGTCTTGAAAACCGATTTCATAATTCAGTGCTTTCAATACCGCGTGGGAACCCTGACAACCTTGTAGAAAGTTCTTTTTTTCTAATAAGCCTGCATAGAAACTTTTTAAAATCCGCATTACGACACGAGCGGGCAAAATGTTTGAAACTAAAAGCGAACAAAAAAGTTGTCTTTTTCTTCGGAATGTCCAACTTGGCACAGCACGCCGGTAGAGTGTCGGTAAAGAACGAACATGCAATGCAGTTCCGCCGTATGAAGACAATTACCACGTGAAATTTTTTATTTACAGCTGAGAATGAACTGATAAACGCATATTTGTTGGCGTCTCACCGTTCCTGTCATGCTTCCCCATGAAGATGATCAGCTTCATCCGGGGATCCAGTGCCCCGGATGTCCACCACTTGCGACCGTTGAGTGTCAGGGAGTCGTCTTTCACTTCGATCGAGCTTTGAATGTTGGTCGCGTCCGACGAAGCCACCTGTTGCCATGGAAACAAGGCATGCGGTGCGCGTCCGCAGGAAGCACAAGTCACAAACGTCAGTATTTTCCAAGGCTATGATGACGCATCGGAAGTCCGTTTGTGACATGGTTGAAACAAGGGGAATCCCCAAAGCTTTTATATGTTAAAGCTAAACACCGCACTTAAAAAGTAAATTTTGAGAGGTTTCGTACGTTCTGTACCTACCAGGCTTTCTGGCGTTCAAAACAATGGCGTTCTGAGCTGCTATAGATAGGTGTTTATTTCAGGGCAATGGGGACATAATGCGCATGGTGATGCAAAGAAGACTTGATGAGGTCGTGCAGACCACCCGACTGTTTTCATCTGACGTGAATTCGAGCACCGCCAACAAAACGACCATAGTTATCTATAATTTATAATTTCGGTTTAATTCTGCAACGGGAGGTTGCGGACCGTTCGCGAAGAGCCGTTTGATGATGATTCTGTGAAGATCCGAAACGAAGGACATTTTGAAGAAACCGCGCGGCAACGGTTTATGACACAGGCTCCCCACCTGGGGTACTTGTACCCTTACCCTAGGGGTACATTGGCCTATCTGAAGGGGTACGTGTAAGGTTAGCAATAGAAGGGAAAAATATGATTATATATTATTTCCAAACATTTATACTGATATCAGTGAATAGTATTTTCAAAAATCATTATGCGCTTAAAGATACCAACTTTTAGACATAAAATGGATTCTACTGTTGCGATCGGACAGCCCAAGCGGCATATGCGCAAAGCTTCACACTGTGGCAGCAAGCAGCAATAGCGATCACTCTATTATTGCTTGTTCGCGCCACATATATATGGGTGTTATTCTTCGCGCACATCCCGTTCGTGGCGAATCGCACATTCAACGCAACGCCGACGGAGAGGTTGCAACAGTACCTTAATACAAAATTCCGTGGATATTTGCTTTTTTACTAAACCTTTTCAGCATAAGAAATTTTAGGGGTACATGGTCAGAGAAAGGTTGGGAACCCCCCCTGGTTTATGACATAGGCGCCTTGCACCAGGAAGTTCGGTAACTACCACGTAAGCTCGTTCACATCATACTTGCTTTTGCTTGGAAACAATCACCTCCCAGTTTGCTTACGTCAGGCTCAGTCATGGCAAAGCAGCTTCGGATCTTTCCATCCAGCAACGCTTCTAGCCATTCTTCTTTTTGCTGCTCGGTCCCGAACTGGGCCAGGATTTCCATGTTTCCGGTGTCCGGAGCGGAGCAGTTGAACACCTGAATAGCGCTACGTTTACGTTTAAAACGCCCGAGACGGGGTTCTTGGTCATCTGTGCGGAGCGATGACCGATTGTGATGTGACACAAAATGCTTAGACACGCAACAATGGCAAAACCAAAAGACGGCACGCGTTTTGCGATTGACCATGTGATCAGTATAAGAATAACTGAACAGGCACTTTAGGCATTTTAAGAAAGCTCAGGCCACTTAGGTGTTGGTCTTTTGCAAGATAAAATGGCACAAACACCAGAGTGTAGCCGACATACAGCTTTGAGCTTTATCGCAGCAAGTAGACACGCGTACATCTGTTTCCTAAAGTATCACCTGTCTTGTCTCCGAGCAGCAGGATATTCATTGGCATCAAAATTCTCCCTAACTTTAAACTTCACGCGTGGTCAGACAACAGCAGCTTTATGCAGTAAAGTAAAAGTGCTTTGCTCCGTTGCGACGAAGCACAGTAAAATCACGTGATCGCGAATCGCTACAGCGAAATCCAGCCAGGACAACAAACTACCATCGCCTGTCTCCTGAAGACCAAACTACATCAGCTATTACGCTGGAAGGAAACATCTTCAAATAGATTTGACTCAGAAAATTAAATTATCCGCCGATCCATTGTCGCCTGACGCATGAATGACCTCAGCATCTCTCACCTCGGGCGCGTACAAGCACCTCCCCATGACCTCGCAAAGAAAGGCGTACTCCACGTTCGTCAGTCCAGCGCCGTATCTCGCGTCGGGGTCGCTCTCCTTCGGGAGGAACAAGTTCCACAAACCTTTCCGGCGCGCTTCAGTCTGCGTCAGGAGGAGCGCAACTTACACCTCAGCTCTCGATAGACATCGCTTAGTCACGTGCTTGTGTGTTGTTGGTGCGTGCGGAAGTCACGTGTTTGTGTGTTGTTTGTGCGTTGTTAGTCACGTGTTTGTGTGTTGTTGGTGCGTGCGGAACTCGGAAACAAAACGTCGACGAATGGAGTATGCAGCTTTTGATGCTCGCCTGCATTTCCCGAACGGGCAAGACTTTTAAACGAAATTACGGCGTATAAGACCCGAGAAGAACCCCGCAGCGCAATACCATCATGGGCGTCAAAGGGGGGGAAAGGGAGGCTTTGCCCCACTGGATTTTGAAATTTGTCATGTTTCTCTTAAATTTTTAGCAAAAAAAGGTTGTTTTCTTAGTTTAGATTAAACTTCACTACTTTTGGCCCACCCAGAAAAAATATTTTTGGCTACCCCTGGAAAAAAAAACTATTGGCCCAGCACCCTGGAAAAATCTTTCCGACGCCAGTGAATACCTGATGGCCTTTCATACTTGTTTCAAACGAGGTGCTCAGCAAGTTTCAGCAGAACGAAAATCCAAACAAGTGAGCACGTTTACTTCTGGTGGCTGCGCCAGGGAGCCTACGCGAAGGAGATGGCCGCGCGTCACATTCACACAACTCTGCGTCCACCTTCAATGTTTCCAGTTGAGGGTGAACAGTCCACTTCCTGTCGGAGCGGTAATGTTCGTCGAACGTTCGTTCCAAAGGTAAGACTCGCTCTTCCACGAAATCGACCAGATTCCTGTGCATGTCTTGGACTTCGGGGCGGAGGGCAGTGACGTCGACGGGTATATCTGTGCGAAGAGTTATCGTCAAAAAAAGCAACAGTTACTCATCGTATTCGAACTCCAGGCAAACGCTGTCACAAGTTACGGCGACAAGCACATACTAGGAAGGAATTGAAACGGCTTGCAATGCAGATGTCGCAGTAAAGCTTTGTATAATTTCGAAAGGTTTGTTGGAGGTTAGGGGATGTCCGAACACATAGGATTCATTTCGTGTCAAATCCGCCAAGAGTTTTAAAGCAGTGGTTCTTAAACTTTTTTTAGTGTTGTACTCTTTGGGCAAACTTTTGTGTATCAATACCCCTTGATAAACATGAGCACAGTAACTAGAAATGTACCTAAAATGTACTTTTACATCACAATTTCATTATGAAGACACGTTTGTGTTCCTCTTGGAGCACCTTTGCTCACCCCAAGGGGAATGCGTAGCCCCATTTGAGAAGCATTTTTTGAAACGGCCAAACGGACCAGACTGGTTAACAACATGGGTTTCGGCTTCATTTATGAGGAGCGCGGGAAATTGTCCGGCAGAAGAATTTTACGATGAGCAGTCGGTTTGTGCGCCACCTGGCGGTTTGTGCGCCAGGTCAAAATCGATGCAACAAAATCTAGGATTCATAAAACTTGATCCGGATGACAAGATTAGGAAAATGCACAACTTGCTTGGCAGCTTCGGGGTTTCAATTCAAGCGTCTCCTCGCATCAGCGTGGTTGGCATTCCAGACCCGTTTGCGAAATCAAATCACTGTTTTCAGATCGTTTATCATAGTCTTGCGACGAACACCATTTTTTATCAAATTTCTTCACCAAAAAATTCCGCTCAGCAAAAACCTACGCAATCGTTGGCTTGAATTGAAAAAAAGACACAATAAGAAAGCTTGAGCTTCGCAGACAATAATGTGCTGCCTCAGTGGCTAACCTGACACATCATTGAGTGGTGTTAGAACCTAGTAGCTTATGCACGTTGATGAAGCTGTGTGCGAATTAGTAAGTCAGACAGCCAGTTCGTTAACCTTCCCGCGATCGCTCAGCCTCCTCCCCAGCTCTCAAAACCCGCCGACAAACCTAGGCTACCTACAATTCTGGTGCTGTGGGGCGAAAATCTTTCACTGGTCGCCGTTTTTCTTGCGTGCGGTTCAAACAAAACTCACAAGATCCCAAAGCCATGTAGCGTTATTGATGTTGGGGGAAGTGCTCGCCTGATGACGAGCTACGTCGAGAAGTTCAATGTGTTGCAAAACGTCAGAAATTACGAACGTCAACGAAACAATTAACAAAAAACAAAAACTGAAACCAACAAAGCTTTTACCACGATTCGGTTGACGAAGCCCAACTTACATCCGTATCCGTGGCTGGTGCTGTAACTGCGTTGCTGAGGATCGGGCGAAAAAATGCCAGTTCCCCCACCGGGTCGGTTGGGGTTGATCTTTTTGAATAGGCGAAATCCTTCCTTGGCCGCAAAGGCCCAACCAATGCCGGCAGTGCTGGCGGCGAGTCTGCCTATCGGTGCTGTGTTCGACATGCTGGCGCGACCTGCGGAGTGACAAAGGTCAGTGGGGCATGACTTCGCAGCCAGAAGAGAGACCAAACGAGAGAGAGAGAGCAAACGTGAAACGCGAGCAAACGACTGAAGTTTTCACTTCGGAGTCCATCACACAAAATCATAAACACTGCATCAGCAAGCTTTCTGTCGATTGCCCGTATGTGTGTGCGCTTTGTTACGTCAAAGAGCAATTTTTGAAAACATGCTGTCGATTTTGTGTCAAGCAGGGTTGGCATTTCGACAGACATTTTCAGAAATTTGGCCTTTTTAAGTGGTTTAGCATGAAAAAATGCTGTTTGGCATGTTTTAGTGGTGTTGGCAGTAAAGAAAAGTTGTTTGGCCTTTAAAAAAAACTTGTTTCCTTTTATCTTACATTTTGAGAATATTTTCAGTTTGTTTTGCATTTATTGATGTTATTTCGTATGTTTTGAGTAGTGATATTGCGTATTTGGTCCATCTAAACCTGGGAAGCGAGTAGTTTTTCTGTGGGTTTTTTGTAAGTGCATTTTGTGATAAAAGCTTGCGGAATTGTGACAAATATCAGACACTTGTTTGCCAGATTCAAAGTAAGTAAAAATTATGGCATGGTGCATATTTCTGTTTTCATAACCTGTATTTTATTGGTTCGAACAATTATAGAAAATGCCTAAGAAAAATACATACACAAGATGGTGCTTTTGGAGATTAACATGTCTTTGTTTATTTATTTGCAATAAATCTGCGTTTGGTTCCATAGCAACTTTGTGCACTTTTGTCATTACTGATTCAGGTAATTCAAATCCAAAACTGGCAGCCATTGGCCTGTTTCAGACTGTTGGGCAGTTTTTGCAGCCATCTGCCATTTTTTGATGTGCAACTCGGCATTTTCTGTCCAAGCGAACCTGGCAACAGTGACGTCAAGGCTGTTAGCGGAGCGAACTCTAGCAGTCGGGGTCGGGCAGCTCAGCTGTTGCAGTGTTTACTCACAGTGAAACGGTTTTAGGTGGAAGACTTCAACAAATGAGGGACAGCGGTTCTACAAAATGCGCTGAAATGTTACGATGCAGTAGAACGAAACACTGCTCACCGATCCTCAGGCAACAGACTGCGACTCTGACCCTTACACACACCCGTGCACACATTACAACCAGTCATTGTTGTCATCGGCGCTCTGAAAGCTATACAGTGTTTCGCGTAAATGATTTACAGAGTGAGGCTCCTGCTCGGCTTTCTTACTTACCATGCAACACAAAAATCGCTAGCTGCTAAGACTATTGACGATATCCAAACAAGGCTAATCTTTAGAGCAATCGGTTTGCAACCAAGGGTTGTACCTCATCAGCAGGAGCTCTAGTGAATATCTAAACCAGCCAAGGCTCATCCACGCACGACCCACGCCTATCTACCTGACAATGCACCATTCTGCTCAGATATAACCACAAAGCTCCTATGGAGAAAAATACTGGCATCCGTTCAGGCCCTTAACCACGTGGGGCATTCGGGGGCAGTCCTCCCAAATTTTCTTGTGCCCAGAAAATTTTTTATATCTTGTTTCTAATTTATTATGTTTATTTTAAATACAGAATAAACACAAAAATCTTGCCCCGCTACACATTTATTATTTTCACCCCAAATCTTGAAACCTGGCTACGGGCCTGCATCCGTTCACTTTGAGATATTATAGATAGAAATGCAACTGATTTCACTGAAAGCAACAACCACTTCTCTCAGCAACAAAATTTCACCGGTGAACAACGCAGGCTATTGTGCGTGTTAAGCACAGTCAGCTGGCTTGCTCAAATACAGCCCGTCGAACATTAACGGCTCAGAGTTCTCGTTAAAGCTGACAAGCTATTCAATTAGCGCGCACGGAATACACATAAGCATGAAACAAGACCTGCACGGGACACATCACCAACTCAAGCTACACCTCGTCGCCTCAAACGGAGCTCGACCGACATGCGACTGCGAAAAATAAACCCAGCCCGGCGCTCGCAACGCGACACGCCTGCGTCGCCGAAAACAAACAAAGAGACCGACGACGCGCCTCGGACTGCCTTCTCGTAGAAGCTTTGCAGGCTGGCGGCGAGCCGGAAGAATCCGAACGCCAAGTAGAAGTCGAAGTTGTCGAGCGGGGGAATCCCCATCTTGTCGCAGTACGCTTCGATGAGCTGGACGTGAGTGGGGATGCCGAGGTCGTAGACGTCGACGCCTTTCAGGCCTGAAGAAGGGCGGCGAAAGGTAAGATTTTTTTGTTTTAGGGGGGGATCTAACAACTTTTCATGTTTAATGCGACGAGCACTTCCTGGGAAGAAAAAGAGCGCATTTTACAAACGCGTGGAAACGAAAGAAAATACCAGGAGATCCTAAAAAACATAACCAGCTCTATTGCAACGACAGTGTGCGATTTCAGTTGTTTGTTTGTAAAACAGTTGATGATCTACGGTTCCTTTGAAACCGATTCGTTAAAACACTTACAACATACAGCCCGGAAACAACTGGGAGGGTGGTTTGCGTTAAGATGAAACAAAATACACGCAAAAGAATAATTTTGTGAAAAACATTAGCTCGTGTTTCTGCAACTTGCACTGTGTGTGTCAGCTTGTTGTTGTTATAGCGACTCCGAGTTTTCAAACCTTAGGTAAAAGCTTGACGAGCACCAAGACGTCGCCCAGAGCACATCAACCTGAAGCAATGTCGCCGGTGGCTCACCAACTACTTCGCGAAAGATCTCGGGAAAATCTATTTCAAAATCACCCAACCCGAGTGCCACCATGTTGACTGCAGCATGCTGTTTTTGAAAAACTATAATGCGAGAAACACACTTATTCCAACGCATGCGATTTTCCACCAGGCATTAGTTCAATCAAACATGGGACAAACATAGGTTTGTTTGTCTTCGGCCGTCTTCGCAAACCTTCGGCCGATTTCGCAAATTCGCCTTACCGGGCAGCAACGGAAAGTTTCTTGGAAGGAAATAGGAGAGACAGCAGTGCGCCAGATCGGCCAAAGGGTCCCCGAGCGTCGACAGCTCCCAGTCGAGGACGGCCAGGACCTCGGGACGGTCCCGACGGTAGATGAGGTTGTCCAACCTGGGAAAAATACAAAACACGTATCAATTAGCATGGAGACAACGTCAACGAAATGTTATCAGACAAATTTCGCCGGAATATTTATTTTACTGGCAGCCAGTGTTTCCTCTAAGAAAATTACACATCGAACAAATGTTCGTTTTAGTGCGCATGCAATTGCGAAACCATGTAACAGGCCAGGTTTTCAGGTTTGGAGGGGGTCAAAATCAATTTTGATGGAGCACGATTTTTGTTTTCATTATATATTTGAAACAAATTTTTCTGGGCACAACAAAATTTGGGGGAGCCCTGCGTCCGAATGACCTGCATGGCTACGGGCCTGCGCGTAGACACACAGCTGGTGAAGCGCTTTGGGTCGTAAAGGGCGATGCGGCAAATGCACGATATGAAATTTTGGATTGCTGCAAGTGCGCGAGAATGAGATTTCACACTGCGCAGTTGGTCTGGTGGCGGTACTGCGCATCTTAAGAGGGAACATTGCTGCCAGGGGCCATGCACAGCGTTACCAGAAGTCGCCATGCACAATGGTGGTGGTTTGCTTCCCGCGAGGCAAGTGCTGCGGGAGCCAGGTCATCAGTCGCTCCATCGACTGGATTTTGCAGGTGGTCGTCGAACGGTACTGCCGGCTCCAGCGCTCCACCTGGCGTTCGACGTAGTTGCCTGAAGATTCGAGAACGAGCGCGTGACGCAACATGACGTTGAAGTTGAGTGGAAAACAACAAGGGTTGCTAAAAGTTTAAGGCAAGCGGACCTTTTCATGAAGGCTTAAAACGTGTATTTTTTTGCGGTTTTTGAAAAAGTATCATCATGCGAGAGCAGTAGTTCTTTAACTGGATTCGACGGCGAAACAGACCGGTCCTGCTGACTAATCTCACGAGAAAGACTACTGCACAATTAAATACAAACTGTAGATTGATTTTATTTCAGCAACCCATTTTTACTTTCTGTTATATCGGGCAAAAACGGGGTTCGACAAAAGCTTGGAAATCCACACAAGGGTTCGGCGTGTTTGCAAAGTTTAAGAAGCACTGTTATGGAGTTATTCAAGTGCGGAAAGCATAGCGGTTCGCAAAACATGGTTTCTGGAGCTACGGTTTCGGGCTGCAGTCAGTTGTCTGATTAGATCAAGAAGATAGTCTGTCTGTCCAGTAATGGTGTTCAAAAAAAAGGAGATTCCAAACGCGGATTATCCGATGTTAGACTAAGTAATACCGCCACTTCTGAGAAAACCATTGAGATAACGAAATTGCAACATCGTTCCACTGTTAGACTGAGCTTCCGGTAACCGCTTCATAAATAATCCTTTGGTGATGTCGAACCCACAGGGATTAAACAGCAACACTTGCGACACGTCCGATCCGATGATGAAAACAACAGTGAATTTGTTCCGATTCTCCAAGTATCAAATAAAGAAAGGACATCGCGAGGGCGGGAAGGTTATCAAAGAGAAACCTCAGGCGGTAACGAGCGACCCGACGAGGGAAGTGAAGGTGTTCGAGCATCTGCTTTGGACGATGGCAGACTCGTCGAAGTTTCGCTTACGATTTTTTCCACGCCTCTTCAACTGAAGAGCGTAGAAAAACTGGCGAGATTATGGGGGGGTGGTGCGTCGCAGCCCCGACAAGAATGCGGAAGCGAACAACTGGCAGCGAGCAGTGACCACGATATCACTTCTGAATTGATCAGCAGTGCCTGGGCAGCAAATTAACTTGATTCCTATCGGCTTCACATAGAAGAATATTCAAGTAACTACTCTCCACCAAGGCGGCTGAGTTGAACGCGTTTACAACGAGTTTTTTTCCAACTCGGTCGCCTTGGCGCAGACCAGTTACTTCAAAATAGGTATGTCGAAGTCTGGAGCATCGCAAAGTCATGAAAGCAGAACCCCAGTCGTGTGATTTCTCGAAAACTTACAGCAAACTTAGAGCGTTTGAATGTTCGCATAGAACACAATGAAAAGTAAATTGAGTAAGACGTCGGAAAAAAAATAACCGCGTGGAAGATTTTCTGAGAGCAACACGGAAACTTGTCATGCCTTGAAAACTTTCTGCAAGAACGCCAATCATTCTTGTCTCAAAAGACTGTACACAGTGCAAGTTAATGATATGGGGCAAAACAAGCATGTTGGAAATTCGGCCTGGTTAACGTATCCTGTTAAGTGAAGACTTTAAGAACTTGCACAACTGCCAGGAAATGAAAATTCCGAATGCCGGTGGTGTTGCTGGGTGCGCTGGAATAATGCAATGAATGCTGGAGTCAGAACTTTACATGACATGAAGGCAATGACTGCAGACTATGCCGGTATTGATAAGGAGTGTCCCACATAACGTTAAATGCTGTTTTCAAACATGTGAAAGAGATCGGCAAAATGTGCGTAAAAGCACAAAATGCTGCTTTTGGGAGAAAAACCTGGTGAAGCTAATTATTACGTTATCACGCATTACTGAGGGACCTGTTGAGTTGGTAACTTTAAAATTACCTTCACGAAACGCAGCATCGTCAACAAGAACCTTTTCAATGCTTGTAACTTTGCTGACCTGATCAAAAACGTTACGTTGCAGTGTTAACCTGTTATTTCTCAAAGTACCCAACCAAGAACAGCTACAAACGACAAAGTTGGCAAAAGCGTGTTGAATATTTGCAATGAACAGATTAAAAGCACTAAATCGCAGTTTTCTTTCAGTAAAGGCCGAAACATTTAAGTCGTTATAACAAACTTCGTCGAAAACCCAAATTACTTATGTTTTCAACGAACTAAAGCCTGCGTACTGGTTCCCCTGGCCTCAGATCAACAAAAGGTACTCCTCCAGAAGAACTCAGCAAAGGATCAGCATAACACAACAGAAATATGAATTTTGTTGTAAGGTGGTTTAATGACGACGCAAACCACATTGAAAAGATATCTCTGGCTCTCACCTGGTTTACCGTACGACGCGAGACCTGCTTTTTGAGGATCAGCTCTGTGTATTTTGCACAAGGTTTCCAACATCTTGTCGTACACTAGTTTGCGATTGGCTGGCGACATCCCTGGTAGTGATGGGTCCTAAAAATGTAATTATCTACTTCTGACTTTTCCGCTACTGGAAAGAAAAAAACGTCTCAGTAACACGTCTTTTGTCTGCAATGTAAACGTTTTCTTTGCGAAGGCAGCGCAACAGTTGATCTCTGGATACGGGCCAAGAATCGGAGAATAAAGTTTTTACCAAAACAACCCAAACCCTGGGCTCTTAAACTGGGGGGGGGAGAATGGTTCGCAAGGGGTGCGTGAGTATGGCAGCGGCATATTTTTGTAAAGCATTGTAAGGGCAAATAAATGGATGTTCTGTTTTGTGTGTTTGACTGTGAGGTTAGGTGAGGCGACAGCGTCTGAAAGAGTTTAAGAACCTCTGACCAAGACGGATGGAAGATTTAGCACAAACTTTGTTTTTGTCAGATTTTGAAAAACGCACAAATGGCTAAGAATATCGAGTTTAAGTCGTCATCGCTGCGCGACATCAGTTAGCACAGACACAGCGTGCTCACGGGTTTCACCGCGTAACAGAGTTAATCGCTTCTTCAAAAACTGCAAAGAATTTTACGTCTCAAAACAAAACCTAATCATTGAGCAGAGCACCGGCGTATGAACAATCGCAACAGCGCAACACCTTCACCTCTGTCTGCGTTTCGCAACATTAACGCAATCACAGCGCATTGATGCACACATCGCTCATTGCAGGCGGAGATAAAGTCCAGCCGAAAACAGCTGCTAAAAAAGTTAACGCAAGTGGCACCATCCCAATCTGACTGACGCTCAACACCACCTCACCTTGTATATGTTGCCTTGGACGAAGTCCATCAGATAGAAAGGCGTGCCTATGACAGACGGGTCCTCGCACAGGTGGATCAAGTGGGGGGTAGGGACTCCGAGGGGGGCCAAGGCTGATATCACCCTGCAGAGAAGGAAATAATATATTTTTGGCCAGAATATGTCATGAAGTCGTGACCAAACAGTATCGGGGTCACGGTCGAAGTTGAAGTTTTACCCCGAAGGCGAAAGTATAGCATCGAGTTGGTTCCTGCACAAGTTGGTTGCGCGAAAAATATACTATGGGCAGCAACCACCGCAACATACTCAAGTGGCAGACAAATAAGTAAGCAAGGACACGACCTTCTGGTTGCTTTACGTGGGCACTGCAGCAGATGCACAGGAGTTCAAATCGCGAAACCCCGAGTGAAAATCACGATCAAACATATATGGCCACGATAGAGAAGAGGGGACAAAACAGGGATTCTTCCTGGAAATTTCGACTGGGAAGGTTTAATGCGCATCTTTAAACGTCCATTGGCATTGAAACCTGAAAAGGATAAGTTAAATGTCAATGTTGCCCCCCATGACAAAATTTCCGCGGACGCCCATGACTCAACGCCCGTCCCAACCTACAGTCACTAAGTAGAGGAAGATGGCTGGGATTTTTTGTTGGCACATTCGTCAAAATGGCCGAAAGAACGCCGATCATGCGTTTATTATCGGAGAGGAAGAAAAATTATATGTAAACAGTTTTTTTTATGGAAAATGTTACCCGGTATGGACCTGAAGGGACCTGATTTCTTTGTTTCCAGAGACCCGATTTTCTCTGATTCTTGGGACCTGATGATAATTTTCGCTGATTCTAGGGACCCGATTTTCAATTCCAGGGACCCGAATCGGGTCCTATATTCGCCGGGACTTTGGCTGAGGCCAGTGTGAAAATAAACGCCTGAACGTGACGTCACAAATACGCAACAATCACGCCCGTTCGTAGCCGCACGCAGATAACGAGCCAAGCGCCATGCAAGCGTTTGTGTTTCGGTTTCATTCACACACTTGTACTCTCGTTCGATCGCGTGCGTCGAAGGCTGGAGCTCGCCGGGGGGTTTCTTCCGCAGGACGTATCGCTGGTAGACGGGGCCGAAGTCGATGAGGTAGGTCGGGTTGGAGTGATTGCGTGTGAACTGACGCACGACCGGCTTCTGCTCGACCTTCATGTTGAGTTTGACCTGCGAGCGAACGACGATTTGATGACGTCGGCGACAAGCGAACCACGATTTGATGACGTCGGCGACAAGCGAATGACGATTTGATGACGTCGGCAACTAGCGAATGGCGATTGATGACGTCGGCGACTAGTGAATGAAAATTTGATGACGTCTCCGACGAGCGAGTGGCTATTTGATGACGCCGGCGACTAGTGAATGACGATCGATGACGTCGGCGTGACGAAGCAGACAGTTAACTTTAGTTCTAAAGCGAAAGTTGCCAAAAATTAAAATTTTTTGGGGGTTAGTGGAGCGCCGATTCGATGCAAGCCAAACTGGGCTCCAAGAAAAGTCTTGCGACACCGGTACGATGTTTCTGTTCTGAAACCTTGCTGGAAACCATCGCCTGGTCTAAGGACACAAAAATATCGATTCAAATCTCACGTGTATGGATTGTGACAAATCTTTCAGGTTTCAAATCAAACGTTTGCTTGATTCGCGGAAGCTTTCCCGATTAACCTCACCGTACCTCCTCATGTGCGCAGCAGTCAACGTACACTGCGACTAAATAACTAACGAAGCCGTCTCATCCCGCATGCGCCCATACTCTAGATCTAGAAAGTAAACAGACAGACAGACACTCGCGCACGTTCATGTAGTGGACAAGCTGATCGATTGGAAATTCCGTTTGTTTCGTCACAGGCATGGTCCCTTTCGTCAGCGGTCTCAGAACAATGTTGAGGGTGCTCTCCAGCTCAGCTATGGCGGCGTGCACGTCATCTACCTGGTTGTGACGCAACAAAGCAAATCAAACAAAACGACATTTAAACGCTTAGACGACACATGAACAAACTGTGGTGCAATCACGAGTAGAGCTGAATGCTGTACAAAAAACAAATTTTTTTGCAATACAAATCGTCGCAGGCAAACGCCGACAACTACGAATGATCTCAACCACACACGCTCAGGCAAATGCTTTTCGTGCCCTGGACCGTTAATCAACAGTGAAGCGGGGAAGGACGGGAGATAATAGGCCACCGAAGGCTCGCACCGTTCTGTAGGGAAAGGACTAACAACAGGTGATCTTGTGGCTTCGTTTCAAACTCTGTTCCAAACCAGAAATCACAGCATTCGACGCAGCATCAAAAACACGTCTAACGACCATCACCAAACGGATTTGCCTTTTTCTTGAAGATGCAGTATTCAGTGTTTCTTTACCGTAACGTAAAAGCTAAAAGGCTCAGTGTGCATTTTAAACAAATCCGTGACGCGGCAGCACGTGTTTGTGGGTTGTATCGGGGAGCGAACGATTTTTTTTCGCGCACACACAACGCCCTGTCAACCACAGTACACTGTGGTTTAACAAAGTGAGTGGCTGTGTGCTGAAGGTTTACTCGAAAAGTTTATTTTAAAGTCATTGTTAAAAAAACTCGACAGGTTTGGAGCCTGCTCTAGTGATTCTTAACCGTTATTCTGCAGTGAGCCATTATCGCTCCGAATTACATCGTTAGCCACGAACAATTCCTCATAAAACGATTCTGTTTATACAAAGACAACGTTTTCCTGCGTAAAGTTTTGTATCTATTTTGTTTCGCCGCCTCGACTGTTAGTGACCCAACTGGTGGGCTATGACCCCAGGATAAAAATATCTGGCTTAGACGCCAGTCAAACGCGCGTGTGGCAAGTGTTTTTGTGGAACCTGCTTTGTAGTGAGATGTTTACCTTGATGGTTCGAATCCCCATCCTCTCGGCGGCGGCCAAGTTCTGGTCGAAATCCTCGAGGAAAATGGCCTCGTCCGGCAAGACGTGCAGCCGATTCAAGCAGTGATTGAATATTTCCGGCTTCGGCTTGCGCACGCCGACTTTACACGATTCGACAACCTGCGCGTGCATGGCGCGTTTAAAACTCGCGCGTTACAAACCTCGAGGAACGACCAGATATAGCATATCCGCATGCCACGAACAATCAGTAGCGGCAATTAAATTAGATAATGACAAATCGAACTAAAATTGTTCACAGGAGTTTTTATAAAGCATCCTCAGTGAAGAACGTTAGCGTTGCTATTTATCTCAAGCCACGTCAAGTGAAATTGAAACAGCAAAAAATGTGGGTTTTCGCAGCAAAGCATTTGTTTCCACCGATGACACAATATTTCAACGAAAGCTGAACCAAAAAAGCTACAACCAAAAACATGTTTTTGAACGTCACTACTGGACAACTAAGCCTATCGCCCAGTCCCAAAGTCTCACAACGTCGAACAGCTCCGTGGGCAAGGGCAGAAACGTTTTTCCGTTTCCTCGTTTCCAGTTGTTCACGAGCAGCGCCGTCTTGTAGCCGGAGGCGCGAAGGCACTCAACCGCATCGAGGACCTCGTCGATTGGATCGCTCAGATGCTGCTCAGCGAACTGGAGAAAGTCGCGCACGTCGACAACTTGGTTGGTCTGCGGAGGAAGGCGAGCAAGACCGGCTGGCATGCGTTGAAAAAAAGGCAGCACAGAGTCTACGGGTGAGGACTGTGGCAAGCACGCTACAAGACGGGTTAAATTTTGGCACTTTTGACCGCGCGATAGCCTCAAAGCAAAGGCGATTTTGCTTCGTTTCAGTTCATGTTTCCTATCTTGGTGACATGAAAGCAGTTTTGACGACAAAAGACGACAAAACTGGCGTTCGTACAAAAACAAAAAAAACATTTTATGACGTGAAAAAAAGAAGCACAAGCTGGCTCGATGTTACACACCATCTTAGACGTTTGAACCGCTGGAAATATTGACCGTGCAATGCAGGAAACAGTAAATCATGCGAAGGCATACGAACCGCAAGCGAGCATTCTCGACTGAACACTTCGCCGAACTCGAGCGGAACCAGCGTTCCTTTCTCCAGCTCGGCCCAGGCTCCTCTGGGCCCGAACAAATTCACCGCCTTCCATATTGTCCCGGAGCTGATGTTTTTCCAAGCCTCGTACTCTGCGCAAGAAGACGAAAAACGTGCTGGAACTTGATCTCAAGAACGCGAACAAGTTCTGGGAACTCAACAAATAATAATCACTTTTATACGTTGCAAGCGCATCGGACATTACTCAAGCGTTGCTAACGCGTCTAGCGATCGTGTTGCCAAAATACTTCATCTGCACCTAACCTACACTATAAGCTTGCAAACCAAAATTGCACTATAAGCAGCTTCGTCCTTCGGAGGTCTGCAGCCTAGATGACCCTTGGTCCTTCGCAGCCTCCAATTCCCTCATGCATTCTGTACATCGATGTACTTGGAAGTCATTGCAGTTCTTCATTATAATAATTATGATGGCAACATTCATGCGTGTGTCTTAAAAGCTTGTATTTCAGCAAAGTACAGTAAATGCATTAGCGCCATCAAGCCTATACTCTATGCTACCGCAGTGCATATATCCTCGTCTTCCTTCGTGTATTTGCGTTCTTCTCTTTTCTGAGATGCATGTTTAAAGTCTAGCGTTTTGCGTGTGAGAGTGAAGACGTTACACAATAATTCTCTGTTCTCTAACTCTCTGAAATCATTCGATCAAGTTCTCCACTGTGCAAATTGCCATTGACTAGCACAAAAATAAACCGAATACATGGGTCAAAAGGTAAATTTCATTTCGTACATAACTTCAAGTCCAGCTCAAACGTTTTTGAACGAAACTTACCACAGAAAAGCGTACATCAATTTTTGACAACCTGTCACAGGCAAAATCGCTTGAAAAAGCAGGATAAAAACGTGCTTTACCTTTCATCACCGGCCCGACGCTGGGCACAGTCACCCCGCACATGTCGAAGATGACGGCGCGAACCTTCCGCCGGACGCTCCGCAGCCGTGCGTCGCGGAGAACGCGGCGCAGGAGGGACGTTCCGGATCCGACGTTGCTGCCGATACGCGACGCGCTCATCGTGAAGCGCGGACGCCGCTCTCTCACTCTCTCACGCACGATTACATTTTATTAATCAACCCTATTCTGCGTTCTCGCCTGTAATGAAAACGATGCAAGGTTACTCGATGACGCACAAGTATCGCGCGCGTGATGCTGCAAAGAAAAAGGGTGCTGGAAATTCCAGGCAGATAAAAACGAAGCGATCGCTTGGGACGCCACCAGGCCCGTAGCCACGGGGGAAGAGCCCCGAAATGTGTCCATAAAAAATTGTATACTTATTTATTCAAACAACAACATACAGTAAAAACAAAAATCTTGCCCTCTAAAAATCTATTTCCCCCCCAAATCTTAAAACCTGGCTACGGGCCTGGACGAGACCAAGACTGAAAGTCCATTGATCAAGCGAACTGGACTATTCATCGTCGGCTACTTGACACTGAAAAGCTAGGGGGGAATTGCAAGCTGCGCTTCTTGCACACGCCTGCTCGAGCGGTGTGACCAGAAAAGTTTTAAACGAACAAAGTCTGTGGTCGATTCGATAACAATATTGCAGGCGGCTTAAAAGGCAACTAGTACTGCTCACAATAGATCGAACACAAATACCATAGTGATTTGTGTGTGACTGCCATTTGTTTCCCAGCAATAAACTTAACAAGTTTGATGTGCCGCCGAAATCAAGGAAAGACAAAAATCAGCCCCTGATTTTGTAAAAATAAGCATCTTTGCAAACTTTCTGTTGGTTACATATTCAAAAACAGACGAAAAGCCAGTCGTTGCTATGCGTGGCAAACGCATGCGAACGAATCGTGAGCTATGCTGCGTCGATGTATATACCAGCACGCACAACAGAGATATCACTCTAACACTGTACGTTTACAAGCGCATCGATGAAGTAGAAGCTCGCTTTGATAGTAACCGTCATGTTTCATGGTTTACAGACGATGTTTTCACGCAAACAAGGTAACAACACAACGCTTTTTTGCATGCTGACTGGGGCTGACGAGCATATTAAGTATTTTGTAGGCAACCTTCTTAAGCACAAGAATACGGAGGTTTTGTTTTTCAACATTATCATACAGGGCGGCGTCAGAATTATTAGTTCTCAGTACATGTTAAACGGGAAATGCGCGACTTGTTCATTTGCAGCTCATCTTCATATGTATCCCTACTGCACACAGCTTTACACCGTTAACACTACACTCACAAGGCACAGGCAGCAAGGCATTGTCAACACACATGAATCGCGAACCAGACACAGCGACCGCTGCGACACCAAACGCGATATGTGGGCCGGAAACTTATCTGACGTGTCTTCACCAAAAACCGAAAGCAGAAATGCAAAAAAAAACTGAAACGTTTTCGCAAAATGATCAAGCAAGCGGATCAAAATTACACTCAGACGATAGAAACAATCTGACACTTGCATTCTAACACGTTCGTCGCTCCCAGTAAAATACAACATTTAAATCCAATTAAGCGGTTTGTTTCGTCATTTCCGTTTCGGCTTGTTTTGTCACTTCCGTCTCGGCTCGCAACAATAGCGCAAGCACTGCAAAACCAACGGCAAGACACAAGCGCTTTCCACAGAAGCTGGAATAAGACTTCTTCCCTTTTTCATCACGATTTATTTCTGTTTTTTATGCGTGCGCGAAAGCAACTTGCGTCAGCTGCTTATTTTCCACGAGGTTATGCGTTGAAGGTAGGGGGACATGAAACGGTGTGGAAGTCTCTGAAAACTCGGCGAAGCGATTGTCGCTTCAACGACCGAACAGTAGACACATATATATATTTATAGTCCTGGTTATCATTCTTTCATCCCGTGTGGAGTTCTCTTTTTGAAACAAATAAACTTTTTGCGCTTGTTGTGATGCTTTACTAAAAGCCAACGTATTCCAGCTGTTGGAAATGTAAGGTTGAGAGACGCCAATTGCTATTGCGTAGCACGCCACACAGCACAGAGTACGAGGTCAGCATATTTTTTCTCAGAAACAAGACAAAGCTGATGATAAGTAACAGAAAAGAGATTGTGATTCTCAGAGAAAAAACATCAAGCCAGGATGTGGCTATTCTCATTCAAGATTACGAAGCACTTGCCGAGTGCAGGAAGCTGGAAGCACCGATACATAGTTTTGTCGCTCACATCTGACGAGGTACCAGTGATTTGACTTGAATTGACAACAAAAATTTGCTGAAGATCTTGATCTCAAACTTAGTGGAGTAACGAACAAGCACTGTGGTCGGCAATTTTCAGAAAGCGTCTCAACCAGAAGGTGATGTCAGATACGATGCAAACCGTTCGAAACTTGTACAGAGCGCGAAAATACCACAACCGCCTTTGTTCACGCCACGTGTTATGACGTTATCAACCAGCCAGAAAAGTGTGGAGCGGGAGACGGGCGTCTTTTGTTGTCGCCTCCCGCATTTTGAGCAACCGCTGAACTTACGTTGCTGGCTACGTTAAAACAATCGCATACAAGAACTCGCACACACCGCCCACGCAGCTCAGGCTTTGCAAAAGAGCAGAGCGCGCGTGTTTACTCTGTACTGCAGGGCGTCTGTCCAGCCAAGGACAAAAGCTCACATGCTATCAATTCAAACACAATATTTTCGCCACACCAAAGCAATTTTTCAGTTAAAAAAACAAAAAAAGCGACCACGTGAACGTTTTTCTGGACGATAACGCAAACGCTAGGTCGCGTAACGCGCTGCGTTTTTACGTTAATTTGAAGTCGGGGGTAGCGGGGCGTTGCACGTCGGAAAGGAGTGAGCCGAAACTGCTGCTGGGTCATTCACGGCTCGGTGTGCGGCTGGCGAGAAATCGCGAACACTGATCGCAGCACTTGTCTGAAAACTAAACTGCAAAGAAAGTTTTCAGCGTCGCGCATAAAAATTCTGACGTACGCTCGGCTCGCTGCCGCCGCATCTCACTGGCGCCCACTACCGGACAAGCAACCTGTCAACTGTGATGGTTTCTCAACTATGCCGGCAGGGCCGGTGGTTCCGGAACCCCTATTTATAATTTGAACCCACCGTACTTCCTATTTCCGGAATTTTTAGTCAAAACTTAATTAGGGCGAAGTTGTTGGAAATAACAGTTGGGCATAATTTGATAAATAAATTAATTGGTACCGAGTTTCTTTTGAACATTCGCTGAAGATTCAAGAGCCTAAATTTGCCGCACCTCACCTTTAGTTTTGATGAACTACATCCGTTTGGATTGCATTTAGCAATGTGTCCCCTTCCGTACGCTGCTACGCTTGAGCCCTGCCATAACTAACCCCCCCTCCCCCGGCAACACCCCTATTCATTGGTGAACTCACTGACATGCCGATGGACACTTGTCAATTAGCGCTCACGTGTTGCAGTCTCAACCGCTTCAAAACCACTCCAACCTTAAACGCAAATGTCGAATGAAAGCCATTTCCCACTGGATTTGCCCTGCAGTGAACAAGCATTTAAAGATCAAAAAAATTATTATTTTGAAAAATCAAGTTTCAGAAAAAAGGTCGATAGAAAGGTGATTCGGAAAAAAAGAGGAAATACATCGATAGCAGCCGCATCAGAACAAAAAACACCTCGATTCCAAGCAGCTATCGGAGACCGAAATTAAGTTGTGATGAGCGCAGAAGTGTTCGAGCTTCCGTCCGGAAAAGCCATTGGCAGTTGAAAACCTCTTTGAGCACAGCCTCTTTCAGGGACTTCAAACGCTTCTCACAGAGCAGTGTTGTGAGGGCAGAGACTAATTTTACTATTGGGGAGGGCGCAATCGTTAATTTCAGCTTTTGTCTGTGGGGCCAGAGGAAGAAATCTGGGCGCCGGTGGCCAAAGGGTCGGGGTTGATCGCGTTGAAAAGGCGGAACCCTTCCTTGGAAGCAAAGGTCCAGCCCACGTCCGCCATTCTCTTTGCCAGGTTTCCGACAGCTTGGGCTTTGGCCGAACTGGCTTGACCTGAAAACAAAACGCAAACAAGTCCGTTGGGACAGCAGGTGGGATTTCTTACGAAGTGAACAACAGTAAATCTTCCGCCCATAGGGGCCAAATAAGGGAGTGCAGGCGCGCGTTGCACTCCCGCTAATTTTTCACTTTTTGATTGAGCAGTTCTTTGTTAACAAGTACGAAGACATTATTCTGAAACTTATTTAAACTTTTTCTGATAAATTAGGACGTCATATTTTGTGACGTCATGGATTTCGCACTCCAGTATTGATTTCAAAGTCGGAGCCTGTGCTTCCGCCTTTCTAGTTATGCAGCAAAGCGAGCATTAAGTTCCATCGCCGTTCGTCCGCGTTTCTACTGATATCTTCGATATTGGGGCTGGGACCGATAAAAGTTAGGTCGGGAAAACATGCGGCCATAGGGTTTTGTATGAAACGTAACTCGAGCTGAACGTTTCAAGCAAATCACCAAGCATAAAAATCATAATAGCAGCGGAGAAAAGATACATGCCCGGGCTATGGTAAGGAATACGCGGGCGTTAACTCGTGACGTAACTCGTTGTCATAACCCGCACCATAAATTGTACTTACAACTCGTACCATAACTCGCAGGTATAAATTGTAACATTAACTCTTAAGTATAACTCGTACCATAACTCGTAGATATAACCCGCACCATAGCTTGTAGATATAACTCATACAATAACTCCTAGGCATTAACTCGCACCCTAACTCACAGGCATAACTCGTACAATAATGCGTAGGCATAACTCGTACCTAGGGCAACGACAGCTTTGGTCTAAAAAGTAAAGTGCAAACTGCACGATAGCGCGTAGAAACGCTAATGAAGGCAGACTGCGCTTAACGCTGACAGTATAATGTACCGTAACTAGATTGAAAGTCATCGGATAAATGCAACGTATGCAACAACGTCACGCACGTCACTGCGTTCGCAACCGCGCACTCGTTCACCTTGAGTGGAGCGTTTGTAGACTCCTTGAAGGATGGCGGCGACCCGGAAGAAAGAGAAAGCCATGTAAAAGTCGAAGTTCTCCAACAGCGGGATTCCCATTCTCTCGCAGTACATTTCGATCAGGCGCTGATGAGAAGGGATTCCCAGCTCTTGAAGATTAATGCCTTTCAAGCCTGTTTAGGGCAAGAGAAATACTGTTTTGCAGCAACCAACTTTCCAAGTGCATCAATTTTGTTTCGGACAAATTTTTTTGTAGAAGTCAGCAAAACAGCTAATCGGTGCATCAAAAAATTCGCCCAAACCGACAATTAACGTGTTAATTAACTCGCAACGCCAACTTAAAAAGGGCGCGTCATCATCACTTGTCGCTGCCCGAAGCAAGTAGTACACCGCAATCGTTTCACCTGGCATGATGGGAAATTTCGGCGGCAGGAAGTACGGAAGACAGCAGTAAGCAAGGTCGGAAAGGGGATCTCCCAGTGTTGATAGCTCCCAGTCGAGCACGGCCAGCACGTGCGGGTGGGCGCGGCGGTAGATGAGGTTATCGATCCTGCAGAGATGTGAGCAGCTGAAGGACCGTGAGTCGACACTTACAAATTCAAAGGCCAGGGGTTCGATTCCGCGGTGCTGCTTCACCTGATTGAGCGCCAGGTAAAAAAGAAACGCAACCTCAGAAGCCTTAAATTTAAATTGGGTCAAAGCGCCTTGAATTGCGTTCGCATATTGGGGGACAGACGCCGAAATTAGATGTTACCAACTTTTCATCCGGTGGCAGGTCGGAGCTAGGGGGATGCCAGGGGGGCCACTGCCCCCAAAATTTTGCCGGGCCCCTCCAAAATTTTTCAGGTCTCTTTCTAAAAGTCCTACACAGACCATTGACAGCTCCCCTTGTTGCAAAACTGGCCCCTCCAGTGGCCCCCCCAAATGAAGATGTCTGGCTCCGCCCCTGTCCGGTGGTATCTTCAACCCGTTTTCTTGTGTAGTGAAATCACATCTGATGGTTTCTTTGCTTTGCGAACTTCGCAGCTGATTGAGCGTAGTAGTTAAGCGTGCTCTTCCTTGACACCATTTGAAGGCTTTAGCTCTACATTTGCTACATACACATACATTGCCGCAGCAGAACGGCAAGAAACAACGAAAATCAAAGTAAATGAAATTTTCGCTTCTTTTTTTTAACAAATTCTTTTTTTTTTACAAAATAAAGAGATCGTAAAAAATGGAGTCACCATTAACCCGCACCGAGTATTGAACGAATGAAAAACTTTTGTCCTTAAAACCTGCGATTAACATTCGTTGGCCACTTTCGCGTTCAAAAACAATCTACGTTGCTTTCGTAAGATTGCGACCTACACTTTGAGCTGCAACAACCCGTTCGTAAAGCAACGAGACATCTACATTGAGTTCCGTCATGAGCCCAGAGTTCCAGCAGAGGTTTAAAAAGTTGTGCAAACCAAATCCCTGACAGCAACCAAATGGCCTTTCTCCTCTTTTTCCCGGAAAAGTTATTGATTGCTTGAAGCAAAAAATACAACGAAAAGAGCAGTTTAACTAAATTTTCAGCCTGCATCAAAATTGCCCACGAGTCTTTTTTCCCGTTGGGGCATTCACAAGACATGGAACTATTAAGAACTCGCACCTAAAATCTCCATGCACAACGGTGGTGTCCTCTTTCTGGGGCAAATGTTCAGGGAGCCACGAGATCAGGCGTTCCATGGAATCTATCTTGTGCGTTTCGCTTGCACGGTATTGCTTCGTCCAGGTTCTCACTTGTCGCGCGACGTAATTGCCTGAAGAAAAATCGCAACACAACAACCTCAAGTACTTCTTTGTTTTTTTTTAACGGAGTTAAAGATTTTCGACCAACACAGTGTTTCTGGACCAATGTTGACATCGCGGCCAAAAGCAAACGTGTTGTCTACTTCAGGTATCCAACAAATCCAAACTCATCAGACTTATTTTTTCAGTCATTTACGTCTTGAGGTTTCCCATTTTGAAAGTACGTCTGACTACGTGTTGTTGCTTCAAGGACAAAGTAAAATAAAATATAGCACTTTAATTGTTTTGCTTATATGCACTTGATCAATTAACTCGACGCTTGACGATGAAACCAGTGGAGAACTTTATTTCATGCCGAGGCGTGAGGCGCAGCAGGAAACCAAATTTGAAAAAGACCAATTTCATCCACGGTCCGCATTCAACAATTGCGCCAAATACATTGTCCAAGAATAAAAAACGCGTGCGCGCGCACACCGGAACGCGCACAAAGCTATACAGATCCCGAAGCGCGACACAGATGCACGCCATCCACTCTTGCAGGCACGACCTCACCGCGCTTTCCGTAGTCAGAAAGGCCGGCTTCGTCGACATTGACTCGGTGGATCGAGCAGAGCGTGTCTATCATCTCGTCGTAGGCCTGCTTGCGAGTTGATGGCGTCATGCCCGGCAGTGAAGGGTTCTGAATATTTGAGAACGTTTTTCCTTAAGCCCGAGACAGAAGCTGGCATGTAACGTGAGGAAATCCTTACGTCAAACACCCATTTCAAGAACGTGTACAGAGCGACAGAAGCCACTGAAAATGCACAATGCATCCAGAGGCGGAAGTCTTATTTTCCACCACGCTGCTGTTCAAGTGATGAACAGCCGCATTAAACCGGAAACCTTTTACTGGATTTTCCTGTTCACCAAGGCCAGCCCCGAAGTTAAGCGAAATTACAAAGTCTGACGCTGGTGTATCAACCTCAAACTTTAGCCATACGACAAGTTCGAAGGCTGCGCGCAGTGAGTACGTTTGCCGCAAAACTAATTCCTGGGAGGTGGGGGGAGTTTCAAGGGGTAAACAACGGCTTCTCACCGAATTCGCCAAACTAACACATTTCCAGATATTTAAACGTATTTTATTAACGGATAAATATCAAATAACAACAACCACAATTGCACGCCTCGCCTTGTAAATGTTCCCTTGCACTTGTTCCATGACATAAAACGGCGTTCCGATAATCGAGTCATCCAGGCATAGATCGACCAGGTGCGGTACGGGCACGCCGTGCTTGCCCAGAGCGTCCATGACCCTGGCAGAAAAAATACGTAGACAGATGCATGCATTTGCTGAGTGACTACTAAATTCTAAAAAACACAATCCTACTTCACTTAAAGTTACTATAAATAACCACAGCGTTTCCCTTGAAGAACTTAAATACCTAGGTGTCCTTCTTGACAATAAGTTAAGCTGGAAACCTCATGTACAAAAGGTGAGAACTCAACTATCAAGAGCTTGTGGAGTTTCTAACCAAACTTAAACATTATACAACAGTCTGTACTGAAAGTTGTCTATAACCAGGGCTACCATGCCGTCCTTATTTCTAAGATTTGTCCTTATTTTGCAGTGCTACGTCTTAGAAAATATTACTGTCCTTATTTCTAAGAAATGTCCTTATTTGTGACTTGCGTCCTATCTTTTCTTATTTTCTGTAGCATAAGAATTTTAAATACAAGCAATACCTGACAGACATGCAGACCATTACTATCTCATCGTAAACATTTTGTAATGAAGGTTTTGTGATATCAAAGAAGTGGTATAATCTTGCAGCACTGGGACGTAACCCGTTACCAGGCCTTGTTAGCACGTAAGCTGTCTATTCTGGTTAGGATTCGTAGGAAAGCTTGTTTTGTAGCGAAGGTTTAGCGTTTAACTGTTTCAAGAAATAAGCAAGCGAAAAAAACATTTTTCGTGACGATCAAAAGAAGGAAGTCGAGAATAAGACATCAAATTTTGCTCAGCCGTCCTTATTTTTGGTTCAAGGGCGATGGTAGCCATGTCTATTACTCATTAATCCACCCCTACCTTAATTACTCAATCCTCAATTGGGAACGTGCTTCAAATGCAACTATTCAGCCTCTCATCAAGCTCCAAAATAAAGCAATAAAAACAATGAAACCAACCAACACGCAAACTATAGAAGAACCTTTCCAGCACTTCAACATCTCAAGCCTTCCCCAAAGGTATACTTTACCAGTAGGCAAATTCATGCACTCTTATCACAACAAACTGCAATTTCAGACTCACTCCACAAGACTAGCAACCTCTAACAACCTATTTTTGCCTAGAGTTAACTCTTCCTCAGGAAAATGTTCCCTCACTTTTGTTGGCCCAAAAGTGTTATCGTCAATACCAAATGATATTAAGTCTTCAACCACGTTCACCTTTAAATAGAAACCAGAGAAACACCTCCTACATGATAAAGATACACAATTATGAACTTTTGCAACATTTCACTTATCCAAAACCAATTTCTGTAAATTCTGTATTTTGTAATTCTGTGTATTTTGCGTATATATTTACTTTTTGCATTTTTTCTTCCCTGCGCACATCCCTTCTTTTCAGCTTGAAAGCACACTCAATAGCTTATTTTTTTTGTTTTTTCTTCTGTGCCTCATTAATTTGTTTTTGTTCCTTTTTTTTATATTTTGTTTAAACATATTATTAACCACACCAAATTCCTTCAATTAAATTTAATCCACTCATCTGTGTACATAGGCATGCTCTTTCATCTGCACGTTTTCTTCACCATCTTCTGTGTTTGTTTGTTTTCCTAATTGTTCTAATTTCACTCAAATGTTGTTTTACAACACTTCTCAATAACTGAAAAACAGGGTTGGTTAACTATATGACCGCCGTGGTCCCTCACCAATCCTATATAACACAGGACCCGTCTTTGTTTGCACTGATCAACCATTGCGCCGTTGCATTTTCATTTGCTCTAATGCTCACTATTGTGGTTGGTTTGCTCAGTGCAATAGCTTCTTGTAGTAGTGCTCCTGTTTGTTGGCTGAGTCATATGAAACAATAAACCATTGACCATTGACCTGCGAAGCCGATTTACAAAAACTTAAAAAGAAATGCCGTCAAAACTTCGTTCGCTTTTTCAACGCAAAGGTAATTCGAGTTGTTTGGATCCCTGGACTGAGTACATGAGTGCTTGCTGTCCTGGAGTACTTGGTGGACCGAGCACTTGGTGGCCTTCGTACTTGCTGGTTAAATTCCCGTGTTTACAAATTTTTCATGTGTACTGGGGGGGTTCCATTCGCCCGCAGCGAACGGTTGACTGCACTGGAAAACATGCGGGTGGTTGATCAACAACTTGCTGGGGCCAGAAACACACAAGCTGAAAAAACGTTCTTTCCATGCAGATTACTCGCCACATGGAGTCAATTCATACCACGCATCTATGCTGCACAAACATTGTAACGGTCAAACCCGCCGCCGAGTAACCCACTCCGTTCGTGTCGTAAGAACAACAATAATAGGTTGTTCAACAAATTACAAAACCGTACAGTATTAACGTTCATCACAAACGCAAACACTACTTTTTACGACATAAGTTATTTTTCACCTGTACTCGCGTTCCACAGCATGAGCGGAGGGCAGCAACTTTCCAGGCGGCTTCTTTCGCAGGACGTATTTCGTGAACGACGGCCCGAAATCAATCAGGTAGGTCGGATTCGACTGGCCGTGACTGAACTGTCTCACAACAGGCTCGTGTTCCACGTCAAGATTTAACTTCGCCTGAGAGACGTGTTTGAGGTTTTGTTTATTTTATTCGGTGCGGATAAAGTGCGCGTCCGAATTTTGAGGGTTGTTGTCTGACAACAATCGCAGCAAAAACGGAACAGTGTTTTTTGATCACGACATCTAAAAAAATATTTCAATTTACTTTGCTTCGCAAGACTCACATAGAAAAACTACTTAGTAATAACGAAAAGACACAATTCAATCAAATCTTCAATCACATTTGCGATACAGAAATCCCAAGGGTTCTGTACTGGAGGCAGTAAGGCTTTTAACTGAGCTAGGAAGTACAGCTGGTTTCTGTCATTCAGTTATTCCTAATTCGTAATTCAGTGCTTTCACTGGAATAACATTTCCCGTTTTTCAAATTTCGCCTGTGAGAAGTTTAAACGTCTATGCGTGCACAACTTTAAGTTCCGCTTCAATAAAATAATCTAAGGAAAAGAGTTTCTTTTCCTACACGATTATGACCGCGGGTTCGGACATCTTGCATCCGGATTTACGGACATGGATCCCCAGACTGAACGGATGCGGAGCCCAACAGACCAACCCCGAAAGTAATAACTTACATGTCTGGATCTACACAAACAAAAACGTCCAGCGCGATCTCATCGGGACGAGCCGGAACGCTTACTTTCATATACTGAGTGAACTTGTCGAGTGGGAACTCCATGTCTTTTCTCACAGGCCTCGTTCCCTTCGCGGCTGAAGTCAAAGGAACGTTCAACGTCTTTTCCAGTTCATTCAAAGCTTCGAACACGTCGTCAACCTTGGTATAAATTCCTCATGACAGGCGCCGCGTTACAAAAAAGGTCCATCCTGACTGACGCAGCATACACCAGCCGCTAATGTCTTTTCTTTATGGTTCGAAACCGGCAAAGAGAATCGGTTTGAAGACGGAATGCTAATAGGTAAAAGCTCGATTTGCCATCGCAAACATACGCTGGTCATCGGTAACAATTTAGTGTAGAGGACTCAATAACTTTTGGTTGCCTTTCACTTTCCTAATTAATAATAGCTAAGAACAAGCGCGTCATGCCGCAGGTTGACAGTTTTTCGGGTAGCAACAGATTCAAATTGTAATTCGAAATTACGAATGATAACAGTAAGCAACTGGGTAACGCAAACGAAGAACACTCTGAAAGACACATCTTATCTTCGTGTCCCCCTTTCATTCATTGGTCCGTTCAATACAGAAATAAAAGCGTCTAGGTTTGCGAGTACAGTGTTTCAGTTTCGTTTATACTCGGTTTCTGAACTCCTTTCGGAATGCCACGAGTGGTCTGCGGCGCCCATTTCTCTTGATTGCTCCAAGGGCCAGCTGCACTGGTGGCGAGTCAGTGCCAGCACCGCGCATGAACTGTTTCCTTCGCCCACCCATTAACGTTGACCAACACGCGAAACAAAAAATACAACATTTGTGGAAAGCATTGAAAAACAATTACCATTATGGTGTAAATTCCTAAACTTTTGGCAGCGGTGACGTTTGGTTGCATGTCGTCGAGAAAGACGGCTTCTCCCGGTGGCACCCCAAGTCGGTTCAAGGTTAGATGATAGATTACGGGGTTGGGTTTGTTGACGCCTTCTTTAGCAGATTCAATTACCTGCAGAAGTACAGTGTCAGGGATGAGACGACTTGCTCATTACATGATGAAAAACTGTAGCGCACAGTGATATGATTGGAGACGTTAAGCATGACTTCCTAAAACCTTATAACGCAGCTCATCAGTGAAGTCTGGTGGATTGAATGCAACTAGTCACAGTTTTTGAAGATTAATTCCAATTTAGATGTAGTCATAATCTTTCGTGATTCACATAATTGCGACCGATCCATACATATCTCTACAAAAATTAAAACACATACAAAGCTGTAGAATTGCCGTGATGCTTTTCCTTTCCAAACTGCAAATTACAGCATAGCACAACTGAACATGAGTTAAACATGAAGGATCGCAGCTTTTTAGAAACAAAACATTTCGGAAGTTGCGAAGTTTAAACCTGCTTCTATGACTTCATAATCATAGGGCGAGACGGAAAGTGTGCTTCGTAGGGAAACTTCCTCGCAAACACGGGTGAGCACACCTAACAGAGATAGAGCTAGTCAGGCTGATGCAGTTTTTTGTAATCGGGAAATTGAAAATACTTCAAGTTTCGAAGCTTTCAGTTATTGCAACTTACTGATCATTCGTTAAGAGGTATTTGCAATCCAAACATCAACAAAAAATTAGAGAAAATCGTCGAGGCTAATGTTTACTGAAAAAAGCAATTGACGCCGTCACTGTATGCGGTCAGCATTTGAAATTCGCCTCTTATCACACGGAAATAGAGACAAAAGTCACAGGATCGTGCAAACATATGCCGCACCTACATCCAAAAGCTTAACTTTTTTTCTGGTATGTATCTCATTTGATTTTACGCAAAACTACGGGTATACAATCGGTCCACAAGGTGCTAAACAACCTAGCTTAGACAATGTGATAGCAGTACCCTGCTAAAGAAGTTCCTCCAATCACAATCTGACAAATACAAACACAGGCAAATAGAATCAAAACTCACACGTCATTTAGACAAAATTTGTCACCTGAAAACGTAATTAACTGTTTAAGCCTTAGACTACGCTCAATTATCTAACTAAAGAGACTCAATAAAGAAATATCTAACCATGCATCACTCACAACGTCGAATGTATTCTTTGGGAACGGTAGCAATGTTTCGCCGTCGGCCTGTATCCAATTATTAGTTAGTAAAGCGGTTTTGTATCCTTCATGGCGAAGACAGGCGACTGCATCCAACGCTTCTTGGATAGGGTCGTTCATACCATGTTCAAGGTAAGCCAAGAAGTCCCGGACATCGATTGGCTGGTTTGCCTGGTACAAAATTACCCCTTAAAACGTACGACGAGAATCGAGACAAATTTGGAACACCAACCGTCTATTTGCAAAGAAGCATCAGCACCAATTGTGAATTGCTTTTCATTCGATTCTTTACCTATCTTGTCTTCCGCAGCTAGGCATAAAACGCCATGAAAAAGCACTAAACTTCTCAAACAGTTTTCTTACGCACGATTCACTTAGTTCCACATCAATTACCATCGGAGCTGAAGATCTGCAAACATCAGTTAAAATCCGCACACGTACCGTAAACAGCCCAAACACTATTCAACACATACGATGCTTTGACTTAGTGAAAACATTAACTAAAACTTTTGACACTCATGGACTGTGTGGTCAGTTTTCAGGGGCTTAAAAGACGCATATCCAAAACTAGTTCCACAATCAGTCACTTGAAACAAAATGATAATGACTGATGCATGTACATGTTCTCATAAGTGGATGTAAACTTTGTTAAAAACAGCCATACCAAAACAACTGTGATAAAGACTGAAATACAGCAGCAATTTTACATAGGAATAAATCTTGTGTACCGGTACACTTTTGTTGTTACATTGTGCAGCTGTGAAATTAGTAAAGCCTAAAAAGTCCAGCCATTTTTCCTTTGAATAGAAAAATATCAGCTGTAATTGCTCAATCATGCTTTGTTGTAGAGACTGCAGAACCATTTTGTTTTTGAGAACTCCTAGGTCTTTTGCAATCGCGACACTTAGTGGTAAAACACATGTAAGGATTAATGAATGAAATGTTTGTGTATGGATAAAAACATGTTGTAACTTACTGTTTTTGAACATTCTTCACTGAAGACTTCACCAAACTGCTGTGCATCAAGTTCTCCTATTTCAAGCTTTGGCCATGCTCCCTTATCTCCATAGTCCTTTATTGCTTTCCATATTGTGCCAGCTGGAATCTTTTTCACAGCTTCATATTCTTAACAGAAAAAATTGATAAGGGCTGCTCATACACTGAGTCATTCAAAAGCTGTGCTTCGTCATGTTTTTTGCTGTGATTTATGAAAATCAATGAGTCCTTTTCTAGTATCTTTGAAGGGTTAAATGCAAAATGCAACAAATTTGCAAATATACCTTTAAGTTGCTTCTTTGGAAGAAACAAAAAAAAAACACCCACCTTTAGTCATTGGAAATGGACTTGGAAGAATCACTCCACCCATGTCAAAAATGACAGCACGATATTTCCATCTTACAAACTTCTGTGATGTATTCAGTAGAACTCGGTTCAACAAAGGCATTTTAAAACCCCGTGAAAACTGACATATGCTCATGGTCATTATCTATATGTAGGTAGCTAAAGTTGGCCTAATCTAAATGAAAAATAGCTTGAGGCAACAACAGCACGTTTACACATTGACTTGATGAAAGGCTTGACATGAACCTGAATGATAGTGGAGTCACGTACAATGCTGGAAATAACTATTTTAAATGGTTTACACATAACGCATTCAGGTTCCCAGGGCACCACATCAAAGTATAAATATGAATACCCACCACTTTTACCACAAAAGCAACTGTGACTACCTCTTGATCAGTTTTTTCACTTCAACCGAACAGTGAACAAAAGATGATGCTTGAACTAAGAGGAATTTCATGCCTGAGGTGAGCACCAATGTTGGATAATATTCTTAAATATATGTTGATTACCAGTGATTGGGTCAATTGTAACTGTAATTACATTCTTTTGTGAAGTATATAATTCTAATATAACTGCAAGTTTTTCAAATCAATACCTTGAATTGAGGCAGCTGTAACTGAATCTATAGATGGTGTAATAGACTTTTTCAATTCTTTTATTATCTACAAAATTTTGTTGGAGAATCAAGCCAAAGTCTTTATGGTTGGAGAACAGACGCGAAACTTTCTTTGCACATAAAGGAACCATCTTGGGCAAGCTCCTTTCAGTTCACTGATTTTAATCAACTGCAATAAAGACATATTTGAAAAATATTCGTCAGAATGAAGTGGAGATGCAACCGAACTGGTTTATATACAGAAAAGAAGAGATCTCATTGGTTAAAGCAGTGGCCAATAAGAAAGGGTTTAGGAGATAAGAAAGGCGAGTTGTCATTGGTTGAAGATGTAATTTGGACCTCGTCGAAACGTTGGACCGGTCAACCAATGGAGAGTTCAAGAGGTTTAGGAAATCTTCAAGGAGTAAACGAATTCTTTTTGTTTGCAGAGAAGAGGATTCAGAGATTTGATGAAAGTCGCTTCCAGGGCAGAGAGATGAAATGAAGTGCGAGCTCGAGCGAGGACAGAGAATTTGTCCTTATTGTAATGTAAGGCACATT
>Ga0210059_1001112_pt1 | contig 39269 bp, 31 predicted proteins | sample Ectturendosymbi2_FD_188042 | JGI IMG/M metagenome (GOLD analysis project Ga0210059, IMG submission 188042) | Ecteinascidia turbinata endosymbiont from Florida, USA - Sample 2 (SPAdes) (version 2) | ecosystem: Host-associated > Tunicates > Ascidians > Unclassified | place: Key West, Florida... | reverse complement strand
TTCAGATGACTTTTGTTGTTGTTCAGTTATTGGCTTGAATATTTTTCCAAAATCTTCGTAAAGTGATTGCTCACCCAATCGTTCTGAGCGAAAATCACTCTGAATTTTTTTCTTGGTTTTGAGATATTCAGCGACAAGTTTGTCACGTTTTGATGGGTCTTTTATTTTTAGAAATGACATTTATTATATGTCTAAATTTGGATAGGGCCCAAATTCGTTTTCAACCGGGTTCAAATTCATTTTCGACAGGATCCAAATTGACCTCAATTGATGAAAACTTTTTAATACAGCTTTGGATCAAGGTTCATAATTTTTGCAATTCTTCATTGCTCTGGTGTGAGCTTGTCGTTCAGAAACGCAGTGACTGTTGAGCTTTTTATTCCAAGATCATTTGGCATTTATTTCAAAGTTTAAAAAGTTCTTCGTTGTCAACCCAAGAGTTGAAACTTTCAGGATTGCCACTCCATTTTACCAATGACTTTGTTTTGCCTTTCTTCACAATCTTCTCAATTCTGTAAACTTCTTGTGATGTCTTCTGAAGCTCTTGTTCATAGAAAGTCCTTTGAATTTCTTCACCATTGTAGTCAGTTATTTTATAAGTAACTGGGTTGGTTCTTTGAATTTTGGAAACGGTGAACACTTCTTCTGTCCAGTTTGGGGTGAACCCTTTCTCAGAGAGTCCTTTCTTCTTGAGAATTCGGATTTGGTCACCAGTTTTGAATTTTGCTCTCATGGATCGTCTTGTTAAGTCTGGACAGAGGTTTATGTAAACTCTCACTTCATTTTCTTTCTTGCTTGCCTCAACAGGAGTCATTTTTATGCTAGAGTGCCTCGTGTTGTTGTATCTCTCAACAAAGTCGTCAAGAACGTCAATATATTTGTTGGTATTGTTTGCCGTGAAATACTTCAACATTTTTTCTTTCATCATTCAGTTCCAACGTTCGGCCACTGAAGATTTCTCCTCATTTTCAGTAGAGTAAAGCTCTACACCCAACTCCTTCACATGTTTGTTGTAAAACTCTCAGCCTTTGTCTGTCCAAAGCTTTTCTGGTTTTCGCTTTGATTGTTTGAAAATCTCCTTGAATGCGTCTGCGACAGATTTTGCAGTTTTGTCTTTGAGCGGAAGCATCCAACCATATTTTGAAAACACGTCAATCACTGTGAGAAGATACCTGACCCCGTGATTGGACTTTGAAAATGCTTGCATTTCAACGAGGTCTGCAGCCCAAATTTTATCAATTCCATTCACATACACTTTCGTTTTGGAAAATTTTTGATGATGGGTTTGTGAAGTTCATCAGCTATTTGCGAACTCCAATTGACGCTCTCGCTGTGCTCGTTTTTTTAACCCCAATCCGAAGCGCTTTTTCGTCCCGATTATCGTTGAAACAACGCCCCTCTCCATCCTTTCTCGAAGTGTGGGGTTGTAAATACCATCAAGCTCTGTCAACATATTTTTATCACAAACTTCGTTGCGAGTTGTTGTGTCTTTGTTTTTAACATAACAAATGTCATAGTGATAAGCTGCCTTGTCGACTCTGTTGATAGGTTTTGACCATGCCTTTGGAGTCATATCCTCATTCAAACCTTTGTTCAGCTTTGTGCCTGGTCCTGCGAAGTTGTGACCCAGCATGTGCATTTCAAATGGAAGACTGTTGATTGTGTCATTGATAAACCCTTTTCCACTTGCGCTTATAAATTTTGACTTTTTCGTTTCGCAAACAACACAGATGACTTGAAGCATTTGGCTGTTATTTTTTTTGTTTTCTGTTTCACGTCTCTTGTTTCCGTAAATCGTCGGCATTTAGCACAATATATTTAATTCATTTATTAAATGCTGTTGTAAAATAAATGGAAATTATAAGCCTTTCATGGAATGAAAACGTGACAAATAAAAACAATCACCCTCTGCTGCCAAAGAGTCTACGAGATCTGACTGTAGGCAAATCAGGCTGTGGAAAAACAACACTTTTGCTGAACCTTCTGCTCAGGCCTGGCTGGTTGGACTATTCAAAGTTGTCAGTTTTTGGTAATAGTTTGTTTCAACCAGAACATAAAATTTTGAGAAAAGGTTTTGAAGAACAATTGCCAAAAGAGACGATCATGAGAGTTTTTGAAAACCGCGATGAAATACAATGATATCAAATTCCAACCAGTGTCTTGATTGAAGAGTGGTCTAAACATCAAAAGACTCGTTCCAAAGAGTCAATTGAGTGCAATTTTTACGAATCAGCTGATGATGTTCCAGACCTAAAAGAAATCTCCCCTGAGCTTAAAAATTTGATGATATTTGATGATCTCTTGCTTCAGAAACAAAAGAAGTGTGAAGCCTATTACGTTCGCGGGAGGCATTCAAATTGTGATTGCTTGTATTTAAGTCAAAATTATTTCAAATTGCCTCGCCAGACAATTCGAGAAAATGCACATTTCTTTTGTCTGTTTCCTCAAAACCAGAAAAATATTGATCACATTTTTAACGACCATGTGTCTCAAGACATGGCAAAAGAACAGTTCAAAAAACTTTGCAAAACGGCGTGGTCGAAGCCTCATAACTTTGTTGTGATTGATTTGACCTCACCAAAGAACTGTGGGAAATACAGATCGGGGTTTGACAACTTTTATATTATTTAATAAATGAACACTGAACTTCTTGAACGAATTTAAAGAAATACTTCTCCGAAAACGTCAACTCAGATTGTGGTTTCAGAGAATTCGACACAAATAAAGACGACTTTTAACCCACCACTCGAGTTGGATCGAACGCGAAAGTATGAGATGGCTTTGGTCAATCTCAAGACATATTATTCGTTTCCGAATCTGTCAGATGAAAACAACGATTTCAGATATTCTCCTGGTTTCATTGAGGTGGGGAGAGGCGACTCAATGCGACAAAGACAATGGGTCGAAGTTCAAATTCCAGAAGGCAGTTACGATCTCATTGATATTGCGGAAACAATAAAAATTGCGATGATACGAAATGGACATAACGATGATGCTGTGAAGATTTCAGCAAACACCAACACTTTGAAAAGTGTCTTGGAAAGTCAAGGCGACTTTCAGGTTGATTTAAGAGCGCAAAATTCAATTTCAAGCATTCTCGGATCTCGAAATCAGGTGTTCAAAGAGGCCATTCATGAGTCGCAAAATGTTGTCAACATCTTATCAATAAATTCAATTCTTGTGAATGTAGACATGATTGGTGGGTCTTATGTGAATGGGAGAACGCAAAACACAATTTACAGTTTCTTTCCAAACGTGTCACCTGGATATAAAATCGTTGAGAACCTGAGAAACCTTGTGTATCTTCCAGTGATTTTAGATAAAATCAATAAAATGGAAACAATTGTCACAGACCAAAACGGAAAGTAATTGAATCCTCGTGGGAAAACCTGACAATCAGATACCACTTGAGAGAAATTTAATAACATAATATAAATGAGTTATACCAATGTGCATGCAAACATTTCTGAAAATCAACAGCAAAAATTGAAACACGCCGTTGATACAAAGAGTCCCGCGAGCATTCGTCTCAGCTACAAAGATTTGTGTGGAAGCAATGTTCTTGCTTTGACTAATTCACAAGTGAACAGAATGACAAAAGCTTATTAAGATGGAAAAGGCATCACAATAAAAATGAGCAGACGTCAAGTTGTTCACAACATGAAAATTGAGGGTGAGTTCCTCGGGTTTCTCGCAGGTCTGGCCGCAAAAGCTTTGCCTTTTTTGGCAAAGACCGTTCTCCCAACATTGGCGACTGGAGCGTTGAGTGGTGTTGGGTCTGCACTTGCTATAAGGGCTACTAACAAGGTCATGGGGAATGGGTTGTATTTGAAAAAAGGTTCTAACATTGCAAGGGTTGCAACGGACGGTCAGGGGCTGTATGTGAAACCTTTCAAAGGTTCAGGGCTTGGCATGGTTGGAAATGGTTTGTATTTGAAACAGGGAGGTCAAATTATCAGTGGTGAGGGTTTGCTTCTTGGCCCGAACAGTCCTTTGAAAAATGTCCCAGTTCTCGGCTGGTTGCTGTGAAAGAAATGATTTTTTAACATTAAATAAATGTACAAACCAAAGGTAAAACGAATTGAGCAAAAAGTTGCGCAAAACATCAACCAGCACAAAAATCAACACATCAACCAAGCCGTTGGTGAGCAAAACAAGAGCAAAAAAGTAGTAATCAACCAGAAAATTTACTACCAAATAAATCAACATTTGAATCAACACAAACACTTTCGTGGTGTTTTCTTGAGAGACACTTTGCCAAAGAAACTAAAACGAAATGAGTGCGCAATTATGAACCTAGACAACACTTCTGGAGATGGGACGCACTGGGTCGCGTGGTTCAAACGTGCTGATAAAAAGTGGTATTTTGTCCCATTCGGGTTGCCCCCACCAACTGAGTTGAACAACTATCTCAGTGATGTGTTCTATCCAACTGAGCAAATTCAACTGAGGCAAGAAGTGATTTGAGGCCATCTTTGTCTTTTTGTTTTGAAAGAGATGCAAAAAGGAAAAGGGCTGCAGGAAATAATAAATAATTTTTGGTGATATAATAAATGACTGTTGATAAATTTGGAAGAAGTCCGACGACAAGTCAGACAAATGTTACAAATGTGGGGGGAGTTTCACATGAATATGTGAACAGCAACTTTGTGCGAAAAGACCAAACCATTAACATGTCTGGTCAAAGCATCGTGAATCTTGGCTCGCCGCAGGGTCCAATGGACGCAGTGAGGAAGAAGTATGTCAATGAAAAATTTTTCAAAAGGGGTGACCCGATCGATATGGAGAATTATCCGATTAAAAACGTATTGTCTCCAGACGAAGAAGGCGATGCAGCAACGAAAGGCTACGTCGACTCAAAATGTGCTGGCGAAAGTGATTTGGATATGAAGGGTCATTTGGTTAAAAACGTGAGATGGCCAAAAGAAAAACATGACTTGGTGAATCGAGCATATGTTTATTTTGTAGCAGGCAAACGGTTACCAATTGAAGGGGGCACTATGAAGGGCGACATTTGGATGGGAGGGCATTTAATAAGAAATATTAACCCAAATCCACAAAATGAAGACGAACTAGTTCCGAAACAGTGGATTGAAAACAATTTTTTGAATCGTAATAGCCCCGCGTCGACTATGGCAAGGGATTTGAATATAGATGGCCATTATACCTCATACCTGAGAGCACCAGAACAAAATCACCACGCGGCGACAAAAGGATATGCAGATACGAAGCTGTTGCTTTTGGGTGGAGACATGCAAGGTGAGATTGGGATATCTGGAAACAGGATTAGACATTTGGGTGAACCTCTGCATGACAATGATGCACTCAGACTGAGTTCTGCAAACGAATCCTATCTGAAACTTGACGGGACAAATCGGATGTGAAACGCTTTATCTTTAGGTGGTAATAAAGTGATTGGAATGTCAAATCCTCAGGAAGGTCAGGACGGTGCAAATTTACAAACACTTCAGGCTTCAGAAGCACGTGTTTTACAAGAAGTGACCAGTGTGGCTGACACGGCAGTCGGCGATGCAATAGCAAACCACGCAAACATTTTGAATCGAGACATCAGAACAAAAAGTTTGAACTTGGACCCACAAGGAATAGCAACAACAAATTTTAGCATGGGCGGACAATATCATATTGCTGGGCTTCCAGATCCAACACTTGAACACGAGGCTGTCAATCTCAGAACGTTGAACCAAAAGGTTTTGAGAGAAATTAGGGCACATAACCTCTTGGAAGAACAGAAATATTTGAGGCTTGATGGTGAAAATCAAATGGTTTCAGATCTTCAAATGAACGATCACAAACTTGTCGGTCTGGCTAACGCAGTCATGCCTACTGATGGTGTTAACAAGAAAGTTCTGGACGAGGCTGTTAATTCGTTGACTCGTGATTTGACAACAGAAAGCCAAAGGTATACTGATAGTTTAATATTTCAAACAAATGAAAGCCTAAATAGAGTAATTGAGAGAATAGAAGGGTCCATTACTGTAATTAATGGACGAATTGTAAGAAATTCTGAAACAGACGAACTTAAAGAAACAATATTAAATGAAAAAATTGATAGAATTGGACAAGATTTTCTTGAAAGAATTACTGGTTTAGAATTCCAACTTACAAAAGAAGACAGCGGACGGACCGGCTGCTTTGTGAATGAGATAATTTTTAACAAAAGACAGCGGACGGACCGGCTGCTTTGTGAATGAGATAATTTTTCAGAGTTATAATAAATGTATTGTGCTGTGCCCGATAACATTGGAGATAAAAAGTATTGCGCCCCTTGGAAGCAAAAAGTTTTGACTTATGACTTTCAAAATTACTCTTCGCTTGGAAAAGAAAAAACATTGAACGAAATCGGAAATGCTTTTAGTGTTTGGCAAAATGTTTGCAATTTGAAATTTGAAAGAGTTTTTTATGGGAGCCTAGTGATGAATATTGCATTTTTGACAGATGATGAAAAGCAAAATGCGGAAATTAACTGCCCTTACAAGCTAAATAATAAAAAATCTGGCACTTTGGCACATGGGTTCTACCCTGGTGATTCAACATTGTCTGGTGATTTGCATTTTGACAATGAGAGATGGTCAGACCAGAAAACAGTTTCAGGGGATGGAAAGTTCAATTTGTTTTCAGTTGCTGTTCATGAAATTGGTCATTGCATTGAACTGTTTCACAATACTGAAGACAAAGACAGTGTTATGCAGCCAACTTATAATCCCGGATTCAGTGTCAAAAACAAAAACGAGATACTTTCTGAATCTCATATTCAAACTGTGCAAGAAATGTATGCTGCAGCAAAAAAATGTAATTGTTACAGCAATTTTTAACTCTAACAAAGCAAAAGATATGATTAAAAAAATTGAAAAAGACTCAAAGACAAAAAGGGTGAAAATTATTTACACTTTGAAACCAAAGCACTTCAGTGAAGATTCAGATATTTTTGACGAATCATTTAAAGATCCTTTGAAAAGACTGGCTGACATGAATCATGCTGGATTTGTGACTGAGAATTTTGGGGATAACGATTAAAATAAGTTAAAAAAAATTTTTCATAATACAAATGAAAATCTCGAGACAAACAATGATTTCAGTATTGAAAGAAAATACCAGAGGGCTCACTCATATGAATCGGAAACAAATGTGGAAAATCATAGAAGAAAAAGGGCTGGTTGATCAAGCTCTTGAATTTGAGAAACATATGAAATGGAAAGTTGGTTCTGGAAGGGTTTCTGGAAAATCAGTTGAGGTTGTTGACCTTGAAACAAATGAAACAAAATATTTCCCAAGTTTATCAGAAGCTTCCAAGTATTTTGGGAAAACTAAAAATTATTTCATATACAACAATGGAAGAGTTTAGGAGAATAAAAAAATTACTATAATTAATTATAAAGTGTTATTTCCACAAGAACTCTCTCCCATTCGTGGGAGAGAGAATTGTTCTGTTGATTTTGATAAAATTTTTTAAGTTAAATAAAAATTTTACCTTATAATAAATGGTTACTTTAAAACATTTGAAAGATGTTGCAAAACGAGAAGATCTGAAGATGCTTCTGAGATATCGTCTTCCAAAGATGGTTTATGAAGAAATGATAGGAAGTGGAGCCACAAGAAGTTTGCTTGACGATGACATTCCAGAAATGATTCAACAACCACTTAAACCAACACAATATGTTCCCCCCGCAAAATAAGAAGGGGTGACATGACAAATGGCGAGATGGCTTGGTTGGTTGTTACGATATGTTCCAGAGCCTGTGAAAAAAACAATCAGCAGTGCTTGGAATGCTCTCAAGAAAACAGTCATGAGTTTGTATACAAAAGAACAACTAAAGTTTGAAGAAAGCAAACGATCAGCTTTGAAAGGGTTCGCAGAAGAACATACTATCAAAGCGACAAATCAAACCTTTGCCCCCAAGACGTTTTTGATGGTTGTAAAACAAAAGGCTTTGGAAAAATTCCAGAGCCAGACAAAAGTAAGACTTGTTCTGAAAGCAAGGATGGAAAAAGTTTCACCGACGGACGGGAGTTCAGTCGTTGAAGTTGGTAATTTCCAATCTAAAACAGCGATTGCCTTGGAATCCACCAACTTGGATGAACTCTGGACTGAAATAGTTGAACAAATTTTGGAAAACATTGCAGTTTTGCAGATGAATGGATCTGGGTGGACGTTTCATTCGATTGTGAGTCTTGATATTCACACGGTGAAATATAAACTTTTGAGGGAAGGCACTTACATTCCTTTTACAAAATTTCTAGCAAGAAAGAAAGCGATGACCAATATGAAATTTAAAAGTGAGAAGCGGAGGAATGAGGATGTTCAATACTTTAAATTATGCATTGCAAGGGCGTTGAATCCTGTTAAAGATCATCCTGAAAGGATTACAAAGCAACTGGAAAAACAGGCTGAAACATTAAATTTTGACGGAATAAGTTTTCCAATGAAGCTGAAAGATACAAAGAAATTTCAACAACTGAATCCTCAAATTTCTGTGAATGTTTTTGGATATGAATATAAAGAGATATTTCCTTTATGTATTTCAGAGATGGCTGAAAGAGAACATGCTGTAAATCTTCTGTTGCTCGAGGATAAACATTTCGTTCTTATCAATGATTTATCAAGGCTTTTGAGCCATCAAATGTCAAATCACAAAGAAAAACGTTTTTTTTCTGCCTGATATGTCTTAATTCTTTCACAAAGAAGGAAGTTTTGGACAAGCACAAATAAAGTTGTGAAAAACATGACTGTGTAAAACTTAGAATGCCTGAAAAGAGTTCGATTCTCGAGTTTAAAAACTTTAAGCATTCAATGCATGTTCCGATTGTGGTTTATGCAGATTTTGAATGCCTGACGAAACCAATCGAAAGTTGCAAACCGAATTCGGAACATTCATATACAGAACAGTATCAAAAGCATGAACCCTCTGGATTCTGCTTTAATATTGTCTGTGACGGGAAAAAACTAAAACCAGTTTTGTATACTAAAAAATCCGCGGTTGAAAATATTGGTGAAATATTTTGCAAACATCTAAAAAACGAAATTGATAAAGTTTGGACATCGGAAGCAAAAGATATGATAATGAATGAAGGAGATAAAGCCAACTTTGAAACATCTATGGATTGCTGGATCTGCCGAAAAGATTTTGAAGAAGGTTAGGTAAGAGTTCGCGATCATTGTCATTTCACCGGAAAATACAGAAGCGCTGCTCATCAAAAATGTAATGCACTTTTTAGAAAGCCGAAATTTGTTCCAGTGTGTTTTCATAATTTGAGCGGTTATGATGCTCATTTGTTTGTAAAAAATCTTAACTAAATGGGTGAAGGAAATATCGATTGTATTCCTAATACGGAAGAGAAATACATCAGTTTCTCAAAAAGTATTCAAGGTGAAGAAGGAAAATTAAAGTATAAACTTCGTTTTTTAGATAGTTTCAAATTTATGGCAAGCAGTCTGGATAAACTTGTAAATAATCTAAAACCAGAACAATTTGAAAACGTAAAAAAATTTTGATGTAAACTTTGATATGTTGTTAAGAAAAGGAGTTTTTCCATACGATTGGTTTAACTCCCTCGAGAAATTAGATGAAACGCAACTCCCGCCAAAAGAAGCGTTTCATTCAAAATTAAATAATTCCAATATTACAGATGATGATTTTGAGCATGCCCTTAAGGTGTGGGAACATTTCAAGATGACAACTTTTCGTGAGTATTATGATCTGTATATGAAATTAGATGTTTTATTATTAACAGATGTCTTTGAAAACTTTCGAAGTGTTTGCTTGAAAAATTAAGGGCTTGATCATTGTTGGTATTTCACCGCCCCAGGATTGGCCTGGGATGCATGTTTAAAGAAAACTGATGTAAAGCTTGAATTGCTGAATGATGTTGATATGTTGTTAATGATTGAAAAAGGAATTCGTGGTGGAGTCTCTATGATTCCAAAACGATATGCGAAGGCTAACAACAGGTATATGAAAGTTTTCAATCTGGAAGAAGAATCGAAATTTATCCGGTATCTTGATGCTAACAACCTTTACGGTTGGGTTATGTTACAACCATTGCCTGTCAGTAATTTCAAGTGGATGACAAAAAGTCATTTAGAAAACTGGTGAGAAATTTCCTCCCTGGAAGGCCGTGGATGTATTCTTGAGGTTGATCTAGAGTATCCGAAATAACTTCACGATCGTCACAACGATTATCCTCTTGCAACAGAAAGGATTGTTGTGAATAAAGCAGAAAAACTTATTCCAACTTTACGAAAGAAGGACTAGTATGTTCTCCATCATCGGAATCTCAAACAATATCTTGAGATGGGGATCAATCTCACGAAAATTCACCGTGGGATATCATTCGATGAAGATGCATGGTTGAAACCTTACATTGAGTTGAACACAAAGCTTCGAAAAGAAGCTTCCAGCGAGTTTGAGAAAGATTTCTTCAAACTCATGAACAATTCAGTGTTTGGAAAAACCATGGAGAACATCCGAAGCAGGGTGGGTATCCGACTCCGAACGGATGATAAATCAGCTGAAAAGCTTGTTTCGAAACCGAATTATGAACGAACGGCAATCTTCACTGAAGATCTTGTTGCTGTGCACATGAAAAAAACGGAACTTGTTTTCAACAAGCCAGTTTATCTTGGGATGTCAATCCTCGATATCTCAAAAACTCTGATGTATGATTTTCATTATAAATACATCAAGAAAAAGTGTGGACCAAAAACGAAATTGCTCATGACTGATATGGATTCTTTGATGTATGAAATACATACAGAAAACTTCTTCGAAGATATCCGAGAAGACATCAAAGAAAAGTTTGATACCTCCAACTTTGAGAATTCAAAACTTCCGAGACTTAACAAAAAAGTCCCTGGCATGTTTAAGGACGAGGCTGGTGGGAAGATCATATCTGAAGTTGTCGGACTGCGCGCCAAATCATATGCCTTTGATATGGACGGTGATGAATTTAAAAAATGTAAAGATGTGAAAAAATATGTTGTAAATATAGAAATAACTTTAAACGATTATAAAAAATGTTTATTTTCAGGAAGACAACAGCTGAGACCTATAAATGTGATTCGGAGTCATCATCACGAAGTCTTCACAGAGCAAGTCAACAAAATCGCCCTTTCTGCTGATGATGACAAACGAACAATTCTTCCAGATCGAATACATACATTAGCTCCAGGCTTTCAAGGATGAGGACAGACAGAGAGGCCCAAGGAAACACAGAGAGACCCTGGGAAAGACACGGGGCCCTGGGGTGGGGAATTCCTGTGCAATTTTGGGAAGACAGAGGGACCCTGGGAAAGACAAGGGCCCTGGGGTAGGGTATTGCAATGTAATTTTTGGGCATCGTTGAGAAGTTGATAAAATAAACAAACAAAGAAAAGAGCCGGACCCCTCAATCCCCAGTTTCCTACTACTGTCGTGTTATGTCACAATAGCACAGTTTTGTCATAATCCGTGGTAGTGCTGGCGCGCAGAGCCGGCCTTAGCAAGTGCGGGACCCGATTGGAAGCACTTTTGCGGGGCCCCACTCAATGCCGGGCCCCACTCAATGGCGTGTGCAGAAATTTTTGAGGAGGAGAACAAAGTCATAACGATAGAAATCGGTGGTGGGAAAGAGCGAGGTCCGAAATGGTTACTAACCCCCAGTTTCACCTCTCCAGAAAAGACATCAGCGCCGTAACACCCAATAAATCCATGAGTTACTACTCTCAATACCTCCACGGGGAGGTATTCTTTGTAGTGCGAGTGGACACCCAGAGCTAAAAAGTTTGCAGTGTTAACAAAAGTTTATATTTTTTCATGTCGAGTATATTAACCATGAACGACCTACCGCTTCACTAGTTGACAGTACTCTTTTGCAGTGAAACTTAGAAAGCTGTGTCCCATCACTTTCGATTTTAGGGAAAACTTCTGTTGTGATTGTAGGTGATCCAGCTTGGGCTAAATAGTCCCTAGCATTCCGAGTCATTACACCTGGCCATATGTAGCAGGAGCTTTTGCCATACTAAATACAATTTGAAATGTGTTGATGTGCACGAGAACCATTTTCACTGTGGTGTGACTCGTCTGGAGTTTGGATTTTCTATGGCAGTTCTGCTAAATTCTTGTCCAACGCACATCTTATTTTCTGCTTCAGCCTGTTTTGTCTTATCTTTATCTTTCTTTTGATTGCCACATAGTATTTTCGGCCTATGTCTCTTGGTCTTTGATTCATGGTATTTAGCTAAGTTGCAGAAACGTAACAACACATTCTTAAATAAATAGCCCACATTCGACTGTTACAAACCAATAAAAAAACACCAGTATAAGACTTGTATATCAGTATACATTTTGCACTTAAATAATAGTTATCTTTGCAGCAAATATTGACACTTGACCTGCTAAACATGAAACGCTTATAGGTGCAACAAAAAACAGTTTCAAAACTTAAGCCCTCACCAGCTTAATTACAGTAACTATTGAAAAAACTAGGCTACAACACGCTTTGTTCTATCTATTGAAAAAACGTGGCTAAACATTATCGAAAAATAATTGCCATTGTTATGATTAAAGAACGAATTGTGAGGATCAAGGGCGTTAGAAACCGCGCGGTTCACATTTATTTTCCTTGGTAGCGGACCCCACGCTTAAAAATACTTTTGGTCCCACGGAAAGTGTGAGTTTGCGTAGGCAATGCGCGGGGCACCTTTTGGCGCGGGGCCCGATTGGAAGCAATCGGTCCAATCGGCTAAGGGCCGGCCCTGCTGGCGCGACATGTCCCATTAATACATTTGATGCGGACGCGCTTCATTGATGTAGTTTTGCAGTTTATGGTTGTATGGGGCTCGAAATAGAGGTTCAACAAACTGCCAATAAAAATTTTAATTTTTGCCAAGCAATTGTTGCGCCCCAGCCAATGTGGCGCCCATGGTACGAGCCATGCCTGCCATACCCTAGATACGCCACTGTTCCTACCCCATTAGTCTATGCTGGTTGAACCTCAATTCTCAATCTTTTGTATTAAATGTTTTCTGCACTTCGACTATCAGAAATCCTTTTACTTTTCACAAACTGCCTAATATCCAATTTTTCGAGCACTTTCTAAAAATAAGTCATAATTTAAGAATAATCAACGGCCAGAACAACATGAGCGGTGAAATAACAAGAAGGTAGACACTCTCGCAAAACTGTTTCAAGCAATGAGAAGTCGAACTACGTGTTGAGCAGAATATCGGATAACTTACTAAAATTGGAACAACACGCAGGCTTAAAAAAACTGAGCAGATGCGTTACGAAAACTCGCCACAGCAAATTTAGCTTTGCACTTCTAGTGCTCACGAAGAAGTCAGAGCTATACCTTAACGATAAAGACGTATTCCCACAAGTCTGCATAGACGTATTCTAACAAGCCACGTATTTCTGTACTCTGTGAAAAGAAGCCTGCATAAGAGTCCTTTGATTAGGCTATTACTCCAGTAATGTTAGGTCATTTTTTCGCCAAGATCGGAAAAAATTAGTAAAAAGCTGAAAATTGCTGAATGCAATCCTTGAACCACCCTAAACAACATACTAAAAGTCCCCGTGTGTCCTACTTGTGCTTTTCCTGCCACAACGTTATGATGCCATGAGTATCATGGATGTTGAAAATAGTGTTCCGCACTTGTTCATCATTTAATTGTGTTGCGTGCTACATGGAGCTTCATGGGGGTAGGGGACACGAAGGCCGTGCCCCCAACTTTTTTAGACAGTGGGGATATAATATGCCATGTCCACCCGTATTTTTCTCTTTAAATTTTATATATCGGGAGATTTCGAAAATGAAAGTGACATTTGTCACGTTTTGTGTGAAGAGCTTTACATGTTAGATGTTAGACATAGCCAAATTGATGCTGAAACAGAGTTTGATGTGGTATCACTCATTCTCATATTTTTATAAATTTTAGCTTCGATAAAATGTTTTTTAGCACTTTGCAAGTTTCTAAAGACCGCGAAAGATTGTTAACTACTTCTGTCCGACATTTTACCCTGTGTGGTATCCTGTAAGAAAGGTCATTATCTGGAAACAATGGGAGTTTAAAAGCTGCACGTGTGCGTACAGCCATGATTCGCTTCCTGCAGAAACGTAACTAGTTTGTCATAAGGTTAATTGCAGTGTATTCAGAAACAGACAGCTCAAAATTTAAAGATGCAAGTTTATAATGTTAGAAAGTGACATTTTCAGGCAAAACTCTGCGAAATATTTGCCGAAGACCAAAAGCAGCACTGTTGTGGAGACTTAGTTTTAGAATTCGTAGCTTTGCAAAAGACTGTCTTCAACCATTAGTAAACAGGATTTCAATCGAAACATTGGTGAAGTATTGAGTACCTATTTTTTAAACCTGTCAGAGGACCTGGATTTTTCCATGTCTTCCAGGGGATGTCGAGAATTGATCATTACTACACTGTTAGCATGGATGAGGAGAGCATCTGCATCTGCCCATAGTTGCAAACGCTACGCAGTTGCGTTAAGCGTTTAGGGGGCCTCGCGGTCATGACTTTGCCCGGGGCCTCGCGCTCATTTAATCCGGCCCTGGTTACCGCACAACTGTTCAAGATGGAACGATTCTACACATTGCTCTGTTTTTTCACATTGTTTACTCTTGCTTCTTCAACGTTAAATATAAAAAATGAACATTTTAAAAGGTATTCAAGAATTTTCAAGGACGTCGGAAGATATTCAAGGACAACAAGATGTTTTTCAAGAATCAAGGGCATAACAAGTTTTATCAGCAAATTCAAGGACAATTCTTGGCGCTCAAGGACGTCTGGCAACCTTAGTTACGCCACAGTGAAATGCGCTTGTTCAATAAATCTGATCAAGATAAAAGCAATAACGGCCCTTCCACTAGACCGACTAGGCGGCCGCGTGGGCCACAGTCTCCAGGGAGCGCAGAATCCGCATTTTTTTCTTGATTTCCATGTCCCGAATGTTTTAGTGTGAGGTGTAACGAGAGCGTAAATATTGAAGCTTGCCTACGGCGCTGAACTATCTCGGGCCTTGTATATGGCTACCAACAAGAGATTGAAATGGCATTAAATCGTTTTAAATCTTAGTGTGTTGCAATTGTGCCAAGTTCCACTTTACCTGTCCCTTTGAATGTGGTGGCAGTCGCATTGCACAAGGGGCGTTTGGCACGAACTGATAAGTCTCCATCTGCCCATAGTTGACCAACGAATGCTGCACTGAGCTGGTAAATGTGACCATGGTGCATAAGCGCACCTGAAAAAAAGGCATGATGGCTCGTCAAAAGGAACACAGTGGCGCTAACTACAAGTATTTATTTAAGTATCAGGCTAGCCATGATGCAGAAACAAAACTGAATCTTCCAACAATTGCACGTCAAAGAAAAAATTTATTTTTCTGCTGCGAATGCAATGATGGTCATATACATGTCATGTACCATCAAATATTTGCCCGCCTTGGGATTGCACAAAGGGTTATAAGAAGGTGGTAAAGTAAATGAAAGCAAAGCGGCGTTTCATTCTAAATCGATTGAATTTCAAATAAGTTTGTCCTAGAGTTTTTTTCGAACCAGGATTGTCTGCAGCGGAGAATCCGGTCCCCTAGTTAAAGTTCTTCACCACATTTAATCTTTTGTGCTGTAATGTACAGTATAAATTAGTTTTGGTAGGATTTTCCGAGTTTTTGAACACTTCCTAAATTTTGGCATAATTTTGTAATCAAAACAAGTTATGACCTCTTTTCCAAACGATCTTGGGCAAACATTGGGAAAAATTGTTTTCCTCCATTATTTCCACAATGTTTGTTTACTACAAAGGTTAACATTGCAGTGCTCTTTTTCCGGTTTGACTCCCGCAGCAACAAAAACTTAGCAACGCACCTGTTAAGAGCGAAAATCTGCTGTAGGAACCTTTTTCTAAAGAAGACATTATATACCGCAGTGATGTGGAACTGTCATAAGCACCAGTTTATGTCATTGCACACCAATGGCACGAGATGATGCAGATTCCATAGCAGTGCTTACCAATTTTTCCACTGAATCGAGCCTTTCTGGTACGCCTCTTTTGTTTCCGTCTTGCCATCCAAAGCCCTCCTCAGCGACATCTCGCACCCAGTCTTGCAGTTCATAATCTCCCTCCACATCCTGCAGAAAATTGCCTGTGAAAGCTTTTGCGGCAAAATGTATTGCGCCGAAAAGCAGCAAACCCTGCATCTGTTAGCTGTATTAGTACTCCCAAAGGTCGGCTGCAGCTTTATACATTGACTCTGAACGTTTTTCCGATCTTGAGTTGAATGAATTTATCAGAATTGTAAGGCCCCGTTCAGTTTTTATTCAGCAAGTGTCATAACGTATATTGCCCAATGTCGGCATATTGCTACTTGACCGAACTTATTGAATTTAGTATGATTGTTGCCTGATGTTTTCATATCTTGGGTAGAATTTCACAAAAATGCTCACTGCATCACACTGTTATTACAATTAAGAGGCGGAGGTTGAATTCGATTTGGTCTCTCAAGTTTGCCATTTGGCGCTACAGCTACATAAAATAAAACAGCCAAAACTTCCTGACAATTCGTTGCACTTTTCGTTGTTCTCTTTATCACTGCATTTCCGTTTGTGATTTCAGGCCATAAAAAACAATGCGCTACCTACAAGATAAACACAGTTTTGTGGCAATTTGCTAATTAAAGGCACTTTACCTCATCACATTTATAGTAGACCTTCAGTGTCTCGCCAACATAGGTGTTCACGGCGCTCCACAAATCTAGAGCATCGTCTCTGTAGTGGAAATTCGGCAATATGTCTCTGTTACACAGACCTGCGACGCGTATCACGCTGTTTGTCAGGAAGTAGAACGGAAATAAAAAGATTTTGAATATTGCAGACATGTAGCATTCAGTATGTATCAAACCAAAAGAGAAAAAGAGAAAACTGAAAAGCTATTTAAAAAATTGAGAAATATGTCATGAAAAATTTTAACATGCATGCAACTTTCTTCTTTCAGCCCAGGTATCTGGGACACGTCTCAACAAGATTAGCATCAATTTTTGTAGTTGGTCCTCGTTTGAGACCCAAGACATCGAAGCGAAAAACTAATAAACAAGCAAAAAATGTTGATGGTAGTTGGATATAACCCATCACAGTTCTTGTAAACTTTACCTTGTTTGATCTGCACGTTGCAAGCATTGTCTCCAACTTCAGTTATATAAGCTCAAGCAACTTTCAATGATTTGAAATGCCATCACGTAATTCAAGGAGGACTACTTATCAAGCATAGCCTACATTCCAGCGAATGAACTGAGGGTGTTTGTAGTTCGAGGGCGATGCAAATTACAAGACATTATTTCTTCAAAAAAAGAAAGTCTTATTTTGCATTTGGCAGTATTTATTCTCAAGCGCTTTCGACGTGAAACTTTTGTTTTCTTGTTGCATGGGGTGCGGGTTCTACTTTGTGATACCAAAGGATTGTTTGGTCAAATGTTATGGCTACTTATGTCTGATAAACATAACCTGAGTGTGTGGATCACCGAAAAGAAGTTAAATTGACATAACTGTGTAGACTACAGCAAAGGAAGCATCCGGTTTCCCGAAATTTCTACGTCTGACATTCAAGAGCGATTTAGAAACACTGCAGTAGCTGTTGGATGGCAAAACACAGTCGCAAACCTTTTCGCTCCAGAAGAGCGGGAATGTCCAAATCTTCGATTGTGAAAGACTGGTAGCATTGTCTTATCAGTGATAGAGGGCCTGGGCAAAAAATTTATAAGAACTGTTTATATCATACATTTCAAAAATAAGTTTACTATCAAAAGAGAAGCATTTGTGCAGTTCTATAAAATATATAAAAGACCTTATGGGTAAATAAAAAGAAACAAACCAGCCTCTTGTAAGCCGAAGATGTACGTTGTGAAAAGTATCATTGTTACGGGTAACGTTTGTAACAGGATTTGAAGTCTGTAGGAACAAACCTAAAGTGGCAGCAAACGAGCAAGAGAGATTATAGCGACGAACAGTAGCGATTAAGCTATATCAAATTTAAGCATCAAACGCAGTCCATTTAGAGAGACCAGTTTTAATTGTTGTTCATAAATGTTTTCAGAAGTGTTATTTCGACATGTCAATCCATAACGTCGGAGGCGCCAAGTTCCGACGGCTGTGAAATTTTGCAGCGTCCTTTCGTAAAGATCAACTGAGAACTTTACTGGGTAAACAAATTTTTCTGTTAGCTGCAGGGCGCAGCTGATGTTTTGTAAGGCACAAGGATAAAGAATATTGAACTTGTTGTTTCTACTTTCAGGCATGCAAATTTCAAAATTTTGTATTTGCTTTTATACCACAAACAGTATTTTAGATTTTGCTTTTCACAGCAGTGTGACAAGACACCACATGTCACGTAATACTCGGTATGATTGCAAATCTACCATAAAACATCTATGACCTTCTTTATACAAATTTTCCAATCCTATAACTTTACAACGCACAGCCATCTACCAACTCACTTAAACTGACGCAGCCGTTGATGTCAGAGTCTTCAGCGATCGCGTCTTCCCTCGCATCTTGATTCACTTGCACGACGGAGCGGAGATGCGGACGCAGAAGTTTATACACCGGATGACAACGAGGTAAATTGCGAAACGTTGCGATGGCAAAGGTTTCGCTTACGGCGTTCGTGTGTAAATAACGATATTTCCACTGAAATAAAAATCGATACGTTTTTCTACACCCAAACACCAGCGTCTGTACCACATGTGCACAGCAACCACTTGCTTATTCCTGCTAGCGAGGGGAAGACTTCTTGCCATTCCGGCGGAGGAGTTGTAAACCTGCGTTCAGACCTACGCCATAACTGCTATGGTTAGACCACCATTTAAAAATTGAAAAGATTTCTAAGTCTTTAGAAACATTTTTGGAAATGTTCGTGACGAAAATAAAGTTTGTGAAATTATTCGCTCCAAAATCATAGCTGACAATTCACTAACGAAACCAATTTTGTATCACTAAACGAATATCCAACAAAAATGTAGATTAATCGAAAACCTTTAGAGCTAAGATTTCCGTAGCCTGGTGTACTGGCATGTAGCGAAACTGCGATATATTTCAAATTGCTACGAAAAATTGATCAAAAACGTACGGACAAGGGGTTATGATGTCAGTACACCTGCAACACTTAGAAAGTTCAGCAAAACTTCACGTTTGAAATTACAGTTTCGTAAAACGATTTAGCTCTATCTTTAGCACTTTTGCAGAGGCGCGACATCCAAGAAAAGCACCAAGTTTTCGCAGGGCACTCAGCAGCGAGGAATTAAGGATATACAGTAGTTTGTACAGTGGCGTAAAGTTTGAGCCAGGTTGGAAAACTTTAGTATAGACATCCTTTTTCTGAGTGTTGGCTGGTGGGCCATCGTAGAAGCCCACTTTCCAACACTCAGAAAAAGGATGTCTATACCAAAGCCCATAATCACCGGAAATCACTCCGAAAAAGACAAAAAAACAACTTACTGAAAACCAAAAGAATACGAAGTACCGAAATATAAGCTAATTCGGGGCCCGGATTTTACATTTAGCTTGCCATGGGGTAGTTGGCACCCTTGCCCCCTGTCAGTTACGCCACAGATTTTGTGACTTTTGACACGTCGATTTTCACTTCGTTATTGCTGCGCCCAAAGCCCTGTGTTGTCTTCATGCGAAGTGGTATTGATACCCAAACAGCGCCGTACTGCTTCCCGCTCCAGCTTCGGTAAGCAATACGTCTTCCATTGTATATCCGCAAGCTCAGCTCCAAAACGGCGTAGCGCATTACGTTGCATCGCCCACGTTATTCAAGATTCGTTGTAAATATTAGCAGAAACCCTCTTTCATTAACAACAATATACACATAATTGGCAACTGGTGCAAATCGATTTCACCTTTACAGTTTTTATTCGTCAATTTCTGATACCTGTTGAAAGTTTTGAGACGAACTTCTCAGGTACATTTTTGCAAGAAGCCAATCATATTCTTGGTCCTCCGGTGTAAAAACAAAGTCATAGTCGTGGGGTATTAGCTGGATCGCAATAGGAAGGAACTGTCCTTCTCTGCTTGCGTAAAAAAATCCCACGCAGTCAGCGTGAACGAATTCTTCTTTCGAATCTGGATCTTTGTTACGTTTCACCGATTGCGCTGACGTATAGTCGGCAATATATATTCTCCTAGCCTAAACAAACAATGCTCAAGCTAAAAAGTTGATACAATATTATGTTTAAAAAGAGTGAAGCACTTGATTTTAGGATATATTTTAAGGAAAGAACAAGTTTTCCCCTTAAATTCTCAATTCTTTTTCCACGAATGGCAGTACACAATGATAAAAAGTTATCTACCCCCTTTTTCTGTTGCGACCCCAAACCGACACATCTTGTATCGAAACGCAAAGTCCAAACAAACGAATTGGAGAGCTTTCATCACCTGCATTTCACTTTCTAACGAGCAACCATCGGGCAACAGACTATTCACGTGCTCGTCGGACACTTGACAGTAGTCCGGTATTGCTGTGCACAACTCTATGTCAAGCGGTGATATCCCAGTCAGCATTTGTCTTCCCATTTCATAGTCTCTTCTCCACCTGTTAATTATCAGCACCAATGAGGTAACGTTGAAACCACAGGGCACGAATGCTGACAATTTTGTAATAAACCTGACAGAAGGAAAACAAACTCTTTCTAAACCCAAAACAACTTCATAGCCTTTCACTGGCCAACATAGTTTTTGTTGCTCTAGATCAGCGTGGTCCAAACATTGGCAAGCGGGCCGCGTGCGGCCCGCGAACACTATCTGTATGCCATATATTACACAAAGTCATAAATGCATTGTATTAGCCACACGGCCCTTGCAAGTCACATCATTGAAGTGCAGGTCAATATGTAACTATTAGGGGGGTAACAATATATTTTTACGATTTATGACGTTACAATAGCTAACCTCTAGGCTAGGCTAACGCTGCAGTACTCTTTGACCACAAAGCATGTGTTTATTTTGTATCTTTGTTGCAAGCATAGACTCTGTAATCAATTTTCGAGTTAGATTAGAACAGTGTTTTTCAACCGGGGTTTTGTGGAACCTCAGGGTTCCCCGAGTGGTTCCAGGGGTTCCGCCGAAACAGACCAAAATTACCGCGGAGGACGAAGTTCCAACCACATTTCCATGCAGTTGCAGCAATACCACTGTTTCACAGTATCCTTGCCACTATAAATCGTATTGAAACATCTGTTTATCCATTGCTTTGACTTATTGCTCCCTTTGTATTCCGTCATATGGGCAAAAGGCGTGAATTGCCATTGTACGAACTCCCTTTTTTCCCTGTAAACTTTGTATTGCATGTGGGACTGAGGTTATCTAGCTAGGCTGGATTATACTGGCGTTTCTAACTAACATAAATCATGCATTTTGATGATTTCATGATAAAGCATAAATGCGACGTTCCTGGTTCATTCCAGAAAGCAAGATAGACAATTTGCATAGAGTTCCATGAGCAATGTAAACATTTACGGAAGGTTCCGCTGCAGTAGAATGTTTGAAAAACGCTGGAATAGAAGATGTGCATTGTGGAAGTAATGAGGTGATATTTTGTCAAGTACAGCAATTTAACAAAAGATTAGTGTCAAAGCGAAGTTTCAGAGAAAAACAGAAAGTTCAATTCTAACTGGGAGCAAACCACAGTGTCTTGTGAGATTGCAAGTAATATCCGTTCCAAAAGAGTTTTTATTTAGAGGCATTACAGCAACAAACATGAGAAAACATACGGGAAATACCACGGAAATCCTAGGGAAGCATTTTGAAATAACTGAAGGGTAACCAGGTCCGCAACCAGAGGGGAACCGGGAAATTGCCCCCGCTTAAGAGACTTTTCACTGAAGATGTGCTCCATGTTCGTAACTTGCGAAAGTGCTTTCTCAATTAATGCGCGATTGCAAAGCGGCACACGAAACAGTATGGCTGATGAAACCTGCATGCCTGCTTGCGTCTGCCGACTAAAGTAGACTTTATAACCAAAAACAAGAAACTAAAATTTGTTTCGTTATTTTGTTGGTGTGTTTTGTATCTTTTTTTTAACAGAAATTCTCTTTTTTTAGTCGCAAACAAACAGAAATCTTAAAAATTACCCTAGAATCAAAAATTGCGTTAGGCGTACAGCAAAATTTAGGCCTATTAGAATAGCAAACGAGTCTTAATTGCAATGGACTTCCTCTCTTTGCGGCCCGCAAATTTTTCCTCAAACTCTAATGTGGTCCTTCATGCTCGCAGTCTTGGACCACCCTGCTCTAAATCAGCGAAGTCCAACTGCTTTTGACCTACGAGTCATTTTACAAAAAAGTGACAACCTGCGGGCCACTTCCAACAAAATTATGTATAAAACAACAGAGTCATGAGATTTAAAAATAAAAAAGTAAAATAAAAGAGAACATCATTGAAATGATTACACAATAGCAATATATTACAAATCTCTATCAGTGGGATCCCTGTGGTCCAGGCTTCTGTGACATTATCGGTCCTTTATCAATACGAATGTTAGTGGTAGCTAGTCGGAGACTATCGCCCAGTCTGCCATTCGATGTCTACGTTTAGATTTAACTTGCTTCGTCGTAGAAAATGCACGCACCTTCACACACGTATGTTTTTCCAAACATCGAGTGCATTTTAGGGCGAAATCTTTCAGTTTGGCAAACCTATCTTTGCTCACAAATTTCCAGAAGCTCTCTACGCTCACAAAACGTGTCAATGGACTTGTGTTACAATTTTTAGTCCGGCTGTCAAAAAAAATTCTAGATTTGTATTTGGCTTCCTTCAGCGCAAAGGTTGAGAACCACTAATCTAGCCCAGGGGTCCGCAAATAGCGGGTCGCAACCCGAATTTGGGTCGCGAGATTTTCCGTTCTGGGTTGCGAAAAATCTAAATTTACATTTTAAATTTGTCATTCTAATTAGACAGAATAAATGCAATCATTTACTGTTTCATGAGGTAAGTTTCATACAATATTTTGCAAGAAAATTGCTACTGCCGCTAGTATTTTTGAAGTTGATATTTGATTTTAAAATATTTTGCACAAAATTATATGCTCATGAAATGTTTGGGTAGCGAGAATTTAAAACTATTTTTTAGAGTAGGGCCAAAAAGTATTTGCGGACCCCTGGTCTAGTCCAGCGCCGTTAACAATGTACATTTTTATTAAAAGATGTTATGTACAGTACATGGTTTTTCCAATTAAAATTACCTGCTGTAGCATTCACACAACATTATATCAATACTGAGAATGCTGGCTAGCCTCAAAATTCTCTCCGCGGGCCGCAGGTGGCCCGCGGGTCTGTATTCGGATCACACTGGTCTAGATTTTAAAGCTGATTTAGACTAAATTTCTGGTGCTAATACCAAACATTATGCTCATTTTTCTCTATCTGTTCAACTTTCAAAGTTCTATTTGAATAAGACCTGATGATGCCTACTTTGTAGGCAAAATATATACTCTGTAAAGTCTAAGTGTCTGATCCTGTGCTGAGAAAGGATTTCTTTCAATAGACACTTTCAAAGTTATGTTTAATTTTGAATTTTTGCAATACCCTTACGACTTACTTAGACTTCTTTTATGACTTCCGTGTGACATCACAAACTTCACGTCATGTATTGCTGGTTGGATATGCAATATGTAATTTTTTATGTTTTTTTTATTTGTTGTGACATAAATACCATTTATGCACCTTTCCTTATATAACTGATTGTTGCACATATGTCATCTTTTACTCCCGATCGGAAAGAAAATTTTAGCCTGGTTGCCTGCTTGGATTTTGAGACTTGGTGGCGAGTTCAGGTAGTGGGGTTGGTGTCTAATGCGAGTTCAGTGTTGGAGTTACAATTGAATTCAAGCAGATTGACAATGAAGTTAAAGGGTTGCATTACACTTATGGAAATGCATTCATCTGGGATTGTGTAGGTTTTGTTTCTGGAGTTTTTATAAAAATCTTTGTCAAAATGGATACATCACCGAGAAAACGATGAATCACGAGTTTTCTGCTACATGTGTGGTGAATACACACAAAAGCATAACAGGAAAGCAATCAACGATTTTGTAGAAGATGCGTACTTTGCCTACTTCAAAGTGATGCTGTGTGATGAAAACAAGTCTTAGGCACAGAAAATTGTATGTGAACCTTGCGTAGAATATTTACACCAATGGACAAACAACACCAGAAAAGCCAAAGGTTTGCTGTTCCATTGGTGTGGCGTGAGCCAAAGGAATACAGCAACCACTGCTACTTTTATGCAGTGGAAACTAAAGGCATAAATAGAAAGAATAAGAACTCTTTGAGGTATCCTCCTCTAAATATTCTAGCTCAGACTGGGCGACCCGGCCAGTCCCACACATTGAAGAACTCCCTGTACCTGTGTTTAAAGGTTTGCCACAAGTGGATTCTCTTTCCAGAGACGAAGAGTTCGTTTCAATTTCAACCGGTAGTGATTTCATCCTTGCAGACAACGATCTCACCCATTTTTGTTATCTCCACAGCTCTTTTCGCAGGGAGAGATTAATGACTTGGCACGATATTTCAATCTTTATATAGAGTCTTCTGAGCTGCTTGCTTCGACGCCAAAACATATTTTAAAACCAGCAGGGTCGTAGCGGGAGAGCAAGGGGGGGGGGGGCAATTCCCCGGGCGCTGAATGACTGTGAGGGGCGCTGAAATGTCTTAGCAATGTCACAAATACTTTCTTCAATGCAGTGCATTTGCTTCCGAAAGACCTCAGGTTCGAACATGAGAGCGCCAAACTTGTTTCTTGCCTCTGGCGCCATCTAACGTCGTTACGCCCCTGACAACCAGATACTCTCACCTCGTACCGGAAACCTCATGCTGAGCTGAAGTCACGCCACATTTACTTTTGAGAAAATGAGATTATGTGCTGCAGCAATGTTGAAGGCCTTCCGAAGAAGCTTGGTGTCACAGAATATGATCCTAAAGGTTGGACACTCTTTACTGCCAGTTCGAAACGAAGTTTGAACTATGTTCTTCTGCACAATGGCAACCCTTTTGCATCTATTCCGCTTGGACGCTCAACAACCCTCAGATAAATATACTACAAAATTAAGTTTACTAGAAAAACTTCGTTCTATGAACACAAGTGAATCATTTCTGTCCACTTGAAAATGGTCGGATTTCTGCTTGGGCTACGCGGTATTTATACGACGTTCCCATGCTTTCTATTCCTAGATGGGACAGCAGAGCTAGATCCCAACACTAAATAACAAAAGATTGGGATGTAAGAGAAGCGATGTTACCCGTGAAAAACATTCAAGCTCACCCTCTTGTAGAAAGATCAATAATTATTTTACTTGCTCTTCATATCAATCTTCGTATCATGAAACAATTTGTAAAAGCACTTGACACAGATGTTGACTGTTTCAGATACATTCAATCCCGTCGCCACAGGGGGCTTTGGTGGGCTTAGCCCCCCACAAACAAAGCTCCAAACCCCCAAAAATTGAAATAAGAAACATTACAAATCAGTGGAATTTTTGTTAAATTTGAATGTCAAGTCCCCCCGCACAAACGTAAAGCCCCCCTATTGACGACTTTCTGACGACGGTTCTCGATACGTTTTCACCAAATTTGTAGGATCAGTAATAGAAAAATTAAAAGCTGTTGTTTTTGACGGCCTTTAGATCAGAAAGTTAATAACTCACCATAGCTTTCCAATTTATATGAACACAAAACAGGAATTCTCCGCCTGGAGTGCTTTTGTTGAATTTGTGAAGGAGTTTTTGGGAAATAGGAAAAGTGTCCCACTACAAAGATGCTGTAGCAAATTTACTGAGCAGTCTTCAAGATGTTACTGTTAACATGAGCATCAAGTTTTATTTCATATACAGCCACTGAGCAAGTGCATTGGTTTCATCAGGATATCAGTGAGATGGAAGTACGATATTATTGCAGACCTCCGGGGCAAGAACCTCAGCACTTAAACAAGGAAAAAACTGTTCTTTTGAAAGTTCAGTTGTTTTCCACGGTTCTATTGTCGACTTCATTCTAAGGAGCTTTCTATTTACAAACATTGATATTGTCATCTAGACGACCAAGAAAGATTTCTTGCATCGTGCTTTATTGCTCTTATTTATGATTCATAACGCTGCGATTTTGCTGCAACAAATGAGACAATGAACTTAATAACCCAAATAGCGCAAGGTCAAGTGGCTTTGCGGAATTTTACCGCTTGTCAAAACTTTCCGCACCGGTGTCAGGCTTTTCCGCTCCTGCTGGTACAAATGGGATATGGTCCCCTCTGCGGTCAGTGAGTGCGGCGCAGAAGAACAAATCCTCGACCATGTTGTCGTCCAATGTCCAATCAATCGACTTCCCCATGGACTGTACGGCCTGACGGTTTTGGACGATGATACAATCGAATGGCTGCTCAACACATGCCCCGAGATCTATGTGCGGCCTAGCAGTGGACGGTAACAACTAACTCAAACGACGAATGAGAAGAACCTTCTGCTTTGATCGCGTCATAGTCCAATATCAAATTGACGCCAGAATCAAACGTACTGGGATTCGAAAGCAGACTAGCTGCAGAGAGACCCTTATTCAAAGCGATCGTTACTGGAAGAGAACACGATTTACGTAGCAAGTGTTTTTCAGGTTCTGCAAACCAGCGATGCACGTAGGCTCGCCGGAAAGTATTACGTCGCAGATCATTGTCAAACGCAATATGCAGCCTACGTCTCAAAGTTCATGCTGCACGGATTGGTGTGCATAATTCCATTATTTTTAGAAATAAAATTTTAACATTCTCAAGTTAATTATAACATATTGTGATCTTGCGTCACAACAACATCAAGGGAGCTGGGACGGCACCATGCCAGCTGACTACTGTTGGTCCTTACGTGACAATGCTCTTGCAAACGTGACAACTGCCCATTCTCGGCGATCACGCAAGCGAAACAATTTGGCTGAGGTTTCACGATTTCCAAAGATAATTTGACTTGATATTGACTGATCATGGGCGTCGGAAAGGGGGGGGAAGGGGGCCTTTCCCTAGATTTTGAAATATGACTTTTTCTTATTGAAATATTAGCAAGAAAAGGTTGTTTTCTTAGTCCCGAGCGGGTGAAATCAAATTTCACCACTTTCAGCACCCCTATAGAAATATATTTGGCCACTCCAGGGAAATTCCGCTGGTGGTCCCTCCCTGGAAAAATCCTTCCGTCACCCACGTGACTGATGACGCAATTATACATACATTCGTGTTTCTGAAGATTTTATTGCTATTACGATAGCAACCAACCGCTTTGACATTGCGACTCGTTTTTCTCCAGTGGGCGCATCACAGCAGCAAAACCAGACCTGATAGAGAAAAACGGACTGCATTTTTTAAAATTAGCGAACCAAAATCGGTTGAAACATCTATGGCACTGAAAATATTTATTGTTGGCTAGTGAATTTTCATAGCTCGCTGATGATGTACAAACAGAATGCAAGTCCCGATAAAACTTTGTACTGATTACGGGTTTAGTTGAGCAACTTACAACTTGATGCAGGGGTTACGTGTTTGATTATTGTTTTAATGCTGAACCTGTAAACCCTTAGATTAAACAGAGTTAACTTCACTCAGCTTGGCATGTCCAAATTATGATTTCGTTTTCGGTCTTCACCTCATTCATGTTACATACGGGGTTGTGGTGGGGCAGGAACACATGGGAGCGGCGTTCCCACATTTTTCGGATGTGAGAACGCGGTGGAAACGCGTTCCCACACTTTTTCATAGTAAATTGACTTGAAGTTATGTACGTTTTCTCAGATGTCCTGTATGCAGCTTCAGCGCCGGATTTAGATGGTGGGGTCCTGGGGCCAGGCGTGGTGGGAGGCCCCATGTGCGGATGCAGAATCTTTAGTTAGGAGATGATCGATGAAGTCGTTAGTATTTCCACATATCATTAATATTTATGACGTAATCTTGTGACGTCACATTTGTTAACTCAAGTGTAACAAAACTTTATGGTGCAACACGATATTTAACAATGATTAGCGATTTGTGAAGCTGTTGCAAAACCGGTCACTAGAACCATCGCATCTTCTAAGCTTGCTTGAAAAAGTTTTGAAAATTGTTTTGGAAGAAGTTTCTGGGCGATCGAACGTTTTCATCATCTTTAAATGACAGTTCTTGCTCAGCAATAAATTTCACGAGAACGTTGCAGGCACAAGCGATTTCTAAAGTTGTTCGCATTAACTGACCTGAATGGCTAGCTCCGTGTCATTTCTTCAGTGATTAAATTACATCTGCGACTAAATGCAATTGTGACATCTACATGTTCCATTTGCTTGCTCGTGGTTCCTCAGGAGTTTAATAACATGCTTCCAGTCGCAGATTCGTTTTCTGATCAGGAAATGCGCTCAACTACTTCGCCGTTGTGGTTCTGGCGACGAATAAAACTTGCGGTGCATTTTCGTGACGAGTTTCCGTCTTTGCTGTGTTGTGGAACAACATAGTTTGAAAATAACTTTCCATCACGATGTCGAAGAGAACTTGTGTCATTTTTCAACCAATAATCCTGCATTTTTTTACGGTATATTGGCTGACTAGAGGCCGATATCGTTGCCTCCAATGATAGGGTCAGCCATCTCATCTATCGTGCTTATCGATGATACTTCTTGATGTTCTTCTGCTACTGCACCGCTGGTTGAACCACGTCTATTCTCGTCGTTACGCAGATATACTCGTAAGTCTGTAACAACATCTTCGATTTTCTGCCCTCTTTCAACTGGTTCCGCAAAAATGTCGCCGCTGGACTTAGCTGCCACTGTAAAATAGTAACATTAATGTTTCTTGACTTAGCTGCAACTTCTTCCTCTCTCAATTTTGCCTCTTGCTTTTTAACGTTTTTTAAAACCACTTGGATAAGCTCTACACTTGTAAAGGTGATGATCCCTCTTTCTTCCATCCACGTTTATTTACTAATAAACTCAATAGGGCTGTCATATTTTCATCACAAAAAGGAAGGACAATTTACGACTGTCGTTTACTTGAGTGTATTATCTATACTTACAAGTCAAATAACAAATAGTCCCATTGATGAATTTCAAGCATTGAAGTAAGACGTCCAGTGTAGACGATGTTTCAGTCAAAACAAAACACACAAAACAAAATCTTTATTTAATTGACGTATTTAGCCCTTGAATATTTTGCAGTTTCCCTAAATCTTAACAAAGTAGAATCGACTTTAACAGTATTATGAAACTGTTTGCATGAAAGATGTTTTAAATTGCACACCAGCTTTAATAGACTTAGAAACAGACTTTTGGTTTAATACATTTTTGGTTTCCGGTAGGTTGTTTTTTATGTATTTGTCGGACTATTTTCCGGTGATTTAGGGTTTTAGCATAGCCATCCACAACCGGATTCACCATCATTTCTCAAGTTCCTTTTCTGATTGTTGGCTAGTGGGCCCCGTACAGTGGCCAGTGGGACCTTTTCAGCAACGTTTTCCGCCCTGGCTCAAACGTCTAGTTACGCTGAATATAGCTATGTAAAATAAGAAATGCAAAAAGGACATTTCAACATTTTTGAATGTGCTCGGAGAATATTTCATATCTCATGAAAAACGTGGAAATGTACTTCAAAAAGAGGACGTATGGTAGCCCTATGTAGCAATCTACTCATATGCGATCTGTGCAGATGCAAAATCTACCAGAAACGACTAGAGACGTAAGCTAATGCATTCTGCGTGGCTTAACCTTTCATTCACTTTATAGATTCGGATGCCTGACCGACTTTCAGGAAACCAATAAGTGCAATGGTTGTTTCGTCACAATATCAAATTTTAGTTAAGTGAACTACTACCCATAGTCTCTACAAAATTTTTTTCTCGGTAAAAATGTCGAAGTGGCACGCAAATGTCGCACATATGGCTAAGCATATGAACATAATGGGGGGCCCTGTGCCCGGGCCCCTTGGTCCCCCCTAAATCTGGCGCTGTGCAGCTCCGGAGGTTGCATAAATGGCAAGCTACAGCACCCTAACATAACTGTGCTCCTGCATATAACACCCTAGCACAACTCTCCTGCGTATAGCACCTAGCATAACTGTGCAATTGCTGTTTGTGACATCATCAATGATATTTGCGTATTCCGCATGTTGTGTGATTACTTGTCACCTGTCCTCAAGTTACCCTCTGTCGTAACACTTCAATCGGAAGCAGGGACGCCGCTACAGGGCCATGGCAGGAGGGGCAGTAAAAGAGTTGAGGGCAATGCAAAGCTATAAAGAACAAAAAATCGTTTCCAGTCATGCTTGTTTCTGTTCAGCAACGATGTTGACTTCAAATATAATACCAGAAATTATAGAAATCATTCTGAAGTTTCTGGGTGCGTGGATAGCTGCAATAAATTTGTTCGATCTTATAAAACACGAAATTACCTGTGATACTTTTATAAAAAGCACCTCCACCCCCATTGCCCCCCTTATGAAAGGGCAGGCGCCAATGCCCCCGTCATGCACACGCTCTCCGGCGTCCCTGATCGGAAGATTTCAGGTTGGGGTAAACTATGAATATTTTTGTTTGTAGTGTAACGAAAGAAATACTTCACAAAATACTGTTTTAAAAGTGAGTTTGAAGTGCTGTTGAAAATGGGTAGTTTTTGGGTGCGTTCTCAGACTTTGTTCTTCAGCAATACATCCCTGGTTATATATCTTCCTCGCATGGTTACTCACGACGTTATAAAAGGTGGATCATCAACATCCATACTTCTGTACAGCAGCTTGAAATCAGCCAGACCTTTTATGTCGTTGAAAACATCTGTCAAAGTACAGTATGTGACATATGAAAGACATGTTCATCTTGCAACATGCTGGCAAGTATCACATGCGAATAGAATGAATGTAGCTAATTTTCAATTAATTTTAGATTTAAAAAGTTCGTGCAAAGATTTAGATGTAATTTTTTGTTTCACTTTCAAACTTTTGACTGTATGAAAGGTGAACATAATAGTGCACTTTTATGGCAGTTTTTATTTTTTAGTTGGTCTCTGAAAAAGTCAATTATCTCAGGCTTTTTTTATTACCTCGAAGCTTGTTTCTGGTCGAATTCAGAGTAGTTTTCCAGTTGTTCAAGCGCTTTTGCTTTCGCTCGTCAACAGTCTGTTGCAGCAATCTTGGCAATTCTTCGTCAGTGGCAATAAACCGTGGAAGTCCCCATCCTAAGTCGTTTTCGGATCTTGGTTTTTCGTTCCATCTGAACTTGCAGCGATTGGAGTGGATTTCGACTTTTCGTGCTTCAGACATCTTAGGATAACCGATGCGTTGAGGCAGAGTGGCTGTAAAGTTAAGCAGCCTAAATACGATCTCCTCTGTCTAGCAACAAAAGAGGGTGAGCTAGATTAGAAGATCAACGAATGAGTGTGCCTGGTCAGAACGTAGGCCAGCGAAATGAATCATGCCTTGTGCACTTTATCCGCAATATTTACCGAAAGGAACATTGCGGATAAAATGCACAAGGTATGATTTATTTCGCTGGCTTACTTTCTTAACTTTTTACTCAAAGCTCCACGAAAAAACTTGCAAAATGTAATATTTATGGCGCCGACCTCGCAAGCACGCGATAGCAGACGTTGGTGAAATTTGCATATATGAAAAATGCTGTGATGCGAAATCAGGTAATAATCGCATTGCTATTAATCCTTGTGAAAAAAGCCACATGCAAAAGCACTAGGCTAAAAAGAGTATGAAGGTTTGAGGTAAAATACAAAAAGTCGTCCAAAGGACACACAAAAGTTGTCCAAGAAATAAATGCCTTTCGCTTACACTGAACTACATTTTTATATGAATGCTACGTTGGATATACAAAGTTCATTTTAACAATCATCAGGAAAAAGTTTATATGGCTGAGTTTGTTTTTTGTACCAAGGTCACAGACGGTTAACATTTCCATTGAAATAATACTAAACAAAGAAACTTGTTTCGTTCCAAATTCAGAGCAGACTGTCTTTCGCCAACCTTCTCCGCGCATAACAATCATCTCATCTTCCAACCAGTCGTAAGCCGGAAAACAGAAGACGCATTCATTGTACTCCACTATGATGTCGTCGCACATCCAGACATCCGACTTGAGGCCTTTCAATTCTGCATACATTTATTGACAAGTCACGCGCCATTGCCCTTTGCGAGAGATCAGCTTAGAGCGAATTGGCAGACGCTGGTGTATAGGGTCCGTCCATAAATGACGTCACACTATTTTGGGCAAAAATCTACCCCCTGCCCCCCTTGTCACATTTCGTTACAAGTATTTAATCCCCCCTTGAAATATAACGTCACAATTTGCAACCCCTCCCCTCTTACAGTCGCAATTACAAATTTCCATCTATTTTGTGTGTGCTTAGACAAAAATTTCATCTGTTTTATAGATTTGATTTGTGCACGTTGTGACAAGACCAACATTCTATTCGTAAAACGTCCAAAATAATGCACACATTGCTAAGCAAATTTTAAGCAGCAAAGTGTTTTCTACTTTGTTGAAGACGGAAACGAATCAATTACGTTGTGCGAATGCTGGCAATGACTGATTGCGGTTATAGTCCTGTGCATGGATTTATCGTAGTGGTCGCTCTGCAATAAACAGAACATAGGAACTTTTTGCAGTATAGTCTATCTGCAAGAACGATTTCACATTGCAGAAAACAAGTATGGCGTGCAAATGCAACACAGGAGGTAAATAACTCCTTTTGAGAAACGTTTAGTGAGAGTTTCTGCATAGGATAAGATAAAATGATTTTTTCTAAAAACTGTTTCCTTCGCGATCGGCGCGTGACTTACGAGAGGCTTCACTTTTTTGTTGTGATCTGTGCGTAGCATATACACCGAACCGTAGAGCACAAAAATGAAACAATCACAGTGGACGTTTGAGGTCCACAACTGCTTATGTTTTTCACAGAGGTTACGCATTTCAACAAACTGTTGCAACTACCGAATTGTTATGAGTCAGCGACACTCGACGAAAATATTCACTGGTTTGCAAAATAAAGCAAAACATCCTACTAAAACAAACGAATCACTGAAATTGTTGGGTTACATGAAATAATTTTGTTATGGTCTGTTATGAAAGTGGTCTGTTTTGAATAGGAACAATTTTGAAGCATTGTTATGTTTTTATGAGTCACGACTTTCAAACTGTTTACTGTAATTGGGTTCAGCGCAAAAGCCCCCTCATACTGAAAGTGGTGGTGGCAATTGCATATGTTGCAACAATTTTGACCTCAAAAATAAAAATGTAAATTATAGGAAATGATTCTGAAGTTTTCAGGATGAGTGGAAAGCTTAATTAATAATGCACCTCCAGATAGAGATGGAAGGAAAGATGAAGCCCGCTTTTAACTTCAGGTATTCCAGAGCTAGCCTATATTGATTTGCCAGAAATTGAGAATAAAACTGTGGAATGCTTGCCAAACAGCTAAAAAAATCCTGCACGGAGTCGGGCGTCGAAATCTAAAATTTTTGGTCCAGTAGATGGAGTTGGGCGTCAATAAATTTTATCGAATGAGCTTTGACTACATTGACAGTATAACAATATAGTTAGCCATTAGCTGTAAATCCAACAAAGATTGACTGACTATCGCAAATATACTACAAAACAATTAATCCATTAGCAATATCGACAAAAATTTCCTCATTGGTTGCAACAGAAAACTATTGCAAATGGAATAGAAACACTGTGCCCTCCACAACTTTCCTTTCTGGTATGGCTGCGTGTAGCATGCATATCAAAACGACTTGTGTGACATAACAAAACTACTGACTCCCCCCTCCCCCTTGTCACAATTTGTCACAAATTTGGTGACCCCTCCCCCCCGTTAGGGTATGACGTCATTTATGGACGACCCCATAGAGTGCCCATAGCAGGCATTCAGTGGCAAAAACTTGTTTAGACAGGTAGGGGGGCGGAATCGATATAAGTGCTAGGTATGTTTGCTTGGTAAACAATCGGGTTGGAGTGAAAAAAGGAACATCTGGTCGGATTACCGACTGTTGAGACGCAAAACCACAGGGTTTGTTGAAATGAAGCGGCGAATCCGCGAGACCTACTCCGTTTTGTTCATCCACCACGCAGCTATTGCAGTCGAACTGCGTCACAAAGAAATTCGAAACCATGCAGACATCACGTTCGCTGCACATGGTTTCAAGTAGTAAGAGAGTTCACCAGCCAAGATCGTTCTATTATTACTTTTTTACCTTGCATGTATAGAGGGTAAGCTTTGAACGTGCTTTCTGTTTGTAGTGCTTTTATATATGTCTCAGTGATTATGTGACGTTGCCCATCAGACAGCACCAGGATTATGACATTGCCTGAACCTCTGTTCGCAAGCAACAAACCCTTGTAGCAAAACACGTTTTTGGGAGCATAAAATCGGTGTAGACTTATCAACTGCATCAAAACTAGAAAAACCCTCAAAAACTACTCAAGTTTATTTCGACACGTTTTGGATTATTCTTAATCTATTCTCAATCGGAAATGAAGCAACTTCAGGCAAGGCAAACAACTCAAAGCCAAAAGACTTTGTGACGTAGAGAGGTGAATGTGACGCAAAAACGCTGATAATCAAACATAACACTTTGGTAAGCAATGCACGGCGTTGCTGCAGATTCTTATTACGAACAACATAGCCACAACTATCGAATACATTAGTTTATTCAACATTTCAGCTTAGTCATAAGCCATCATCAAGAATATAAATAAATTTTTATTTCCGTTTATCTATATTCCTGATGATGGCTTACCACTAAGTTGAAACGTTGAAAAAAATAATGTATTCGATATTTGTGGCTATATCGTTCGCAATAAGAAACATAAAACTCCTGGTCATATGAAATACGTTAAAATACTACAACAGTAAATCTGACAGTTTTGTTCACAGAGTTTTTCTTCAATGGCTGGCAGTTTTACTATCATTTTCAACGTTTTCGATATGATCAGGAGTTTTATAACTTTCACTTTTGACTATTTGCGTAAGCCTATGCAAAAATGTATACCTCGCTCATTTAATTACTACAGCTGCGTTATATGACTCCTGCGAATAATGAACAAAGCAAATAGTTGGGCATTACAGGAAAAGCGACACTTGCAAAAAAGCTTGCTTAGCTAAAGGTGACCATTGTGATGTGCACAAAAGTATACTGTAATTCGCGCCAGCATACAAATCTGTGAATGCAGTAAACTGAACCTGATGGCTATTACTTTGTCATGACTACTACACCGTTTTGCAATCAAAGGGCAAACCACATGTAACAAGTTTCTGTTTTTGTCATCACAAAAAGAAGACTTTTGTCAAATCGCTGCTTAGAAAAATAAAATGTGATCGTAGCCTCAACGCACTAAAAAATAAAGGCTCACTGAAATGCAGCATGACGGGTGGGCCTATGGCATCATCGCAGTTGGTCACAGTGTATGTCTCAGTAGAACCTCGGGTAAAATCGTTCTTGAAAAAGTAATCCAGAACCTTCCATTTGGATGAATTTTCTCGCCCGACAATCTTCACGCAAACAGCAGCAATTGTTCCCGCTTCGCGAAAGCGATCCGAAGTCTGAAAACAACCAGCATATGAAGCTGTAGCACCTCTTATTACGATGAAATAACCTTGAGTGCATGTTACGTCTTTCCGTACCCGCTAACATCGATGAAGAAAGCTAAATCCTCTTTTGGACCTTCGCAAGATCTTGGAAAAAGTGTTTCCACAACCAGTGGTTGAAATACACAGACACTTTGTTTCAAAACTTACGTAGAATTTCATTCTATTTATCACTTCTAATCCACATTCCAAAGTTTCATGCGCTTCACAGTTCGTATATATTTTTGCAGAAGATTAAGACCACCTCTTCCCTGCTGCAGTCTTCACACGACTAGTCAAGTCACCAGTTCGAAATGTGCTGCCAGAATCCATTTTAAATATTTTTTTAAGTGACTGTATAAAAATCAAAAGTAAATCACAAGAAATTTTATTTAAGTTTGAGATTAGTTTTGGAGTCTAAACCACAAATAACAAACGGAGCGAGCCTATGGTATCCACCTTGTGAAAATGAATAGTCAATGGGAAATTGCTGGAGTAATCTCAACATGAAGAGCTACCGATAGTTTGATTCTTACTTTTATCTTCAACTTGTACTCTTCAACATCCATTTCGATTCTATTTGATTGTTTTCAGCTTAACGACCCGTTGCAGGTTTCTCGCTCAAATGCTTTTTGCAGGTACGTTTTCGTTCTTTCCACCAAGCGGATTCTCGAAGCGACGAATACGGATCAAAACAAGGAAAACCACTAGTCAGAACTATTTTTTAACCGCTTTGCAATTGACTAATCAACCTATCTGCCAGAAACAGGAAAGCCGCCCGCGCACAATGCGGCGTATACGGCAGTTGAAGGGCTTCCACGGAGCATTAGTCAGCGTAACGTTACCAACGTGAGTTTCCTCATACGTAACTACACAATAAAACCTGACTGTGGTATTTGTCTCGAAGCTTCCCCGCGATTTGCGAAAAGCTGGATTAAAGAGCTTGTGTCCAACTTGCCTGACTCAGATTGGGACTCCGAAAAGTTCAATCACCAACAACGCATTCAGGTCTAAACGAACCCCACTCCGCAGCAAAACGAAAAGTGGAGTTGCAGTAATCCCAAATATATTTGCAGTCCAACTCACTTTGGTGGGTAACCACATAAACAATAGATGTTCACGCCAGAACATCTATCTTGACTCGAAGCTTTCCTTACCGTTGTTCCGTGAAACGCATCAAAAGCAACAACTGTTGGACCTGCTTAACGGGTTCGTGCTTCCTTTCCACTGCCACCTTGTGATTTGTATCTAAATGGAGTACCAAGTAGACTTGCACTGTAAGTCAACAAAATTAACAAACGTCAACCACACACAAATATATTTTTGGGTAGTTGTTTAGTAACATTCAATGCATTGAGCAGCACTGAAGTTTTTGGGAATCACGTTCAAGGTTTACTGGGCATTAATTTTGAAACTTTATTAAATCAATGCTTTTGAAGGTTATCGTACTTCTTATCATGGATTCCCTCATGGGACGCAATTACGAAGCATGCTCGTCCATCACAATGTCAAACTAGTTTATGCAAAAATGGCATTGATGACCTCGCGCACAGTTTTTTTTTCACACCTCAAGCTTGCACTGCGACATCTTGGCATTACCCCCCACCCACCCCGTGCTCGAAAAGTACAAAACCTATACGTATTTCAATAGGACTGCTTGAAAGAACGCTTAGAAAACATAGTTACTGAGGGAATCAGATTAATAAGTGTATTTTAAGTCTTTTTAAAATTTAGTTGAAGACTGAATTATGCATATTGTCAAAAGACACCACAGCCGCGTTTAAGCACGAGTTGGAAATGCGGGCGCCAGGACGAGTACAAAAATTTTTCTTCAAAAAACTTGTTTTAATTATAGGGTTGGGCCTCTTCCCAACTGATCTGTTGCTCTCGCTTTCAAAATCTGGTACGTTTTATCCATTGGGAAGAAACTTGTTTCCCTTCAAAATAAAGCCGAGTATGCATTTAATTTGTATGCAACTAGGCATTGCATTTAATTCGTAACCACTATCCATCCGGGACCATGCAACACGTAAATACAATCGCGTTAATCGAATATAAGACGAATTGTTTACTGTGACCAGTATAAATAGTTAGTAATATAGCTAAGCAGATAAAGCACAAGGCAGTCAAACGAAAATTAAAATCTTTCACCAAACACTGTCTGTCGATAGGAATCCTTTCTCAGCTAAGAATCAGACATTAACATCTTGACAGAGTATATATTTCGCCTTTGTGGGCATCATCAGCTCTTATTCAAAAAGAATCTTTCACAAAAGAATGATTTTTCGAACCTGATTTTTTCCCTAAGCTTGTGTGGAAATCTCTGCTAAAAATCATGTTTAATTTAGCCTACTCCGAAACAACTGAGTAATGTCATCCGAAGGGATATGTTCACCAGCTTTACTTATAATTACCTGTCGGCAGATGTAGGTCGTATGAAAGTGTCTATGTGAGGGCCTGAAGATGGCGCCACATGTAAATAAATGGCCACCGCTAGATGGTGCCCATTAGTAACAAGTCACTGTGATACTCACCACAAGCGAATTGTCGTGATTCAAGGTCAACCATCGACCAAGTACTCCAACTGTGTTCGACCATAGAGGACGGCTTCCAACTTAAACAGAAAACTGCTGTTGCACTCGTTGATTTGACAGCTGCCTATGACACGGTATGGTACCAAGGTCTACGGCTGAAACTGCTTCTTACAATACCTGATAAACATCTGGTAGCCTTCATCATGGAGACTCTAAGCAACCGCAAATTTGTCCTTTGAACAAGAGACGGACAATAAGGTCGCGCACGACGCTTAAAGAATGGTGTCCCCCAGGGGTCAACTCTTGTTCCTTGTCTTTTCAACATCCATATCAGCGATATCCCGACGACATTGTCCACCAAACTGGCTTGCGCTGATGACTTAGCTCTCGCCTTTACTGGGCCGGACTGGGCAGACGTCGAGAACGCCATGAACAAGGACTTGTCAACACTCCACACCTACTACCATCAAAATCGTCTTCAACTTAGCAAAGAAAAACCTGTGTATGCCTTGTACCATCTTAATACACGTGACGTGGGACGGCGACTACACATTTCAGTGGATGGTAAAACCATCGAATTTGATCCAAACCCAACGTATCTTGGAGTGAAGCTCGACCGGTCGCTCACCTTCAAGCTACATCTTACATCTTTGCGGCAGAAAGTTTTGTCACGGTACGCGCTGGTAAACCGGCTGGCCGGCACAGGGTGGGGTGCCTCCGTGAGCACGCTCAGGACCAGCAGCCTAGCTCTTGTATATACCACTGCTGAATACTGCTCCCCAGCATAGTCAAGAAGCAGGAGTACGAAGGAGGTTGATGTGGCTATAAATTCTGCTTTACGAACAATTACTGGATGCCTAAAATCAACACCGACGCAATACTTGCCAATCCTTGCAGCCAATGCCCCAGCCTCAGTCCGACGAAATGCCGTTACCCTCCGACTCGCCGTGAAGTACGCGCTGACGGAAAATTTTAATAACAACTTAGTACACCTGAAAACAAGACCTCGTCTCAAACCGCGAAGGCCGTTTGCACAATCGGCAATTGAACTGATGGAGTCTCTTGCGGGGCATGAGTCTATCGCACAGTGGACTCAATATCAGTGGCTCGAGGAGTAGAAGAAGTCAGGGGTCC
>Ga0210059_1001111_pt1 | contig 39275 bp, 34 predicted proteins | sample Ectturendosymbi2_FD_188042 | JGI IMG/M metagenome (GOLD analysis project Ga0210059, IMG submission 188042) | Ecteinascidia turbinata endosymbiont from Florida, USA - Sample 2 (SPAdes) (version 2) | ecosystem: Host-associated > Tunicates > Ascidians > Unclassified | place: Key West, Florida... | reverse complement strand
TTCTCGTAACCTCGCAGTGCTTAAAGCTATAATAATACAACCATGAGTGAATACAAATTCGTCTGATAGCAAAACTGAGCGTGAAGTCGAACGTAATAGGCGGGTCTAAGTTTCTTAAGTTATCAACGTGGGCGTGCCTTGAACACTCCGACCAAAATTTGCCAGTGCTCTCGCGGAGTTGTTCTAAACGTGTGCTGTTCTTCTTCTTTACAAGGGAACTGCCACATCTGACTGCGCAGGCAGGGTATCAAAAGTTTTGGCTATACAGTATATGATAAAACACTATCAACTCCACAAAACACATTTTGCTCAACATGTACCTATCTAAAACCATCTGATGATCTTTCAAACAATATTTGCTGCATCGGAGTTCTGCTGAAATGTTTTTGAGGCCATTTACAGTCACAGTCTGCAATCTTTTAAACATGTCGTCATGGCTGTCAAATCTCGTTCTGTTTTAGCTTTTTGTTTAAACCTTGTGATTCACTGTTTTTTCATCCATAACTGGGATTCTCTGGCATTTCATCAGATCAAATGCCAAACTTGTTCGAGTCATAGCTGGATACCGACGACGAATGGGTAACTTACAAAATTTGTAATAACTTTAAAAGCAGCGAACTGGTGTCTATGTGATAGCTTGTTGCACAAAACCAGTTCTGTGTGATCAACACATTGTACTTTGCAGCGTTTTTGCTTCAGCTAATCGTAGACTTTTGCAATTGTGTGGACGTTACCAGTGGCGTAAGTAGTAGGGAACCGGGGGTGTAGAGCTTTACTCAACTGAGAATTCGGAGAAATCGTCGGTGGTCGAACGCTGGAACCGAACGACGAAAGAAAAAATGTTCAAGTATTTCACAGCAAACAATACCAACAAATATATTTACGTTATTGACGGCTTTGTTGAGAGATACAACAACACGAGGCACTCTAGCATAAAAATGACTCCTGTTGAGGCAAGCAAGAAAGAGAATGAAGTGAGAGTTTACAGAAACCTCTATCCAGACTTTACAAGACGCCCCATGAGAGCAAAATTCAAAACTGGTGACAAAGTCCGAATTCAAAAGAAGAAAGGACTCTTTGACAAAGGGTTCACCCCAAACTGGACAGAAGAAGTGTTCACCGTTTCAAAAATTCAAAGAACAAACCCAGTTACTTGTAAAATAACTGACCTGAACGGTGAAGAAATTCAAGGGACTTTCTATGAACAAGAGCTTCAGAAGACATCACAAGAAGTTTGCAGAATTGAGGAGATTGTGAAGAAAGACAAAACAAGGTCATTGGTAAAATGGAAGGGCTATCCAGAAAGTTTCAACTCATGGGTTGACAGCAAAGATCTTATTAAACTTTAATATAAAATGCTAAATGATCTTGGAATCAAAAGCACAACAGTCACTGCGTTCCTGAACGACAAGCTCACGCCGATGCAATGTAAAGAATTGCAAAAAATTATGAACCTTGATCCAAAGCTGTATAGAAAAGTTTCATCTATCGAGGTTAATTTAGACCCGATCCAAATTGGATCGAGTCCAATCCAAAATTGATCCATTCCAAAATTGTGCCCTCCAAAATTTGAGCATACAATAAATGCGTTTTCTAAAAATCAAAGATCCATCAAAACGTGACAAAATTGTTGCTGAATATATCAAAACCAAGAACAAAATTCAGAATGATTTTCGTTCAGAACGATTAGGTGAACAAACAATGTGTGAAGACTTTGGAAAAATCTTCAAGTCAATAACTGAACAACAAAAAAAATCATCTGAAGAAATTGTTTCCAAGTTCGCTCCACTTCAAGAAGCAATAGAAAATATGCCTGCCCTGCAAGCATTGCCTTGGGAACCGGAGCTGAGAGAGATCCAACCTTTTCTTCCATCAGAAACAAGTGAAGAAAAATTGGAATCACTGTCGGGGAAAGAATTAAAAATTCCAATCAATTTAGGACCGATTGCGCTAAAAAATATAAACAAATATTTAAAAGATGAGGGATATTCAACCTATGGATTTAAAAATGTTGGAGATGATGAATATTACCTTAAAAATCAAATGTAGATTTTAAAGGGGATGATATTGAAATTGGTGGAAAAACATACAAAGGAACTCCTGGTCTTTGGGATTTATTTACCGCGAAAGAACCGGATGAAGGTTTGGTTGCAGAAGAAGATAAAAATAACTATGTTGAAGCGCTTATTGTAACAGATAAATTGTTCGCTGTTGATAAAACCGGACGTGTTACGATATATTCCACCGCAAGCAAAAATATATTGATGTAATTAAACCAATAATAGATAAAAACCCAATACTAAAAGCATTATTAGATAAAAGAAAAAAAGAGATAAAAGAAGAATTGTAACAAAAAAAAGTGAAACTAGAAGGCAAAAAGAATTAAAAAAAGTAATGAAAGCTGCGAGAAAAATACGAGCAAAATCAAACCCTGGAACTTCAGGACAAGGCTTTCTTTCATCTGACCCAAATGGCCTGTGTGAACGACTCGAACTTTTGATGGCGTCGAAACAAGCAGAAAACACTGGTGTTCGGAACGAAATTGTGAGCATTTGTGATGAACTTTTGAGACAAAAAATTTTGCCACATGATGCTTACAAAAACTTAATGCTTACATTAAATAAATGATTGTTATAAGAAGAGGATATCAAAGAAAATACCGAGTCGGCGGCTCTGGGATTTTTTCAAAGCTCAAAGACTTTTTGTCAGGATTCATCAGTAAAAAGCAAGTTGTCGACCCAGCTTTGAACATTGCTCGAAGTGCTGGGCAAAAGGCTGAACAAAAAGCTACTGATTTTGCGAGTTCAAAGTTGACCCCCAAATCACAACAAATTTCATCAAAACTTGTGTCTTCAACACCACCGTTTGCACCTCAAGGAGCAACACCACAGAAGGCGCAGCAGGTGACGCCAAATTTGAACAACTTGATAGCTGGGTCGGGGCAACGCGTGATCAAAATACAAGACCTTGTCAGGTGGTTGAATAAATGAACAAATCAAGGATGTTTTTTGAAAAGCTTGAAGGCCACAAAAACAATATTTATGAACTCAAATATTTCAACAGGGTATTTAGTGAAAACAAAAAAACGCCTATAATAAATGGGCATTCTTAACATTACTGAAAAACCTGAAATTGATCAATCGATTGAAGAATATGAATATCACAGTTACGAGCCAATAACTGGCACTGACCTGAACAGGCCGGGGGAAATTTGGGTAAATATTGAAACGCAAGATTTGTTCACACATCCGAGTGAAAGTTATTTGTTTTTTTTATGGTAAGTTGGTGAAAAACGCTGACGACGCTGTTTACGGCAATAATGACATCATCACGCTAACAAACAATGCTATGATGCATCTGTTCAGCAACATAAAATACCAACTTTCAGGACAAGAGATTGAAAGTCTGTTTCACCTGGACAAGCAACAACGATGCTTGGGTTATTGAAATTTCCAGAGGATTTTCAGAAAAGCACAGGCCTCAACCAGTTGTGGTATAAAGACCCCGGCGCAACAGCTTATCTTAAAAATAACGTAGGTTTTGGAATTCGACAACAGTATATCATTCAAAAGCCTGACCCGAAAGGTACATTTTCATTCAGAGTTCCACTGAAACACATCTTTGGATTCTGTGATGACTATGACAAAGTCGTTTACGGTTTTAAGCATCAACTCACTCTCGTGAGGAAAGGTGATACTGACGCGATTTTCAAAACTGGAGCAGTGGCAGCTGTCGGTGACGTTCCAGCAATTCCAGAACCTGACGATGGGAAGGTTGTTTTGACAAAACTGCCTTGGTATATGCCGCATGTGAGTCCAAATTTGCAAGAAAAACTTACACTCTACAAAACAATTGAATCGAAATCAAGTCTCCCAGTCGGATACCGCATGATTCAATGCGAACCAATCCCAGTCGCGCAAACGAAAAATTTCACCTGGCGATTGTCGGTGAGATCATACGTGGAGAAGCCCCGCTCGATAATAGTGGCGTTTCAGACAGATAAATCTGGAAACCAGCAACGCAACCCATCAATTTTTGATCACTGTAATCTCACAAATATGTTTGTCATGTTGAACTCTCGAAGGTATCCTGAGATTGATTACGATGACACGAACTTTACTCAGCAAAAATTTTCAAGGGTTGATGGAGATGCTGCGGCGTTCCGAACAAAGTTTTACAATGTTGAAGAGTTGATTTCTTCTCCAAATATAACCCCAACAGATTACAAGAAATTGTTCCAGATGTTTGTCTTTGACGTGACAAAACAGAGTGAAAAACTCAAAACCTCGGTGACTGACATTCAAATAAAGGCTCATTTCTCAGCAAACGTAGCAGCAAACACAGAAGCTTTCGCTGTTGTCATCAGTGATAAAAGTCTCATTTTCCAGAGTGATGGGCAGAGAATGCGCGTAGAACATAAAAAAAACTCTTTTTCAAAAAACTGCCAATGATTGAAATCAGATTATGTTTACAGTCTACAAGGCTATAAACATATTTTGACGAAAGAGCTTTGTCACACCTTGAAAGTTTTGTTTTTTTCACAAACGATCAAGTCATGAAATACACATTATTGGATAAACCTTTTCTTGTATAAGGACAGAGGCCCCATGCCTCGACTGACAGCTGTTTGGAGAATTGTGTGGTATGGTGTAGTCTGATTTGGAACAGTCGAATTCGACTGCCTTGAACAGTCGAAGGTGTTAATGTTGTTTTGCTGTTGTTTAGCCAGCTGAAAAGCTTGTTTCGAAACCGAATTATGAACGAACAACAATCTTCACTGAAGATCTTGTTGCAGTGCACATGAAAAAAACGCAACTTGTTTTCAACAAGCCAGTTTATCTTGGGATGTCAATCCTTGATATCTCAAAAACTCTGATGTATGATTTTCATTAAAAATACATCAAGAAAAAGTATGGACCAAAAGCGAAATTGCTCATGACTGATACGGATTCTTTGATGTATGAAATACATACAGAAGACTTCTTCGAAGATATCCAAGAAGACATCAAAGAAAAGTTTGGTACCTCCAACATTGAGAATTCAAAACTTCCGAGACTTAACAAAAAAGTCCCTGGGATGTTTAACGAAGAGGCTGGTGGGAAGATCATATCTGAATTTGTTGGATTGCGCGCCAAATCATATGCCTTTGATATGGACGGTGATGAATTCAAAAAATGTAAAGGTGTGAAAAAATATGTTGTAAATAAAGAAATAACATTAAACGATTATAAAAATTGTTTATTTTCAGGAAGACAACAGCTGAGACCAATGAATGTGATTCGGAGTCATCATCACGAGGTCTTCACAGAGCAAGTTAACAAAATCGCCCTTTCTGCTGATGATGACAAACGAATAATCCTTCCAGATCGACAAAATACCTTAGCTCACGGGCATTGGCAGGTTTCGACTTTCAGACAAAACCTCGACACAGACTGACAATGCAACAGGGAGGGGAAACTGAGGACAGGCAGAGGAGTCCTAGGGAAGACAAGGGGCTCTGGGGAACAGGGCCAAAGGTCTGAAAGCGTGCTTGTGACGTCATCAACTGTGGGATACGCTTGACTGATAAAATGGGCATTTTTCGAGCGGTGAATATAATAACAAACAAAGAAAAGAGCGGGACCGCTCAATCCCCGGTTCCCTACTACTGGCGTAACTAGAGGTTTGAGCCAGGGGGGAAACGTAGCTGAAGGGGGCCCATTGGCCACCGTTTGGGTATGCAATGATTAGTTCCCAAAAACTCATATACGTTATTCCACAAAAATAAAATATTTGTCAGGTGAATGTAATGAGCTTCAATTGGTCAAATGACTTTAAAGTAGAATTTCGCATTTTTATGTAACATATCCTGTCTAAAATTGAAGCCGATCAATGACCTGTGACTGGGTAAAGTAGGCTTATGAGTTATGATTTGTTGTAAGACCCACCACAACCAGGGGCGTAACGAGGCCATATGGCGTTCGAGGCATGAAGTGAGTTTGGCGCCCCAATATTCGAACCTGAGGCCTTTCGGAAGCAAATGGACTGTACTGAAGGAAGTACTTGTGACATTGTTAGGACTTTTCAGCGCCCGGGGAATTGTACCCCTTTTGCCCCCCTTCGTTACGCCCCTGACTACACTTGATTCGTGGTAATTAACCCCTAAATTAATTCCACTTTTTTGTAAGCACCAAATGCTTGACGTAATGATGAGGCATGGGGTAGATTCTGGGCACTGCCTAAGTAAACAACAAAACAAATGTAGCAAGTCCAAAACGGAATTTTTCGAGCAGTTCATTGATCTCTCCGCATCAGCGATAAAACCACACTCGTTTAGCAACTACTAAGCAAATAATGCCAAACAATTTTATCTAAATATGGAGCTGCACACCAAACAATTACAAATATGCATGACAGTGCCATAGCCGCCCAACCCTGGGCCCTCCAAAATGCTTACAAGGGCCCTATTAATGTTGAATTCTAAAAAAGGTTTCTAAAGCGTTGATGTATTAGCGTTATTATTCGTCATGATTTAGTTGTCGCTGTAATTTATTTATCGCAGGACTACTCAACGGGCGGACCGTGGTCATACAGCAAAACAAAAGAAATCACTGCACAGTAGCACACATGAAAAATATTACATAACAATAACCATGAAAATATCATAAACAATGTCGCATTAGAGTAGTATCAAAACGGCTTCGAGCGAGTCTTTTGGCATGCAAAAGCCTTTAAAAGACATCATCCAAATCTAGAGAGCGCACACATGAAGCTTCGATTACAACATAGCTAATGGGGATAGTCTGATATCTGTCATATGAGACATGTTGAAGGTTTTGATCGGCTTCAGTTTGATGAAACTCGTTTCAGCGGTGGCAACAGTATCGGCTCAGTTTAGCGTAATCCGAAGTGCAGTAAAATACGTTAGGATAAACTTCATCAAGACGTGTGTTGAGAATAGAATTTAACAAAAGGAATTGGATCTTAATTATTGTCATTTAATTAACGACGATTATTAGAGATGTTGTAATGAAATGCAAATATTAAAATTCTGCAGGAAATCATAATCAAGCCAATCGTTCAAAACATTGTTAGTGTTACCGAAGGAACGAACCTGAGCCCAATCAAAGCAACGCGCCGCGATAAACGTTTTCGTTCATTAGCGCTCAAAAAGCATGCGCATTTTGCCTGAAAAGCATGTGCATCATGCTTTTAACTGGCCGAAATACGCATGCATAAACCTTTGTGATGTGCAGACTTGTTAATCTTCTGGTGCATGGCACATGTTTAGATTAATAACATTTTGTATCTCAAATAGGCTATAAATGTTGACAAATACAGACCAAGGGGGCCTACGTGGACGCAACATGTTTAACATCCGTAATCCACAAACTGCACTACTCGGTTGGGACAAGGTTAACAGTGATTGCTAAATAAACTCTTCTAACCCCACCTTTATGTCTGAACAGCAGGCTGCGCGAATATGTGACTTTGGTCGTAAGCACCAAAGGTATCTTGCTTTTATGCAGTACAAAATACGAGAAGACTGCCTGAACCAGGCATAACACATTTTTTCACAACAATCACTACACAGAATACGTTCATCAGGTGTAAGTCTGAACTCTGGACGTATGCAACTAGGCATATAGGCTAGCTTCACGTTCAACACTCAAAAGCAATGAATTGTGACGTTTTACGCTCAAGCGTTAAATACGGTTGTTACCTCACAAACATATCAAAACTGATCAGGCGATGTAATTCTAGGTAACAACGACAGGCACTGCTCTGTCTATAAATTACAAGAAAAACAGAACACGGTTTGATGAAAACAACACTCATTTCTAGTGTTTCAGATTTCAGTTTGAGGGTTGAGGCTTTGTTTGGGGGGCTAAGCCCACAAAAGCCCCCCTCCCGTGGCGACAGGACTGAATTTTGGGCGCCTTGTGTCGCTAGGCGGCAAACTTGCCGATATTTGTCTGATACAGATAAACGTATATTTCGGTTAAACACGTACAAAAAATCTTGGCAAAATGGTTATGCGATTTTAACTAGATTCGCCTCTACTAACACCCGAAATCACCGGAAAACACTCCGAGAAATTTTTGAAAAACACCAAGAATAAAAACCTACTGAAAATCAAAAGAATACTAAATACCGAAATATAAGCTAACAGGGGCCCATTTTTTACATTTAACCTGCCAAGGGGGGCGCACCCTTGCCCCACGTCAGTTACGCCACTGGACGTTACTGTGCTGAAACTCACGTTCTCGGTTTACCCAAGCGAACACAGTATTAAGTCTCCTACACTGTGGTATGCAAACTTCTTGGATTTTTTTAATTTACAAACAAAACTGACGAAAATTGGTTAAACTTTGTTAAATCGGTGGTTTTTGTGACTTTGCTTATCTTTGAAAAACGTGTTTTTTTTCTGCGTGGGGTGAAAATGCGGTCACGTCGCGGCGCATGCGCAGATTCGCCGTGGCGATGATTACTTGCATAATTACAGAGGCGAACAATTGCGACTTTATCCACGGAGAACGGAGTGACGTCAACGGTCCAGATCTTCACAGACTGGCATTTGTACGATTGACATTCGTAGCTGGTGATTGGAATATTTTTTGTTTGGCCGTCTGTGACGCATGCGAGAGTGAAACGTTTACAATCGTTGACACGATCTTCATCCAAACAGCATTGGCCAACGTGCTTTCCAATCCCTTGAAGGTACTTTAAAAGTATATTAAATACAAATATACTTAAAAAAATAAACGTTTCTTGCACGCAACCAGGCCCGTAGCCAACTTTTAAGGTTTGGGGTCAAAATACATTGGTAGAGGGAAAGATTTTTGCTTTTCATATATGTTTAAAACAAATTTTATTAGGCACAACGAAATTTGCGGGACACCAAACAAATTTGGGAGGGCATTGTCCCCGTGGCCACGGGTCTGCACGCAGCAGGTGGAATTAAGAATTAAATGTAGACTGCAATTAAATTTTCGCGCGTTTGGACGTTTAATACTCCTTTGCAATTCTAAAATGGCAATGATGGCACTGGCAGACCAGGGCCTGAAATGATCATTGGCCTTATTTCTATGCCAGCAGAAGAGAAACACAAAATTTAAAAAACAGCACACAAGAAGTAATTGGCGTTCAAAACAACGAACTTAACAATAACGTAAACTAAACAACCATGTAAGATAATGTCCATCTGAAAAGGACGGGTGTTTAGACAAAAAAAACATGTCACCGACATGAACATGACCGGAGATGGGTCCCTGGATAAATCTGGTTGCCCAAATAGCAATATTTTGGTAGATCTTGAAAATCCAATGACTCAACGCTGAAACCAAGATGACACCGACTACAAGAATCTTTTGTATCTTTGGTAATAAAAAATCACGCAAGTTGTTTAAGGGAATTCGAAGAATATATGATGGTTGGTCTTTATAACACCACATTGGCACATTCGATTGTAGTGGCCATCGATGTTAAGTTTATTGTGGCCCAAACGAAGCATGCACCAGATTTATCGCTTGGGTGTTAAGACTGTCCGAATGGCAAGCGTTACTTGACTGGTCATGGAACAAGTTAGATATCTTAGACCTGAAGTGGCAAAGATTCGAAGCAAAAAACGCAATGGGCAGTGAATGCCAAAGTTTGTGGCCTTTGTGGAAAATGAACAATGAAGATACTGAGTTTTGCGTGAGAGCAGCTGTGCATTGAAATGAAAACGCGATAAATAGTTGGAAAGACTTTTGAAAAATTTGGAGCATTAAGGAGAGAGACGAAAGAAGGCATGTTCCGAAAAGAGTGTCATGCAATGCGATAAGAATGTGAAACTGACGACAGCGATGCGCTGTAACGGCGTGAGTGAAAGTCATTCAAGATATTTTCATCTGATGTGGTCCTGAGACACTCAAGTGTAGACTTTCTTTGCAACAGCAGTTTGAAGAACGCTTTCGAGAAGACAGGTGTCTTTGGCAGAACAGTTATCATAAACAACATCTCCATAGTTGTTACGCCTAAACGGCTTGTTTGGCCAGCTTGTGTTAATTCAAGCGTAACCGAGCAAAGCAACCGCCACTCGAGTGAGTTTAGCGGCGAGAGGGGAAATTCGAAACAGGGCGCAATTTATTTTGTACATAGGCTACTCGCGTGAATCCGAGTACACGTAAACCTCCCAATACCAACTTCTGTTAAGCGCAAAGAAATATTTCTTCCTGAGAAGCTTGAACGGAAACATTTTAGTGCAGCTAAGTCACGTAAAGCCCAGAGGTAATGTGCTGAGCTATCAATGGCATTCCCAATGATAAGGAATTCAATAGTTCCTCCAAATGCTGGCAGTTCACTATGTGCCATATGTATTTTGATTCCCATCTAACGTGCAGCCTAAAATTGAGGGATTTCCGCAGTTTTTCGGTAAATGGCTATGTTCAGATGGCTTTTTATTGGCCATTGCTCTTTCTGGCCAATATGTATTTTTAACAGCATTAACTCATATGCACGACACGGGGCAGGTAATGGCATTTTTTGAAGTCTGACGTGACCGCTCGTCAATCAGAAAATGAGCAAAAATTCCAGTTCAATTTGGTTTTGCGTTTGAGGCCGAAAATGTATGAAATATTTTGTGTTTGAAGGTACGCTTTCATGTTTACGTTACTCTTCACAATACCGCCTGGAGCGACTTTAACTGATCGTTTGAACTTGCCTTGAATTGACATACGTCAATTTCGCAGGTTCAAAAAGCTCCGTCCTGTATAATGGTTGCATATTCAGGTAAATATTATCAGCTCGTCGCTTTGATAACGATGGTCAGAATGAAGCAGGTACGTGGATCCAAGGCAGCGCAGTGGTGTTTCACCCACCGTCAAAATCAAAAAGGAAACAACGCGCTTGCGAAACGTGCAGACATTAAAGGCGTTTCTTAAAACATTGTGATTAAAATATCTAAGAACAAATTCGCGCTAAATTCTCTCACTCGGCGAGCAGTGAACGGTTCGCAGAAAACAAGGAATATTTGACGGAAACCTTAATTCTCGTTATTTTCTTTGGTGAAGCACTTTGAAATCTGGTGTTTCTATGACGCAACAACTCGACTTCGTTTTGTAATAAGCATGTTCTGACGGCGCCGTTTGAAAAACGGACCCATAATTTGGGTTAATCGTTATAGCCAGTGGAAAATGATTAGCTCAAATCAGTTGCGCGAGACATATCTTTTGTTCACATATAGTGATGTCATCGATTGCCGGTTCGTGAGCATCGCGGTGCAGAGTACGTCTCACTGGACCTTATCGCTTTCTCTGTGGATCGTGAAAATATCACGTCGCGCAGCACTGATTGGTCTTGACTGGCCCCGATAGGGCCTGAGCGATCGACGGAGATTATTTCACTTACCGTCGTGTTTAAAAGTTTCCGTCGAAAGACTGGGAGAATATTGTGGAATTGATGATCATCTTTACGTTGCCGACAGGCCGCAGTCTGCAACTTTTCTATACACGTGCCAGCCATTCGCGTTAAACTTAGGTGAAAACAACGCCCGAATGCTGTGCTTCTAACAAAAAAACACATTGATTGCGAGCAAGTCAGCTAGTGCTTCAGTCGCGCCTGAATCAATTTCACCGCTTAATGGAGATCGCTGGAATTCGCGCCAGTAACTGTCAACGTCATATTCCAGTTATTGCCAAGAGGTGCGATTGCGGCACTTAAAGATGAGATCAGGCGGAATTACTAGCGAAGTAGTTCGCAAGATTGTTTACGATTTTTCGAAGAATATGCAAGGGAAAAGTGACAGTCGCTTAACGCCGGCTTGACGCGTGTCGGGCGTTGCAAATACCACAATCGCAAAATTCATATTTGGGAGCGGCCTTTGTCGCAATTATCTTCGGCCGTTTAGCGATACAATGTCAATATATATCGTTTTCCCGCGAATAGCGCATCATGTTAAACTTGCCGCTCCCATGGTATTTGTAGACGAGCTCTCGAACTCGCCCTCGCACAGACTACCATCGTCAAATTGCCATGAAGGCTTCAAAGTTTACTTACGTAAACATCCATACCATCCTCTGTCTAAATAGACAAATTCTCTGGATAGTGTTGATTAAGTAAAAATACCCGCCGTGCAAAAATGTTGTCGGGTTTTTTTTCACAAGCCCGAGTTAGCAATAAGTAGATAATGGCAGCTGACCTCTGCCTCAGCCCTCCACCGCTTATGTCATTATGAAGGACAATAATGGCCTAGTCGGCTGTGGCGCCATCCGCGTAGTACGTACACGCCGCCTTGACAAAGCATTTGAGCCACACCTTTCGGGCGGGGTTAGAGTGGCACTGCGCGGTTTTGCTCGTAATTGAATGGTCAAGAGATCGAAACGGCCCGGGGGGCACAAGACCTCCGATTTTCACTCTGTTCCAACCCAGGAGACATTTGAATTCAACGAGCTTGAATGCACATTTACTGGTTTTTCATTTTTAATGTTGATAATATCGTATTTGAATGATGTGTGACGGCGCATCGCGTCACATGCCTAAAAGCGCACAGTCAGGAAGTGTTTCAAAAACGCACCCACGCACAAACAATAACAGAGCGAACCTGTTCGAGCGGGGAATTTCTATTGTTGCTTGCCCGTTGGACTGGTGGACCTGGCGTTCCTTTCGTTGCGCTTTCGAATCTCCCATGAAAAGCCACAACTAGAGATTTTAACTAATTGCTTTATCGACGAAGGCGAAAATCATATCGCAGAAAAAATATTAAAAACTCCTTGCTGAGGACTAATTCGCGAAATTTTCTAAAGTGCTATCACCTTTGCTGGGCGACTACAAATTAATTTTTCTATTTTGTTCATTTTGTTGACAGCAATTGGCGACAAGCTCAACCCTGAAGTTTACTTCTTTCCGAGGTGGCTGAGGTGAACGCTCTTGCCCAAGGAGCGCGACGGAGATTCACTCATTGGCCGTGGATCGAACACCCAACCTTCCAATTGAGAGACGAACACATAAATATTTCAAAGCTCTGTATATGTTTCTTGCAATAAAACTGCCGGCTGGGAAAGGCCTAATCCTAATTTGCATGCCATTTAATTTGTATGCAGCGATACCACATTTTCCACCAAAAGCAATGATTGCAAAGTTATGAACAGTTCTTTAAGAAATACCCTTGTCAATCTTCGAGCTATAATTATCAGAAACTCTTGTGCATCGGTGCTACGCATTGAGGAAGAAAACGAGTGATTGCTGCCTTTCAGCCAATGTGAGCTTATGAATCACACACAGATGACCTTGTTTCGTTCGTTAGCGCACAATAGACTGGCAGAACGAGAAGAATAACAATTTCAGCACTGGAGAGCCGAGCGCCTTTCCTCTGCTACAGGACGGGCAAAAGTCAAAATGCGGCTGAAGTAACTGTCTTGGTTTTTGCTCTATCATGGAAACAATTTTGCTTTTGCGAAAGCATCCAACTTTTAAGTTTAAAAATCCACGGTTATTTCATGAAACATCCTTTTTTCTCTGCTTGCACATAAAAACAAACTGCTTCAGTTACGCGTCTTCTGGTGAAGTACAACGGATGTTTCGTACAACCAGAGACGCAGGAATACTGCAGGACGTTGGGACGTGGGAGAATGCCCCATAACGGTACAAGGTTTAGGAAATGAGGGTCAATCACACCCCCGCAACCAAAATTGTTTGAAAACCAGGTAAAACTCACAGAAATCAATCAAAAAAGTTCTGGCACAGCTATTGTAACCCACTTTCGACACCAGGGCGTATCTCAGCTTGTGTTGGTTGTCGCCTTGTCGGTTGTTGTTTTGTGTTGGAGAAATGCTTTGATGCACTGATTTGCAATGCACTGATGATGATAACAGGAGTTATCGAAACGTTTGCAATATGTCGTTTGTATCGTTTTCACTGGCCGTGATTTTCATTATAAGGCTATATAGTACTTCCGCTTTTCGTGTACCAAAGTGTTGGAAAAAATAACTGAAAATGGGTAAGAAGCAAGCCCGCAACCAGGGGAGCAACCGGACATTTGTCTCCCAACCCAAAATTTTCATAAACATTTTAAAAGTGCTGAAAACGTTTTTAGTTGTTAGGTAACACAGCAAGTTGCAACCGTTTTGTCTCATCCTAAAGTATCAGCTGGTTGCGGCCCTCGTATAAGAAATATACGTGGATCAGGTGAGAAGATGTCGGTGACTCCACTGTTTACAGTCACTCATTTTCAATTAGGGTGGGGGTAACATTCAGAAAAACTGGTAAGATGAGTAAAATACAAAGACGAGGCAAAATGTCGTTACTTTTTCCAATAATTTAACTCTCTAGCGACTATGATCGTCTCATAACCTTGCGCGAAATGCAGCGAGGGTGGAATTGCCTTTTTATAAAGAAATACGTAAAAAACACTCTCTTTGTCAGTTTCGTTTCATTAGCACTTTCGTATGGAAATGCAACACATCGAAACCGATTTCAAGTGAATTTTTACAACGTTTTTTTACATCTAAAAATTTGTAAGCGGCTTGATTTTCTAATTTTCTGCTTTGAAAAAACGTGTAGCATAATCATCATATTCAAAGTGTATGCGCTCTGTTGGATTGAGGACGTATTGTAGGTAATGATTTTGAGCTCGACAGCAGCGGGTAAGAAGTCGTATAAATGTAAATATGCCCACTATAATTAAAAATTAACTCACATTTCTTAGCCACATTGCTCATAGCACTTGTTGCCTTCAGAGTATCACATACCCACGCCTTTCATTTGTACCAACGCCCTCTGTCGCAACGAATGCAATATTGAAGGTTTGAGCATAAACAGATTGCTCGTATGAAGATTAGGAAGGTGTAGGGTACTGCATGTGATTGGTGAAACTGCTTTTGAAGCACCGAGCTGGATTTTCAGCCAAAAAGCTTATCCTGGTTGCACTTAATCTGTTCAGTTTTTCTGTTCTTTTCACGTTCAAAGCTGCCGAAGTTAAAGTTAACTCCGAGTATTTCGGGTGACGAGTTATCAAGTGAAACAACGATCGGAAAATCTACAACGCGCAGGACTTTCTCCATTCTAAGTGGCCAGCGAAAAAGGTGACGTCACAACCTAGGGGAAATTTTTCAACAAAAATATAAAAAAATGAACTGTGAAAATTACTGGGGGAGGTTTGCCACAGGCGTCCGAGTAAACGACGCAGCGCGCACAGGGTTTTGATCTGCGGCCTCTTTTTTGTTAAATTACATTCGTTTTTCATGCGCTGCATCACCTTCCATTTATTTTCAAGCGCATAACTTGTTTCAGCGAAGACGCAGAGCAGGGGTCAATTTCATAAACGCTTTCCGCCCCGGTCACCGGGACGTCGGCCACATCAATGCGGACAAGCGGGCCGCGAGACTCGCCATTACGAAATCAAAACAGATTCTCGTGCGCGCCAGCTCAATGGCAGTGCGCCGTGCGATCGAAGCCACAGCGGAAAGTGATAATGACGGAAGCAGTTGGCATGACACGGCCTGTTAAATTCGATTTTTGAATTTAGCTTTCTTGACATTTAAAAATCTAAAAGAGCAGAAATTGGTGATTTGAAATATGAAATCAAATTGGACGTTTCCAAGAATAACTGTTTGTCGTCAGTAAAAATAATTTATGGTTTTATTTGGGATCATAGACCTTATTGTTTTTTCTTTTATACGACTTCGCAAGATCTCTAAATTCACTGTCATCCGCAGCTTAACTTTCTTTCTACTTCTCCTGTTCCCAAACTGGAAAACGTCGCGCAGCAGCGCAGCGCGGCAAAATGATTTCGGCCGCGCGAAAACAAAAGTTGTCTTTTATGCGAAGGCGTTTCGCAGTTTGGGGAACATCCTCCCCTACCCTCAAGAACTCGGAAACATTAGAGCTACTTTTGCAACACCCGTTCTCGAGTGGCGCGCGTCGAACCCGCTCAATGACACGGCGAGTTTCGCCGAAGCCCCTAATCCCTGTCGGCTAATCCGCGATAATCGCGTAATTTTTTTCTCCTCCTCGAAGGCCCCACGTTGTGTTCATTAACGCTTCGGCACCCGGTACGACTCACCAGGGCGACAGCGACCCCGCACAAGCATTACAGGCTATGCTGCGCAGCGTCGCTCGGGGTTCAGTCACCCGTAACAACCACACGTTAGCGAAAGTGACTGGGCCTTCATAACTACAAGCGTTGATGGCTGTGGGGGGCGGCGTTGCAGTGACGTTTCAGATTTTGCTACAACAATTACGTGCGAGAGGTTGTTTGTTTCGTGGAAGATTGAAAAAACGTTATTTTGTTGAAAGAAAACAGTTCATCATCAGGTTAAAATCAGTGCAATGCAGTACCTCACATAATTTATCAACTGTGAAAAAAATATAGACGTGGTGGGGTACTGCCCTAGTGGAAAACATAAATTCGAGTGGAAACAGAAGAGAAATAGTGTGGAAAAGTGTATACGCCCACTTGCCAATAGGTGTAATGCAAGAAATTAGTTAAAAACAACGACTCTTTGCTAAAAAAGCTGCGTTTTCGGCAGGTTTTACCCGGCTTCTGCTATTTGCCAGAGCTTTTAGGTAAAGGCCACTCGCCTGAAGCGTGAGAAAGAAAACTTTGCCAATGGAATTCATGTTTTTAGCGCCTGGTCGTCATGTTCGAATTATAAAATGCTTTTATGAATGACTGCTGCTGCTGCCTTCTTCGACCTGCGATCGGGCGGTCGGCACGCCACGGCGATCACAATTTTGCAGCGAGAGAAATAATGTTGCAATTTTTTGCTTATCGCAGCTATCTTTCGCGTCGCGACAGTTCGGCATGCCGGCTGATTTCAAAAAAATTTGAAATGCTTTGTATTCTTCTTTTTGTTCGATTTTGAAGGTGTCAAGCTTTTACAGCTGGCAGATAACCAAGGGACAGCTGCGAAGCATACCGTAGTGCTATTGCTGTGCAGGGTCGGTAAAATGGTTGTGGTTTAGTTTTCACTAGACAAGAAATATGTCGCGTTTCGGTTGCAAAGCTGACGACGGAACTACAAGTTGCGAAAATCGGGCACGCAGCTCCAGTGAGATTTACTAGTTCTGTCTGAAACTGATATTTCCTGGATACCTTAGAATAAAAAATGGCTTTAGCGTAAGTTAAAAGTCAGCTCATCAAACTTACCCCGACGACGCCTTATTTAGCAGTTCCGTAAATATGTATGAAAGAAGTTAAAATCGTTGAGACATAGGGAAAGTCATGTATTGATTTAGGTTGTTGCCTAACTGGGCAAAAGGCAAAGAACGCGGCGCGGCGAATGTCTCATCTCGATATTATTTCTTCGCTACTGGAAAGTTTGCTTATTAGCATTTTTGATACGTGAGTCTGACGTCGTAACGATTCACACGCAGAAATAAATTATTCTTCAATAGTAAACAAGATTTTTCCCACTTGTAAACACTCAGAGTTTGCATATTTCACCTTCCCGCAAACGGTGATTGTGTCCTAATAGCCACGTGATTGTTATTTATTAGTGACGTCACCACCGCAACTGTTCCTACATCGGTCCGCGAACAACACACCGAATGAGGAAACTTGCGCAGAAAAAGGTGAAAACACTGCTTTAGCGCCTCATAACAGCGCGCTGCTGGTCAGACTGTGGTTCTGTAACAGGACAAGACGCAGAAAGGTCTTCTGAAGTTGAAAGGCCGCAGAGGTTTTCCAGGACGTTTTCTGCTTTGCTACTGGAGTAATGAAGATTCTTCGAAACGTTGCCGTCTGGTTCGGCCCACTATTTTGGTTCTTTATATTTCGCATTGTTACGTCACAGTGCGAAGCACGGTCCGGCGCTCCGAGATGGTGGTAAGTAAAGCTTTGTTGTCGTTTCTCATCCTCACCTTTCAGTGAGTAATTTCGTCATGATGTATATGTTTGTGAGCAAGGCTTAGTTTCGTAAATTTGGAACATTAGAGACAGGCTTAACTTAAAGGAACAGGCTGTTGATTTGGCGCTTTGCTCAGTGAACATATCGATGACAGAACTGACTTACTCCTGTTGGTACTTCACTTTCAGTGACTTCTGTTTGCCCGACTTAGATCGCAGATCGGTGGCATGACGCGAAATTTCGCGGCAACAAACCGCAGCTAGATTTTTGCAGCATTTCTCGGTGAAAGAAATTAGCAACGTTCTGTTGAAAATCAAGAACGTCCTTTTTATTTGCCTTTAATGTAGGACAATGTCAGCTGTTCGTTCCGACCAGATTAAAGCTATCTTAATCAGGCATCTAGTGATGCTCATCAACAGATCTATCCAGCTGTCATGGAAAAATCATTCTCAGTTTATATCATCTGAGAGTCGAAGATCCTTCAGTAGTTGGAAACAACATGCTTTTTTATCAAAATGTTTCTCGCGTTATATAACAGTTTATCCCTTTTTTCTCATATATTTTACACCAAATCATCTATGAAATACAATATCGACTGACTGGGGTGCACGGTTTTTGTCGGTGGAGTTAACTGCCTATTCACTGCTTAACCCAGTGTTTTCAAGATTTTTTGAACAAGCCACCTCCGGCACTTGGTTGTGGAATTGATAATTCCATGGAGGTCAAAGGTGAACATGTACGATCTCTGAGTCAAAAACATTATCTTGTTTTATACTATTCCACTGTCAGTCACCGTCGCTTTGCTGATACGCGAAGCTTTCCTGTAATTTTGAAATCCAATGATTAACTGGTTCGTGTGTGAGAACAGCTGTTGTTGTTGTGTCTTGCTGGATTATTGGCACAGCATCACGCTTGGAATGCTCAACGAATATCTTTAGAAAGTGCAGCCAATGGTAGTTTCACGGGCAAGCCTGGAAATATTGTATTTTGCAAAACAAAACGTTCAGACGAAGAAAAAAACTGTGTAGACATATCTTCTGCAGCTTCGGTTTGCTCGCGCCACCATTTTGGTGGCAAAATCAACAAACATACCCAAGTAGACTGGTGAACTTTTCTAATCAGGCCCATTTGTGAAACACAAAACTTAATTCGAATACTGTCCGAGTTCCGCTACATCCTATGCAGTTCGCAAGGGAAGAGCGTGAGTCCTGTTGAATTTTTAAATTCAATCCATGCAGCATGATTTCTAATGTTGTCCGTACGCCACATTTGGTTCATTTAGCTCTGGATCACATATGCCATTAGTTTTGCTCCCTTCTGAAAAAATCTTGCACTGGTTTGTGCCCTCAAACGTTTTTCCAGCGAAAGGGTGATGCCACTCACGCACATGTGTGAAGGAAACTGGCAATGCTATTCATCGAGTAGCAAAACATCGGGTTTCAGAACAAACAACGTTTTCGTGAAAGAAAAAATGGGCGCGGATACCATTGTTTCAGTTAAACTGACCCCTCGGAACGATAAGGTACTACAGCCACGAAGAGTTTGGATGAAAAGATTTAATCTTTTTCGCGAGTCGTGCAAAAAGCTCGCGGTATACATTCAAAATCAGTAAAAATTTTCCTGGAAAAATTTAAGGATGAATACACGAGGATTGGGTTTTCAAACTCCTTCCGGTTATCACAATGGTTCTTAACCTTTTTGACATATCTTACCTTTTCATCAAATCAGATTACCAGATTTACACTGATACACTCAATGGTGCTCATTTATTAAAAACACGCAATTAAACAGTTTAGAATTATTCATAAAAATTTAACAGTTTAGAATTATTCATAAAAATTTACATCTGCTAAAATTTATGGTTCAGTAAATTAACCCCCTCGGAAGATAAAATTTACCCCCAGGGGTGAATTTACCCCCGGTTAAGAACCACTGGGTTATCAGGTCGATGTCATTTAATGATTGAAATGACCTGTATACGCTATGGCAAAGCTTGTAGAAAACTAAAATGTGAATGCTGCTGTTCCTGGGTTGGTCCTGAGCTATTCCGATTGCCGTGATGAAGGTTTTGAAACATGTAGGTTGCCTAATGCTGTTTTCCATTGTGATTTCATGTCCCTTTACCTAACAGCTGTTCTTGAAGGGTGGTGACTGTTCGCCATTCGGCGATGCAGAGGTTTTATTTTCCAAAGTAAAAAATGTTCAACTTGATTTTGTGATAATATAACAAAAAAGTACATTTTGTAGCGGGTGTACGCTTGTTCATGATTTGCAAAAACTGGAACAAAAGATTCTCAAAAGCGTTAAAGATTCTTGTTTGGTAACGTTCAATTTGTATTATAACAGGGTTTTTTAAACGAAAATGTTAGATACCCGGTATGGGCCTGTAGAGACCCGATTTCTCTGATTCTAGGAACTCGATTTTTTTGATTGTAGGGACTCGATTTTTAATTCTAGGGACCCGAATCGGGTCCCTAAAACACTTAAAAAAACCCTGATTATAACACTGCACTTGGTGACAGAAAAGATTTTACACTGAATTGTAATTCGAGCTTCAATGCCTATATGCGCCATTTTGCAGCATTAAACATTGAAACTGGCGACGTGCAATATTAAGACATGGAATAAATCTATTGTCACGAAACGTCCAATAAGATTCCTCCAAGTTGACTTTCGAACAGTTTCCTTCAAACACGTCTTATCAGAAATAACCATTTACGTTGGTTTTAAAGAATTCGTTGTGACCAAATTTCCATCTTTACTGTACGATGAAAAATACATCAAGCGGATATGATATCTCGCAAACTTTAAGATGAACTTTGCCGGAGTTCCTGGTAGATAAGCTAAGAAGGTGTATCGCCAAGACAGTGGCGATCAGCAGCTCATGAGCAGATATGCACTGCGCCCTGCTTCAGATATTTTTTTCTGCTAACAGTAGCTCCGAAAATTTCAGCTAAGGTGCAAAGCAATACTCGAGCAAGTGTCATTGCAAGTTGGATTTAAGTTTATTACAAATGTTCTAGCCAACAATACACCTGGGTTGAACAACTCGAGTTGCAAACTTTTAAGCAAACAGTCTGATAATGGGATGCACTGCCTGTTTATCTTTAAGAAAAGATCATGAAAGAACCGAAAATATAACTCCAGCTGGCATTATGTTCAATTTAGAACAATATCATTTCTTCCATTTCAAACCATTTTCCCCTTAGAAAAATGTCTTGACAGTGGTTTGAGGCCCAACTCATTTCGTTAAAGAAATTTCACGCAGTGGAAGATTCTCTGGAACGATTCGCTTGTCACGTACTTTATTTGCCTGAAATGGCTGCTTTTTCAGACCGCGGTCGTCGGTGGGGTGTGAAATTTGTGACTGCAACTGCGGGTGATTTTTCATTCTGTTATTTTTTAAGCGTCTTTGTGGACGTGAGGGCACACAGGACCGTTTATCTAGACGGGAGAAATGTAGGGAAACTCAGAGAAGATTACAAAATTTGCACCAAAGTGTTTGGGCGAATGTTCAAAGGAGAAAAGAAAACTGTGATATCTACTCTATATGAAATCCTGAAGATTAGGGCAATAGAGCAATTCTAGATTGTTCAAAATTTGTTTCCCTTAACTTTGTCGCAGGTCCTCAACCTTCTAAATATAAGTGTCTATGGTTTGAAAATATTTTGGATTCTTGCCTGGCATTCCAACTACACTAAAGTGCAACTGCTATTCATAGGTTTTGTTGCTTAATCTCCAAATCTTTCTTTCGTAGTAAGCATAGCCACTGTTGAGCACTTTGCTTGTTGTGGGTGTTAACTTTTTTACCTTAAAGTTTTATGGTTGACAGAGCTAATTTCGAGATTCTTTTGATGTACTTTGTTTTGGGAAAACCGTTGATGTTAAACGTGAAAACAATAAATGTCTTCAGTCCGGCTGTTCCTATATCGATTTATTGATTTTATATTTCATACCACCAGCTGAGCTATTTTGCAAATTTATAGCTAATCTACCTCTCTCGAACCTGTGTCATGTTCATTCTGTCTGTGCGTTTTAAATCTAAGTGTTTCTAGCATTTCTGAAGTATTATCCGCAATTCTATGATTTACTTTTTTTGGTTTTTAACATGTTTGTTCTTTGGTGAAAATTTTCTTAAAATTTTCGGATTTCTTCATATCTTCCACCTTTTACAACTATTGCAAAATTTAAAGGCCAATTTTTGTGGGGACTCACCGAATTTTGTGGGGCCACCTCACCGAATTTTGTGGGGCCACCATCATGTGCACTGTTTGCCAACGATGAAACATACTAAGTTGAAAACGTGAGCTTCTTTTAAAAAAAGAAGATATTTCTCTTCGCCGCCATTCCCACCAATCGGCAGCGCAGTTTTGGATTTCTCGGCGGTTGACACGCGCGACGTTTATTTACTTTATTTCAAGCTGTCGGAGACGCGCGTCGGTTATGTCGCAACAATCGGGTATCGCCAGGTGACGCGCGCAGCTATCCGGTCTTTCTTGCGCGAATCTTCACGCCTCTAGTCTCGTTCCCACGACAGCTGCCCAGAGATGACGATGAGGACGATGTTCCACACACGTGTTTTGCTGCAGCGTTTTGTTGGCAACAGTCGTTCCGTCTGGCATTATGCCCTGCTTAAATCGAGCAGTGACGAGAAACAAAGTCTTTTTCGAAAACGAAAATGATTCCCACAAGTAGTGTTCGCAAAGCTGTCTCATTTTTCCACATGCTTTGAATTTGGCAGGTCAGTCATGCAACATAGAATGCGTTACTGTTGGACACCTCCCTCAGGTTAGCGCGCGTTCGTTTTTGGTCGTGTTTGACCTGACGTTTGAATCAAAGCCAAAGAGAAGGAAAGTGCGTTTACCTGCGTATCAAGTTTAAGAGCAAGAAAAAGCAAATTTTTATTTTTATTTCTACGATCTAAATCCCAGCAGCGCGAAACAATTTGTGAAAGCTAAAGATGTTGGCTACTTTTTTTTCGAAGCTTTTCTCAGTTGCAACAGAACGGCTAAAGTTTTTTCATTCCGAAAAAAGGTTGATATAAACTCGAAAATATACCGGCAGTCTTCTCTGCTATCAGCAAGAGGTCCAAAGACGACATGGGGCCTGAACAATACTAACAATAATTTACCCTGGCAAGCTGACTCAGTACATGTTGTTGTGGTTGTAGTCCTGTATTGTCCATGCAGAACAGTTTTTTGTCTTTTGTTGTATCATTTTCGCCTTCGTCTGCAAGATGCGCTTAAATTCTACGTTTCAGCTCTTTCAAGCCTTTCTCTTGATCCCAAGCTGTTCGCCATATGTGGGCGAAGAGAAACACTAATGCTCTTAAGCCGCGGCGACATCAATCATCGGTTTTACAGGCCCATGTTTTTGTTGTGCCTTTCCGCAGCTGAATTGCTCGGGTGCATCGAGAGCCCTGTCGATTTCTGCCCAATTCCCAGCTTTTGGGCTTGCCGAAGCTATTTTGTGCATGTTGAAGCAAATAAATTTATGTGAACCTTTCATCGCTTCGTTTGACTCCGTCGTTAACTCATCTTTTGCAAAGCCCGAGTCAACCAGACTGACGATGTCAAGCTTCCAAAACAACGACAGAACATTTTGCTGTCACACGCTGTAGCATGGATTGTGACAATTTTAGAAGAGATGACGCATCGTTTGCGCTTGAATGAGCAACAGAAATTAAATGACCGTGATTGGTTGGTTTAAACTGACTCAGTGCATCTTCAAACACTGATGACGAGCAGTTGTAATATAGCCTGCGAAAATGCATGAAATCGAATGTCTCGTGCAGTTTGTTATGTGAGTCCCACAAGCTGTGCTTTGAGTGCGTTGTTGCTCGCGAGAAATCCCAGTCAACAGGGTCTGCAACAGATCACCGCTGTTTGTTAGCTTGGCTCCGTGATCAGAAATCATTTATGTTTTGCTTTCAACCAGCTTTATAGGAAAGGGATGTATTAGCTCATAATAAAACTCCGATTTGTCAGGGAATAGTTGAAAATGCTGCTTGCTGTGACGGGGTGGCGACGGGAACAATGCAAATCGTGGTATATGGCGTTTTTAATTAAATTTTTCTTTTTTTTGTTCTAGCACGCTATGTATTCCCCTCAACAAATGACTTTCTCACCTTCATATTTCAAATCTTCGATTTACTTGTGCATATAAATACTTACATCATAATCACGTCTTTATTAGCGCCTCATTTGTTTCGTGCACGTGAAAACATGAACACAAGTCGCAATTACAACGCCGTTTAAGCGCTGAGCTGGAGGCAACATCTGTAAGCTGTTAATTTCCATTGTGAAAACAAAAAAAAACGAAAAAACTGACGATATTCGCGTCGTTATTGAATAAAATACAGAGTTGTCCCGCGCGGTTTACAGCGTTGTTTTGTCGGACACTTAAAATCAGGTGGAAAAAGTTGCAAACGTTCATACAGGCTCCAGGTGCACGTCACGACTCTGTCAAAATTGGCATTTTTGCTGTGAAGCATTTTTCGAAAATCTTGCTCTCGTTTATGGATCAAACATGTTACTTCTTAGTGGGTTTTCGTCAGAGCATGCTGTTCTTTCACACGTAATTACAGCTTCTCGTTGTTCGCCGACATGTCTGAGAGGGCTTTACAAGTCCTGGCCTTATCTTGGAGCCATTAGTGACGATTGTTGGCACTCAATTACGATCGGAAAAGTGTGGGTGCTTTGTTGCCCCTCAATGGTCGGGCGTCTTTTGTTGACAGCAATGCTTCGCTTGCTGGATTGAAAATTAAAACGCAATCATATTTTCCGCAAGTGGCCAGCATGCCCACGTCGTCATCAACAGCAACAACTGTTCAACTGCTTCGACCAATAAGGAATCTTTCAAAAAAGAGGAGGTGCCTCGTTAAGCAAAACATTAAAAAATGATGAGAGATGGTGACGTGATTTTTTTGAAACTACCGCTTTGAAGTAGTCGATGCGCTGATCGACTGGTTGCACAAATCGGTCCTCCTGCGATGTTTTGCAAAAACTTTGTCGTGTCGAAAAGTCGCAAAGGTGAATTCTAACTAGAAGCAGCAAAAATTGACTGGAAGAGTAGAACATGAAAAAAGTTGAAAACGGGTCTGCTACCGATGTCCGCTTTGAAACGTTCGAACAACGTACGGTTGTGCAAAGCCTGAGACACAAAAGAAGGATCTGGATTGTTGGGTTTCTTGATCACGCCTACCTGGTGGTAACCTTGACATTAGCTGGAGACAACTCTTGTGAAAGCTTGATAAATGCTCAGTCACCATTTGCGAGCCACTCACCAAGGATTCAGCTGCAGCTCCACGAAGAGCTGCTTCTGTTTTTTTTTGTTACTCCTCACAAGCGTTTGACCAGTCAGTCTCTTTTTCGATGCCCGCTGTTAAAATCGTTAGTTTGATGCATTGCAAGTCAAAGCAGTGTTGAGCCCTTTCTCGTAGTGATCGCGATTTTCGAGAGCAGAGGCGCGACGTCGCTTTCGCCGTTGACGAGCGTGCAGCTGCTGGCAACGTCACAATGCTGTTGGCAACGTCACAAACCACAACAGATAACAAAAGGATGTGCCAGGTTCGTTTGAAGAGCTCACCATAAAATATTGGACAGATTGGGAATGGCGAATCTCACAGTTTTTGAACTACTTGATGACAACATTATAAACTTGGATATTACAATAACATGTGTTCGATGTGCCGGCTTCTATCTTGCAACTACAAAACGCAAGTGCCGTGATCAATGCATCAGCCTCAGTGAAAAGTGTGCAAAGAGAAACTGCCAAGGAAATGGTCGCGAGAAAGTTTGCCGAGTGCAAGATTGAGTAATACTATCACAGCAGAAACCTACGACTGGCGATTTTTGGACACAGACACATGTATCGTTTGATGCAATGCTTGGTGATTTTTGTTAATTTGTATGACGAGACTAGTAATAACGTCTGCATTTCGCAAGTTGTGTTTGACGAGTGTCTTTGCGCAATAAGCTCTATTCGTAATCTTCCTGATCTGCCAAGGACTCTTGCTTTATCCTTCATGGCACTATGAGTGGCGGAAAAGTGATGTGTTGACGTTTACTCGAGCTTTCTGGTTGTACAAAAACGCAAAAAACAGCCTTGAATTTTTTGTTCTTTGCTTTGACTTTGGAAAACATTGCGAAAATTACGCCAGTTTTCGGGCAATGGGCGTCCTCTCTTCAGAACAGCATTTCTCCTCCCCTTGCGAAACGTTGTCTTGGAGGCCATGGTGTCCCGGAGACACATCGTCACGTTAAACTCAATTCTTTTTTTGGCCAAGTGTTTTTTAACGAATGTTATAACAACAACAACAACAAACAACTTTTCGCGCCTAAATAGATCCGAAGACAATGTTTTGGGGGAAATTGGGACGCAACTGGGACGTATAGGAACATCGCGCAGTGGTTCGGTCGCAAGTACTTAGTAAAGTGGACGAGCGCGCAGTAGTAAGCTTACCTCTTTTCACATTTAACTGAACAGGAAACAAGCAAATTCAACTTTTCAAACGAAATTGTTCTTTGACGTGCCGTGTGACGTGGCGCCCGAAGAAACCAGGCACCCATTAAAATGAAAACATGATTTTCTGTAGTCAGGATAGTTGATAGTTTATTTCTTTCAAGATTTAACAAAACAATAACAGCTAAAATTCTCGTGTATTGTTTCAACATCAAACAATAAGAGAACCTCTCACAAAAGCTGGGACATGGCGTTCACTTTTCGCCCCAGGATGAGCTTCGCTCAAAGTACTCCTCACTAAAGCAACAAGCCAGACACCCAGTCTTTGACGGTGGCAGTGTCGTCCTGTGAAGTAAACTAGAATATTGGGCTTCAGAGCAAAAACAACAGTTGCTGAAAGAGGTATGACGCTGTCCATCAATCAATCCTAAAGTAGGTAGTCGCCAGGCCCTGGTAGATCAGGCGGATGAATTGAGAGCTGTCGATGGTTTTAATTGTAATCTGCGATGCGATTTGGCGAAAAATTTGGTCATTAAGTTTTTCCTATCTGTGCAAAAAATGATTATAGTGCAAAAATTGGTTAGGGTTACTTAGAAAGGAAAGGTTGCTTATTGCTTGAGATTTACCCTGGTATTCCTGGCATGAAAAGACGCAGACTTCCGTCAACTGCTGTCCACGAATTTGATCGATTAGTTTATCAAGAGCAGCAAAACGCTAGGCCAGTTTGTTTGCCTCGAACAGCGGGAACCGCTAACAGATCCAGCAACTGGTTTCAAAAGCTGCGGAATTCCGACTATAGAGTGCCAGATTGTTCCGTAACAATCAATCAGCTACAGCCTGACTACAGCATGCGCGTTTCTGCGGCTGGCTCGAGCAAGAGACGGCCCCGGCTCGCGCTTTTCGGAAACGCGGCCAGGACGACGTCAGGAAGCTGCAAGAACAAAGATGCCGACTCGGATGCGCGGCTGCTATGCCTGATCAGGTTATGAACAACCGCCTTGGTCTCCAGACGGGCACTATTGAAATTCGATAAGCACGCTTGCAGATAGTCACGTGGCATGTTTGTCTAATGACCCGGAGCATCGTGGCGCAATCGACACAACGACTGACGCAGGGTTGAAGGCGTTGGATGTCGGATGTGTGTGAACTTGCAGCTACTGACACCCCGCCTCAAGCTGGATCCATTTATCACCATCCAATTACGTTGAAGACAATGACTATTGTTTCAAGATAACCATCGCGTGGGGCGTGTGAAAGGAGGTTTCTTCCTAATTTCTCTAATTTCTTGTTGGTCGAGAACCGTTTACCCGTTTTGAAAGCAGCTTAAGGTGTTGTTGTTTTCGTTTGCAATCAAGCTTAGACCATCCTTTAATCGATGTTGTCGGCTTTGAAAAACCCTTGCAAAAATGTTGGATTAACTTCTGTCAGGATAACTGCCGCTCCGCGGTTGCTGCAGGTGAGCAGTCTGCAAGGCTGGAAAAATGGCGGTTGGACAAAAATACCGCTTACTGCCCTTGACCATGAGATCAATTGATCCAATAGCAACCTTTAAAGAACAATGGATATCTATCTATTGCAGCTCGAAATGCATTCAACAGTTTCACATGCAGAACAGTTTTGTTGTTGCACGCAGCAGTGAACACATTTGCATTATACTTTCTTCGAAAAAGTTGTTAAACCCCTCGAAAGCAATGCCCACTGCATCCTCATGTCTTACTAAATGCAATTTCGCTGAGCAAAAGAAAACAAGCAGCTAATCTCTGGCAAAAGTCAATTGTTGGCAAAAATCCTGCGGTGTTGTTTGCAATGTTTCACCGTTGCCAACTACGACACGCCCGTCGTTTGGAATTGTCCGATGACCAGCTTCACAAAAGTCAGCGATTTTGACCTGATTGGAGAAGTGCCGCCCTCAAAAATCGTTTTTGATCTCCAATGGGAGATCGTGCAGTTTTCTCTTTGATAGGTCGATGTAGATTTCGGGCAATTTTCGACGACGGCGGCGGCCAAGTCGCGCGCTTTACCGGGTTACGACGGGACGGTTCGGGGCGCTGGGGCGAAAACTCCGCGGCTGAATCAGCGTCTTCTCATCATTAACTGTCAAATTAAAAGCGACATGAAAAGACACCCCCCCTCATTACATCCTGTGTGGCTGTGCGCCTGCCTGGAGGTGTGCCTCGTTTATTTAAGAGCTGTGTCAAACGTTTTTGTTTGCACGCCTAATTTCTATTTTTGAAGCAGGACTTTCACTTGTGTCGCCAGCTGCCGATCAATCAGGTGCTGCTGCTGACTAGATTAGCAAGCGGCAATCCCCGTTTTCCACCAGCATTTGCTTGTCCCGCTTATTACGATTTAAGGTTTCGCGACTCAGCCAGTTTTTGACATACTGTAGTTTGTGAACGACCGGCTGTGGTGGTGGATTGTGTGTTAAATCATCGCCTAGTGCTTTCTTGCGACGAAAGTCAGGGTTCTTGTGCGTGCGAGTGTTTCATTCGCTTTTGTCGTCGTGAGCAGGTTTTTAAAGTTTGTTTTTGCACTTGTTTCAAGTGAAAGTTATTCGTGTTCAGTGCATAAGCGTCAAGAATATTACCTGACTGATCTCGGCCTATTTTACTGTTGGGCTTTTGAGCAGACGTCTTTGCCGGTGAATAGGTTTATCGAAAACTGTAAAAGAGAAGGTTGAAAACCACAAAACATCACTTCTGTCACGCGCTGATACATGCAGGAGGTGCATCTAATGTTAAATGGTTGCAGTTGAGGGCGTCGATCAAAACGCTCGTCAATTTGCTTTGTCCGTCGTTGGTCAGTTACTGAGCCGTGCCATGACAAACTTGCAGCTCGATCACGAGACAAGTGGCGGCGTCGAGCACATATGTCATTCACTGCCAAAGCTCCAGTGCAAATTCTTGCTGCATGTCGTTCCGATTGCCGCCATTTTGATGCTTTCGCTGCCACCGTCAGTATCGACTTAGTCTTGACCTTAATTGGTCGTGGGTGATTGGACATTTGCTTAACTCTGTCACTTTCAACTGCCTAGGCTGCATGACGCACGGTGGTCGACTTCCTTCAGTGCTTCAGGATGCTTGCGTTGTTCACACCACGCATTGAGATATTGTTTGTGCGAAATGAAAACTGAACAGCATTCTTCAAAAAGCACCTCATATCTCTTTGATGGGCATTTTGTGGTGCAGCGTCCTGCCGTAGTTTCGTTCATAATCAAAGTTATAAAGTTCGAATGCGTACTGTTAACACAAAGAAAATAGTAAATCGTGATTTCTAACCTCTATTTTCGAACACTGTGGCTTTAAGTGAAATCATCTGAAACCTTGATTTTTCTAAGTGACGACGTATTTACTCTCGCAGTCCAACGCCTTTAAACATCCCTCGCCACAGGAAGAGCATGCCTTGTATTACAATTCATCTTGTTTCTTGTAGTTTTTGCCCGCGATGGTGAAATAATTACAAATCTCACACAGAACATTATTCATGTAAACAGCATAGAATGCTGCATAACGGGCGTCGGAAGGATTTTTCGAGGGGGAAAAGGATTGTTTCCATGGGGGTTAACAGTGGTAAAATTTCTAAGAGAAAAATTTTGCGTACTCGAAAATATGAGAAAAACATTTTTCTACTAAAACGTTAATATTTTAGATTTAACCCCTCAAGCCATCATCGCAACGATGGCACTAAGTGACAGCAATGGCAATCGATGATAGCGTTGGTGCCCAGTTTTACATTAAATCCACTTGTGCAGTGTTGATTGAAAATCATGATTTCAACTTGCGTTTGCAGACAAATTTGGTATAGAGCAGCATGTCAGTAAACTCGGCATCAGTGATTTAAAGCAAATGTTTTTCTTTCTCATCAATGTCGTACAATTTTGTGGAAACGTACTTGTGTGTTAATGTTGCCTGCAATGCCGTTTGCTGTTTACGGAAACCTTGCTGGAAAGTAAAAGTCTTAGTGAAAGTAAACAGCCGTAAATAACTGGCCGGTTTTATTACATCGACTTTCTTTCGATGACGAACAAACAAAGGCAGATTTCAAGAGGACGTAAACACCAACCCCTTTATTTTTCACCTGGCCGCGTTTAGTGCCAGTGTTTAAGTCCGTGCAGATAGCATGATTTGGCAGTGATTCGGCGGCTGCTGTTTTCTACAGATTGGCTTGGAGCTAGATTACTACATACCAGAAACGTGTCCTGCACGACATCTGAAGTAGTTGCAATGATGTCTTTCGCGTGATCGGTATTTTTTCATCGTTCTTTTTGTATGTTTTCAGGGCGGTAGCGCTGGCGACACCAGGGTCTCAGCTGGACGTCCAGTCGATCAGCTGTGCCAGAATTCCAGGACTGGCACCGCAGCAGCTGAGATTTTGTTTGAGCAACAACGAACTGATGCCGAGTATTGCCAAAGGCACCAGGCTCGGAATTCAACAATGCAAGCATCAGTTTAAAAATCGAAAGTAAGTAGACGGTGGCATTTGGCACGTTGCGGCAGTTTTGCAAGTATACAGCGGTGCTCTCATAAAACTCACATCTAAAAGATATGATGAAGTGTATAAATTCAATAAAAATTACCTTTCCAATAAAAACAAAGTTGTCCATAGCGCCAGAATCACCTGAATTTTTAATTCGTCTGCATGTTGCACACTTTACAGCCATTGTTAACCACTTTTAGTGCAAAAATAAAAACAAAACCATCGCAAAGTTTACGCGTCTTTCAAAAGGCGTTGATTACATTCCCGTGCATTGTATCGCAAAAGGTTTAACCGACACCCATTTCTGTGCGCGTTTTTGAACGACAGGGGTGGTCAAATCTTCATTTTCAGCATGCAGTATGAGCACCTTTATAGTGTTTAGTAAACTGCAACTGACTGTTGTGGGTTCGTTCCAAAAACAGTTTTGCTGCCCGATACACAATGTGTCTAACACTCGAATTGTCGAAACGTCTCCCTTTCTTTCGCCTCTAATTGCGTGAAAACTTGAAACCGTCGAGTAAATGTCCATTTTGGCTCATTTATACGGTCTCCATTTTTTTGCAATTTATCCATTTGCCTTAAAATGCAAAAATTTAAAGTATCTTTGTTAAACTTCTGCTGTTAGTAAAAGCATTTAAAATCAGGATAAAGTCTGATTTTATAGTACGAATTATCTCTCCGAGTGTCCTGAAAATTTACTTATTTTTCTAGCCTTCACTTAAAAATTTTCAAGGGTATGTCTTGAAAGTTAAAGGTTATGCCTTGAAAATTATCTCTTTTCAAACTCCTCAGCAAATGTTGTTAAAAAAAACTTTTTTATACTTTATATTCGGTTTTTTGATAAACGTTTCGACCTAATTGTAGAGGAACAGGAATAGCTCGATCAATTTTGCCACGCCCAAGGTATCAAAATTTCAATTACTCTTCTGTATTACTTGAAGAAAGTGTGAGCTCATGTTTAGTACAAGGGTGTAATTCGGTGGGGGTACATCTGGAGAATTTCGGTTATTTGTGCATCATCCCTTCCAAAAATGCATTTCATAGCGGAATCGTGTTTTCTTTTTTGTTTCTATAGTTTAGCGCTGATCCCATGTATTGCGCAAACAGGTGGAATTGCAGCACTCTGCCGGTCCGTCGGTCCAGGTCATACAGACGAAAAAGCGTCTTTGGGTCTTTGCTGGAAACAGGTTAGAATTTGCTACGGCAGTGGCACAAGATTGTGGATAAAATATTAGAGCAGCATCCATATCTTCAACCAATACTAATCATTGCCAAAGCGGAAATGTGGTTACTGTAAAAGTTAAACTTTTAACATCACCGATTTTTTTGCATTCCTTGATTTCGACGACTTTTTCACCGTATGACATTACATCGCAAAAGCGGTGCTGTAGTGCACAAGCGCTTGAAATCGTTGTTTAAGTAAACTACTCGGGTTTTCCTTTCACCGTGATTATGGGCGTCGAAAGGATTCTTTCCAGGGGGTAGCCAAAAGGATTTTCCAGGCAACAACATTTGTGAAATCCCATTTTACCAGCTTTAAAACTAAGAGAAAAGCATTTTTCTACTAAAAAGTCAATAGCAAAATTTCAAATTTCAAAATCCAGGGGTGCCTTCGGCACCCCTTCCGACTTCCATGCCCAGGATTGCAGTGCAAATCACAAATCGCTTTCGTTTTTGTGGCAGCTTCGCGCGAGGCCGCTTTTGTTCACGCCATCGCGGCGGCGGGTGTCGCTTATTCCGTCACAAAGTCTTGCGCTAGCGGCAAGCTCGGTTCGTGCGGGTGCGATCGACGCGTTCAAGGTGAGACGTTCTTGGATGTTTTCAGGTTTGCTGTTAATTTTCCGACGATAACAGTCATTGGCCTCATCTGGAATATATTAGACATAAGCAAATCAAACTTTTATTTGTGGGGCGTGCTGTTCTGTTCAGGAGGTAAAGCCCGTTGAAACCCCGCGATCACAAATCTGTTATTGACACAACCGAAATACAAACCCCAAAAAGCAAAGGATATTGCATTGATCAACCAAAGAGTACCGACTATACTTCGTGATTAAAACAAAGTTTTGTGAATCGCTCCCAACAGAAGATGAAAAAGTAGAAGTGGGTTCGCTCGCGACAGAGCCACGTCATTTTTGTTCCAACTCTCAGAATGCGTTCTGAATATTATTTGGTGCGGCGTCACTGTGTTCGTATTCAGTAAATCTCAAATCAGTTTTTTGGTCTCGCAGAAGTGGTTTTTGTGTGCACTGCTTACCAGATGATGCAAGGCATCTAAAGCATGAGTTAACTGCAACTGTAGGGACCGGCACTATTGCTTAATTTTTGCCGTAAGAACGACATTTGTGTGGCCATGTAGCTGCTTTCTTGTGAATATAGTGCCAACAAGCTAAATTTTGCACAAAATAAAAGTTTTCCAATGGTTTTCAAATGACGTGCCGTAGTGTATGGAAAAAACTGGTCACTACCACTTATGCTGATTTTAAAAATGGAAATCGCTAATCTGCAGACCATATTCACTCCAGAACATAGCAGTAAAAAAACCTGTAGTTTTCGATTTTCGTAAACCGAGTGAAACGATACCATTTGCTTTCTCAGTTTTCAAGAAACAGCTTCTTTCCCACCGGTTGATCTTTTCTCGCATCCAAACAATACCTTTTATGAGTAACACATCCCCTCTGTGATGTCACAACAGTATGATAGCTTGCTTTCATGTGGGCAGCAGCAAACATCCGTGGTCAAAATTAAGCTCCGCACATCTCCACGTTTCTCCTACGTCATTTACGCACAAAACGCGTGGTACGACCGCGACCTCATCACGAGCCACCTTCGAACGTCAGGCTTTTCTTTTGCCACGATGACGTCACCGACCCATTGCGCAGAGGGGTGTCGTTTCCGTTGCCTGCATCCAGGCCAAGGTCCATCTCGTAACTGTTGCCGGGTATTTCAGAAAGGCCAGATGTGGACACAGAGAGCGAGGATTGGAGATGGGGACTGTGCAACGAGAACGTCGACTTCGGCATTCGGGTGTCACGTGACTTCGTCGACGCGCGCGACCTGTCCACAAACGCGCGCGGCATCATGAATCGTCACAATTACGAGGCCGGCAGACAGGTGAGAGGAGGTCTAGACCGAAACTTGTTTCTTTTCTCCGAGGCGCGCTGTTCAAGTAGCAGGGTGCTGAGTAGTTAAAACGCGCGCTTGTCAGTTTTCAAACATTTCACCCTCACTGAAGTTCCGTTATTTACCTGTTAGTGCTGATCTGACCTAATGTCCTGATGCTGTTTCGCTATCAGTTGTTTTTTACAAGTTCACATTAATTCCGGCGTCAGCGACGTTGCTGTTATAGGAAAGATTTGTAGCAATCATTCAGAATTATTTCGTTGCTTTGTCTGCAGTGGAGCCACACCGCTTAGTATTGCGTTTGTCGACTTTCCCATCTTTCAGGAAATGCTCTGTGAACGCTGTCAGACAACAAAGGAGCTTAATGCATCTTTGAATAAGTTGTTGGGAACGTTCTGCTGCACTGTAGGCAACGACTGCAATCTAGTGAATGTGAACGCAACGTGCAAATTGAATGGTTGGCTTAGAAATTCAGGAAAGGATATTATGACTTAGACGCAGCGCTTTAATAAACTTTGTCAATGCTGTGTGACGTCACAACTATGCATTAGCATAGTTGTTGCATTGGGTGTAGCATTTAGACGTAGGCATCTTGTCTGGAGGACTTCACTCCCCAACTTTTTGAGGAAACATGCCCAGATATTTTGTTGTTTGTTGATCAGACATGTGGTAAAATATTAAAATATTAAAAGAAAAACTCTTTCTCTTATGGGATGCTTAAAAAAATTCAACTGATATTACATTTTTGATGTACTGCACTGCCCATATTTTTGGGCATTCATGCAAATAAATAAGAGCGCACAAGGTCAACGCAATTTTTCTCTTTTGATGATTCTTTTAAACATAGTGTTCAACTGTGCGCGGAATTGAGCATGATTGAAATCGATATTTTGCTCTCTCCTCAGTCTGTGTCAACGCCCATGCAAGGCGGGTACATTCGCTTGTTACCAAGCTCAGCTCAGGCAATTCAAATGTCAAAGCACCGCTGCTCGTGGAACTGTCTCAGTGCAGTGAAAGTCAGAAACGCTTTATGACGTCAACATCGCCCACACCACTCGCCGTAACAACTACACATTTTTTATCATGGCGCCAGTTTCTGACCGCATCCAATGAAATGTGTACTGTATTTAAAGCGAGTGAAAAACCGTTACCTTTCGTTGAACGTTTCCTTTTAAGGACGTTTAAGTGTATTCTTGGTATTGCGCTTCGTGACGTCATTATCGGCGCCTATCGCACAAGAATTCGTGACAGCTGGTAATGGTGGTTGAAGCCCGACAAGGCAACTCAATGAAACTGGTTTGGTTCTATTTGCCAACGTTGCTTCGTGAACGGACAAGAAAATGAAACCGGGTCGTTGCCAGTCAGCCATTTTTGCTGAGAGCCCAGCTGTTCTAAGTGCTCATCGTCCTGGATATTTTCAGCACTGTGGCCTTGCAACATAACCACTTGAGTGACTTCTTCTGCCGCCACCAAGTTAACTGTTCACGCTTCAGCAGTAAACTTTGGACAAGCGTTCACTTGCAGCTTTAAGGGATATGCGACCTGCATGAGCGCTAGACGGTTGTCCCGCAATTGCTGTGGTCTGAGGGAATTTTAAAAGATTAATCCTCGCGAGTGATTTTCGTCCAAAAATCTGTGTTGCGGGCTGTTTTATTCAGTTATCAAAATTTTTCTTTGCTATTTTAAGAAAATGCAGAGAAATAGGATTGGGGAAAAAACGCGACTACCAAGAACAGGTGGACCATTGGCACATTTGTTGACGTGTGACTTGGACGCAATGAGCGTTTTTCCAAGGCAATACGAAGCAAGTTCGTCGGATAACTTTTTTCGCAATAGAAACTTTCTATTTATGCACAGACTTATTGTTTGATCGTGATTTTTAGTTTTAGTTTTTTTAGAAATAAATTTCAGGGTGATGACATCCTGAGATTTTGCCAAACTTTCAACTTTCTTGACAAATTGGTGAAAAAATTTTCTAAATCTCCGAAAAAAATCGGCCTCTTGATTTCTGGTCATCTTTTCACAGCGTTGCACATGGATCGTTAGCTTTATTTGGACAACGCTACCTTGTTTAAACGAAGCATTTGGAAGAACTCTTCATCAGCTGTCTGTGCGCGCAAATCAATAATAAACGACAGAAAAAAAACAGAAAGATGTTTTGCTGGCTTACTGCACTTGTTTTTCAGACAATTGACTATTTTGTATAAGTTTATTTGTTTAGCTAGTTGTCTGATGGTTCTCTCCGGCACCAGTTGTCTGATGGTTCTCTCCGGCTCCAGTTAGAGGGCAACTGGGTTCAGCATGCACGTTGAAGATGTCATAAAACGTTGTGTCTTTGAAATGTCTTCGTTGACAGCATACAATTGATGCACTTTGAAATTTCAAAGTGGTTTGAATGTTTTGGTAGCAAAAAGTCAAACTTTTTCCTCAACTCACTTGCATGAAATACACCGTCGGTTATTGGCAGCTGTTTTGTTCTGGGGGAACACCCTGACTTGTACTTTGGTGGTACCGAAATGATGAAACTCGTTTGATGGCAGTTACAAAAGGGTAATGCAATTGTCACTGTCCTCCTTAATTGAGGGGTTTGGAGTGCCTTTGCCACGGCTCTGCAGAGGCTAAACATTAGACATGCACTTGATATAAATGTACTTAGTATTACTGGTTTCGTGGGCATCCTAGCGTGTTGGACAGAAAAACTTGTCCCACAAACAAGCCTAGATTTTATTTACGATAAGTTTTGAATTTGTGGTTTTATTCACGAAGAGCCTTCTGTCTTGGCGATTTATTCACGATGAGTCTTGGGTTTATGGTTGTTTCACGCCAAGCCATGAACTTTGGCGATCAGCATTCTCTTGCAACTTCGCTCAGGCGTCTCTCGTCAAATTTGCTTTTGATGAGAAAATTACTGCATTTTCTGGCAAGGTTCATTTTTCAACTGCCAAGCAAGCGAAGCACCTGTCAGTCTTTGAAAACATTGGGATTGAAAAAGTCTCAGGGAATTGTGAGCAAACCGCTCATGTGACATTCCGCATAGTACAAGGGTCGTCAGGATTGCCCGGGGGTTGGGGTGGGTACCAAGGACAGTCTGTAAATCTCCGCATTCGCGCTTATTCGTCGCCGTGTCTGCGCGCGGGGAGACAATAATTCGCAGACCGTACGATCGACCGGGTGCTGCTTCTCACAGCCTGCTGGGAGATTAACGCCGCTGACGCTCCAGACGGGATGCGAGAAATGTCCCACGCCGATCAACGAATAAATGATCGCGCAGAGCCCCAAATAGCCGAGTGCGTGCCGCTTGGCCGCGTCAACACAATCCCGGAGCTCATTCAACACACAGAGATGAAAAGGACACTGCGAATCTCAGGCTTGCTTCACACAAATCACGAGACTTTGAAGCGGGCGCTGACGGCTAACTCGCATTAAATACGCGAAAATATCGTACCTTGGCGTTAATCGCGCTCCTGTTCTAGCGCTTCTGCACGTAATCGTTCAAGGATTGTCTGTTTTTTGATGTTTGAACTAAATATTTACATTTTGTTTTATGAGCAATTTAGGACAAACGGTGGTGAGTCGACGGGTAACTGTGGATAAAAATTTGGTTCGCGAGATCATTATGATCAGAAAATGTCTTGGTTGAAACCTTTGCCGATTAGGGATTCACTAATTTTAAAAAGCGGTCAGCTGAATTTGTCAACACAGAAAGCTTGGCGCGACACGCGTGCTGAAGTACGTAATCGTTGATGACGAGTGATCGCAAAAGGACACCCCACATTTTTGACGTTGCAGGCTTTGCGTCGGCAAAAGCAGTTCGAGTGCAAGTGTCACGGAGTTTCAGGAAGCTGCGAACTGGAAACCTGCTGGTACGCCCTTCCCGACTTCACGAAAGTGGGCGCTGAGTTGAAGCGCTTGTATTTGGCCGCGTCGGAAATGGTCGTTGAGAAGCAGCAAGAAGCACGAGGCTGCATCGAAACGTTGTCGCCGAGGTAAGCGATTTTCGAAGTTTATCCGGCATTCGACGTCACTCACGGTGACGTCATAATAAACACCCGTAGCAAAACAGGTTGCTTTTTACTACGGGTCTAGTCATCCATGAGAACAACGACTCTCAGTGCGACGAATTCTTATAAACTTATTTTGTTTATCATGGAGAGTTTGCTGCTACATTTTTGCAGCGAGAAAGCTATTTGAAATAACACAAACGTCGTTCGTACAAAATAAACAAACAAGCCAAACCGGTCTGTCGTTTTTTGCATTCTTAAAACTTAACTGGAAGTGTAGACAACACAATCCCGGTGATTTGCCCTCACTGATTCCTAGGAACAGCATTCGTATCGCAACTAGTATCAAAAGTATTTACTGTAAGTCTGTCAGGAGTCTTTGAATGGTGCGAGGCCGTGTCGAAGCAGAATACAGAATTAATACAACAGGGGTCGTCAAAGCAGCAAGAATGCTGACTTGGATATTTAAACTTTTTATGAAAAATGTTACTGCACAAGAGTGAAAGATCACATTCATTATGTTATGTTTGTCTATAACTTTACCTTTTCGTTGCTTTCAGCGAAAGCGGTAAGTCACGTTTGCCAAGATTTTAATATCTAATTTCGAACAATGAACAAACGAAGTGGCAGATCAAACCTGTTTCTGTTGTATTTTTTTAACCAGATACGAAGTCTTCGGGCAGCCCTCGGCAGAGGACCTCGTCTTCTTCGACGCATCGCCGAACTTCTGCGACAGGAACGAGTCGCTCGGCATTGAAGGCACGAGCGGCCGCGTGTGCAACGCGACATCTAGCGGCGTGGACAGTTGCGATCTTCTGTGCTGCGGCAGAGGTCACGTGACGAGGCACAAAACGCGCATCGAGAAATGCCGGTGTGTTTTTCACTGGTGCTGCACGGTCAGGTGCCAGGAATGCATTATACATTACGAAGAACACAGGTGCAAATGATGACAGTGGACGTAGCGTCGTGTTCGTCACAAAGCCTAACGATGACAACACAACGCGCTGATCTTTTGAATCGAACGTGTAGAGAGAGTTGTCTTCAGACAAAGGAACGAATGGAAGATGAGAGGAATCAGTGCAGGAAAGCACTTGCCACGTCTGTGACGCTTAACTTTTATTTTCCTTACAAATGTTATTTATTGCTATTTATTGAATTACTTGACAAAAAGTGTTACTCGTTTCTATTCACGCTTTTGTATTCTAACGTTTGCGAAACAAGTGAAATTGCAAAGCTTCAGAAAAATCAGAAAAAAGCGTCTGACTTATAATAAATATCACGGCCAAAGCAAACGATACAACTGACATCTTGCAAACGTTTCGATAACTACTGTTATCATCCTCAGTGCATAGCAAAAGAACTGCAGTGATGTTGCTGCAGGTGTGTCTGACTGAAAACGAAAAGGCAG
>Ga0210059_1001110_pt1 | contig 39280 bp, 23 predicted proteins | sample Ectturendosymbi2_FD_188042 | JGI IMG/M metagenome (GOLD analysis project Ga0210059, IMG submission 188042) | Ecteinascidia turbinata endosymbiont from Florida, USA - Sample 2 (SPAdes) (version 2) | ecosystem: Host-associated > Tunicates > Ascidians > Unclassified | place: Key West, Florida... | reverse complement strand
ATACACCCGATCTCGACTGACAATGTTGGTGAATAACTAAGAAAATAAACATCAATATTCTGATTGCTAAGGGGGGGGGGTGAGCCTCTTCAGCCCCCCCCCTGGCTGCGCCTTTGATCTAGAACAAGGTTCCCAAGCTGGGATACATGTACCCCTAGGGGTACATTTGTCTATCTGACGGGGTACATTTACGGTTAGCAATAGAACAGAAATATATAGTTACATATATTTTATTTCCAAAAATTCATGCATATCAGCAAACATTATTTTACAAAGCCGTTACGTGTTTATTTTTTAATATGTATGTGATTAATCATGATAAAATATTTTGTCATAAGAAATTTTAGAGGTACATGTTCATCTATCGAAGTATTGAAGAGGTACATGCTTAGCTTTTAAAATGTTAAAGGGGTACATGCTTATCTGTCGGAATACTGAAGGGGTACATGGTCAGAGAAAGGTTGGGAACCCCTGATCTAGAAGAACCACACAAAATATGTTGGCGAGCCGCAATTCGCCCACCATTGTTATAAACCTACGTGGCTTACCATTATCAGCAGTCACTGATCACTATCTCGCTCGCTGCATTACCTGCCAATTTGTCTCCGTTCAATGGCTACATGCGGCAAAACGCCTACCACAGTGACTTCAAGCGCATCTTCGAGGATTTGTTGCCAAGTTGTTGTTACGCAACAAAGGCAAATAGTAGAACAATTCGCTCCCGAGTTTCGCAACCTGCCTCTGCAGGCAATGAAGTGGATTAAGTGAACTGCAAGCTCATCACTGCATGTTACTAGAACAGTAAACCTGACTCAAATGCAGTGTGAGTGTCATATCGGCAAATAAACTGTCATTGCAAGAAGTAACTCAACTAATATGGGCTTCCGCAGAAATTTTTCCAGGGGGGGGGGGCAAAGTCGACATTTCGTTTATCCTTTTTCAGGTTGTGAACGATGCAATGCAAATTGACGTTCACAAAGTACTTACCCTTTCTACACCACAAAAGCACTCGGTCCGCTCGCATTTTTGAAATTGTATGCAGGTGGAGTTGCATTCGAGTTTGCGAAAAGGTTGTACTCTTTGTCATCCTTTGCAGCTTTTGCTGAATTGGGGTATCATCCAATATCATTATTATTGTGAACTGCAGAAAACTGAGTCTGAATTGGACTTGAACTATCCACACCTGCGTTTGCGGTGCTCACGTTAGTCTGTGCGGGTTGAACCTCATTCTCAAAATCTAGTTTGAAATGTGTTCTACAATTTGGCTTAACTAGTAATATCCATTTTTCGAGCAATTTCTAAAAATAAGTCATAATTTCAGAATAATCAACGGCCAGAACATCAGTAGCGGTGAAAAACATGAAAGTTAGACACTCTCGCAAAACTCTTTCAAGCAATGAAAAGTAGACATGTAAGTTGACAACGACTATCAGACAACTTACTAAAGTTAGAATACCACGCAGGCTTGAAAATTGTGTAGATGAATTATGAAAACTGACCAGAGTAAATACAGCTTTGCTCTTGCTCACTCAGAGGTTAGAACTAAACCTTAGGTATATTTCCACAAGCCAGCATACATAACAAGCCACGCAGTGCGTAAAAAGAAGACTACATAAGCGTAGTTTGATTAAGCCAGTGTGGTCCAACTACAGGCCCGTCGGCTGCATGTGGCCGGCCACAGCGTTTTCGGTGGCCCGCGGAAACATTCAGAAAGTCTTTAAATTTGAAATTTTTTGAAAAGCGTGTGAAGTTACATTTGTTACGATCAAATTAGAAGGTATGGCACTCCCCTAACTCTCCGCTGGGCAGGGTTCCCACAAACTTTGACTAAAAATTCCCTAAAGTTGATCTTAAGATTTCCAAAATTTCACAAAAATTCCCTGGATTTTGCACTAAGCAGCATATAATTTTCATCTACCTTTTAGCACTTTTGATGGATATTTAGCAAGTACTTGAATGTTACGTTAGACCAGTGTTTTCCAACCAGGGTTCCGCGAGTGGCTGCCAGTGATTCCGTCGACACAGACCAAAATTGCCTGGAACGAAATTCGCAACCACAGTTCTGTGCAGTTGTAGCAGTATAGTCACTTGGATCATTGCATAGGGTTCCATGAGCAACGCAAACATTTGCGGAAGGTTCCGTTGCAGCAAAAGGTTAAAAAACACTGCATTAGCAATTTACTGTATGATAACTTAGGACCTCTTGAAAAATAGAACAACACAATTATGCAAGTATAGCCAAATTACACCTCAAGAACCATTGTTTGTAAATTATGGGATACTATGTTTTGATGATGTAAAACCATAGGCTACGCACCAATAAGTACAGTACGTTTTATACCAAAGTACAATATAAATATCCTGAAGCTGAAGTGCCATTCAGGTCTACTTTTCATTCGAGCACGATTAGGGTCTGCTTTTGACACACTCTTTTGCTGCTGATAATAATGTACAGTAATGCAAAGTTTCTCTAATAAGGAAAAAATGTATAACCTAGATGAAATTGTACACTACTGTACTTCCTTTTCCTGGGACCGACAGTAAATCGCAACCTGATTTTCAGATCAGATGGAAACGCGTGACCACAAGTTTTTCCACTTTCGTTCCAAAATATGCAATGTCCCCCAAAATCCCTACATTCCTCAATTCCCCAGTTTTTCCCGAAATGTTGCTGAAATTCCCAACCTAGGGGCGAATTCCCCAAACGTAGGAACCCTGCCACTGGGGCACCTGACTGCATAGCCTCTGTGTTTTCTCAGTGCCCCGGCGTTCGTTGTCTTTAAGAGTACATCTGGCACAATGAACTCAGTACCGCCAAATAAATCTGTCTATCTACCAGCTAAACGCGACCTTCTCAAAGTGGCCCTTAAGCAAAATTAATATCCCATCCCTGCTTTACTTAATTCTACTTACTATAGAAGAAGCAAGCATAACATCTTTTAGTAAAAATGTAGGCTACAATGCTAATGGTATAAGAGACAGTAAAGAGCTTTTGGAAATTATTCAGCAAATATAGATTTCCCAAACCGAAAGTTTTCGCACTAAAAATGTGCTCCACGTTTGGAAACATACATGTGTGAGAGTACGTACATTTTCTACGATGAAGCAAGGCAGATCTACAGCAAAAACAGAAATCTAATGGCAGACGAAACACTGGACGATATTCTCCGACTTGCTGCCACTAACACTGGTATTGCTATAGGAACGATAGTGTCAGAGAAGCCTCGACTACAAACACCCTACTGATAGAGATTTGTAGCAAATTGCTATTGTGTAGTAATTTCAATGACGCCAGGTTTTTTTTAAAGAAAAATGTTAGGAACCCGGTTTGGATCTGTAGGGACCCGATTTTCTCTGTTAAGGACCCGATGATAATTTTCTCTGATTCTGGGGACCCGATTTGAAATTCTATGGACCCGAATTGGGTCCCTAAAACGCCTTAAAAAAACCTGATGACGCACTCACGTATCTTCCCTTTTTTAGTTTTAAGTGTTGTCAATATGTTGTTTTATACACCATTGTTGTTTCATACATCGGAAGTGGCCCGCAAAAAACGTTTTTGTAAAATGGCCCGTAGGTAAAAGGTAGTTGGCCCACGCTGGATTAAGCTGTTCACTCGGGCACATCACACTAGCAAGGGATATTTAAAACTTGTGGTTGCATTGCTATAGATTCACGCTTGCTTCTTTTCACACAGTATAAAACTACGTGGCTATCAGCAGTCACTGTCTCGCTGAACTATATCCCAAGATATCTGCGTTCAATAGCAAGCAGAAACATGCGGCAAAGTCGTAAGCAGTGTTGCCACCTTGGTTTCCCTAAAATAAACTAGATGAGCCTGAAAAAGCACAGAATAAACCAAACTGAAGCAGAAATAAATACACAAAAAAAGAAAGCATAATGATGAAAGTATGCAAATTTGAAAATAGCCAGAATTATCTTTATTAACACAACTTTCAGCTGTATTGTTTTCATGCATACCAAACTAGTGCCAATAAAACAGTACATTGTCACTGCTTCTGGAATCTCAGTCATAATCATGAAATGCTTTATAATATTGTCTCTTTTCAATCCAGTCCTAATATTCAAAATTGCATTTGCCGGTTCTGCACTCATTCCGTTTCTCAATTTTAATTTTGCAACGTTTATCTGGCTGAATACTCCTTTCATTTCTGCATTAGAGTGTGTTGCAGGCTCCATAAAATGTGTTGCGCAAAACAAGCTAGTTTTTTTGTATGGCTTTTCTTCGATGGCATCTCCATACAAGCATACTTCAGTTCAATATGCCACTGTGCCAGTAACATTTTGCAACACACAATTATCAAATGCTGCCACTGGTATTCAATTTTCCCAATGACTTAACTTTCTATCCCAATTTCATCCAAGGTCCTGTAAGTTTTCACAAGGCATTTGAAACAGACATCAATGTCATTTCCTTCATTGATTTGTCCTCAATACCACGCACAACGCGAAACCTTGCGAACCTGCGCAAGATCGGCGTCAGTGTGAATACTGCAGACATCCTCAGAAACCCAGAAGCTTCGCGTCATGTTCAACAAGTTGTCAACGAGACTAATCGAACCCTCTGAAGAACAGATGAACCAGCCGTGAGACGTGGCGCTGAAAGTCTTGTGATGTCCAAGCACCAACCCTCCCCCCCATAATAATAATAATAATTTCCTTCATCATATTTGAATGAGTTGGTACCGTGTAGCCTACTTGCTTAAATAGAAACAAAGCAAAATTGACACATTGTATTTCTCATGGATTCCTCTTCTGACTCAGAACAAACCATGTCTCTTATCAAAGTTTGTTTCATAAACTAAATAAAGTTTTGCATTCAAAAAATCAACTGCAGGATATGTCAAAGGATGTAGAGTATTTGTTCTTGTTGGCACAACGATATGTTAGAACAGACTGTTGCTAAAAATAAAAGACTCTCCAAAAGCTTGCTTAGATTTTCCTTAACACAATACTGCAGGGAACACAGCTGATACCTGGCGTAAAACATCTTTAAAAAAACAAAAACAAACCAAAAAATAAAAAAATAAACTATAAACCAAATCGTAAAAAAATAAATCAAACGATTGCAAAATAAACCAGATTTGGTTTTAAAAAGACCAAAATGGCAACACTGCGGCAAATGCAAAACGCTTACTATCATACCTTGAAGTGAACCATATTATTGTTACGCAACAGTGACAAACAGCAAAAGAATCCGCTCCCAGGTTCTGGCTCTGCCACGCAATTGAGCGGACACGAGTGAACTGCAAGCTCACTACTGCATGACACCAGGACCGTGAACCTGGGTCTTGTGCATTGTGAGTGTCTAACCGGCAAATAAACTGTCGTTACAAGAATTAAATCAGTTAATCAAAATTGAGCTGCTGGTTTCATGTTTTCTAGAAAATTTTGGTTCTTAGGCCTAATTTCCAGGGGGGGGGCAAATGCCCGTTTTTTCCCCTCTCCTGCGGACGCCCATGCCCAGCACAGCGTTTGCCTCCTGAGGCAAAATAGACACTAACAAAAGTCATTTAGAAACAAACTCAAGTTAGCTTATGCTCTACTTTTCGCTCACAATACTCTAACAGTTGACACTTAAAGGTAAACACTATTAGCAGCAAATGCAATGAGAAGCATAGTTATAAAGTGTAAGATATCAAACCATAGAAATTACCAGGTAGGCTTACACTGCAGGGATGAGCAGATTGTCATATTTTGCGATCCAGGTCCAATCCGGAATTTTTGAAACTCAATCCAAGTCCAATCATAGTCCAAAAATTTTTTTAGATGTGAAGTCCAAGTCCAAATAAAGTCCAAAAAATTAACAAAAACAGCTTTTCAACAAAAATTACGCAATTCTTTTCCATAAACTCAGTCCAAATCCGGTCCTGATCCTAACTTTATGAAGCATTTTTTAGTCAGGATCCAATCCAATCTAGGTCCAGTCCAGTGCTCATCTCTGGCTTACAGCATACAGCAGAAGCGAATCCTTCATAAGTACTCGGTTAGACAACACATAAAAATAATGATGAACTGTTCTAAGTGTTGCTACGAGGTAGCAGGTATCACTGCAATATAACAATTATGGGTCAAGAAAAGGCACTGAATCAATGAAAGTCACACATTGGTCACGCCAATCCCTTGACTTTGATGACATGGTATGTAAGAGGTAGGCTTATATTACTGGATATGTCAAAGCTCCAAATTTAAACAAACACGATGTACCATTTCGACGGATGTGAGAAACTCCACTGAACCAAACTTACAGATTAAATGCAGTAATCTACATACAGTCCCGAAACAGAACTGAAAAACGTGAAGAAGTTCAAAACAAGGTTATGAAATCCAATCCAAATCCGGATCTGCAGAATGTATAAAATCCAATCCAAATCCATCAAAAAGCTGAAAATCCTCAAGGTTTAAATCCAAAGCCATGTTCATCTCTGCTGAGTGGTGACCACTGACCAAATATGCAATGGCTCCCTTTCAAAACAGATCTGTTCATATTAGACCACTCATAACAGACCATTCGGAACAGACCAAGTTCATAACAGACTCGTTCATAACAGACCACGTTCATTACAGACCTCGTTCATAATAGACCCTTTCATAACAGAAAATGTTCGTAACTCGCCTGTTATGAACGGGTTGTGTTATGAACGCTGTCTGTTATGAACGGGTCTACTATGAACGGATCTGTTATGTACATGGTTTGTTGTGAACGTGGTCTGCTATGAACTGATCTTTAATGAACGTGGTGGTTATGAACGGGTCTGTTATCAACAGGTCTGTTGAAAACGTGGTCTGTTTCGATTGGCTTGTTATGCGTGTTCTATTAGGAACAGGTCTGTGTTGAACGGACAACATATGCAATATGCATTACTTTTGAGTAAGTAGTGCTTCACTGTATTCGCATATACCTTATACCAGTTAAAATTCAGCAGACACTGACTAATAAGACAGGCATTTTCAGCATAGCAACATCAGAATTAAAAACAGGTGGATATTCACAGTAGACACACAAAAATACTAGATAACACTTGAATGCATACGGGGAAAATAAAAAATGTTACAAGGTGTTTAGGCTACTTAAAAAAATCTACAAAATCTCACAGTAAAAAAATATAGACGTGACATATTGCAATATCATTTGGAATTGAAGAAACAGTTCTATTTATGGCTGCTGTTAACGGCCCTTCAACGTAGCCCCAGAGGAGTTGCATGTGTTTTTCCAACCATAAAGATGTAGAATTTTCGGACAAAATTTTAGTTCAAAATTTTGCGTATGTCAGCAAAATGGATGTTGGCAAATATGCTAAATTCGACTAATATGCCAAACCAAAAAAAGTTATGCCAACCCCCTCCCAAAACTACCAAATTTCGAAAATTTGACATGAAAATATGTCAGTTGGCAACACCGGTTTCGCGTTCATGTTGCAGGTGACATGAATAAAAAATTGTCGTTTGTAGTCGGCGTTTTCTCCACAACGTTCGCGCGCGCTTTTCTCGGGCTCATCGGTTAGAGTCCGAGCTTTCACTTGCAACTAAGCATTTGAATAAAATGTAATTCATATCAAATTGAATGCTTTTTTGAAGCAATGGATTTGCATAGAGCAGTGGTGGCCAACTAGTCAAGGACCAAGGACCACGTTACAGCAAAGAACCACATCATACGCATGGGCACACACGAAAATCATCCCATCTCTTCCTCACTCACACACATACCTTTGCTCAGCTAGATTTATTGTAAAAATCACACACCAATACGACAATGAGAGAACTTCACAAGCCATTTATTTTTATACATGTTATTTAGTGGGACTTCTGGTAATTACGTAAGAGCTGCATTAAACCGGTGTCAAACGAAATTTCTGACCTCTGTGAAAATTTCTGGCGTATTATTGTTTGTCAGTTATTTTGCTTCTCAGAGTAAAGAAATAAAGTTTGGTGATTACTTTTTTGATGTGTTTTATGTAAATTAAGACTTTTTGGTTAGTTGTCAGATACCCACAACAAGCTATAGTACGGGAATAACTATAAGCACTGAAAAATATTGGACGTAGTCTTAGACCTCAATTATTTTTCTTTTTCTAACCCTAAGCCAAACCAAACGCAACATACTTACCTAAACACCAAACACTAAGCCTCTCAGTTTTCTCAGCGTTTTTGATACGTAGAATATGACTCTGTGCATGTGCACATGGCGGGAAGTCAGAAATTTCGCTTGACACCGGGCAACGACCGCAAGCGGCTCGTGAGCCGCGGGTTGATCACCCCTGGAATAGAGCTTTGGAATTGCATTCCAATCTGTGGACAGTTCCCATTCGAAAATAATTTCAAACGAACGATGAATTGTCCCATAACTCAGTCTAATATGAATGAACTTAGTTCGCAGAGGACTAACTGGCGTCATCATTGTTCTGTGACGTACATACTCAACAATAGACAAGGTCTCATGAGCACTTTTCATTCATTGTTACGTATTATACGTCACCAAGATGAGAGCAAACGGAAATTTCAGTGACGCAAACCTCGAACGGTTGCAGTCAGTCAGTAGGCCTGTAATAACGACTTGTAGATCAGTTTGCTTTGCAAAGCTTTCATATAATTGTTTTCACCCTTAAATTACAAACAGAGGAAGACATTGTGCTAATATGGACTGTATATAAAATATGTGATGAGCCAGAATGACGCTGTTGACCTGGAGTGGCCCTGAATGGAATATATACTGTATGTCACGATTGGTCTGCAGCGCCCATTTCCTCTTGCTTTCACTGGGGACCAAGCGGCTATTTTCCTGAAGTTAATACAATTGGTGGTGAGTTAATGGTAGCACAGCGCGTGAACCGATTGCTTGCACCCACCCATTAACGCCAAGCACGAGGCTGATCAGACCACAAGTGACATTTTTCAAGTCTTCGATGCGACCCGACCGGCAATCGAACCAAGCCTTCTGGCTTTGGTGGGGCGCGCTCAGCCAGCTGTATCACTTAGTCGGCTGAAATGAATCTTAATGTAATTAATTACACATCTCCATGTCCTGCGTTTGCGAAGTTTTAAATTGTAATTTGCTAAAACGTTTGACCTAGTTACAATTCATTTTGCTTTCAAAAACCTCACAAAACTCGAACAAATGCGCAAACAAAACCAGTGAAACACTTGCTGTGCAGCCTGCGGCAGTTTTGCCGAGCACCGGAAAAATCTCCCAGATGTGCTGTGCGTGTGATTTGGATGGTGTATAGGTAGCTGTCGTGTTACCGTGCTGTACGCAAGAACTACTTTTATTGCTATGGATTATTTCCCGAGAAAAGGTCATCTTAAAATGCAGATGATTTATTTTTGATGGCCATACAAGTTTGTAATAATCCGAACAATACCAATGTGCTAGGGCGTAGCCAGAAAATAGTTGTGTGGGAAAGAAATTTCTAACCGACTTTGAAAGACTGTACGGGTACATGATAGTACAAGTAACATGACCTGCACACTCCGACGATATATGCAGTAACGGCTGTAGCAGACTTCTGTCACGTTAAGATAACTAGATGCCCTTGGGAAGCATACAAGTGAGGATTTCTCTTCTGCTTTGTTGTATTCATAAACCAGTGAAACGATCGTAATCCGATTACAGGATGCGGTTATAGAAAACACGAACACTTGAAACAACAGACATTCGTGAAGATAAAGGCGTATACGGGCACTAGCGGACAGTGGTGACATAGGCGAATTAAAATTCCTTTTAATCCATACGCGCTCATTGTGTAGTTTGTTGGAAACCACGTTACTGGCGGTTCTGTACAGTTGCCTCCTTCCTAGCTTATGGTCTCGCTGTGCGGAAACTGTTCGAATTAAAGGTGCCATTTTAACCAACAGTCTTACCAGTTTTTCAATGAAACCACAACTTACAGGAATATAACCGAAGTTCAAGAACCAACTTCAATTACAGCTGTGCGCCGGCCAGAGCCTTGGGAATATTAAATAACATCTGATTCCATCTTGACTAAACAAAGTAAGAGGTGAAAGGGGTGTTCTGGAACTTGGGGTAATGGTCCTCTTTTTCCATGAGGGGAAAACATATCGTAAATTTCTTGCGAAAAACTAAAACAAATATTTGAATAAATTTCGGGTTATTAAAATAGTTCGAATTAGAGGAACTCCAAACGTTTTAGTCAGAGCCACATAAGCTATTACGCAGCATTTCGAGGGCCGGACATCTTACTTTAATGAGGTAGTTGTTGCGCGATATGTTACATTCTGCCCAATCAATACATTTTTCGTAAGTATATTAGTTTTTCATTGCTGACAAAATGTCTTCGAGGGCCGGATTAAATGGCTTCGTGGGTCGGAATTGGCCCACGGGCCATCGTTTGGAAACCCCTGAATTAGAGGAATGGGTGTTTGTAGATATTACGGCGGGGACGGGCATCCACGTCCTATTCTTGCTTTCCAACTTCCACAAGCAGTCATCGAAATTCTTTCTCTTATTATGTACATTGTCAAACGTCCCTGGATGTTTTCTAATATGGGCAACATTTGTAAGAATTCCTTAGATTAAAACACAAAAGTAAACAATTGTTATGAGGTTCTATAAAACAAAGCGCAACGATGTGTCACAATAGCTCCGCAGTTAGTCTTTTGCGTCTTGAATTTTTATGTGACAATTGAAGTGGCAAATATCAAATGTGAACTTTATTGTGTTTACCTCCTTAGTTAAAAACTGAAGATGCATTATGCCCTAACGAAAATTTAATGGACAATCGTGATGTACAGGATTTTTCCAAAAAAACCCGAACCTACAATTTTTTTAATAAAGCTGTTAATTTTTCTTATTTTGTTGTTTAGGGTATACAAGTAAAGTTTGTGCATCAAAGTTGGAACAAAATTCTTCCCCAACAGGTCTTGACCAAAGAAATTTAGCATGGGGGCCTTTTTCCACCCAAAATTATATAGTATAGTGCAAAGCAAATTTTCGAAGAAAGTTAATGGTCCTCATGCTCCATCAAAAAGGAAAGATTTGGACTGGGTTCAAAATCAGAAGTTCAGAGAGTATGGGGCCGCGCATATTTTTCATTCTTAAAGTCTTAGGAACATTTGGTTTGTTAAAGAGTGAGTGCTAGAACAGTAAAGAACATTCATGCTGTGCTGGACTCAGTGGAGCGGAACACAAAGAGATCACTTCGACGACGCAACCAATTGCTGGGAATCTAACGAAACTATTTCAGGCGTGTTCATCAGTTCTTCATTTTTCTCCTTACCCGATCCAAAAAAGCAAGAACTTACAGAGGCGGACATAGAAAAACCCCTAACCATGTATGTATTAGGGATGTGAGCCATGCACGCTGACCGCGCGTCTGCGTTTGCATTATTTCGTCGAGCGCGTACTTCGTTGCCTGACTTGAAATTGTCACCGCGTAATTGCCACGTACCGTTTGGAATTATGGGGTCTTTTGCGGTGATTTTGCAAACTGCGAGTCATAAGACCTGTATTTGCAGCCATAATGTCTTCGATGCTCCTCTAAGGTGCGCAACTGCGCAAATGTACGGTTTGTGAGATCAAAAGGTTTAGCCATGACTGGGGAGACAAGGCGACAAAGGTACCCCGCTTTTCTAGTTTTTTCATTTCGTGCCAAGTTTGACCCAAGATATCTCACAAACCTTTTGGTATTTTGCAATGAAATTTTCCAAGGTCAAAGATAATTTTCTCAGCAACAATTCTACCAAATATGAGCGAAAACTATCACGAAAGGAAACCGTGGCGATGTTTGAAAAATTTCGAAAGTTTGTAGCAAGAGCTAGAAACAGTCAACTTTGGGGACCATGACCTTTGACCTTTGCAAGTCACAATATAGATAATGTTATTTTTTCAATATTTGGCAATGTTACTAGCATTCCTGAAATATTGGGGTTGTTCACTAATGTAGTTCGGCAGTAATAAGGCTTTAAACATGGCCAAATGTGAATAATTCGTGTCCTCCCGGCTACCCCCACCCAACTAAAAAGCTTTACAATCATGTCATTTCTTCACAGATTTCTTTCAAATTTTGCAGATGTTCATCATATGGGGTAATGAAAATTTGAGAAAAATTTCAGGAAAATGTAGAGGGTGCCTTGACCACTTCCTGAGAATTGACACGGAATGGCCCTAAAATAGTTTTAAAACTTTTCAAGCAATGAAAATTGAACCAGTGTCTTTGTTTTTTCAACTTTGTGCTTATTTGCGCATGAAATTTGGCAACGTGGAAGCGATTGATAGGCTACAAATTCGAAAGAAAAAATATCTCGCGAAAAGGCACCTCCATCGAGAACACTGTCATGTTTGAATTCTGAAAGCAACAAAAAACGCAGTGGATACAACATAAACCAAGGTTTCGATGGGTTGGAAACTTTCCAAGCAAAGAACAATGCACCAATTACTTTAGATTTCAACTTTTTGATTTTTTGCTCGTGAAATCTGGCAAAATTGATGTGGTTGGTAGGCCACAAATCGAAAGAAGCTCACGAAAACGCAACTCAACTCCACTGAGACCGTTGTTAGGCTTTGTTTTTGCATGTATCATGAATCGCAATGAATGCAGCGTAATGGGAAAGAACGTTACATTTAAAACTTTTATGAATATGTGAAAAACTGTGGATTGCATGAGGAAAGGGTACAGGCAAATCAGCAATCCGACGTTTGATCTGCGACCAGCGTTAGACCGATTCTTGCGCACTCACGCGCCTCAGACGACGGTGGTGCGGATTTTTGCTCTTTGGCGACGTTCAAAGGTGTCCTGTCAAGGTGCGAAACTTCTGAGGACAATTGCTGAAAAACATACCGGTAGGGTACGTTTGGGAATTTGGTAAACCAATTCTCAAACCCGGAATGGAACGTGTTAAAACCATAAATCACTGGAAAATAATGCGACAAACGCAAAAAAACAGCGAACTACTGAAAACCAAACGAATACCAAAACCGAAATATCACTTTAGGTGGCGGTCCGTTTTTCACATTTAGATTGCCAGGAGGGGCATTTCGCCACTCTGCCTCCCGTCAGTTACGTCACTGGCTATGATATATTGTTTTTGCATACAGTAAGCTGTTCCTACTCTGCTGCAACAAGAATCGAGATGACGGCGTAGCTTAGTTTATGGGAGGGCCTGGGAGTTGTCTAATTAATCTATGTTTTGGTTGAGTTAATTCTCGGGTGGAAAGGCGGGAATGCTTTCACATTCGTTACATAACAGTGATAAATCCTTTTTCAATATGCCAATGACCTTGGCATTAGGGTGTGGACTGCTGATTCCATCATAGGTATTGGACTGGCTTTGCTGATGAACAGTGACACGGTGATCAATGTATTGTATAGTGTAGAAGTTTCCAGTGATTACTGCGAATCCAGGGGTGCAAAAAGGCGGTGTCGCACTCGCGCTGCGTGATCGAAAACTTGGAGCGCGCAAATGTTTTTTGCATTTTACATTTTATGCGTATGAATGCTGTATATGGCAAGCTTATAGGCGCTTCTAAAAATTTCTTCGCGCTACTAACATTCACAGAAATTTTTGTATCCCTGAACTACCAATGCTGAAAAATGAAGAAATATGACAGAAGTATCCCTTTTTCAGAAAAGGACTACAATTTTTGAAGCTGAGTGGATTACGTGTGATTGCATTTGAACAGTTCGCAAAGAAGAAGAGTAAAGTGACTACCACTTTATCGCAGATTTCCAAGAATGCTTCAGTTGTACCCAGCTTCAAATTCATACTTTATGTCCATGGACGAACCAACTGTTGTTCAGAAACGTTCTTTTTAAGAATTCTTTGAGCGAATTCTGTTCACATTAAGACATTTGCTGTCATTTGTGGTTGCTTTTATTGAGCAAGTTCAGAATATTGGGAATTCAAAAGCATCAGTTGTTGAGGTTGTATCCTGTTTCGCCACTGTGAAGACAAGGATTCAAGAGAGACAATCAGATGTACATATCAAGCCAAGTTAAATCAGCACTAAGAAAATTCAGCGAAGGCAAGGATCGTGACTGTGATTCATTCATGTCAGATGTTCCTGTATTGTACAAGTCTTGTGTTTCACATTTGGCTAAATGGACCAGTTTACTGTATTTGTTGAATTTAAATGCTTTGACTAGATTCTTCCGTTTGCAAACAACTAATTGGGAAAAAGATGATATGTGAGTAGTATCTGCTTGATAGAAAAGTTTCTATTGATGAAGCTGCAGTAAACTGTTTGACCAATACCAAAACTTGTTGGAGTTCGTGCAAAGAGAGCATCAACGAAATGAAATTTGTTGTAAAATGATGGAACATGATAGATGGGCAAAAATATTTTGCAACTTGCAATACCATTAAACGCTTCAAGAACTGATAAAAATTGCACAGTTTTACTTCAAAGTTATTGCTCTTTATGCTAATATGGAACGATTTTTTGCTTGATGCAGCCACAAAACAAAAAGAAAGAGAAACCTTCCTGGATGAACCAGTTTCTAGTCCAACTATGTCCAACTCGCGGCCCAGTCGAAGTTTTTTTGCGGCCCAGTTTAGGTGTTCGCTGTGGTGAAAATATCTTACATACTGACAGCCTGTCCTTATTTTCATAATCTTCAATTTGAAACTTTAATGCAGGTGGTCCTGAGTGGCACTTTATCACCTCTGTTACCATTGCAATTAGAATATGAACGCTTTCAGTACATTAGCTTAAGCCCAACTTAGTATGCTAAGATCAAAGTAAGCCATTCAATGTGCGGCCCTCATTAATATGTCATTCAATGTGCGGCCCTGGTCAAGACAATGAGATGATCTTTGGCTCTGTAAACCATTTGATTAGCTGTTCTAGTCTAAAGCTGGTGTGCAATTTAAAACATATTTCATGCAAGCAGCTTCATAAAATTGTGAAAGGCAATTTCACATTTTTAGGAAATTTAAGAAATCTGCCAAATATTCATGGGCTAAAGAGATTAAGTAAGTAAGGATTTTGTTTTGTATGTTTTGAATGAATCATTGTCTACACTGAACGTTTTACTTCAATGCTTAAAACTAATCAATAGGCCTATTTATTATTTGACTTGTTAAGTGTAGATAATACACTCAAGCAAGTGACAGTCGTAAATTGTATCCCTTGTTGCGCTGAAAACATGGCAGTCTTACTGAGTCTATTAATAAATAAACATAGACAGAAAAAAGGGGATCGTTACCTTTACAAGTGTAGAGCTTATCCAAGTGGTTTTAAAAAACATTAAAAAGGAAAAGAGTAAAAAAGGAGAGAGGAAGAAGTTGCAGCTAAGTCAAGAAACATTCAAGTTACTATTTTGTAGTGGCAGTGAAATCCAGCGGAGACATTTCTGAGGAACCGGTAAGAGGACAGAACATCGAAGAACCAGTTGTTACAAACTTGGATGACGTAACGATGACAATAGACCTACTTTAACCAGCGGTGCAGCAGCAGAAGAACGTCAAGAAGTATCATCGAAAAACACGATAGATGCGTTGTCTGACGCTAACACTGAAGGCAAAACTATCGCTCTCTGGTTATCCAATATACTGGAAAAAATGCGGGAATATTGGTTGAAAAACGTGAAGTTATTTTTAAAACATGATGTTCCACAACACAGAAAAGACAGAAACTCGTCACAGAAATGCACCACAAATCTTATTCAGCGCCAGAACCACAACGCCGAAGTCGTTGAAAGAAGCTGGCTTTGTTTTTCTCCTTCACAAACTTGTGTTTATTGTTTCACGTGTAAACTGATGTGCGCGGATACGACTAAAAGTGCGCATTTCCTTATTAGAAAAGAAATCTGCGACTGGAAGCATGCTGAGGAGCCACGAGCAATCAATGCAACGTAAAGATGCCACGATTACGTTTAGTCGCAGATGTAATTAATCACTATGAAGAACTGATGCAGTGCTAGCTAGTCAGGTCAATCAATGCCAACAATATTGGAAATCGCTTCTTCAACGTTTGGTTTCTGTCCTAAAATTCATTGGTGAGCGAGGACTGGCGTTTAGAGATGATGAAAATGTTGGATCGCTCAGAAACTTGTTTCAAGCAAAATTTCAAAAAAGTAAACAGGACGCTTCTGGTGACCGGTTTTGCAACACTTTCACAAATTGCTAATCATTGTCAATTATCATGTTGTATCATAAAGTTTTGTTACACTTGAGTTAACAAATGTGACGTCACAAGATTACGTCATAAATATTAATGATCCGTGGAAATACTTGTGATTTCATTGGCCATCACCTACCTGAAGATTCTATATCCGATCCTCACATGGAGCCTCCCACCACGCCTGGGCCTCGGGCCCCCCACCATCTAAATCCGGCGCTGACCAGGCCATCTGCGTAGTGAAACCTGATTCTCGCGCACTTGCAACATTCTGAAACATTAGAAAAGCATGAAAATAAAGAGAAGCTATTTGAATTAAATGCGTATTTTTCTCGTATTTTGATATGATTTTATACTTATTCCAATAATTCATTAATTTTGTAATTCATTTAGAACTCTGCAAACTCAGACTCAATGTATTCATGCTTACTGAAACAAACATTTTTTCAGTGAAAATTTTCTTAAAGAGGACACTGAAAGTCTTGGACGCTACTACGTACTTGTGACTCTTTCTGTATTGCTGTGTTTTAGTACTTCCATGGCAACCAACATACGCAAATCAGATGTTCTTCTGTCACTGTGCAGTTACACTAAAGGCTACGCTCAACAAATGTGTTTACGATGCGCACAGCGGACAGAGGGTAGCGCACAAAATTTTTCTGTCCGCAACATCCCCAGTGTGAATGGCTTTGTGACACAATCGACGACAAAGCAGACTTCTTGGATCGTTTTCTCCGATGAAACGGCGCTTTCTGCTGTCAGGACGTGTAAACAGCAAAAATAATGTTTAGTGGGGTACTGTTGCACTGGAGGATGTGATACAAAGGCCGCTACACCCAACAGAGTGCATTGCATGGGTAGCAGTCTTTAAACATGGAAAAATATCGGTTCGAAGGCGAAAATGCGAGATTTCAAACAGTGACTACGGAGTGCTATGTGGCAATTTTGAGGAAGTTTTTGGTAACAATGGGACGAAGAAGAGGGCTAGATCGATATTTAATCGAGGTTTATCAGGGATTTCAGCAAGACGGGATATTTAATCGAGGTTTAACAGGGATCGAGGTTTAACAGTGATTTCAGCAAGACGGGTCCGGCCTACACATCAAACGTTTCCTTAACCTGGCGGAGACAGGAATTCAAGAGAGACTGATCAGCAGGAAGTGTAATGTTGACTATACAATGCATTTACTAGACTTGACCCCCTTGATTTTTATCTACAGGACTATCTAAAAGAAAACGTCTGCCACAACAATCCTCAAACAATTGGTAACTGAAGGCAGCAATAAAACAAAACTCAGGGAAATCACCAAAGAGGTATGCGTTCAAGTATTTGACAATTTTGCGGGTCATTTGCACGTTTGCCTTTAACGCCTCAGAGGCCATCTGGAGCATATTTTAGAAAGAACATGACTTTTACGCAAAGCGACCAAGATAACTGAAACTTTGGAGGGGAAAGACTATACACAGGCTGGAGTTTAAGACCAGCAAAAATCTTGAAAGATGCTTGACCTTCGTAGGATTTTAATAACATTTTTGTGGGTTGTATTTTTTGTGGGCACGCTGTAATTTGTTCCAGTTCTTCGAAAACCCCAATTCATTAAAAACAGACAAATACCCAATGCCCGATGAAATCTTCATTAAACGGTGAAGTAACCGTTTATTTACGCATCACGCTTGCTGTTCACGATCGGTGTTTAGCCAGCGCAACAATAGTTGTTCAGCATTAAAGCATGCGAAAATTTCAAACCAAATATTCATTTGAAATTTTTTTCTCAGGTTTTACGACGTTCAATGCGCACTCCATAAGAATGCACAGGTTTCTTATGGTGATCAAGCTGTGCCGCGATTTGCCAACTGCATCTAACCGAGTGCTTGTAAACCTGTTAGTCGGGAATTGATAATAATCATAAGATCGACAAACAGCATTTTGCAAGTTGCATCCAACCAAGATTTGAGGGAAAAGATTTTCATCGTGTAATTTTATGCTCACGCATTTGCTTTGTGTGGCGTTGCATTAAGACTTTTAAAGGCGGAGTCAACCGCGTGGATCAGTGGTTCTTAACCTTATATTTATCGTTGCTCCTGAGAAGAACCTGATGAATTTCAATTACACCTTTCAAAAATAACAAATTATAGCTTGCAACCAATTAATCATAAAACACGAAAATGACGTCATTATTTGCTTTCAAATGTTCATTAAACTAATCAGTGGGAAGTTTGCTATTGTTTTAACTCTATCAAGCGATCAAACCGAGGCAAAGTTATTGAGACACAGACTGCATCTCATATCAATCTCAATCAGAAGCTTGTTTGGATATATCATTGTTATAGACACCATTGCACCATTGCAAAAGTCCTTCACAGCAACAAGTTGATGGAAAAGAACTCAATGCTTACTTGAAAGGATGGCGTGTTCATTTTGACGGCTAGCCCAAATATTTCCAATATTTTCGCTTGCAAATGAGTTTGAGGATTTAATGTACACGCAATCTAAGAATCTCGAACTTTGCCATATCGTTATCACTGACGGAGCTTTCTTCGTTCGAAATTTCTTGCTAATCCACAAGTCCTTATGTCGTCCTTCAGTTCCGGGGAAGTTCTACAGCGGTGACGATTGCATGAAAAGGCTTAAAATGTTCTCCCACCAAGCGGTCCGCATACGTCCAAAGGCCTTCTGTTGCTCAAGTATTCTTCCTCAAATAAAACTATTTTTGCGTTTGTATGGAATCTGCGCAAAATGTTACGTTACGATAAGACCCGTTGCAATTCCTTGTAGTAGCTTATCATGTTCTTGATGCCTTGCTTGTAACGGTAACACGTCAGCAAACCGTTCAAGTTTCTTCAACAGCAACTGTTACGCAATAAATCGTCCTGCAAACCTTTCTGTTGTCTCAACGAAGACTCGAGGAGCACACAATGTCCGTTTGCGACAAAGTGAATTCTTGAAGAAGATTCACGAACAAAAAATTAAAAACATTGGTCGCATCATCATGAACCACACTTGCACTTTTTTGTATGTAGATAATTTATTGCTACTTACAGAAAAAAGACAGATTGTGCTGTGATAGCCGACCTTTGCAAAATTATTACCAAAGAAGCGAAGTCGTCTCAAAATGTCTAAATACACCTAAAACGTTTTGTATATTGGGCACTTGCTTTCAATCGTAACCAACAGTAACCAATCACAATGCGATGACACGTAAGCGATATTAACTGTAATTGCGTCCTTTATTCGACAAAACGGTCGAGTAAAATGCGGTCCATGAAAATGATAGCGAGCTTATCACGCAAAGCAGGCCATCAATATCATTTACGCAAACTGCTGTTTGCTCATCCTTTGCCGGAAACCCAACAGAAAAAGCGTTTTTCAGGAAGACGCAAACGTAGCGTACTTTATTTGCACCACCACAGCTGCATTTACGTCGGAGCATTTGCGAATTGATTACAGACCATTCGGTCATCTGAATCGCTCGCTCTGATCTGCCACCGCCAATGACGCAGTTGCCTCAAAAGCCGTGATCATTCTATTCTTCTCTCGAGTGGGAACGGGTCGAAGAAGCCTTTTATTAGCACAAGTAAAATAGCGAATTCCCAATTTTAATTTACCTAGGCTTTATTACGCATCCTTAAAAGTTGGCGATTACTGTAGGGGAAGTCAGAAATAATCAGGCGACGGTTGAAGACGGATGCAAAAGGCGATTTGAGATTTTAAGATATGCGTGATCAGCCAAACAAGATAACAGCAGCACAAAGAAGCTACAACTGATTTGCGATGATCGCTTGCAAAAAGACTGTCAGAGATTTAATATCCATAGTGTTCCGCTGTATAGGTGGAGACGATTATAGCGAGATCAACCCTAAATAAAACGCAAGGGCATCGGAAAACCAACCAGCAAAGAAATGTGAGTTTTTTTCGAAACCACGAAGGCGCGGAAGTCCGGCACAAACAACTACTGCCACCCAGACTGCATTTTGGGATTCCGATTTTTCTTCACGATAACATCAAAGATACACGCCAGTTTTATATACAGAGAAAGCAATTAGTTCCACTGATTGTTTTCAATACAACGTGATTGTATGGGATTTTTCACCGAGTTGAGTTGCACAGTTGCTTTTCCCTTTTGAAAGGACTGAAACATATTTTTAAAAGCCAGAAGCATTACATTTGCAAGTAAACGTTTTGCACAAAAACAAGCAAGTGATCGAACTATTACATTGTATGGCTCTGAACAATCTGACAGTAAAACCGGAAATTGTTCAAGACTACGTTTGGCTAACACTGTAAGATGAGAATCACCAAACAGTGTATCTCAAGATATTTGCAAAAGACTACAAAGAAACTCTGTTTTACTCGGCATCACGTTCTGACGTTACAACTAACGTTACAACTAACTTGAAACAAATTAAAAATGGCTAGTCACGCTGCAGCAAAAATGTGCTTGAGAAAGGAGTCGTTTACTTTCAATATGAATGGTTAACGTAGTGTTTACATGAAAAAGAAATGGCAACAAATCTCAAAAAAAACGTAATCTTCGACACCACCACCAATGCAGTTTTGCCCCGGAATAGAGTTGTGAGGAAACTACCTATGAGATTGGACAAGAATGGAAGCTGCGTAACGAGCTCCGCTATTGAATGGGGTTTACATTGTATGCTTTACATGAAAAGGCATTATGCAAATTAAAATGAAGATGAAAAGTTATATATGCTTACGCTATATTATTCCTCACTCAACTTTGTGCAGCCGTCAGTTTAAAAAAACTACGAAACTGAAAGTTTTCTCTTTATTTTGTATCTTTAAGTAAACACCGAACAAACATCTGCTTTTCATAAACTAACGCACTACTGTAAGTAGCTGATTTAAACAAAACTGTTCGAAGTGCGGCTTGGGTGTGTAGAAGCTTTTAGTTGCGAACTTGATTTTCTAAAATTCCCAAACAGAGCAATCATAGAGTAAAGATTATTTGGTTCGTGTTGCTTGCCTTCACTGAATCGAAAATTCATTAAATTGTTTTGCTAATAGTGCAAATGTTTTTTGACAGATTTGCTCTTCTAGGTCTCAAGCTTTGGCTTGTGTCGACACCTTTCTTAAAATGGGACACGAGTTGATACTGGCAACTGTTCTACTCTCACAACTGATCATTCTCGCCTTAAGTCAACATTTGACCACACAAGGATCTCAATCTTACAGTCAGTAAAAGAGTTTTGCAGTTGCTGTTTGTAGATTTCAGTGCAAAAGTGTCTTTTCATCCCAAAACTCTAACTTTCAAGATATTGGTCTATCACTGTCCACAATTTTTAGCAAGATAATGTTTTTAGACTTGTAATAACTCATTATTGCGGTGTTAACATTTTTAACATTATAAATACAAGCAGCAGAATATGCCAAAAAAGCTTAAACCAATAAAAAATATGAACAGAAAGCATTTGATTTATTATCTGATTACGTTTGGCTAACAATAAAGCACGAAGTCACACAGAAATCAAGATTATGAATAGTTGATTTTGTTGACATAAAAAGTGGATTTGGAACAAAATGTATGCCAGTACTTATCAGCTACACGCCAAGCGCTTGCGTTTGATATATGCAGGGGGAAACGTTCTAAATGGATAATGGTTCTCAAATGGGGGTACGTGTACCAACTGGGATACTCAAATGTGCTTCAAGGGGTACACGAATTTTTGGGAAAACCTTCATAGTAAATTTGTAACGTAAAAGTAACAATAATTATAGGTACATTTCTAATTATTGTACTCATGATTACGGTCAAGAGGTATTTGATAGACAGGATATTCCCACAGGGTACATCGCTGATAAAGGGTTGATCGAGAACTACTGAAATAGACAATAGTACAGTTATGTAGAACCAAAACGTTTTAACCTCAGTGCTGTTCTAATAATTTTGAAGCACCAAACAAAAACTGTAACAACATCTTTTCTTGGTATTGCAGTGTTAGTAAATTCTTTGTTGAAATGGCATTTGTTTTTGTTTGCGACAACTGTTTGTCCTGGTTGGTGGTTTGGAGTTTATTGACAGTTAACAAACAAATTACACCGAACTGCAAACAAAGCGAGGCATTTTAGATTTTATTTAAGTGACAAATCATAGGCACAATTTACCTTCGTATTTTTCTGCTCATGTAAAATGACTTGCAATGATTTTGCTTTGTGCTAAAATGGGCAAAGTTCACAAAAATCTCGTGCTACCCTGTAACTCTCAGCATTTTCTTTAGGAACCTTTTTATTTCGCCATTTCACGTTCAAACAATACGAGACACCATTTAAATAAATGGCGCTTCTTTAAAACTTCCAAGCTTCATAAATTCATGTTTCTCTTTTTGACGAGAGCTTCCTTATTGCCGCTGCTTTTTTGTGACTTTGGCAACTCGTTACAACTCAAATGTACCCGAAGGATATCAATAAACAGTGAAACTAATTTCCATATTGGCTTTAAAGAATGAAGCTAACACGTCCATTATTCCAATTCAAGCGTCTTGCACGTTTTGAATTTTGGTAGGCCCGTAACCAGGTTGGGACGCCAGGATGGGCGAAGAGTTTTCCGAGAGGGGCCCAAATTTTTTGAATTATGCCTAAGACATTTTTCCAGGGGGGGGCGAAGAATTTTCTAGGGAGGACTTTGCCGCCCCTGCACCCCCTGGTTATGGGCCTGACCTTTGGCACAATGTTTCCAATCTAATTTATCTTGCGTTTATTGTATTGCAGATAAGTTTTCATAGGATTGGGAAAAATCGCTGGATTTTTGTGTCGTAATTCAAACTTCCTCAAATGTTTGTTATGCACGCCCCACACACTTTTATTTTGTAAACTTTTAATTTTGTGGACGTGTGAACTTTCACTCACTACCTTTTGTGTTTTTGTGTTTCAGAAGTACGAACAACCGATGCCTTTCCAGCAATGCACAACTGTGCCATGCAAAAGATGCCTGCACCAACATGTAGCGATTCAAAGCAAGTTAAACCTCATGCATCGCAGTAGCACTACAGGCTATATATGCGAAGGAAAATGCTATCTTACAGTTTTTGAAAAACATTTTTGGGGTAATCTTTACCAGACCGTCAATGTCGCCACAATGGTGCAGATGAGGACAAACGGCTTTGGGGGCGTTGTTTGGGAATACAAAGAGTTATTTTAGAGTAAAGGGAGCAAAAGTTGAATTCATGGTTGGAAGCCCCACAATAGAAATATTTACCCGATTGCATGTAGACATTTGTGGGCCCACTGCGCGCTGTACACAAATGTGACTCCCGGACAAACGTTAAAATGGCATATTTTTTGGATGTTTGCATATCGTATTGTACAATTGTTGCGACACAAGTAGCCTATATATATCTATACATTTGATAGTTGGTTAAAAATATACTCAGCATTTTGAAAGAACCTTCTGTGGTTTACTATTCGTTAAATGTTTGGGGATGATATTCTTTTACATAAACTCTTGACGTTCGTCTCACAGCGCACAATCACACTTCTTTCCGAATGAAGTACGCTTTGCTGTTTGCTATCTGAGAAAATTGGTACGAATTAAATGAAAAACGTGTTTCTGTGTAGGTATCGCAGTTTTGATGGAACATGCAACAACATGTTGAGCCCCGTTGCTGGTTCTGTGAACACGCCTTTCAAGAGGTTGCTTCAGCCGCATTACGGGACAGGAGTAACGGTATGAGGCAAAGAGTTTAACGCACTGTGCTTGTGGTGCCTTCAGAGCAGACGTTTCGGGCTCTGCTTAACCGTGGTTTAATAATGCTCTTGATCCAGAACTCCTTCAACGAAGTTTGCCCTTTTTTGCTGAAATAGTGATGTGGGCCAGATTCGTGGTCAGGCTGAAGGTTTTGATGTTTTGAAAGTCCTTTCAAATTGTTTGGGAAGTGGGTCGGAACTTGCTAAAGCTTATTAAATTTACACACTTTACACAATTTTAGGCCATCGGCAAAATATGGAGGCACGGCCAGTAGCGTACCTAGGGTTTCCCGCGCCCGGAGGCAAACTCAGTTTTGGCGCCCTACCCAGCCCGTTCATGGCAGCATAGATGCGAAGAATGAGTCGGGAATAAAGTGGCGTCGACAGCTGACTGGGCCCCTGCAATCGCCTGCATGTCAGAGATGGACGGAGTTTCAATTTTTTGACTCCACGTCCGCTCCAATTCCGAAGAGGTTTGCTCCACATCTGCTCCTCCTCCGCAAATCATAGAAATATTCAACTCCGATTCCGCCTTGATTCCGCAAAATTGCAAATTCTTCAGTAACGTATAGGCATGCTGCTTGAAGGTTCTGCTTAATGTAAAGTAATGCCTATTTTGCCTCAGGAGGCAAATAGTGCTCGAGTTATTTTGCCTTTGGATGAACATGATTGGTTGAAGTGATTTCATGACAAGTTCAGAACGCATAACCACTTAGTTGACCGTGGCATCTGCAATGGGTCTATTCAAGATGCATGGATGAATTTTGTCATTGTTTCAGTACTGGCAAGCTGTTGGCGGCTTCGTTGTCTGCATTGTGTCAACTGTGGGCTAAATCCTAACCACAAATCATGAGCCCTTCCACTACTCTCTAAATCGTTGTCTCGGCATATTGTTTTGTATTTGCCACATAACTATTAAGAAATTGTGTTCGACTGAAGGTATACTAGCCCCAGCGTGCTTTTACCTCATGAGGCAAGACAGGCATTGCCATAAATACTGTACTGTATATCCAGGGTTTTTTTTAAGGAACATATTAGGTACCCGGTAAGGATCTGTGGGGACCAGATTTCTCTGATTCTAGGGACCCGATTTTCTCTGATTCTAGGGACCCGACGATAGTTTTCTCTGATTCTAGGGACCCGATTTTCAATTCTAGGGACCCGAATCGGGTCCCTAATAAGCCTTAAAAAACCCTGGTATATTGCATCACGTTTTTCTGTCGAAAGACAACTCTTTATCTGCTTGAAATAAACAACTTCAATTGGACTACAGTTAACAGTGTCATAAAACTGATTTTTCATCAGTTCAGCCACTGACAGGTAGGCAACCAAATGCTAACAGCGTACTGCCAAAAATATATCTGAAATACTATGTCTTCAAAAATATTGCAGTCATGCAGTGCATATTGAACCACCACTCGCTTCGTACTCAGGGTTGCCAGATTTATATTTTGCAAAGGGGACAAATCTAGTCAAGAAAAGCGCCAAAAAAGAACCAAACTCTAAGGCAAGGGGCCAATAAAGGGCCAATCATTTTTTCCAATTTTAACAGCAGTTACAAAATCATATGAACTCACATATAGTAATTTATTGAATGGGAATGCTCCTCAATCACAATTCGAGCTCAACAGCAAAACAAGCAGCCTGCATGATGATGATGAAAGATATAAGATAGTAACATAATTTCTTAAGTTCCATGTGTAGACATGAACCGAGATGAATTTCCTATCATCGATAAGTGCTTAAAATGTTGAAGCTTTTTGATAACAAAACTTTGTTAGGAGCATTAGTAGCTCTAATTTCAGTAGAATAACTGTTTGCTACAACAGAGGTAGCAGTGAGAACTGTTGTTACTGTAGTCACTGTTATTTATTTGGTCAGGTGTGTTTCTTTCCCAAAATACACGTGTTTGTTTACTTTATTCAGATTGTTGTTGATCCCTTAAGGAATTTGGTCAAAATCTGCAATCCATTAGTCAAAAAAGTGTTTTTTCAGACAGGGCCCAGGGTGGCCAGATCTAATTTTTGCAAGGAAATAAGTCTAAATTGGAAAAGGGCCAAAAAAGAACCAAAGGGCCAAACGAAAATTTTGGGGCCAACAACTGTTATTTGGGACCAAATTTCTGAAATTTGGCCCCAAAAGGGTCAACCTGGCAACCCTGGTCATATTTTAGCATTGGATGAACATTAGATAACTCTACACTGTTACACAACAATGCTTTAGCCAGTGGTACAATTCTAAGTGAGACACAATCGATGGCCGCAAAAAACTTCCTTGTTTTGGTACTGCATTACTGTATAATACTATACATTAACTCAAGTAAAACGTCGTAGGGAGCCTAGGCTACACTAAAGAATGCTGGCAATAGCCATCAATCACACAAAAACCTCGAGCAAACAACGCAACCTGGGTTGGGGTACGATGGCATGTTAACCGCAAATGGGCGTAGGCCATTGTTCAGCTGCAGCCTACAGACTGCCTCACTGAAACGTTGAACAGATTGCAAAACCACATGCACAGTATGAGTATCACTAGAAGGCCCTAGGGCAGGGATTGGCAACCTTTCCCTAGTCGCGGGCCAAAAACTCTGCAGGATACGGCGGGCCGTACTAATTATATCCAGTAAAATTCGGTTCCCTTTGCTACTTATGTTGTTGTTAAAACTTGGGAATTTATGGAATTTTAATCAGTTAAAACTCCTGGCTTTCACAGTTCATAACCCTGGAATACGACATATAGTACATTTATAGCACAAAGCAGTTTTTCATAAGCATTTCATAAATATGCAATGCAAGAATTTGCACGGAGAGCATATTCCTAAAATAAAGTGCCACCGGGCGGGCCATACAGTTACTACATTGTGTAAAGGGGCTGCGAGCCGGATGATTTTGCTTGGCGGGCCGGATCCGGCCCGCGGGCCGTAGGTTGCCGACCCCTGCCGTAGGGTGGCCAGATGAGTAGGCCTAAGCGCTGGAGTTTGAATGTCCAAAATAGTATTACATTTTGCAGGCACTGTGTAACACAAGAGATGCAACAACAAACCTTTGACCCTAGAAAAGCTCAATGCTGCGTCAGTATAGCGAATCCTCCACAAAATGTCCCAAGAAAAATTTAAAGCAATCATGAGTTTCAAATTTTCAAAGAAAATTAAGAAAAAAATATGTCTCCTCCTGCGCTCCGCCTCTGCCGACAAACAAATTTCTTAGATTCCTCATCCGCACAAAACACGTGGAGCCCCCCTCCGCGGAGTCCAAACTCCGCTTTTTGTCCACCTCTGCTGCATATAGTTTTTGCTAAACCCGTCTGAAAACTTTCTGTGATCGTGACGTCACAAATTTGACGTCAGGACCTTTGAATCTTGGAAATCATTAACTACTGCAGAGTTAAGAATCTAATTCAGTGGTTCCCATCCTTTCTTGATGCATTTCCCCCTTTGCTCATTTTGGAAATTTATATTCCTCATCTACGGAACTATCATTCCTTACCTGTTCGGGTTCGTAGGCGAGTGTTAACTACAACTGGAACAATGGTCTTTGGTGACAACAATAACTTGATTAATAAAAGCGAGACAAAAACTATTTGATGTCAAATAATGGCACTGACGTTTGCCAACAAAAACGTGTGATAGTCCAGTAAATAACTTGCAAATATAAAAAGATATCACTAATTGAAAGAGCCAATGCCAACTTTGAAAAGAAATACAACACTTACAATGAATAGGTAGCTTAACCATAAAGTGGAAATTCCTTCCCTGAACTCATAAAATTCCTCCCTGGTTGGGAACCACTGATCTAATCGTTTTGCGTGAAGCAATTCCATTTGAAAATTTGGTCACGATATTCAAACTGTTGAATTACGACACCCCAAATTGCGGTAATACGTTCGAATTGTAGCAGCTTGTGAAATAAAATGCAAAAAGTAACCCAAAAGTTCCCTGATCATCAGTAAAAATATGCATGAATTTTAAAATACAGAATTTTTTGGGCACAAACATTTTCTGATAACACTGGATAAACTTGGCCAGAGTTGCCCCTTGTTTTCTAAGCTACGGGTTTGTCAGAGCCTTTCGAAGATGCCGAATCCAGCGCACCCGCTTATTCCACTCACTGGTTAGGTCTGGTTACAATCACCGCTGATGAGAGCTGTAGGGTCTAGGGGGTTCTGGAGCATTCACTCTCAGAATTTTGAGTAATAAAACATCATAAAGGCTTGACTGTCTGAGGGAGACTCACGAATACATAAAAGAGAAGAACAGACAGAATAATGCATATGCAAACCTGAAAGCAAATGATTTTAAACAAAACTGCTAGACAAATATAAAATCCCAAAATCCCAAAGCATTTTCCTGGATATAACACCCTCAAAAGTTAACAGAAAATAAAAGAAATACTGCGATTTAATGCTTTATCTGTATTTATCTAACTTTTAAGAAAGTTTATATTTACCTTTACTGTAAATTTGTCGATTGCTCCTTCAAAAAACTGCTATAAATGAAATGTGTCGCATCCACTAATCTAAGAAATGTCCAAGGTCAGTAGCGCTCCACGCGAAGTTCCAGGTTAGCAATAGTGTGACTCATTGGCGTAGTGAGGCTAAGTACCGCCCGGGGCCGACCATAACAGTGCCTCCCTTTCCACTTCTCAAATTTGCTTACAAAATTTTAAAATGAGAGATGTTTCGTGCTTATTTAAAGATATAAGGATTAATAAGGCATGTTGATAATCACAATCAAACACTCATACAGTGAGAAATGGGTCTTGTTTTTCATTGTCCATTATGAGGGTTGCTTTTTCTGCTTGTTGCCACCTTTCGCATCATTAATGTTTCTTTTTATTTTGCTTTCTTTACATATGCATATACGGACCCGACATGTTTCGTCAAATTTTCTTCCCTGTTGGTTTTCAATCTCCGGTAAGACCACCATAGGCGTAGCCAGGGGGGAAAAAGGGGACATGACCCCTCCAAATTTTTGGAAAATGTAGTCATTTTGTGCTTTGAGAGGCGTTTTTCCAAACAAAATAATGTTATTCGCCTAAAATCAGACATTTTGGCCCTCACCAATTTTTTGGGCTGGCTACGCCACTGAAGCCCACAGCACGCCTTTTTAATAGTTTACGCGTTCCAGGGGTCAAACTAAATATTAAGGGATGTGATGACAGCCTACTGACTTTAAAGATGTAAGCATTTATGTATGTTGAAATTTAGTGTAGTATCCCCGTCTTTAAATAAAAAGTAGACCTACTGCATATATAGCAAAACGTACTAACAAATCTGATAATATGATCTCCCTGATGTATAGAACGTGTCGTTGTTCACTTCACGTTTCAGTAACGGCTTATTTCTCTTAGAATATGACAAAGGCTTCAAAAGTTAACTCTGTCGGGACTTGTGCGGGAGCCCTCTATAGGTTCGGGGACCCACATTGAAAAAATATCTTAAACAGGTTTATAACCGGCTAAGGTTGAGAAGCGCTGGGTTGCAGTCTGCATCGTGACCTTCGCAAGTTGGTCTAGCTCAGCGGTTCCCAAACTTTTTCCGATCGCGTACCATTTGTGGGTCCTGTTTTTTCACGGCGTATCACCGTGAAAACACCTTGTTCCAGGAAAATTCATTCTACCCAATATAATTCGATCAAAAGTTTGGTAAACCAGACTTGACATAAATGCGGCATTACCAAAATGGCTGTGAGTAATTATAAAGGCCATTTTCGAAACTAATAAGGAAAGTACACAAAAATGCAGAAATTTATTAACAGAACCCGGTAAGTGAAAACAAAATGTTTATTTTGTGTAGGAGAAGAGAAGGGTCTCGCGTACCACTAATGGTACGCGTACCACAGTTTGGGAATCATTGGTCTAGCTGTTTGGTTGGACCTCTTCTAATTACACGTGCATAGTGTTATTGCTTGCGTTTGTTCGTTACTAACAAAATATCGCCAGAATGTCTTCATTACGGGGGACTTCAGGTTTGTAATTAACATTCCAAAAATTTGACAAAAAATCCACTAAGTTGTAGTGTTTCACATTTCACGTTGGAGGGGCTTGGCTTTTTTTTGTCTGGGGGGATAAACCACCAAAGCCCCCCGTGGCGACGGAATTGGTTACCAACAGACGTCTATTTCGAAAACTGTATTACCAAACCATGCCAGATATAGTGCTCAGCAGTGATTACAACGTCTTACTTTCGACGGTAATTGCGTTGAACAACTTTGTTAAGTACAGCCATTGCTAAGTTGTACAACTGTTCCGATTAATGCCCTTGTAATCAAAGCCTTCACCACAATCACATCTAAACCTATCATTTATCCTTGCGTTGGGTTTTCAGAATAAGGTTCTTGCCTCAAATTCATCAAAATGAGAGCAACACTTTTTCTAAGCTTTTCTTGTTGAAATGAACTTTTCTATGACTACAATTGTTAAGTCTACCGTTAAACAAAGGAAACTTTTACGAAACTCACACTTTCTGTCGACTGGCTCTTATTCAATCAACTTGCAGTTCAAACCAACAATCTGAGCTCAAAGTTGCCCACGCAAACACACCAACTGCACTATCCCGCTTCAAGAACGTCATTTTCCGACACCATTACGTCATGTAGAAAAATAGCCATTACACTGAAACTGAGCAAAGTTATATCTTTGCAGACTGCAGAGTTCTTCACTTCAACCGCCAACATTTAATGTTAATACGTCCACCTAATGACTAGGCTACAGCTTAAGGCAATTATAGAAAATATCCCACTGAACCTTAAAACATAGCATGAGGTGTGCCAAGAAACGCTTTTTTTTGTAATTTTGGCGACGGCAATTAGCGGCAGGCCAACCCCTGAAATATGCTTCTTACCGGACCAGTTGAGGTGAACGCTCTTGTCTAACAAGCGTTAAATTTCAGCCCAGATTTTACAAAAAAAACTCATGCAGAGCTCATTCTTACGTTACCAAAGCCTGATTCTTCACCCCGAAAAATTTCAAATAGGTGTACACCAGCCATATTGCAGTAGACACTCAACAAAGGAGCGCTACAGCGATTCGCTCAATGGCCGTGGATCGAATACCCAACCTTCGAATTGAGTGGGACACTCCAACAGTGCGCTATCGCCGCCCCAGCGAAGTCTTCGTCGCCAATGCCCAGGTGTCTGGTGATGTTATGATGTGCCGTTCGGGCGTTACTGGGGAACCAACGACACGAGAAAAAGGATTAAGCTAGCCTTGATTATTTACTGTGATTTCATGCAAAGCCTTTTTCATTAGATTTTGAGAGGAGGGGCGATATAAACCGCGAACAACAGGAGCCCTAAAGTTTGCTCGTCTGCGGTCGAATGACATCTCTTTCTTTGTTCAAAGGACTTTTGACTGGGGTGGCGGAAATGGCTTTGTCTGGAGAGGAAGGTGTAGGGACCGGGGCACAATTGCCACCTAGTTAGTGTGTTAAAAAAGCCCTGATTTCAAGACAAACACTAAGGCACTGTAACACATTGGACTTGACCCAGACTTTTGAAAAAGCATTTCATCAATTTGCTCACTCAACAGCCACATCTCGTATTTTTTAGGCTAGCCTACTGGTCTAAGGCTTCTAAACACAAAAATTGAAGAGTTAGAACTTCCAAAACTTTAAAAAAATTATTTAAAAATAACAACGAAAAGCTTGAACATTTGCATTTCTTTCAAAAATTATTTTAATCAGAAAAGTTCCGCCCCCCCTAAAGGTGCCGCCCGGGGCCCGCGGCCCCCAGCCCCCCCTTGCTACGCCACTAGTGTGACCTGAATCTCGCCAATCATGTGTCCCACAAGCAAAAATCATCATAACTTCCTTTAGAACAACACCAAACCATTTCAACGTGAAGTTTGTCAAATCATAAACGCTCAAATTTTTTCCCAAACATCAGATCTGTAGTCGTATCAACCAGGGGCATGCAGATGGGTCTGGTGATTTTCGGGGCAACTGCTTGATTTTATGCCCCCCACCCAAATTCTAGTATTGAGAAATGTGAAAAACACAGGCATTTGAAATAAGCAAAAAATAGTTTTGACAAATGAACAAGTTTTGAAAAATTGAATTAAAATGAATCAATGAGTATTTTTTGTTTTTAATGTGTTAGGTTTTTAATAATTTGTTTTATTCTGTGGACTTAAGACATCTGTTTATAAGCAATTTTTTCCACTCATGGGTAAGCTGTGCATTGAGGAATTAGATATTGCATTTATTCATGCAAGTACGTATCAGATAGGCCCACCAAAAGAAGATAACACTTACGGCATGTTAGGAGATAGAGTTGTCTATTGTTTCTCTTAGAAATAGTATCTGAAAAAAGTAGTACAACCATGCAATTTGATGCATTGACGCTCTTTATATTTTTCTGAAGTATAAACAAATTGTTAAGGATGCTTTGTTCAGTAAAAACAGATGAAGATAGCGATGACAGTGCTTCATCTCTCTCGGCTCACTTTACATAAATTTGCATGCTCCCTCAGGCAAATTCCAATCAGATCAACGCAGCATGTTTTAGTAGCCAATAAGAAGCGTCTGTAGTTCAGGGGTGCAAAAATGCGGTCGCGCCGCACGACCAAAAATGTGGAGTTCGCGAACGTTATTTCACCTTTTATGCTTCCTTCATATGCATGCTGTGTGGCAAAGCTTATATGTGTGCGCTACTAAAACTTGCTGCGCGCTACTAACATTCACAGAAAATTTTGCAACTCTGGTCTAGTTGCAAGATTTTGATAAATGCACTTTTTGTAATTGCACTCTTTGGACGACCCACTGCCTTGGATGTCCTGGGCCGTCGCCTCGTTCATCCCCCTCTGCACATCCCTGGTAACAACGTTGTGTAAGTTTCATCGCTGCTCTAAAACCATGCGCAATATAGAACTCTGCATGCACTATGAATCCTGGATTGCCGTCCCATTGTGACGCAACTATAAAATGATAGGGAAGTCGAAAAGTTCGTAAGCCTGGCTTTCTGAAAGCGTTGTGACGCAGCCGTCAGTCAAATCACAAGCGGACGCTTATTGCTGGAGACAGAAACTCCGCCTTGAAACGTCACTAAGGTTTATAGTTGCTCGCTTTGCGAACCTTGGTGATCTTGATGAGATTTCGCTATGATAATCGACGTTTTGGAGATTGTAATTATTAGCATCCGCTGACATTTGACATTTCGTATTTAGTACGTAACATTCCGACTTCAATTTAACGCCCCCAAAGTGCTGCGCCCAGGGGCAAATGTCTCCCCTTGCCTCCCCTCATTACGCCACTGGGCACGGCAGCGCTTAGCCGAACTGTGAACGTTAGCACGGTTAAGGGCTGCATTTGGTATCTTGAGAGTATACCCTCAGAAACTTGTAATTGAATGTGTGGTGCTATGAATCTTGTTTTCCATGTGAGGAAATTTTCAAACTGGCGAAAACATTGATTCACTTCAAACACTATGTAGTGCGACGTTACATTTTCAGGCACAATATTTTGTCGTAAGAAATAAATTAAAATTTTATATCTACGTTTCTAAAATTTGTTGCTATTAGTCTTTCAAAGCGGTGAGGTGATATACTGTAGAATGCGGTTGTGATGTCATTTGACAAGTGTGTAAAACTAACCTCAAATACTGGCCACATTCATTCATAATTTGCTTCGTTTGTGTATCGAAAGAATTGTCTCTTTCTGTTACGGTACCGATGTTGTTAGAAGAATCGCAACAAACTCAAGTTTGAGAAAAATTGAAGTTACTCCGATCAATGACTTATAGTTAAACAGCAGCTCTAATTAATTTGCTAGCTTTTCATTCAACCAAAAACTACTTTATTTTCGATTGCTTTTATCAATATAAAAATCCTTTGATAGCTTGAAACCGTGTTTTGTTCCATTCAAAGTTTATGTCGTACTCGTTCAGAGAAATGTTCACTTCACACTCACAGCATCATTAATTACAGATTTGAGTTTTACGGTCCTTCTTCTGAAAGTTACTTTTATAACTTTTCCTCAAGTCCCTCGTCAAGTCGACATTTATCTTGCTAATTTATGATTCATATCATTAATCTTATTTTGTTTTTCTGAAAGTGTTGCAACAGGATTGAAAACTCTGATGTGAAGCGTAATCAACATTGCGTCACGACATGGCTTGATTGCCTGCGGAAAAATTTGTGATTGCAGTTTTTCCGAGAATCGCATGAAGGAGGAGCCTTGCCATCTGCTAGAAGCCTGTCCAACAGTCTTAATGATGACAATCCAGTGGTTTCGTCTCGCAAAATGACGGCAATGCATGTTCATTTTGGTCAATACGTTGCTCATGACATCACTCGCACTTTATTCAAACAGGGTGAGCATGATCGATGTGCAATGCTAGTGCGTTATTCACAGCAACGTGCAAACTGTTTTAGCTGTTTATCTATATATTTTACGCGGAAGCTGAAGCTGAGTTTCTATAATCAAATGTGCAAGATCTTCAGCAGAGAAAGAGTGACGTTTGGAGTATGGGCAAGCAGTAATTACATTTTATATCAATTGCTTTGCAACTCAGAAAAACTCCATACAGTGTAATAAGGCCCCGCTCTTTACAAGAAAACCGGAAGCATACATTCATGTTTGTAAGTGTGCTATTTTTGTTTTAATTACCCATTCATTTGAAATATCTCTACGCTATAGTTAGATTTCGGACGTTACACTATTTGTTTTTTGAGGGTGTGTGCATGCCACAACACATTCGTACTTTACCTGGCCTTGACCAGGGTTAGACTCGGTGTCCTCTCTGGATGTAGCATTGTACCAAGTGTTACGGGTTGGGGAACAATAGTGTTAAGAAAGTGTCTGCAACTCTGTGTTTCTATCCCCATCGCCGTTATTAAACGTTCTGTTGTGTCTGTGTTTGTCAACCTGCCTTGTGCAGACAGTGTGTGCTTGCACTCGATGGACTTCATGTCTGTTTCAAATCATTAAAATAAAAAAATAAAATTTGATATGTGCAGGCAAAACGATGACGTGCATGAAGATCTACGGTGTGGTGAATTCGTGTGTTCTCCAGTAAACATGTGATGCTAGTTTTGTTTAGGTCAAGACTTGCGAGACCGTGCAAAATTTTTACAAACACAAATGGACCAATTTTTCCGGCGGAAACTGGAGTGTGTTGAAAACAAACATAACTTTTTTTAGTTCCAACCAGAGAATTGGAAAAGCATTTTGCATAATATTCCTAGCATAGATTGAAACTAGAGATTTGGGAAGTAGTTGATAAGGCTACTTTAAACGCATGTTTCACATTTGCATAAGCTGCTGATGGAATTAACTAGATGGCCAAGGCAACAAATAATGGAAATCTGTCTTGTGAAGTTCTCAGTCAATTCGAATCAGTTATTTCTTTTTTGTTTTCAATCATTGACATGCGTTTCAAACAGTACCACACTTTGAAGCTCCTGAAAACAAAAAAGACCAGCAGGCGGTACTTTGCATGAGGGCCACAAAAAAGCCTCATTATGAAAACAACATTACAGTCTTCTGTTGTTTTGCAGAACAAAGTGACGCAGCTGCACTCTGTCCATGCAGCAACCCAAGTAATGCGTGCATCAACATGCCTGTCCCAAGCTCTGACAGCTATTATGGGACATACAACGCAGACTGCATACCTCTGAAAGGATCACAACTTTCCCAGGTGGACGGCTGCGATCATACGCCTCGAGAGCAAGTCAACAAACTCACAGCTTACATTGACGCGAGTGGTGTGTATGGAAGTAGTATGGAACTTTTGGGATATCTCAGAGATTCAAGTTCAGGTAAATGACTGTTCACCTTCACTCTATTAGATACCGCTGGTAAGAACATTTCGAAACATGAAGTTGCATTATGTCGCAGTTAAAAACAAAACATTGCAGCGAAAACTATTGACAAGCAAAGCTACAGACAATTGAAATATACACAAGTATCAAAACGAGTTTGAGGACAAATCGTTAAAAACGCAATTTGAGGAATCGTATAGAGGGGTACCGAACTTCATTAAACTCGTCAGTCTGCAGGCATTTGCAGTCAACCCAGATCATCGAGCTGATTTTCACAATCCCGAGATCATTGGGAATGGCAACAATTGGCAGTGTTTGCAGATTCAAATATTTGTTGATTCAGGAACATAAAACGGAGCTTTACGCAAACATCCCATCAATACGTCTATGCATTATTATCAAACCTGCAGCGAAGCCTCGTCCATCATACGTGACGTTACACGCCTTCACCACCTGTCTGTACCCAGCTAAGACAAGACACTAATTACGCTTCAAGCCAATCCGTCACTTCCGTCACAGTTTTCCCGTTTTCCTTTCATTTTCTTACAGCGCCTTCTTACTGGCTGGGGGTGCAAAATTGTGCAGCAGACACACTCAGTTTAAATCGTCAAACTATTCTAAAATTAACAAAAGATAAAGACAAATTGAAGAGGACAACTTTTCTCACCTTTTTTTGTGATTCTAGATTAGAAATGTTTTATGCTCTCATCAAACAGTTACCAGCATTGTAAACGCGTTGCTTACTTTAGGGGAGAAACTCACATGGAGCATGAAATGAGAGGTCAAATTGTGTCGCTTTAAGACTGGCATTGCATTTTCTTGAATAAAAGGACTTTTGCTGTTGGATCCTGAACAGGACTTTTCGGTCTGGCCGATACGGTCTGGCCGTTTCGGTCTGGCCGAATCGGTCGGGGCCGTTTCGGTCTGAGCCATTTCGGTCTGGGCCATTTCGGTCTGGGCCGTTTCGGTCTGGGGACATTTCGGTCACGACATTTCTGTACATAAACAACTTATTACATCCGTTTATTTAAATGATTATAGGCGGGCGAAATGTCACTCTCGTTATAACAACTCCCTTTGAGGAGTCTTGGTTGCGATCAAATCTGAATTGCAATTATGACTTTGAAGAAATTGTATTTAATTGCAAAATGTCGATAATGATTTAATCTACTTGTTCATGATAATGAAAATCATATGTTCATGCTGATTAACTGTTGGATCTTGGATTATGTTTGTAGTTTTTTTTTAAATAAAACTTCTCGCTGAATTAAGTATGTTTGCGTTAAAATGTTAACGTGTAAGATTTCCGCAAATTTTCATAGTCTGACAGAAATGTCCCCAGACCGAAACGGCTTGGACCGACATGTCCCCAGACCGAAACGGCCAGACCGAAATGTCCCCAGACCGAAATGGCTCAGACCGAAACGGTCAGACCGAATCAACCAGACCGAATCGGCCAGACCGAAAAGTCGCGTACCCGTTGGATCACCACATGGAAAAATAGCGCAATGATGCACAATAGGACCTTGCTCAACTTGGCCTGAGATTTGAATTAGACATTAAAACTAACACTGAGTGAAACTAAATAAATACAACAGTTTCACAATTTTCCTGTGTATGTTACGAAATCGGGGAAGTTCGCATAAGTTGTCATGAAAAGCTGGTTTTTCGAATTGCATTATTCGTAATGGACAACCAAGCGAAAAATATTTGAAACAGTTTTCGATGGGCTGCCGCACGAATTCAGTCTAGAGGTTTCAGTGCATAAACTTATCTGTAGTTCTTAAGTTAAATCTACAGATTCATGTCCTCAGACTGTTTAGATCAGCTATGTCCAAACGAAATTGCTCACTGGGCCAAACACTATGTCACTATCTTGACGAAGGCCGCACATTGAATGGCATAGATATTCATGAGGGCAACACATTGAATGACCTACTTTGATCTTAGCAAACTAAGTTCAAGCTAATGCACTGAAAGTGTTCGAATCCCAACTGCAATAGGAACGACTGTTTGGCACGTTTAAAGACTCAGTAAGTGTGATTTCCCACGCAAGTTTAGTGCCAATGGAACAAGGGTTTAAATAAGAAAACTAGTAAGTCTTGCACCAAGGTGTCAGCGGACACATGCATGGAAATCTCCCAACGCGCGTTACAGACGTGATAAAGTGGCACTGAAGACCACCTGCATCAACAATGTCAAGTTTAAGATTACCAAATAAGGACAGGCTGTCAGTATGTAAGCTACTTACACTAACAGCGAAAACTTAAACTGGGCCGCACAATACCTTCAACTGGGCCGCGGGTTGGACATAGTTGGTTTAGACAGTACCAGGTATAGTTGCCCATCAGACAGTGTTTTTTTAAACTTGTCGCAAACTGGTCGGTCTTTAGATTGCGGTTCATATCTGGGTTCAGGCACATACTAGTGGAAGTGGCTTCAGAGATTTAACAGCAAGTACAAAAGTAGCATTCCACCTGGTGAGGTTGGAGCAAATGCAGCACGCCCTCATTTTAATGAGCAAACTGTCTGTTTTTTTTAGCCCGAGTTTCAGACGCATGGAAAGTTCACAAAATGTCCAACAATCAGTGATCCAAAGAACGCTATTGAAACTATCTGAACTTCACAATACACGCGACGTTCTCGAAAAATTACGCATGATCAAATCGAATACGAAATTTCAGAAAAAAGGCAATAAGCATCTGCTATGAACTGGCATGTTAAGAACGTGGTCTGATACGAACCTGTCTGTAATGAACCTGGTCTGTTATGACAGGGTCTGTTATGAACAGGTCTGTTACGAACGTGTCCTGTTTCGAATGGTCTGTTATGAGTGGTCTGCAGCGCCTCCACGAGAAACCTTTTTAGGCAGAACAAAACCCATTTGAGACTCCTAAGACTTGGAAAATTATTTTGAAATAAATAAATTTGAGGCTAATTAATGCGCATCAAACTTCAACAAGAAGTGCACGTTTAGCGATCATATGAAACATTATGTCAAAACATACCGGTATTCAAGTAATATATAGTGGTTCCCAAACTTTTTCTCATCACGTACCATTTGTGGGACCCACACTGTCACCACGTGCCCATAGGCGGATCCGGGATTTTTTTCAGGGGGGGAGCTCAAAGACGAGTTCATCTGGATGTGTACTGGCTGCATATCAGTGAAGACCAAAATGCTCATACACGGTTAATAACCATACACATTTTGGCTAAATTGCATTCTCACCATTACACAGGCTTACTGGGACGTTTCAGGGAGCAGAAGCAGCCTTCAAAACAATTCCGAAATTGTACTCAAACTAATCTAACCTTAAAAAAGTAACTTGTTGAATGTCGGAAACGTTTTAATTTTCACAAAACAAACACAGGTCCACGCCAAAAAAACGCGTGGGGCGGGCATAGAAGTGACACAAAAACTACACGAAGAAACCTGAATTGCCGCCAATAACCTTTGTTGACAGTCTGTGCAAAATCCATGCCGTATTGTGTTCGAAAATTGCAGATGCTTATGGAATAGAAGTTCATGACGTTTGGACATGAAAATTTGTTTATTTTCGGAACATTTTCCGATTTTTATTGCATAACACCAGAGACGTAATGAGTGGGGCAAGGGGAATATTCCCCGGACGCCGAATCACTGCGGGGGCCAAAACTCACAACAATGCCATAAGCACTTTTTCAAAACAGTACATTTGCTTCCCAAAGACCTCTGGTTCGAATATG
>Ga0210059_1001109_pt1 | contig 39283 bp, 26 predicted proteins | sample Ectturendosymbi2_FD_188042 | JGI IMG/M metagenome (GOLD analysis project Ga0210059, IMG submission 188042) | Ecteinascidia turbinata endosymbiont from Florida, USA - Sample 2 (SPAdes) (version 2) | ecosystem: Host-associated > Tunicates > Ascidians > Unclassified | place: Key West, Florida... | reverse complement strand
GTTTCTCAACACTTATCAAAAATGATAAACGGGGTTGGTTGACTAGATGACCGCCACGGTCTTTCGCCAATCCTATATGACACAGCGCCCCTCTTTGTTTACACTGATCAACTATTGTGCCATTGTATTCTCATTTGCTCCAATGTTCGCTAATGGTTGGCTTACTGCATGCGATGGCTTTTATGATGCTTCTGCTTGTTGGCTGAGTCATATGAAACAATAAACCATTGACCATTGACCATTATTGCTGTACCGATGCTGCATTTTCAGGCAAATTGTTTCTTCCCTTAAGTGAGCCTTAAATGAACTCTTGTCATGCGCGAAGGGCAGGTACACTTTAAGAACATTTCCTGTTACATGATAATACCTTCTTGCATAGGCGTAGCCAGGGAGGACCCAGGGGCTATGCCCCTCCTAAAATTTGTAGCATGTCTAATCATTCTGTGCTTTGAGAAGCGACGTCCCAAACAAAAATACTGTTGCCTGCCAAAAGTCAAACAATTTGGCCCCTCAAAAATTTTGGGCTGACTACGCCACCGACTTCTTGCATAAGCGTGGCGAACCGCAATTTTGGTGCTGAGTGGCTTCTCGGAGGAAGGTTTTATGCAACGTGTCATGGCGTGCTGTGGTTTCAAAAAAGGCTGGAGAAGCACCTGGACAATTACCCAGGGCTGGAGACGCTCCATATGAGTAAGCAGTTTCAAAAAACAGCAATGTTGTTTCTAATGGAAAAACAACCAATTCGTCCTCGTCGGCGTCGGCTCCCGCTCGTGTCCGAGCACAAGATTCGTCTGCAATCAGGGTTTGGCCATCTGTGGTTGATGACGATGGCGGATGTACCTTTGAAGGCCCAACCTGTGATGGAATAGGCGTTGGCAGTGGTCACATGGTGCAGAGGGAGGGGGGCGTGGTTGGTTCTGTTTTTCGTGTCTCCGTTTGCGTCTGTCTTCGTCCTGTTGTTTCCTGGTTGTCTCGAATGACTCTATACCATCCCTGATTTTTCTTCTCCAAGCTGCCCTGTCATTGGCAAGCTGTTCCCAAGACTGTAGATTTATGCCAGCTTGTTTCAAGGAGCATTTTAGCTGGTCTTTATAACGCAGTTTTGGTCTTCCATGGGGCCTTGTTCCTTCATTTAGTTCGCCGTAGAGCATGATTCGAGGCAGTCTGGAGGGATCCATCCGTACGACATGTCCTGCCCAGCGGAGACGGTGTTGCAGGATGGTGGCTTACACACTAGGCAACCGAGCACGCTTGAGGATTTCATTGTTTGAAAGTCGCATCTCCCATCGAGTGTTGAGCAGTTGCCTTAACTTTCTCTGTTGGAAGCTTTCAAGGCTTTTGATGTCACGACGGTGCAATGTCCAAGTTTCACAGGCATAGAGAAGGGTAGAAAGGAACACCATGATTTTGGTGCGGATGGATATCGCGTGATTGTTGAAGACGCGATGGCTAAGGCGACCATATGCACAGTGTGCAGCTTTTATGCGATTTTCAATGTCCTTTGCACACGTCGGAGTTTTTGAGAGAATGCTGCCAAGATACGGGAAGTAATCCAATTCATCCAGATGCTCTCTATTTATGCCGACGTTGGTCCTTGAGGACGTTTGTCCAGGTGGCGGTTGGTTAAGTACCTTGGTTTTGTCGGTGTTTACTTCCATTCCAAAATGCTGGTAAGAGGCGTTATAGATGGTGGCTATCCTATGAAAGTCGTCAATGGTCTGAGCTGGGGTAGCATTGTCATCGGCAAATTGCAGCTCATGGGCTGTGATAGTAGAGGTTTTTGATTTTGCACGGAAGCGAGCAAGATTAAATAACCCTCCATCCATACGGTATCGTAGGTTAATGCCAGGGCTTGTTGGTGGGACTTCATTTAGCATTGCAGCCGCATATAATGAAAAGCAGGTTGGGGCCAGGACACATCCTTGCTTGAGACCTCCGGTAATTGGAAAAGGGTCTGAAAGAGTGCTTTGGTGACAAACTCTACCAACCATGCCATCATGGAGAGCACGAATCTCGGTGATGAAGTCTTCTGGACATCCAAACGAGCAAGCACAGCCCACATGGCAGGGCGAGGAACTTTGTCAAAGGCATTCTTGAGGTCCCAGAAGATGAACATGAGTGGTTGTTGTTGTTGTTGACTGTTTTCTTGGAGTTGCCGAACACAGAAGACCATGCCTACAGTACCGCGAGATGGTCTAAAGCCACATTGTGATTCAGGAAAGTACATCCTCTGCCAATGTGAGAAGTCGATGCAGGAGAATGCGGGCAAAGATTTTGCTTGCAATGCTCAGGAGTGAGATGCCGGGGTAATTATTACAGTTCTCTCTATCTCCCTTCTTAAAGACTGTGACTATGTTTGCATCTCTAAAGTCAGTCGGGACACTCTTAGTTTCCCATATTTTATGGAGCAGCTGCATTAGGTACTTTTACAGCTTTGGTCCTGCATGAAGAAAAAACTCCAGTGGTATGTTATCTGGTCCCGGTGCCTTTCCTGTCTTCAAATGCTTGATAGCATTGTTTAGCTCTTGTAGTGAAGGTGGTGCAGACATCCAGTAGCGAATAGGATGTTGCGGGGTCTCGTGGAGAAGATCGCTAGGGGTATAAGGGTGGTTGTTTAATAGACCCTCAAAATGGGACTTCCAGCGGTCAAGGATCCCTTAAGTGTCCGAGATGTTGGTGAAACCATCTGCATATTTTAGGCTGCCCACTGATCACCTCGTGGGGCCAAAGATCCCTTTTGTTGCAGAATAAAAACGACGCATATCCCGCTGGTCAGCATACTTTTGTATATTTTCTAATTTCTGTTGCCACCAAGTATTTTGGACCTCGCGAATCCCTCTCTGGCATGTCGCATTTGCCTGCTGATAGTTCCGTTTGTTATGCGCAGAAGGGTTATTTTCAAAAGCAAGGCGTGCATGACGCTTAACTTCAATAAAGCTGGTGATCGTTTTGTTGTTCTCATCAAACCAATCTTGATATTTCTTGCGTTTGAAACCAATTGTTTCTTTAGCAGCAGCAGCCATTGCATCACGAAGTGTGATCCATCGGTCTTCAGCTGGGGCATTTGTTGGTAGGTCAGTTCATTTAGATTCTTATCAATGGCTTCTCTGAAGGATTTCGATGTCTGGGGGTCACGAAGCTTATCACAGTCGAATCGGCGATGAGGAATGTTTGCCGAGATGCGCTTATGTGGTTGGTGTATGTGGATATTGAATCGAGAGATGAGGAGTCGATGATCCGTCCAACAGTCGTCTGCTCCAGGCATGGATCGTGTGATATGCACATCTCTTCTGTCTCTTGCTCTTGTGAGGACATAGTCAAGTATGTGTCACTGTTTGGAGCGGGGATGTTTCCAAGTCGTTTTCTGGCGATTAGGAAGTTGAAAGAGAGTATTTGTTACAATGAGGTTGTGTTCAGCACAAAGGTCCAGTAACAGCTCTCCATTTGCGTTGCAATTTCCTATGCCGTGGTGGCCTATGATATCTTTCCACAGGCGGTGATCCCTACCAACTCTTGCATTGAAGTCACCCAGCACGACAAGCTTGTCAGAACCTGGGACACTCAAGATGGTGCGGGTGAGTTGGTCGTAGAATGCGGTCATGTCATCATCTTCAGATGTAAATGTAGGGGCAAACACCGATACCAGGGTGAGGAAGCTTTTCTGGATGAGTGGGATTCGGACAGTCATTATTTGCTCATTGATTACGGTTGGGACAAGGTTGTGATGGTCTACAAGCTGGGATCGGATGGCAAAGCCTACGCCATGGATGCGCAGGTCTTCTGTGCCTTTCCCTTTCCAGAAGATGGTGTAGTTTGATCCGACTTCTCTGATTATCCCATCTTCAGCTAGTCTGATCTCACTTAGAGCTGCTACATCGATGTTGAAGCAGGCAAGTTCTTTGCATACCAAAGCTGCACGGCGTTCTGGGCGCTCGCTGTTTCTCGTGTCTTGTAGTGTGCGCACGTTCCAAGCAGCCAAGGTGAGGGGTTTTGTAAACGTTGAGCGAGTAGATCGTGGTTAGGGGGTGAGTAAGCTTTGGTGATAATCATGTAAAGGTCGACCGCTAGTAGGGTAATCCGTCAGCCGCGGTTAACTGGCCAAATAGGTTTGCGGTATCCGATGTTCGCCCCACCTTTTCTAAGGGCCTCCCCATAAGGGGTGGGCTGCGGAAATCCTAAATAGGCCAGCCCAGTCGCGGATCCAGCTACCGAAATCCAAGGTCACCGCAGAGTTCATTGGGAGACGATCATCTTAGATCCGCCGCCAATGTGTGGTCGTGAGCTAGAGGCTTCCAGCTTTACCAAACCTGCCCCCGTTACCCGCGGTTCCATCGCCATTGAGCTTTGGGGGTGTCCAAACTTGGAGACGAATGCCAGTCGCTTAGAAGTTGTTTAGGGTGGTCGTGGCTGCGCGAGGGCCACGCACACGCACTTGGCCATAAGCATGCCCACCGCGGCTTGGTGCACCAAAACGTGCGATTTCCATGAAGTTGGTTGCAGCGGGCTGCCGGGTACTTAGTTTGCCAAGGCCGCCTTTTGAGTGCCTGCCCGCTAGGCACTGCCCTCATCCGGCGACAGGTAGGTCATCGTTGGGACTTCACGTGTGTCCATTAGCTTCAGGAATTGCTAGGAACTCCTAGCTTTGCACTTGAGTTCACCTCTACACCACGTTGATGCATCTCCACAGAGAAGGGGACTCATCAAGCAGAATCCCTAGACACTCCGATTTCGTACAAGTCGCCATGCATAATTGGCTATTAGGCCATGCATAATTGGCTACCTTTTGTGTCTAGGGTTTTGGACTTTGAACCCTTTGAATATAACTGAAAGACGGGAATTTGCAAAGCAAACTAGCCAGTTCCTTTATTGTGCCACCAGATTGTGATGGTAGTTTTGCTTCAAATCCGTCGTTTTTTGTTTTTTTTTATTACCAAGTACTGTACTTGGTGAAAATTACCAAGTACAGCATTTCACAAGGTAGACAAATATTTGTAGATCATATTTTCTTGCAGTATATATGAAGAAGATGATGAAAAAGCAATTTAGTGGGAAAAAAGTGTTTAGTTTTGGATAAGAAATAAAAATGAATTTCCTGGTTCATCAAGGTTGGCTGGATGTGCGCTGTGTATTTCAGTCACTTGTGCATCCAGTTAAAATCCTTTAAGGACCGCAAAGCCACTATAGTGGCTATGACTTTGTCCAGTCATAACTTGCCGACCGATAGAGCTAGAGAGCTGTTCAAACCCTCTACGGATTCGGGAAGTCTTCTTGTTTCGATTTTCTAGTTTCGGACAGCACCATCTCTCGTTCCAAGGTTAGGCCTGTCAATAAATTTACGCAAAACTCTGCTGTCGACAGGATAAACTTCAACCAAAATCATTTACAACCAATTCAAAACTTTCACAGCTCTTTTAACGCCACGCACGAAAACGGAGAAATACGATTTCTCGACAACTGCTTCCAATAAATACTAATGATTTTTCTCTCGGAAAGATGCATTTAGTGGCGGTGACTAAAGAACACATGTTCACAGAAAGACTAAGCTGTGTATAGTGGGTTATTTCATTTTTCCGAAACTGGGACATCGACAAACCCTAAGGTTATCTGGTCAAGATATCCTATTAAATGTATCTTACAAGACCAATATGTAAATAGTAAGGTAACACAAAGCCACACGTTCCAAACAAAAAAAAGTTACGAAGTAAGAAAGTAATACTTAATGAAATTTAATAGGGGCCAGTAAATATGAAATTTATTTTGCTTACTTAATACTGATAGAATACGAATTCTTGTAATTGATTGCAAAAAGTACTTAAGTGTACAGCCTTTAAATTTTTTTCATCTTTATGCCAGAGGGAAGCTTCCCTATAGGAAATAGATTTTTTACCGGCATTTGTTTAAACTTCATGAATAAAATAATTTTCCATATCAGCAAATCTAGTTTGATAAGAATGAACGGAAGTCTCTTGAAAAAATTCATCTTATATTTCTGGTAATTTTTTGTTTTGAAATTTGTGCATAAATTTAGGTAATTCCAATTGATGAATATCATTAAATTTCAATATTTTTAAGTTCTTGCACAAAGAAGCTATGTGACATCTATATTTGCTAAAAGTCATGATCTGTAATATTTTATCTGGTGATAGTGACAATGTTTGTAGAACAGAGTTGGCTGTTGTACCCCATGAAATAACGCAATGTTGTAAGTGACAATGAACGAAAATAGTTTATAATAATCTCAAAACGTCAATAGGAACAAATTTAGGAATTTTAAACAACATATTAGAGGCATAGAAAACTTTTCTTTCCTTTAATTGAACATGGGAGGACCAGTCCAATCTACATCTATTAACAAGCCCAAATACTTCACATATCGTTCTCTGCAATGATATACTGTTAATTTCAGGGGTGTAACGAGGGGGGTCAAGGGGACACAATTCCCCGGGCGCCGAATCACTGCGGGGAGCGCCGAAAGGTCCCAACAATGTTACAAGTACTTTCTTCAATACAATACATTTGCTTCCGAAAGACCTCAGGTTCGAACATGAGGGCGCCAAACTTGTTTCTTGACCCGGGCGCCATTTAACCTCGTTACGCCAGTGGTTAACGTAAACATTAAAAGAGGTCAGCTCAGCGGGGCTCCACAAGTATTTCACAGACCTTGTCAACATGTACACTGCCTTTGAATAATTAATCGATAATTTATTTAGGAGCATCCACTTATCTACACTGACTAGTTCTGATTTTACCATGTCTTGCAGGATATGTAAATTTTTATGAGACAAACCAAGATGAGTATCACCTGCATAAAGTACCGTTTTGATAACAGAGAAATTTGGATGATCATTCATATACAATATAAACAAGAGTGGCTCTAGAACTGACCCTTGTGATATCCAACAAGAAATATTCGCTGATATTTGGCATTTTTAATAATGGTGTAATGCTGACGATCTGAAAGATAGCTGATCAATAGTTCATAGTTGTAGTAGGATACCTCTTATACCAAAGTTGAAGTACAGCTTTTTAAAGTAGAATTTTGAAGGTAACTGTATGAAACACCTTTGATAAGTCGAAGAATATTGAACAAGTATAAAAACCATTATCACTATTGTTTGAAAGGATGGAATGAACAGTTTAAACTGCATAAGCAGTAGTAGACCTGTGTCTGTATCCATATTGATGTTTTGACAGTAAACCAAACTCTTGTAGAAATGCATGCACTGTAGTATGTAATTTTTTTCAAAAATTAATCAAATTGCAGTAAAATAGATATTGGTCTACAATTGCTACACCTGGTTTGATCACCAGACTTGTAAATAGGTGTTATTTGAGATATTTTAAAGTAGTATGGATGGGTGCCTTCATTTATACACCGATTGAAAATATGTGTCAAAATTGTTGCTAAAATTGACTTCGAATTTAATAAACTTGGTTTGTATATTGATGCGATCGGAAATCCCGAGCGGCATGTGCGCAAAGCTTCGCACCGTGGCAGCAAGCAACAATAGAGATCATGCGTCGCAATCTCTCTTATTATTACTTGCTCGTTCCACGCATACATATTTTTGTTCTTCGCGCACATCTCGTTCGTGGTGAATCACACAATCAACGCAACACCACCGGAGAGCTTGCAACAATATCACCTTGTTGTAGAGCTTTAGTATCTAAAAGGTTATCGATCAAGAAAATATCTACTCCGACCTTCCATTCTTCGTATTCTAAATCTTCTATACAGCAATATCTCTGCTTCATACACGGTCACAAGTCTTTCAATCAGTGTCGCACGACGATGCAACCATGGCAACAAAAATGCTCGAATGATTGTGGACCACTGCAAACAAGACTTACTGCGAAACACTACAAGTCTTCCGAACTTGGGAGCGACTGCAACAAAAGGTTCGTGCATATCTTCTTGACCAAGGAAGGAATGGACACCCTCGTCGGGGCGATTGATCATCCACACCGTCTCACCGTGGTCGGATGCGGTCAGACCTTCGGTCAGATACAGCAGCAACGTGTATTCGTGCTGGAATGTCAATCATACGTTTTCAGTTGATGACAAGAGTATCGAGTTCAACACAGGTCAAGTTTACTTGGGTCTGATAAGTGTCTGCTCTACACAACGTAGCAAATTGATGCAATCAGATCTTCCTATCTTCCTTAAGAATTCACATCTGAGCTGTTGGATGAGTGATCAAATCACCAGGAAAATCCATTTTGACTAAGATAGTAACGTTAACGCGCATGACGTCAGCAAAGTGATGTGAAGATTAGAGATGGCACGGGCCGCTAATGGTCCGGATTTCGGGCGGGCCGCTGAGGCTGAACGAACGGGCCGCTAACGATATTTTTAGCGGTTGTACTTCACCGAGCCGCTACGAGCCGCCTGATGTTGAAAAAACCTTCAAAATTTTTTTGAGTTGAAAGAACCACCCCGTGGCAATAAACGTGACTGAAACCACTTGGCATTGCTTTGCCGTTGCTGTATTTAGGGCAAATTTGCTTTTCCCATATGTGAGCACGCCGTTAGGCGCGACTGGCAGGTACACTTTGAGAAACTTTTCGTGCATGATGATAACTTCTTGCATGAGCGTGGCGGTCAGCGGTTTTGGTCCTGAGTTGCTTCTTGGAGGAAACGTGTTGTGCAACATTCTGATGGCATGCTATACATGTTTTTGATATATGCACCAAATAACAATCGCTTTGTAAGTAAGGTTGCGGGGTTTTGCGCTTAGAGTTTTAGGTTAAAGGATTTAGGTTTAGGCTAAAGGTTGAAGGTTATATGGTGATGGTTCAGGTTTAGGCTTGTAGGATGAGAGTTTTTGGTTGAGAGCAGAACGGTCTACAGAAAGTATTCAATAGGGGAGATTTACTTTTGTGCAGGGGTCTTGACATTCTAAAATTGACATCAAATCCACTGATTTATAAAGTGTAGTTTCATATTTCAGTTTGTGGGGGCTTGGAGCTTTCTTTGGGGTGGCTAAGCCCAAAAAAGCTATCCCATGGTGACGGGACTGATTGAGGGTTTTATTTTTATGTTTAGGGTTTAGGGATTCAGGTTAAGGTTTTGTGGTTAAGGTTTTAGGTTTAGGGTTTTAAGTTTAGGTTTCGGGTTTTAGGTTTAACGTCTTAGGTTTAGGGTTTGAGGCTTACACACTAATCCAAGCATTTAACTTTGTTTATTGTGCTTGACACATGATATGTCCACTTCAACCAATAACGTTCCACAAAAGGCAAAATAGTCTCAGCAGATATTTTGCCTCAGAAGGCAAAATAGCCTTGGAGATATTTTGCCTCAGGAGCCAAATTAGCAAGACTGCCAATTGCTTAGCGGGCCATGGACGGGCCGGTTTGAAAAATAATAAATGTCGTCGGTCCACGGGCGGTTAATGGGCTGAATGTTGCGGGCTATGGGTGGTCCGGGCCTGAAAAATCTTGGACCGTGCCATCTCTAGTAAAGATGAAACCTGCTGGATCGACAGCCAAAGTTGCGATTGAAGTCTGTTCAGCAGATCCGTTTCGCATTTTGCGAAACCACTTTTAACCCAGCTAGACTATAACAAGACTTGTCCTAATGTTACTCGTGTATTTTCACGTACAAAGCGGGGAAAGGTTTCTTTATTTCCTACACTAAAATTCTGTCACACGACCAAGAAACTGAATGCACTTTCGAACATGAACTGGTGAAGAGTGCGGTTAAGAAAAATCCATCCATGACCAGTTTAGTTTTGATTTGTGATGACCTTTTGTTTAATTTTATTTGCTCATAATCACATACAGGCTTCAAGGCGCAGAGCTATTTGGCAATCTACATTCGGCGAACGTACCGATTGTGTATTTCCCCTTACAGTTTAAGATTTGTGCGTGCAGGAACCCCAATAATGATTAAAATTCCATTATTCACGATTCTGAAAGAACTATCCAGCAACAAAGCGTATATAACGAAGTAAAAACTTGCCGAATATTTTTGCAATGATGGGTCGATGTCTCTATATCAGCATGGATCGCGACTGTCAGGGTTACAACTTCTTAACGTCTCCCTATTGTTCAGACGCCATGTAAAACTGGCAACTATTAGCAGTACGTCGAGGAACATTTTAAGTGTTGGCAGCACATGTGTTAAAACGTCTAATGCCAATTTCACCATGCATGACAAGTAAGGTATTGAAACGTTTATGAAATAAGCATAAGAGCAAATCACAATTGCTTTTAGCATTTACCTGGTGTTCTTCTGAATCCGAATGTTTCTGTGTGTTATCTGCGCATCTGATGCCATTCATCGCAACATCGTAAGGGTGCCAGTCGCTTTCGTTAGAAATAAACTTCAGCAATTTCAGCATCCGTGGCCACATATCTGTCTTCATAAAGCCGTCGACCTGTATAGAAGTTTCACAAAACTACGACTTAACGTGGTTGGCGGTTGCCACCTCTTCATTGACAATGCTCACACGATGATTGATCTATCATTACAGTGGATATACCTTTTCTCATTTACGCAACTGCCCGACAAAATTATGCCCGCATCCTGCACCCCCCTTGCTTTTTATGTGGTAGCCCACACCTGGTTACTGTTTTGAGATTTTAATTCATGCCCAAACATTTCGCTACGCTTATCGTACTGTTTTTGCAGTTTTCTGTTTGTTTTGTGCTTGTTGGTATACCGTTTTTTTGCGTGTCAGTTCTCGTGAAACTATCCACGCCAGCATTTTTTCCGAGGACGGTATTCTTATATAGTGGATGTAACTTTTTGCATTGCGAAATTCCGTTTCCAAACTCGCAAATGTTTTCTATGCGCGAGGCCTGGTTTGTGCAGGGTTGCGTTGTCGGAGGTAATATGTTCGACTCCGACTCCTACCTTCCAAATTTTTCCAACTCCGACCTTTCCAAAATTTCCGACTCCGGCTCCTTAACATATGTGAATGAAGTTTTCCTGTCAATTTATTTACAGAATATTTACTAATAATAAAAGTTAAATATAGTCAAGGTCATCACATACAACTAATTGGTTGGTGGGACTAGCCCCAGAGTGTTCTTGAATTTCTGCTGCACTTTGTTCTGTAGTACTTGACCCTTCTCTTGGTCTTTCATTAAGTTGGTTGACCATACTCACCATATTGGGCGCATTATCTGTGACAGTGCATAATACATGGTCCTTCTGAAGGCCATAGTCATAGTCTGGCAACACATCTTTTCCAATTGTGTTAAGAACTTGCTGGAATGTTGGGCTTAAATGTCTCTCATACCTAAGGTTTGGTGTAACTTTTTCCTTCATCTACATACCTGAAATTAATGGAAAAGTAATTGTCATGGCGGCGCTGACGTGTGCATGCATTCATTTTCAAGTAAAAAAATTGTTGCTTAGCTTGCTCTTCAGCTGTTTCTTTTGACTTTCATATTCGTCAAGTACTACTTTATTTTTCTCTGTTCAGAGACACTCCCAGTTTTCGTGCCAATTCGCAAATCTGTGCTAATACTTCAGGTTGAGAAAAGAATCTCAAGGAAATGCCATTAAAAACAGGCATATCAACAATGTTTCTAATGCAGTAGTTCTCAAACTGTGGTCCACGAGACAACTTTCTGGGGACCGCGAAACACCTTCAAAAAATATCAACACGACGCTCCTGAAGAAAAAAATAGCCGAACTGATAGCACAGAAGCACGTGCACCCGTCACATTGATACAATAAAAAACCAACGTGTTGTTTCGTGTTTACTTGTGTTTCGTGAAACGAGGTCCTCTTTCTCTTGCAAACTGTTTTGTTTTTCCTTGAACTCAACAAGACGCGAAAAAACTTGTCTCTTGACAGACATCTTGCGTACTTCTGTATGGAGAAGATGTTCATGCTGCGAATCCATACTTTCACAGTGTTTTCAATAGTTTGGAGTTCATAGGGTCGACTTTGAATTTCGTTAACAATTTTCACCGCGTTGTTTTCAAATCAGTAGGCAGTTTCTTAGCAGATAAATGCTCCCGACGGATTGTGCAATGAGTAAACAACACTTCTGTTTGCACTACTTCCTTCTTTATATTTCCACCAAGGCGATATCTAATCATGCTTTCAGCTCTATCTGTACACACTCCGACACAATTCCCATTCCCCAGTCTATCTCTTTCTCACAAAAGTATTTGTTAAGAAGTCCAGCTATCTTTGACCTGGTGGTACGTTCTGGTGAGTTAATGCGTTAATGCAACAAACAAAATCTTCCTTGAAATTTGATTCTCCCATATAACGCATGAAACAAAGAAGAATGGCACAATTACTCACGTCGCGGCCCGAAACAAGGAAAGACAGCCTGGCAATTGCTCACCCCCCGGAACTTCAAACATGTTTAGTTGTATTTTGCCCCCCCCCTGAAAATATCAGCTGGTTGCGGTCCTGGTCACGCCAGTTGACTCGTCGTGTTGAATTACTGAATTCCTCGATTTCTTTATATCTTCTATAACTTCTATAAGTTTCTTTATATCTTCTATAAGTTGTAAAGTTTTACAACTTCTCGACATCCATTGTCATATCATTCGTTGAACTGCGTCGTTAGAAAGTGATATACACTCAAGATTTTGAGCTGCTTCAGGACCCAAAACTTCTTCAGCGGCAGAAAAGATGTACGGCTTTACAAACTGTTCCCAATGGTGAACACATTTTTTGTTTTTGATATTTCAAGAGAAATTAGATACGATGCATGAATAAGAGATAGTTCAGTAGCTGTCATCATTTTCATCTGCTTTTCTGACTATTTGTCTCACTGAGCAGTCTTTGAAAGTATTCAAGTGGCTTGCCTTGAAGATCGCTATTCTTCGAATGAAAGTGACGAGCAAGTTTGGAAGGTTTTCATTGCATCATTTGAGAGAATTTGGGTGGACATTAAACACACCGGTTATGGCATTTGCTCGCTACATGGATCTACAGTAAAACCAAGTTGCAAGCATTTTTAATCAGTTTGCCTGACAAATTCTTTTCGTTTTTTTTCGTTCCTGTTGCTGTCAACATATCTGAACATATCTGCGCAAACTCTTGTTTATGTCCACTTATTAAAGGTTTGTCCCTTTATGAAAGCTTACTTTTCTCCTTGTTAAAAAAACTGCAAAATTCCCTGTTGCTTTGTTTATATATATTCTGTAAGATCGCAGGAAAAAGTGCACACGTACCTTTTAGAATGAACACCAGCAGCATGCATGAGTGAAATACCAACACGACAAACCACTGATAGGTCAAGGTTGATAATTCACATTGTTCCTATGGTAGAATTCATTGACATTTTAACTGCATGAATCGATGCACTTACAGCGCACTCATACATAGCAAAATGCCAAGCAAGGTATCTAACTAACCGCACAAGTATCACTGATGGACCTACACGACACTGGATATGTTTATGAGTTTTTGCAGCAGATCAGCAGTTACGTAATGGAAAACCTCAAGCATGTGAAAAAAATAAAGTACTTCTCAAATTGCTGTGCAGGGCAAAATAATAATAATATCAAGTATCTATTTAACTGACGCCACCACCAATCTGACTTCAACCTTGATGCATCTTGGCCATTGCGACAAGTCACGAAAAATCTCCCTGTGATGGCATCTATGGAGCTGCAAAGCGTCTAGCAGCAAGATCAAGTTAACAAAAATTTCTAACTCTCCAAAGTTTGTTAGATTTTTGTCAAATCGATACCCCAAATAAGAAATGTTTCTTTGTACCCAAAAAGCGCAACGGAGAAGGCGCGATTTTCTCTACAAAGCAGGCACAAAATGGGACAACAATCCAAGGAACTAGATCTTTTCATCATTTTGAACCAATTTCCTTAATGGTATACAATTCATACGAACAAGTGAAGATCCGAGTTTTCTGGGAAACACATATTTAAAGAATACTAGTATCAACAGTCTGCGATCAAAGCAAAATCAATGACTATACAGCAGGCGTACATGTTTCAGTGTTGAGAATTTGGCAGCATCATGGAAGTGAATAAAATACTGTACAAAGTGAAGTAAAAGTTGAAATTCTGTCCTCACATGTTCATGTTATAGTAAATACTTTTAGTAGCCATCAAAAGAAGACATATGTTGAGTGACTCTACAGCAAATTCTCTGCGTAATAAGAGTCATGGCCAGTTATGAGTAGTGAAATAAATTACAGCACTGAAAAAATTACATGAAGGTGATTTTGAATGCTATTCATTGAAACTTTTTCATCAGTGACACTGAACGTGATCAAAGTGTTGTCTGATAGAAATGGGGCATGGGCGACAGAGGAACAACTGGAACACCTAATATAAACATCTTTGTGGTGTAGGCAACATTTTTATCAGACAATAATGTGGGTACTTTGCATGTAATTGCTTATACTGCTCACATGTGGAATGATGTTCAATAGTTTCAATATGGTGGAATTTCAGATATTGTTGAAATGTTCAGGATATTGTGTTTATGTATAAAAGGTATCAAAGTGCTGTCGCAACTTTTTCAAGAACCTTAAAAAACCTAATTATTAAACTTACGATAATAGAAAATACAAGTATAATAGTGCAAACTGCAAAATATTTTGTTGGCAATGTGTCAACAGCTTGAATTTTGAGGTGAAAATTCGGAACTAAAAAAATTGTTACATAATTTGCAAAATTTTCAATTTCTATTTCATCCATGAAAATGTTATTTCTCTGACATTTGGACTGCACATTTGCATTCTTACCTTTGAAAGACCCAGAAATGTGCAATGCCACTGCTCAAATGTTTTTTGTGCATCTATGTAGAGTATTTATGAAGATACAAGCAAATTCGCACTGGCCCATTAGCAAAAAAGAGTGCTCACATGGTAAATCTCCATCTAGTGGTCAACGGGCCATAACTCAAGAACCATATAAGTGTCGAAAAAATTATTTTTTCTTTGGTCAATGGCCATAAAACATATAAAAACAAAGAAATGCTGAAACACGGAGTTACCAATTTGGATTTTTTCTGGAATTTCATGTGGAATGGCCCTTTTGTGTTTCACTTTCAAAACAAAAATGAAATAAAATTGAAAACGATTGAAATGAAATCAAAATTGAAATGAAATTTGAAAAACAATTGCAAAGGAAATTAAAATGAAAATTAAAACGAAAGAGAAAATGAAATTTTAAATGAAATGAAAACATGAAATTAAAATCATATGTATTGAAAACCAAATAAAAAATATTAATAAAATGAGATTGAAAACGACATAAACATGCCATTGAAAATGAAATCGGAAACGAAATTGAACATGAAATCGAAAGACAAAAGAGAAAAGACATTTAAAATAAATCCATAAAAAATGGAAAATCTACGTGACAACGATGGGCCACCATAGCGCAGTCTTGCCACCAAGCGCAGAAGGTTTCCCACGGTTAGTTGAATTGGCGAAAACCGGGGAGGTGAATGGTGCGGAAAGAACTCTCATACAGCTTTTACCGGATAGAAAAACACCCAATAGCTGCTGCTGCCATATTCAGGCGGAGCACTGTTGAATGGTGTGTCTTGTCCCTTCGACATCAACATGTGCCAGCGCCAGGCGAAAAGTTCTTCGTCGGTGAAGAGATCATCGAATACGTGAATAGCTCTGTTTCCAAAATCGCATGAATGGTTACTGATAGATCAAGTGCGTCAGGCAAGCAAACCGTGGCCGCTAAGCGTAAAACGTGGTCTCATGAAGGATGCCATGAAGACTCACAAAGGTTCGTGAACGTCCGTAACACCTCAGGGCAAATAAAGCAACAATGTCGCGCGTGTGGTTTCGTGAGTTGCTCCACCGCTTGAATCGGTTTGACAAAAAAGCACATTATTCAAGTCACATGCGCTTCAAAGTTAAAGAGTTACCGAGAAAATAAGCATAAAGTAAACGTTTGCAGAAGGCTGCGGCAATGACGCGGACGACACTCAACCAAGTTGGAAACTGATTTCGTATGAGTGTGCATGCGTGATACGTATGTATGTCTTAGGATATTATGTCTCACCGATGTCGCCGACTATCATTAACCGTTCTTTTTAGATGCTTCTGAAAATCTATTTGTCGACTACCACCATCATTTGGAAACTGGAAGACGAAGTCTTTTCTTTCTTGCTCAGAGGGTTTTGTAATAGATGGTGGCACAGTAATTCCTGAATAAAAAAGCCAAAGCAATTCATTTACCAAGTAACTCTAGACCTTATGCACAACCGAGAATTTTCAGCTAAACAAAACAACACCATCTATAACAGTTGAACTACAACTTTATCTGTTCGCGGTAAAAATACCATACACCTAGGGCCGGATTTACCTATGGCTTAAGCCTAGGGCCGCAAGATCCAAGGGGGCCTCCAGCAAACTGTGGTACGCATAGAGTCAATTGCCGGCAGATGATCAGTTTGGCAATTATTTGTCAAAATTTTATGACTTACTTATTCGTTAAATTTAGTTTGTTTTTTTTCACCTATTCAGTTTCCGTGTTGATAACGCCAGGGTCTTCCAACGAGCTTCCATGAATCTCAATATGACCGTTGGTCAAGCCGCATGCCGACTATTGTGTCGATATACTCAACAAATACAGGCTGCGTCCTGTATTGCTGAATCGTACCGATTGTTACGTGTGGAATCAGGCGAAAGAACTTGTGACTGTTTGTGTTTGAAATCCACCTGATCAAAGCTTAAAACTCACACTGCAGATAAAAGCTATGTGTACTACACCCTACACGTTGTGTAGGGCTAGCAGCATTATCCTACAATAAAAACATAGTTGCTTCTGAACAATACTGCAATTTTGTTAGCGTTTCTATTACGTAAAGCTCGTTTGATATTTTTAGATGCAATTTTTTTCATTTAAATTTTCTTTAACAAGGTTATTCAGAATTCAGATTGCTATTGAGCGCTTGCGCAAGCTTGCACTTCTCCCATGCTAAACAACTCAGAGAAGATCTTAATGAGCTTGAATAGCAAGCAAAAGTCACTTTGCTATTTGGCAATCACAGAACTCTTACCCCAAGGAGACAAAGAAAAGGATAACACCAAGAAAATGACAAAAGCGCGTGGGTGTGATGCCTTGGAGTAGTGGTTCTTGCTTTATCCAACCCTGCGGACCCTTATTTCTTAGCTTGATGGTTACTACAGCAACTGCTCCGGAGGAAGGTCTTTTCAAGATTCAAAAGAATTAAAACTGAAGTAAAGGGTCGCAATGTTCCAAGAGAGGTTGCCTACACTAAGCATTCGGTGCATTAAAAGTGACAAACTTAGGCAAAGTTTTAATGAATTCCTAGATGATTTTGTTATGAAGAAGACCAGGACGAAAAACGTTTTTAATTGTTTACTGTGCTTTGTTCAGTCTTACTTGATTCGGTGATTGTAACATTTTGTACGTTATTCAACAATGACAGCATCAGGGAAGTTGAAAACACTCCCGTCGCCACGGGGAGCATTGGTGGGCTAACTCAGCCCCTCCAAATTGAAATATGAAGCACTGTAATCAGTGCAGATTTTATCAAATTTTCAGGATGTCAAGTCCCGTTGCGCAAATGCGAAGTGCAACCCCTTATTAGTGAAGACATCCTGAGGACGGTTCTGGCTTAAACCTGACATGCTTTCGCGCGGCCGTCTCGTTGCGACTTGCGTTCGATTCTTAGCAGTCTGAAAAAGTAACAAACGCGCGAATCGTGAACCTACCAGTTGCAACCATTTGGGTGCGTTTTACTTGGCGTGGTTTGCTCGTGTGTGTGAGATTTTTACATCCGTGGTAAGCGAATCGCAACGTGGTCCACACGTTGTGCTTTAACGTCTTTATGCCGCTACACATATGTGCAAGGTGTTTGTTTGTTTTTTTTTTTGAGCACAGATAAGTAAAATCAGATGCGAAACTAATGAAACCGTAGGCCATGTGTTGTGTCAAATATTAAACCACGACATTTCCGGTTGGTTTGCCTGCAATAATTGATAATCCCGTTCCCGCCAGCCAAGTACGATTTCAACAATTCCGTGTCATTGAAACTTTTGCGTCTAAGACAGCAACAAGCGCAGTGATCGTGGTACACTCTTGTAATGATTTATAATTTTTTATTGACCGTAATTTCAGAGCGTCCACATCGTAATTTTTGGCTAAGCTCAAACTGAATAGCGTTTTTCTATTTTTCCTCGTAACAATGGGAGAGGGGGCCTCACAAGTGGATTAGTCTCGGGCCTCGCATCAGCTAAATCCGGCCCTGGGATACAATGATCTGCCACCAGAGAATACGAACATCATGCAGGTAAAAATCTTCAATTCCACATTCACTACAGAGCAAACGTCACATGCTAAATTGGTAACATGCCGAACAGCTGCCTTTTCTAATAAACTTTCAACCGTACAGACAGTGCTCCTCACTGGTGTATGAGGCGGGAGTGTAGGGGGTGCTTTGACTTGGTGAAAATCCTGGCAAAATCCCTAAAAACCCGGGAAAATCTGTAGAAATTTGGGCAAAATGTGTGAAAACCTTCGCGAAATCGCTGTATGTGCTTTGATTTTACAAAAATGGCACCCAGAATCAAAGTGCAGACGTTTGTTTTTTGTAGGTCTTGTTTTTATTTAGGTCTTTTCGTGCAAGTTTGACAGTTTGGGGAAAATTTGATGCTTGAAGTGCTTTGATATGAAAAATGCGCCCAACATGAAATGAAATTTTTTTGGAGGTCATTTTTTGGAGTTTTTTTGGGCAAGTTTGGGGAAATTTGGGCAAAATCCTTCGCACCCCCATAAATACACCTATGATGCTCCTGGTGAACAAAACTGGTGCCATCAGATGCAAATAAATAGCTACTGCGATGAGTAACTGCCCTGTCGCCAAGGCGTACATTTTTTCAATGAAATGTTGGCAGCTCAATGCGCTCTCTCAGGCAAGCAAATTTGTAGCCCTTCCCCACAAAATACAGCGGCTGTTGAATCCCAAAGTGAAAATAAATGCTCTGGGATTCAGATAACTAACAGAAAGATTTGCCGAACCTGCACCTGATGCATTTCCTACAGCACTTTTTTCAGTGACCCGTTGATATGGCTCTACCCAAAGATCCTGATAATTTTGTTGAGGCAGTCCTGTCTTTACTTGCTTGTACGATGAATGTTCTCTGCTTGAGGATAAGGCTCAGTGGCCAAGTTGCAAATAACTGAATTTGAGTCGAATTGAAGAAATTTTCCGAAACGACTCCGCAGGTTGCTGTTATGCCTTCAAAAATTTCGATCATGAAGCTTTAATCTGATGGAATCCATAAGGTTTTGACTAAGATTTTGATGTTGAAACACATGAGGCATGTACCAGGTAGCTCGAATTGCTACTTCACCAGAAAGCAGTTCCGTCCAGTGTGTATGGGAAAAGAAAGGGAAGGATCTTTACTTAGATGCGGGATCTTGATAACTTCTGACAAAGCTCATTCCAGGTGCTAAGCACAGGGGGCAATTCCCCCCCGAATTCCGAAACTTGCACCAAACATTTTTAGGTTGATCAAGCTTTTGATGTGTAAGCCAAAAAATACTTCATGCAAATTACCTAAACAGCTTAAGGAACTTATCCTATATGCGGCAATAGCCCAGTAGTAAAGTTTCCGCATCTCAATAGGAATGGTTAGGTGTTGCGATCCACGGCCACTGAGTAAATTGCCGTAACGTACCTTGGACAAGAGCGTTCACCTCAACCGCCCCAGCAAGAAGCACAATTCACACTTCGGCCTGCCACCAATTTCCGTGACCAAAATTAACAAAAAAATAAACTTATCCTACTACAGTTTTTTGTCAAACCTGATCAAAGCCGCATGGTTTGCCAATTGTCCATGGTTAGTCATGTGCATAGTGTAAGTGTTAAGGAATTCATATCATTGACCTTTGCCTGAGGTACCCTTTAAGCTCCGTGTGGAAGTTGGTGATAATAAAATATTAATTTGTATCCAAGTGCTTGTGTAGCAGCGCGGTAGCTGCTAAACGTAGCGGCGAAACACCACGCAGTGAATTGTCAAAGGCATAACATCCCCGATGGTGTAAAAACCATCGGAACGTTCCTTTGGCCGAGGAGCTGAAGACACGGTGCGCGAAGCATTTACACTTGTAATCAGTAATCACTAGCTGAAAGCAAATACAAGGTGTAACGCTTTTCGCAGCTGTTTCTGGCGCACCAGCTTGCTGAATCCCACCTAACGGTGATGTAAGCTTCAATTCAAGATCAACACAAAAATTCCTCTGGTAACTTTGGCGTGCTGCAAATGCTGTTTACAGTAACTTGTCTGCAGCATCAGCCATAGCCTTAAAATTAAATGAACCTTGTATATTTTTGTTTTTGTACAGTTTTGAAACAAAATGCGTGAATATGGCGATGGTATACGTACATACGCCTTGAAACTCAAACATTGGCGAAGAAGCAATCCAGTTTTAAAGTCTTTTGTATTATGCAATTCGGCCATAGACACTGTTTAGCAACAATGGCATTCATTCTAGACCAGCGGTCTCAAACTCAAATTGCTCCGAGGGCCAAATTAAGACCTATAAAGTAACGCGAGGGCCGCATTATGACGCTGACGCAACAATACCTGAACCTTACGTGAAACAGCTTTTACATATTTTTTTCTGCAAAAAATATCGTGGAGTTATAGGCAAATCGTTTATAGCCGTCTCTATATTCGTTTGAAAGGAACTTGTTTACTCGCAAGCCAAGCACTTTTAAATACCGGTGAATGAACTAAATAACTTAATAGTTGATCGTATGAAAATTCCGAAACACGTCGCGGGCCGCACAAAATGCCCACGCGGGCCACAAGGGGCCCGCGTGTTTGAGACCCTTGTTCTAGACATACTTTTGTGATGATTAAACATGTACTGCGACCGTTCAGTCACAATTACTGCATGGAGCCATAAAGTTTTCATCAATGATTTCCCTTTACCTTGCCAGGGAGTAAAAAAAGTTTTGTGAAGTAATTAGAGTCCGACATGTACGTAGTCTTAACGTGTTACAACAGCGGTTCTTAACCTCTTCGGTGTAGTTTCCCACTAAGGCCAATCACCACATTCGAATTTCCCACTGATATTTTAGTGACAATGTTTTACGGAACGCTATTTAGCTAGTAGTGGCCATAGCTCTGTGGTGTATAGGCTTCATATAATAGACATAATAATTAAAAGGATTTCACTCATGGTTTTCACTCAAGGATTTCACTCATTTACATCATATCGCATCAAGCAGAAAAGTGAAGTGCTCATTTTAATGTGTTTTTTGCAATTGCTTTCAGTTCATAAAAATCTCGATGCGAGGATTAATGGTGGAAATCTTGTTGTGTCATTAGAGAGGGAAACCTGTTTCAACTTTTCATAGCTAAAGGCCACAAAGATGGCGGCAAGTAAATCAGTCACAGTTTATTGACCGGAAAACTAGTTTCGCGTTTTCCAACGCATCATCAGTCCTTATTCAAATAGAATCTTTTAGCTTCGAAAAAGTTTTAGGAATGTCGTTGTAACTAGCAACAGTTCGTGTGTTTTTCTTTACTTGTTTTCAAGTGCCAACATTTCGCTTGTGAGATTTGTCTTACATTTACAGGACTGATGATGCGTTGGAAAACGCGAAACTAGTTTCCCCGTCAATGAACTGTGACTGATTTACTTGCCGCCATCTTTGTGGCCTTTAACTATGAAAAATAGATACGCTTGCAAGTTTTAATCGTCGCAGAAGAATGAAAGCAGAAAGCAGGCAGATTCCTCAGAAGCTTGCCACAAGGCTAAAGTTTATTTACTGTTTCAACTTGTTGCAAGCTCTGCCGTCCAAAACTATTCTAGCATAACCGAAGAGGCATGATTTCACCAGTATTTCTGCAATGTTATGAGGCTTTTTCGCTTTGGCAATACGAAGTGCAACCACACAGGATGCTACAACCATGGAAAAAGTTGTTTGATGAAATGCATCTCCTGCATCCCGCCTGACTCCTTTGAGACAACCTTCTTTTGACTTAAAGTACTCAATCGACTTGCCGTAGCTTGCTCCTTGTGAGCATTGTTCAAATGCCGCTTGAGCTGGAATGGTTTTAAAACAGCTGTTAGCCAGCGTTTTCATGCACAACACACACTTCGGAGTCGGAAATTTTGGAAAGGTCGAGGTTGGAGCCGGACATCTTACCTCCGACTCCGCAATCCTGGTTACAGCATAGCATAACCTTATCTTCACTGAAATCTACTCAGCAGGGCAAGTTTTTATTGACCTAAAAACTAAAAAAATTGACTTTATTGACCTAACAAAATTTAGACTGAATAAATGATATTTCTTGAGTATTTATTGAAATTCTATATTAAAACGAACATTTAACACACAATTCTCAACGAAACTGGCGACGCAAGTCTATGTGCTATTGCGAAATAAGTCTAAGTCTTGCGACATAACACTGCAAGCCAATCACCAGGTAGACGAATTAAAGTGTAAAATCATGTAATGTTGTACATTTTCGACCTTAAAGTTTCTGTCCTTGGCTAACAGTTTTTTCAGCATGGGAAAGCTTCTCTTCACAGAAGCAGTTATGGGCTGAGAATTTTGAGGTAAACTGTAAACAGCCGGTGAAGCATCTTGTCTTTCCATGTTTATTATCTTAGAGAGGTCATTGTTTTGCATTCTTTTTTTAATGTATCGGTTGGTATTGCAAGTGTCTTCTCTGATGTCAACTTCTTCGATTGCTTGCACTGCTTCTTTGATGGTGTATTTGGCACTTTCCATCGTTTCTATAAGCTTAAGTAGACACTCGTATTGGTCTTTGACTTTGAGATGTTGACTAGCTAAACCAATTGTTGCAAGCTAACTTTTGCTAGAGTTGCCAAAACACCAGACCCTTCAAAACTTTCCACAAACGCTTTCACTTCAGGCAAATTCTTTGCACAATATACAGCAGCATTTAACCAGCTTCCCCATCTTGTAAGAACAGGCTGAGGCGGGCAACCAATAGTAGCGAATTTGGCTTGTCTGGTTTTGTTTTTAACTGTTACTAATTTGACTTTTGCAATTAGCTGATCAACATCTTCCAAGTGAGATCTGACTTTCATAGCACAATTATGCAATAATGTGGTACTTACGTCACGTGAAACAGCTCAGGATACAGAGGTTTTAGTATTGCCCCTGCAGCCACCGTATACTTTGCAGCATCAGACAATAAGAGACACAAAGAATTTCTGTTGATTCCAAGAGTTCTAACAGCATCGTCAACTGCTTGAGAAATGCCGTTGCTATTTGGCGCACATGTTAGAGGTTGACAGTCGTACAAGTAACTGACGTAGGGTGTTTCAAGGCTTCCAACTAGAATATTCAAATACTGTGTGCTAGACAGAGTGCTCTCATCAACAACCAGAAAAATGTGTTTGTCATGAACAGCATTTCGTATCTGCTATAATTCATCTGCGCTTAATTGCAGCAGTGTTCGTCTACAAGTAGTTTCAGATGGCAAACTGTGACCAATGTCACAAAAGAAGTTTTTGATACACTGATTGTTAAGCTTGCACAAACGAATACCAATAGACAAAAATGTCTTGGTCACCTTTTTCACAAAATCGGTGTCACTGCTCTTTAAAAATGTTTGCGAAGTGTGGGGGGATTAGTTGTTCAGATCTGCTGCCCAACGCTTTTTGTTGTTTGGATGTTTTTCGATAACTATCAACAAGAAAGCGTTTGCTGCAAGAAACCGTACAGTTGCACAAATTGCAATATAATTCATTGTTGGGACTTTTCATGGATTCTTCAGGGAATTCTTTAAGTATGGACTGAATTTTATATGCAATGGTAGCTGTAACTTTTGCCATCATTTAAAAATCTTAATCACAATCTAAAGCCAAATTTAAATAATTTATTAATTATGTTACTTCACCGTTTTGAAAGTTGTTGTCTGTTTGACTACATTTGCACGAAACCTGAAGAGGGGCGGTTACCCTCTCCCTAAAAATCAAAAATTAAAAATGCTCTGTTCATTTAGTTCTGTTGATAAAGTATTAAGTAGACTACACCAACTTGGGATAACGGTGCCTCCTGCATTTTGCGTTGCGGAAGTCAATGCCAACAAAGATTGACAGTCCCAGCATTGACACACAGTCCGAGATTTTTTTTTCGGATCAAGCAAAACCTCATGTAAACGTAGCCTTAGTAAGCTTGCACACTGCACCTGCATGAATAAACTATACACTCTTTTTTCTTTACCTTAACAGCTTAAATAATATAAAGGTACTTTAAATTAACAACGTAGATGCCTCTCCGTCTGCGCTATGCTGCATACGATTTTACCTAAGAAACGTACACTTGAACAATGTTGCGCCTCCCAATTGTCACCAGACTCACAACTATTCGATTGCAACACACTCACATATAATTTCATCTGACTTTGACTATTGCACCACAATCATTTGATTGCGCTAGGAATGGTAATCAGTATTACCGTGCAAATATTGGCAGATATTGCAAAACAAATTTAATAATGTGTAAGCTTTATCAGGCATATCAAAATTTTAACTTTTTCTCACCAATACCAAAAAGAAATTTAGACTAATAACTGATAATTATAAAAAATTGACCTTATTGCCCTATAAAAAGGATATTGAACTAACCGTAAAAAATTGACTTATCATTGATCTATCAAATTAAGAACATGAAACGTACTCTTTCTATCCAAAGTTCTTGCAAAAAACTCACGTCATTTAAGCTCACTACCAAAAAATTGACTATTGAAACAACTTGCCCTACTTATCAGCTATAATTAATAGAAACTACGACACTAAGCTATATGCAATACACTGATCACAGTATCACGGTTCATCAGCAAAGCTAGTACAGTTTAGTTGAGACAGCAGCCAGCACTCCAATGCCAAAGTCGTTGAGATACTGAAAAAAGATTTACCGCTCTTATGTAACGATTAATGTGAAAGCATTTCCGCCTTTCCAGCCGAGAATTAACTCAACCAAAACATAGATTAATTAGACAACTTGCAGGCCCTCCAACAAACTAAGCTACGCCACCAGCTCGTATCTTGTTGCAGTTGAGTTAGGACGGCTTATTGTATGTAAATATAATATATCAGGGGTGGACAACCCGCGGCTCGCGAGCCGCATGCGGCTCTTTGTCCGGTTTCATGCGGTTCTTACGTAATTACCAGAAGTACCACTAAATAACCCCCATAATAATAAATGGCTTGTAAAGTTCTGTCATTCTCTTGTTGGTGTGTGATATTTACAACAAATCTAGCTGAGCAAAGGTACGTGTTTGAGTGAGGAAGAGATGGGGTGATGTTCACGTGTGCATATTTGTGTGATGTGGCTCTTTGCGGTAACACAGTTAAGAAATGTGGCTTTTGGTCTCTGACTGGTTAGCCACCCCTGCAAAATATCATAGCCACTGACGTAACTGACGGGGGCAGAGGAGGAAATTGTCTCCCTGGCAAGCTAAATGTGAAAACCGGATCCTCACTTAACTTATATTTGGCTTTATCATTCTTTTGGTTTTCAGTAGGTTGTTGTTTTTTTGCAATTTTCAGTTATTTTTTGATGATTTAGGGTTTTAGTATAGCCATCCACGTCCGGATTCACCATCATTTCTCAAGCTTTTTTTTCTGTGTGTTGGCTAATGGGCCCCGTACAGTGGCCAGTGGGCCCCTTTCAGCTAAGTTTTCCACTCTGGCGCAAACCTTTAGCTACGCTTATCCACTGATTATCGCTATGTAAAATAAGAAATGCTAAAAGGACATTTTAACATTTTTGCATGGTCTCGGATAATATTTCATTTCTCATGAAAAACGTGGACACGCACTTCAAAAAGAGGACGTATGGTAGCTCTATTTCTACTTAACAATGCTACTCATATGCAAATGCGACCTGTGCAAATCTGAGTAAGGCAGACGCAAAATCTACCAGAAACGAGTAGAGACGTAATTAGCTAATGCGTTCTAGGTGGCTTAGCCTTGCATTCACTAGATTCAGATATCTGATCAACTTTCAGGAAACTGATAAGTGTAACAGTTGTTTCGTCATCATATCAAATAATATTCAAGTGATACTACCGATAATAATAGCGTCTACAAACAAACTTTACTCGCTAAAACTGACTAAGTGGCACGCACATGTCGCACATAAGGCTAAACACGTGAATATGGTGGAGTCCCTGGGTATTTGCATGATTTTGCATGATTGCATGATATGTATGTTTAAAATTTGCATGATTGCATGATATGTATGTTTCGCTGCGCAGATACAATTTTGTTGCGAAAGTGACTGACAATGGGCATATGGAAGTAAAAAATAGTTTGGTCCGGAATTAACGGATGTCATGTGTCCCAGGAAAACGTAATCTAATTAGGGGTGGAATTATACCTACTTTTCCTGTCCCGTATAGCATTTCATGGTTTCCTTAGCAGGGTACCATTGTGTTACAACTTTCATCTCATGTTAATTGCCACCCTATCCTACAGTAAGTTTGAAATCATTTAGTTGCAATGGGAAGAGTCAGCAGCAAAATCTAAGTAGGAAGATGCTTTTTATTTTGTAAGCGCTAAGGGCATTGGCACTAACACTGCTTACAGACAGCTTGCAATCTTTTTTCTCGATAAAGCGCATATTGTGACTAAACTGAAACTAAATTGAATTTTTTCCAGTCGTTTGGATTTTTCTGTGGATTTTTAAAAAGACTTCAACCGCTTATGCTAGAATGGCTAGATGAGCGGTTCCCAAATATTTTTGAGTGCGATTCAAATCTGAGTATGCTGAACACCAAATATTTTTGAGAGCGACCCAAATCTCAAATAACGTACGAAAAAATAATGATTGTGTAGAACAGTGGTTCTCAAATGGGTGCCACTTGGCTCCCTAAGGGAGGAATTTTTAATTGGTGGGAGGAAAATTTTTCCAGGGAGGAATTTAGGAGGAAAAGCTTGCATGATAAAATCTAAGTTTTTATCATTTGTTTATTCAACTCATAAAAAAACTGCACAACTAGGCTGGTTTCGATGGTAATGTTTATAGTACGCAAGGACAAGCTGCTTTAACTGCAGTGGCTGACGTTATAAAAGAGTATGGTTGGTTCATAATCGTCAATTGTATCTTCACGGAAGGTAGTATGACACTTTTGGAATTATCTTTTTTGTTATTTTAGTTGGGAGGAATTGACAGTGTTTGGGTTTGTAAGGGGGGATATGAAAGAACACTGAGAACCACTTGTATAGATTATTTTTGGCAGTGATTTGCTAAGTTCCTTTTTAATGTGAGTAATCCTGTCTTTGCTCAAGTAACTATACGCTACAGACAGACACAGACAAGCAGTGGTGTACGGTTGAAAATGCACAACACTGGTTTGGATCGATTCGGCCCGACTCATTTTTTTATCCTTCACCACCCTTGTTTGGGTTTCGACCCATACTTTGAGAACAACTGGGCTGGATCAACTAGTCAACCGTTGTGTTCAGCTGTCGCAACAAGTATTTCTTAATTTTATTGCAGAGCAGTGGTGATGATTGATTGTGACTTCGTTTTCACAAATACACGACCATTTTCATACTTTGTATTGAAGATTGGGTCAAACATATACAAGTTTGTTTAGAGAACGTTTGTAATATTCCCCAATTTACAATATTGTCTATATCACTATTGTGAATTATATTAATTCTAAATAGCAAGCTAAATACCTGAGCGGTTTTGGAAAAGAAGCTTGATGCAAGTAGCGTACAAAAATGCTACCGCAGTCGCATTTCATAGCGTTTAATGACATAAAATCCAAACGTTTTTCAACCACGTTGAGGGACACTAGCATTTATGTCATTAGCTGCATATACGTCAACCAGTTGCTCAAGTATTGGACAAAATCCACCTCTTATATACGCGCAAGTTTTGTAGACCTACTTCGGAAGCCGGAGTCTTATAGAAAAGTCGCTAGTCGGCTTCGATTGAACAGGTCCAAAGCAGAGGCTTGGAACTATACTAAAAACAAACTTTTAAAAGTTGTCAATTCAGTCAAAGCAGACTTCCTATTATCCGGCTTAAATCTGAAAAAATTTATTCAAAACAACGTCAAAAAATGCACCTTTCGTGGATGATGCTTTAAAAACACGGGGCATTAAATATGTAAATGTTGAGGCTTGGTTGTTGTTTTCCCCCGCTATCAAAGTTCTGGCTACGTGCCTGGCTCATTCAATATTGTTTGATAACCCAAAGCAGGCTGAAAGGATAATAGAGACAATAAGGAAATTCAGTTTCCTGAGCCCGACATAATGAACCAGCAAGCAGCGCACGCAGAAGACAACGTTGCAAGAAGCGTGGATGGAGCTGGCAATCAACTAAGCGTGGAAAAAATGCTCTCCAAGACTGAGCGAAACATTAAAAATTCACACAAACTTGCAAAGAAGCGTCAGGACCAGCCATATGTCCAACCGAAATGACTCACTGCGTCAAAAAATCATGTCACTATAAGGCCACACACTGAATGAATTTTATTATACATCTTTGAAATGTAATTGATATCAGATGTGAAAAAAGGAATCAGCAACAAATTCTCTAGCGATATTACTCAGGCAGGAAAAAGAACGGGTAAGAATCAAACAGCCTATATTCCCAGTCAATGTCAAACTTGTTTTTGAATGTTATTGCCCAACTCTAAAAACAGGCAACTATAGTGTATTACTGCGCAACGTGACGGGTTTTCTCTGTTTTCGTTCGCCAGCTGGGCCAGCATATTGCAGTTCTTCGATTTGGCCATCTTTAATTTAAAAAGGATTCACACAAAAACGTTGTTCGTATTACCGCTACAATACACATTGCTTTTGCTTCAGCTATTTGCAGCTGTTGCAACCGTAGCGCTCTGAAACGAATTTTGCTGAGTAGTTTACACCCGGTTTTGCGTAACTGCAGCTTGACTTTTCGCTCGCCAACGCTAAGTTTTTAAAACCCATCACACTCTTAAACTTTTTCAATTTAGATGACTTCAGGCTTGAAAATTCGGGGAGGATGACAGGTGCCTTCACGTGGTCCTCCCTGTTACGACATCACTTGAAATGTCAACCAAACCTGTCACTACGAAAGCAACCACTGCTACCCGTGCTGGGTGTGTTCAGCGTGGGCTGGTAGGGAAACGTCTGGCCGTGAGGAGGTCGATGGATTGGAAATTGGAGGACAGCATGGTCATGGTCGACGGTTTGTGCTTCTGCGCCACACTCACAGGCCGCAGAAGAGGCCATACCCCATTTGTACAAGACATGTTGTTCGTCGACCATGTTGTTCTCCAATGTCCAATCCAGCGACCTCCTCATGGACTGCACGGCCTGACTGTTCTGGACGATGAGACAATCGAATGGCTGCTCAACACCTGCCCCGAGATCTAGTGCGGCCTAGCAGTGGTTATGAAAAACTGGCTCAAAGAAGAAGGCTTGAAAATCATTTGCGGCACAATATGCATGTATAGGCTATACTTTTGTTCTTGTACTTGAAAAAAAGTAGTCTCCCATTCGAAATTGAAACTGTTAATTTTCATCAAGCTTTCTCCTTTTCTTAGACATTCTGTAGTGTTAGTGTGTTTCTGCACTTTGTTCTCTGCAAACTAAAATTTAGTTTAGATTGCTGAAAGTCTTCGAATCCTAACTGATACGATAACTACTTTTTAACACCTCTAATCACTCCGCAACCGTGGTGTCATAGACACATTTAGTGCCAATGTTATAACATGTCTAGAAATCAGAAATGGCCGGGGTGGTGAGACTCCTGCTCAGTAGTGTAGCGAGGCTAAATGTCGCCCGGGGCCGACCATAAAAGTGTCGCCCTTTACACACATCAAATTTGCCTATAATAATTTGAAATGAAGGAAGAATTACGTTTCGTGCTTGTTTTGAAGATATAAGGAATATGAAGCATTTTCAAGTTCACATCCAAACACTCAGAAACTGAAATTGGTCTTATTTACTGTATTATTGTTGATTATGAGTCTTGTTTTTTCTGCTTGTCGCCACCTTTCTTATAATTACTTTCCTATTTTTCTGCTCTATTTACATATGAATGTATGGACCCGGCATATTTCGTCAAATGTTCTTCTCGCACCACTTGGCTTTAATCGTTTACTCATTCCAGGGGATCAAACAATAAAGTTAAGAGAAGCGATGGCGTCACTTTTCGCTGAGACATTTCGGTCATTTTCACTATAGTAGTATTGAAACTCGCCGTAACGGTGCTCATTAGTGCATATTTTCAGACAGTGTGACCGAATTAACTTAATTTTTTCGGTCATTTAAAAAAAATTGGTCTACGACCGAAAAAACTAGTGGCGTCATACCTACTTTACATGAGTTCGACCGAAGTATGCAACACAGCTGTGAACTTGAACGGCCGGTGAGGAAAATGACATGAGACAAAAATTGCACTTCAGCTCGCGGTACTTCATGCTTCTTCCCTGACATTTGTGCTCACCTGCATCCTCTTTGGGGACTGTCGTCATCCATATGTGGATTGCTCGCATGTCATAGAGATAATTGATGCAAGGTGGTCGAAACTGCGCAGTATGACAAGATGGCCACAGCAAAGCTCTACCTGCATGAGGATGAACGGTTTCTGTGACCTCAAGACGAGGCTCTTTCGTAACATTCTTGTTCCGCGTCATCGTGTAAAAAGACGCCTAAATGAAAATCATATTCTTCACATACATCATCGTAACATCAATGGAATGTTTCACAATCGTTCTACACAAACAATGCCCGATGACTTCCGACGCGTTTATTGTGTTATATGTATGAATTAGAACCTTCTAAACTGTCGTACAGTGATCCAACAAAACTACCAACATGTTTACGACTGGGTCAGCATATCAACAGCTACTATCTTCAGATCTGTCCACACAACTTTGTGATGATTTTTCCGCCCGGCAACTTAGCGCTGAACTCAACGAGCATTTTCCACAGTGCGCTAAACATTATTGGACTTTCAATACCCTTCTCTTTATTCTTGGCCTTAAATCACCGCCGTTTCGAATCGCAGCTTTGTGATTAGTAGTAATTGCAATTATAAAAATTTCAAAATACATAATTTATTTCGAAATATATTATTTAAAAATATATATATTTTATATGGGATACACGCAAAATGACTGTTGCCAAGATGGAAAAATTCCTTCCACAATGCAACCGAGGTTAGCTGTGGGTCACCCGCATCGACTCAGGGTGAATTTCCTCGTGGGACCCAGTTGCGAAGCTTGCCTGTCAATCAGAAAAAACGGCAGTGGACATCAGATGTTCTACAACAGCACAGCTTTTATATCGCACGTGAGGAGTCCACTGTTATCTTGGCTGTAACCCCTCCCCTTACTCAAAAAAATACAACTTGCGCATATTTCGTCAGGACATGACAGAACGCTTCAGAAAATCAGCTACTAAGGGAACCAGGTTAATAAATGTGTTTTAAGTCTTTAACATTTAGTTGAAAACTGACTTACGCCAAGCTGGCGAGCTTTTCCTGAGTAGGGTAATCAAGTGTTGGTCTCAAAAGCACTTTATTGTTTGTTAATGTGTCTTTCGCTTGTGCCGGTAGTTTGTCAAATTTCATTGCTTTATTAAATTTTTCGTTAACGGGTCTATCCACGACTCATCAGGGCCCAAATATTTAGTGCCACACAGAACAACAACATTCTTGACAGGTGAATTTACAGATATTTATTTGAACCAGGTTTTTAATTAGTAGCACGACAAAGATCTTGCGCGTACCCCTTCATCAGGCAACAACGCACCAAATATTAAGATATGCTGATCTTAATCTAACAGGAAAGGAAGGTCGAAAAAACACTGCAACGCAGAATAAAATGGCTGTCTGCCACGTTATTCAATTCCCTTTATATTTTGCGTTACCTTGAATTTTTAATCTGTATTGTCGTAATAAGTATAGATTAGCTTATGTAGCTTATATTTGCTAGATTCGTTCATGATGAGCACGGTTGCGCATGGAACTTAAGATCACAGGAATAAAAAAAACCCTGGTTCTTAAAAATGTACAAAAGAAGCTCTACTAACAAATGTTGAGCACTCTCATCATCACAGTATTCTCCAAACCAGTCCACTATCAATAAAACGTATCATCAAGCCAACAGTAACTGGGCGGAAAAACGTCATTTACGTGGATGCAGTATTCCATAGGAAATTTCGTCACAGCAATATCAGGCTTCCACCCCAGGTTGAAAACAAATCTCGAAAAAACAATTGCTCTTACAGCTTAAACCAGGGGTGGGCAATTAGTGGCCTGCCGGACACATGTGGCCCGCCACAACGTTTTCCGTGGCCTGCGTAAGCATTCAGGAAAAATTGTCAATATTTAATTTATTAAAAATTTTGTGAGGTTAGATTTGTCTTGTTGATTCCACGCTTGATAAAGTGTATTTGCACAAGAACAGTGATCATAAAACCGCTTCTCGATGAAATTAGACGGTTGTTGCAAACTCTCGGTTAGCGTTGTGTTGAATGTGCGTTCACCGTGAACGGGATGTGCGCGAAATATAACATCCATATATGCGTGGCCCGAACAAGCAATAACAGAGTGATCATGGCATGTGATCTCTATTGTTGCTTGCTGCCAGAGTGTGAAGCTTTGTGCACTTGCCGCTTGGGCTTTCCGATCGCAACACGGTATACGGCCCTCAGCTGAACGCGGCCTTCTCAAAGTGGCCCCCGAGCAAAATTAATTGCCCACCACTGGCTTAAACTAAACAAATCTTCATTGGGAAAACATTACTTTGAAAAAAGGGTCGTACCACGGCAGCTCTTTATAGGTACGTACAACACTTATAAAATTCTAGCTGTACAACGATCGAAAAGAGCCAAAGCCAATCGGCAATAAATCAGTGAGAAGTACATTGTTGCTGGCAAATCTCAATTCTCTGTAATACGAAACACGAGCAATTTTCATTTACTAAAGCAGCAGTAAGAACTTCAAAAAAGTACCAGTAATGTGACATACCTGCCCATAGTTGTTTAATCTCCAAGGGTGTGTGAGAAAGATTGATAATACGTATCTTCCAGGAGCGCAGTGCTTGCTTTTTGCAGGTGCAACTGCATCTAAGGTACGTAGAACCTCCAGCTGGCCGTGTAACAAGGTGACCTGCGAAGTTGGAGTGAGTTGAGCAAGAGATTTTTGAAACCGATTGCTGACTCAGTAAAATATTTTTGGAAAAGTGTTGTGACATGAATGCCATGGCCAACTGCTGCTGCAATGAAATAATTCCTACTAATATTTGACATTTAGGCGATTCGCATCCTTTCCTGAAATAGCCATTATAAAGGGAAATTAACGACTAGCGTCAACAATAAATAGAAAAACAAATGTGCCACTACACTGGTCAAGCACAAATTTACGTAAAGGTAGCAACGTCAAATCAGACAAAAAAGATCAAGGGTAAGCAGTGATCGGCAGCCACGGGCTGCAAACAATGCTGTGGTGAAATTAGCGTGGTTTTTGTGCTGCAATAACTGTGAGTCGTTCACCAAATGAAGTTGCGCATGAACCCCGTCCACATATGGCAAAAACTTCGCAAAGTGACATAAACGCTGTTCTTGACTTTACTTCTTAGCAACAATCACCTGCTTTTTCATATTCTTGCACATGACATTCCACATACTGCAGTGCCCTAAAAATTACTATCCTGTTTCAATCATTATTTCCAGATATGGCTGTTATTTTGTTAACAGGATCTTTAGTTGTCAAGTACCTCTAACAACAACCATTTATCACAAAAACACCAGTGTCACATAGCGCGTTTGTCAGCTTTGGAAAATTCAGACCAACACGAATTTCTTCAAAAGATCAAACTTTTCCGTGTTGTGCGGTGCGGTCCTAATTAAGAGAGTTAACTTTTGGTCCAGCAATGCGTTTGGTTGGACATAGCTGCCTTACCACTGTACATTACAATGCATATCCAACTCACAAGATGTTTTATGATAATAATTGATAATAATTATGATAAAAATTGATATCGCACAGTGAACAAACCCAGTTTTTGTAGCAATCCAGTACCAACAAATATGTTCTCTATATCAGCTGGCAAGACTTGACAGTGACTAAAACTTGATAAAACATTGCTAACCTGAGACAAGTCATCCACTTTTGAAAATAAAATACTCCATGTCAAGCTTACAAAATGCATGAATGACCCTAGTCATGGAATAGCAAGAGAAGTTCCATGATTACTATTTTTTAGGGCAGTGGTTCTTAACCTTTTTTCTATGCCTCCCTTAAGCAATTGTCTTTTGTTTCAAGCCCTTCTAACTTTAAATAAGCTGTAAAAACAAATGTATTTTTTGGTAAATTTCATGATCAAACTTTCCATGTTGTAGGGCTCGTAATGGCTCACGCCCCCTTTGAAATTTCTTATACACTTACAATAGCCAGAAAAGATTTAGAAAACAAACCACCTTACTCTTTCCTTAACTCTTACAATACTTGTAATCATTCAAAAATTCTACTTTGTACTTATATTACTGAAACTTTAAAGAAGCAGCTATGGAACCTACTTGCTTTACAAGTAATTCTTCTATTAGTGGCTTAAGATTGGTCCACACTCGAGTTTTGTTAAACAATTTCATCTCCATAGGCATAACCCATGGAGCTGAGGTGACAAACCGCCTGTCTTCTGATGATTCTTTAGTGTAATTCTGCAATGTAAAACAGTTATTTCAAGTAATTTTTTTTGCATGTAATAACAGTTCAATAAGTGGGTTGCATCAAATAACAAAATTAACCTTTGGAGAAACGCAGAAGCCGATATATTGACAGCCTGGCTGGTTTTTCTGCGATCACTCGCGAACCACTGAGGTTGTGTCGGCCAGTAAGATATTGCAGGAACGTTTTTTGACGGCGCATCTTTTGGGGTGTTGATTACGTTTGGCGACGTCAGACAGGGAAAAAAAGATATTGGGGTGGTTAAAGAAACAGTGGTTTTATTCAAAGATCTGTGGAGTGAGAACCAAACACGTTAGAAAAATTAGTTCTCCATAAAAAAGTCAGCTATCATCCAACTTTGAAAAATTATAGGCAAAAATAACTCAAAATGTTTTTTGAGGGTCCAAGGGGCAAAGTCTACGGCTCATCTCTAGTCCGAACAGGCGCGCAACCAGGGGGGAAAATGGGGCATTTGCCCCCCTCCAGAAAATTTCAAAATATTGCATAGAAATTTTCACATTTTCAGAATTCTAATCATTTGTAAGAAAAGTCTTATTAGAATTTTTCTTTGTCCTACTGGTTAATTACCTCCTTACAAGATTTATCTTGAGACAGGTCATCTGATCGAAAATTTCGTAAATGATTGGTATTCGACCACAACAATGCTGAAATTGTCAAAGCTTGGGAGATCGTTTAAAATGCTGGTATTTCTAATGCACTTTTTATCCTTTTGTTCGTGTATCACTCTGAAAATTTTCAGAAATGCAGTGCGTGTGTACGCTTTGATTTTGTTTCTTGCCTATCTTGTGATGAAGAGAGTTTGCATACACTCTCGAAACGTCAACAATAAATACTGCATTGTTACCACACCAGTGGAGCAAAGTTTGCACCCAGTACACTATGCCTGGTGACAGAAACAGCATACTAAGTTCACACTGTGTCACGTTTACGTTTGGCTGGTGTTACTGTGGTCTACTATTAAGAATTTTTGCATTTTATGTTCAGTGCTTAACCGTTGCTGGGGTTTCACAACCAAGCTCTAACGTTGCAAGGGAATTCGAATTGCACAAAAGCTTCAAACTTATTAGGTGTTGTATAGGTAGTCCTGGCAAATGTGGTGAGGCCCACCCACATCTGGAAGTGAACCTGGCCCAGCCAATCGTAAGAAAGTTAAAATTGCATTCCTGCTGCATTCGTTTCAAGAGCGTTTCAGTTGACAGGCGAAGTCTCGCATCTGCGATTGAAACAATCCTAACACAGGGGTCGGCAACCTTTTTTGCACTGCGGACCTTCAAAAACCGCAAATGTCCAGCAGTGAATCTTTATTACAACTCATATAAGTTATTAGCCTACAACTTTGATTCAGTGAGAACCTTGAGCTTATTTTGCCGCAAAGAGACCCTCCCACCGAGGAATTATGGAACTCAATGATACCATCTTTGATGTTACGCCAATGATACCAGAAATCAAGGATATTTATTGGACAAGGACACATGTATAAACTATTGATATGGCCTCCAGCCTGTTTTTTTGCTGAGACGTTTTGGTCATTTGTCTCATGTTAGTATTAAAATTAACCATAACAGCATTCACTAGTAACCAATTTATATTTTCGGACATTATGACCGAATTGACTTAATTTTTTTCATTTAAAAAAAGGTTTGGTCTACGACAGAAAAATGACCGAAAATAACCTAGCTTCCAGCTGATCTTCAGGCACAAAATGAGCAAAATGTAGGGCCACATTTGCCATTGAACTTGGATTTTTTGTGAGATCTTGAGCTGCAAAAGAATCTAAAATTCCTAAGCTTCAAATCCTTACTCCAATGCAAATTGTTTTTTAATTTGCATGAATAGGGCAACCAAAGAACTTCAACATTCTGTTGTAAACTTTGTTTCATCAAATTCTTTAGCTGGCATCTGGGATAACAACCATTCACCCAAATGCAAATCTTTCATTTGTTTATACTACTATTTGTTATTCCTTGGTGTTACTTCTACTGTACACGCAACTGCATTGCTGTTTGTACTGGATGGCAAGCAACCTACATTATTTGATAATGCTATTGATACGGGTGTAAAACCGACTGAAAACGTTTTGTTTTACCGATTTAAGTACTTTTTTCACCTGATGATCGCATGTGAACACTGTAATGACCAGAAGATAAGTTTATTTTACTATTATATTTACTACAGCTCGTTGCCAAATTTTTGTCTAAAAAAAAACCCAGATTTGATAGGATTTTTCAAAATGAAACGTAGACACCCAGATGGACTCAAAAATAGATCTGGGTGGAAAAACCCAGAAATGGGAGCCCAGGTTGTCAATGTCAACACCAAATTAGTTTAGTCTAGGTTTGCATTATCTCAGTTTCATTCAGTTGCGTTTACGCAATTGTTACAGACATTACGCCATTGTTACCATTCCCAAGTGACTGAGCAACTGCACAGTAATTCTCTCTTTTTCATAAAACGTCCGAAAGTAATTGCGTCTAACGTTACAAAAATGTTTCAAAGCACTTAACCTGGAAAATTATACGGCCTGGAGACGAACTCTTCACGGACCGGCACCGGGCCACGGCCCGGTGGTTGCCGACCATTGTATTCATACCAGACATGGGGTAATCGTAATCGTCAATAGTAATCGATTACAATCGATTACAGTTTTTTGAGTAATCGTAATCGATTGAATCGACCAAAAATGAAATGTAATCGTAATCGATTACATCGCCAATTTAATCGTAATCGACGGTTGCTTTCGCGATTAAACTTGGAAATCTTCACCCAGCATCACTGTGCGCTGAACCGGGGTTGTGGTGGTTGGGTTTCCTCCTTTATCATCGGTTTTTGTGGTTATGCTTCAGGGGAGGCTATTTTCCCATCTGTGTGCGTTAATCCAGATAGCCCAGTGGCAAGCACAGCGTTTGTAGCGAATTCTCGCTTTGTTACAGCTACCCTTCCTGTTGGCCGCCAGTTGTAACATAGCGAGTCTAGTGAGACGTAGCAATGAAAAGAAGAGCTTTACTTTAAAACGGGTTGACACTTCGGCAACAGTATAGCAGGACATCAGGAGGAGAAGTGTTGGTTTTATTTATATATATTCAGAATGAACTTATTAATGTAAGTGCTGGAATAGGCTATGTATATAATTAGTACAGTAATTTATATGCAGTAAATTGATTTTTTTCAGAGGAATAAAGTAGTTTAATCCAAGTTGAAAGTGCTTTTCCACAACACAGATAACTAGCCTGTCATCCGTGATCCACCAGATACTGCTAAAAAAAACTAAACGACACCAGTGAGGTTTTTTTGACCATTGACGTTTGGTCCAACAGACAGATGCGTAGCTATATTGGCGTCACTGTTCATTTCATCTCAAATTAAAAGCTGCACATGCAGTGCTATGCTGGCTTGCAGACGATCGTAATCCGCAGTTAGAAGAAATAGTCAGCAATTTTGAAATTATTAACAAACGAATTTTCAGAGTTGCTGGACGAACGTTCAAGCCTAATAGATGTCATTTGACTGTTAAAGATTTGAAGCCTTGACGTTTATCAACTGTAACGAAGATTTTAAACATTGATCATTTTTGTTTAATTAATATTTAAAGTGTCTGTTGCAGTTGAGTAACTGAAGAGAGGAATGAGAGGCGATATCACTCCCCTGGCCAGCTAAATTTAAAAACCAGGTCTCCACTTAGCTTATATTTCGATTTTAGTATTCTTTTGGTTTTCAGTAGGTTGCCATCTTTTTGCGTTTTTCGAAGATTTTCCGTTGATTTGGGGTTTCAGCATAGCCATCCACATCCGGATTTTTTCACGATTATTTCTCAAGTTTTTTTTCTGAGTGGTGACTTGTCACCTACAGAGGCCAGTTGGCCTCTTTCAGCCAAGTTCCCCCTCTAGCTCAAACCTCTAGTTACGCCACTGGTTTGTTGACTGCAAGAACATCTCATTAAACAATTGTAATTTTTTTCCGGTGCTTGATCCTTACAGATTAGTAATTTCGTTTCTTGCATTCATCAATACCGTACGTTGTCTCAAAATATGCTTATATCAAACCATGCAAATGGGGCTTGTTTTCGTTCTGAAGATATTTCAAGACAAATGTAATCGCGATTGTGGGGCTTGTTTTCGTTCTGAAGATATTTCAAGACAAATGTAATCGCGATTGTAATCGTGAATACTTTCATCGATAATCGATTACGATTACGTTGTAATTTTATTTATTCGTAATCGTAATCGAGCAGGTGGCAAGCAATCGTAATCGATTACATTCGTGCTGTAATCGCCCCATGTCTGATTCATACCAGACTTGTATCTGGCAACTTCACCACTCGCAACATTGTCTGCAGAAATTATCTCACAGCAAATTAATTTAACTGAAGTTTCACAAATCTAGATAAAGGATTTGATGAATTTGCTAAAGCAAGATGGAAAGTAGGCAAGTTTAGTAGTAGACTATATATCTGCCACGCTAAAGCCATGACCGCACTAGTTGAGTACGGAACCAGGCGTTTGAATAAGACTACAAATGTTTATTCTGTGCTGATTGTTCGGTCTGCATCTTGATTAAAAGTGAATAGTTCTCATTTTTGGAAATGTTGCGAAGAAAACTTTGTCTGTGACCGTTTGCGAAAGAGTTGCACCACGTTTGAATAAGCACGGTGACATT
>Ga0210059_1001108_pt1 | contig 39283 bp, 24 predicted proteins | sample Ectturendosymbi2_FD_188042 | JGI IMG/M metagenome (GOLD analysis project Ga0210059, IMG submission 188042) | Ecteinascidia turbinata endosymbiont from Florida, USA - Sample 2 (SPAdes) (version 2) | ecosystem: Host-associated > Tunicates > Ascidians > Unclassified | place: Key West, Florida... | reverse complement strand
TTGCAGATTATAAAATGTTATCTTTTCACCTTTCAATAAATGTAATCATCATTGTGGTATCATTTAAAATCCTGGATTTGTGCCCAATCGCTTTGTTTCAACAATTGTGAAACACCCTGTATGTGCTTGCCTCACCTGCTCATCTGTACATGCCTCATCTCTTCACCCATTGCTCGCTCACCGTCATCTGTGTTATGTTGATGTCTATTACGTTTTTTCTATTTTTGATATATGCTGCATTTCTTTGTGACTCCATTTGGGATTGTTTGTGTAGATATTTTTTCTGATTGTTTTTTTTTAATACCAATATTACGATCGTCCTGGTGAGTAAATAATACACGCAATAAATTATATTTCTAACAACATAAAAAAATTAAATAAAGACACATGCCGCACATCAGCTCAACACAAATGAATCAATAAATCTTGGGTTGCGTTTTCATTGCGCATATACATCGGCAATGACTGATCGAAATTAGCACTTCTTTCACGGTTCGTTGGTGGGTTGCAATTCAATACTGGAAAACAGCCAGTACGCAAGGCATCATGAAGCAATGGAGCTAACCCGATAAGATCACCCTATTACCATTTCATTGCCACATGGTCCTATTGATTCTATTCTCAACGCGCTTTCCGTTCGTGGTGCCTCTTGCTTCGATGGTTCATGTGACGTCACGTCTGGCCGTCACATTTCAAGGCGGAAGTTCCAATTTGTGTGTTCTCTCCTCAGGTTAATCAATTACAAATTTTTGACGACGAATCGAGAGGAAAATAAACATTTGTCATTAAGTGTTGAAATCCAGTGATTCTAGGAAACAGAAAAATTTCTTAAGAAACAGAAAGAACTGAGACTTTAACTCTTACCGTAAAACCAACCGACTGCAAGTGCTTCGACCAGCACGACTGTCATGATGGCCGCTCCCGTGGCGTACATCTCGAGTAGGGTGATCAAGTAGATGCCACCATAGGTGGTCGACGACAAAGCGAGAAGGAAACTGATGGTCAGAAAAACGAGAACAAACTTCTCGCGATGCTTTCCCAGCTTGTCAGGAAACTCGTCCAAGAAACCTGTGATCACGGCTTCCAAACCACCGAACTGTACAAAAAAACACTTGTTCTTTTCCGGAGTAAAGTTGTTATTTTGCAAAGGATTTTATGAAGTTTGACGGCGCAAGCACGCAGGAGATGTTTTTCTTCTGATATGTCCGCCAATCTTGGCAATATGTCCATCACTGCTTAAGAGGCAGTGGAACGTCTGTCAGGCAATAAGTATGTGCGGTTCGCCCCAAGCAATTATTGCGCTTTATAAAAATGGACCACCAGTGATGTGTAGGCAATTTTTATTTGGCGCTTTCTACCTTGCTTTCCAAAACGATTTAGCTCTACCGGCTCACAACTTGCACCTATCTATCAAGACCATGATTGAGGCGAAACCAACGTTTCTAAAGTTTCCTAAATACTCTGTCAAACACGTAGTTTCAGACCTTCCTACATTTTGTAAGAAGCAAGAAAAATCATTAAATAGAACATGCTGCAAAAGTGCGTTTTCGTCCGCTTACCGAACTGTCAAGACCGAGCGTAATCATCATGATGAAGAAGATTATGGAAAAGAAAACTGAACCGTTGAAAGTTGTCAACGCTTGACCGTATACGACGAAAAGCAGACCCATGCCTAAAATAGTAACGCAAATTTTGTTAGAGCACAAGAAGTGCAACGTAAAAACTCAGTTTGAACAACATGATTTTGTTATATTCACATCTGTTGGGTAGGATTCAGTTTGGAAATGACTTTTCAAGTGTGGTTTATTTTGGCCTTAAATAATGATTTTTTTCATTTGGCTTTGATTTTTAAGTGAATAAAACTGATCGTGTTACAAAAGCAAATAAGAAGCGATTGCTTCTGATTAATATCGTCTGGCTCATTGATCTGAAGGGAAAAAGAGAACAATTAGCTTCTTTAAGTTGAATTTTCCATTTTGCTTTGCCTGAAAAAGATATATTCTCAACATTATGTTATCATCGGATTAAACCATCCAAAAATTGCTTATAATAATCCGAAAATTGTTATATGCTGTAGTTATTTAATTGTCAAATCTTGCTGGTGAAAACCCTTTTCGTTAAATTCTTTGCACACCGCGGCAGCATTGAGAAATACTGAGTAAGTCAAAACACTTCCGATTTTTATTGCAAGAAGGTCACGGTGAACTTTCAAACCTGGAGTAGTTACGTCTTCTATGTTCTCTTTGTGCAGAATGTGCGCCATGTAACCCATCACTGAGAAGACAACGAAGCCGGCCATGAAGCTCGTCATGCAGTTAACCACGCTTGTAATGAAGGCGTCCCTGCGAAACAACATATGGCGGTAAAAGTGAAGGTGAGAAGAAACAATGGACGAGCCAAGGCTTTCCTTTCCACAAGCGCGGTTTCTTTCGTCGTACCTTTATCGTGCACAACATACCAGCGAAACGAAACGATTTCGAAATGCATGCCAGTGCACAAACAATTTATATCTTCGAAAAATGCTGTTCTTGTTGCTACACAAGTTGTATCGTTGCTTTATATCTTTGCGTCTCACGCCATTTGCTGTTCCAATTCTACAACAATTCTCCGAAAGCTGTCGAAATAATGATTTACAGACACTAAAAAAGTCAGTTATTCGTGGAATGTTTCGGTTTGTAAGAAATTTACTTGTTCCACTTGTCATCCGAATCTATGCCTAAAAGACAAAAAAATCATAGCTAAACGTTTTCACCGATCAAATCGTCGCGCGTATTGCTTCGTTCTGAAAATACTAGTGCGTAATCCCTTTAAAGTCTTTAGTTTAGAAAGCTGCTTGGTCTTCAGAAAAATTTCCGGTTGCTAGTACAGAGTGCAATGCAAACACAGCAGAAACTTAATGACAAAGTTCGTAAACGATAACGAGCGGAGCACTGACCTGTAGCAGTTGTTGTGAAACGAGTTGTAGCTTGACAGTGCGATCAGCGTCCCGAAACCTGGTCCAAGCGAAAACAAAACCTGCGTTCAACAAAAATTGTTTCCAACGAGAGATAGGTAGGAGTTACGTTTGTAGTTTTACTGCAAAGACTTGCATTGGTGGTAAGAGCATTTCAATTATTTCTTTTCAAAAACACTCTGCGAAGCATAAAAAGGAAACATTAAAAGTTTTTTTTCCTGAAGCTGACGTTTTCTCTGCCGCATTTAGGCAAATTGTTGCATGAAGTGCATCAGCATAATACCATCCTTCACTACAGTAACTTGTATTCTTCGTTGTTGATTTCTGACCATGCTGATAAACTGCAACTGGGGGTGTTCGATCATTATTCCCAGGTCCACGCAGGCCCAGAGAACCAGAGTGGTGGCACGTGGGGTAACTGACGCGGGCTGAGGTGCGAACTGCCCCTACGGCAAGCTGATTGTAAAAACCGGGGACACACTTGACCTACATTTCGGTATTTAGTTTTCTTGGTTTTCCGTGCGTTGTTGTTTTTTTCGTTTTTCGTTGGGTGTTCCTGTGATTTTGGGTTTTAGTATAGACTTCCCCATCAGGATTCACTATCATTTCTCAGTTTTTTTTATGATTGTTGGTTAGTGGGCCACTGGCCCCTGCAGTAGCCAATGGGTCTCCTTCAGCTAAGTTTACCCCTGGCTATAAAACTTGTAGTTACGCCACTTCCAGTTGTGGATCAAATAGTCACTTTTAAGTGTAAACTCAGCTCTTCAGCCATGCAAAATAAATCGTTTAGGTGTGGGGGAACCGATATGCAGGTGGTAAATATCACTCCCTCTAGCAACCCCTCCAGCTGAGTCTAGTTGCAGTGTATCGGCCACACCTTTTATTGGGGCCATCTGAGGGTATGGAGTGCGGTTTACTGATGGCTGGGAAGCCGTCAGTAGCTGAGTTACCGCAAGGCTTACTCGGGCTCGCTTTGGAAGTTTTTCAAATCGATCATCTTCTCTTGTATAGGTTCTCTGCCACACACACGTATCATAGTCTAACGAACACTGCTGTAACATCCTGTAACCCGTAACAATTGTAAAAGGCTCCCTGAGGTTGATTTATTTTTCATTGCGTTTCTGACTTGTAATACAATGCATTTGCTAAAATCACCAAATATTACACAAACAGAGAATCCAAACGTTTAATATAAAATTATTGATAGCTCCCATAGCAAAACCTTGTTCATAGCAAAGTAATCCTAGTATTTTCTAGTTCTTTACCATACCCAGTAGTGTTAACAGAAGGCAATGTGTATATAACTAATTCGGATACATGTTGATTTAAGGAAAATAAATCTTTTTTTTAAACAATAATTGTTTTGGTGCTTTACCGAAAAGGTTAAATATTTTTGGTTTAGCATCATGAATGGCGCTTTAGGAGCCAATTATAAATCCAGCACCTATCTCCTGCAATGCAAAACCGACTGAAAATAAATGTAATTGAGCACTTTTCAAAGGCGCGCCAGAAAATCGCACAGCACTGGCTGGAGGAAGTGTCCTGCTTTTTATTTTTTACAAACAAAAATTCCCATCTGTTGAAATGGTGCACTTTTCAGTAAAATACCGATCTCTTCTCATATTTCACTTACAGTCGTCAAGACTGGTCTTAGTTCAAGTGCATTTTAAAACCACTTGAGAACTTGAATTTTTATCGGTCTTTAGTGCTGCCAAGACCTGCGCACATGGTGATTGACACTCTTTTCAATGAACCATGACCAACAAGCTTGTTTCCTTTTAATGCATGTTCAAACAGTCTTACATCGATACGTAGCAGCTCCACAAATAGAAAGCGTGGTATAAACAGTGTTGAATCCATGCAGAGCGTTACCTGCGTCGCCGCGTCCATCCAGACACCTGGTTGAAGCAACTGCTCCCATTTCGGTCGTAAGTAATATTGAATGCCATTCAAAGCGCCAGGAAGAGTAGCACCGCGAACGAGCAAAATGAGCAACACAACGTAGGGGAAAGTTGCTGTCACCCAAACCGCCTGAAAGCATGTGGCTTATAAACTTACGTGATAATACGATCGTCCCTGTATTTCATCTACAAACACGAAGCGCATTTGGTATATTTTCTGCAAGTCGCAATATTTCAAAAGAACTTACCAAAACGTCTGCGTCATATGCGAAGTCTAACCTTTGAAGCAAAGTTTTATGTTTCTCATGAATTACTGCGACTCATCTGGTGACGCGGTTTTGGCCTTTGCTACTTGAAACTCGTGAAACAAGAGTAGAAAACATCATATGACCTACCTTTATGCTGAAGAAGCAAACAAAATTACGGTATGCACGCCATTAACTCAAAGCTGTTGAATGCTTCATGCGTGGACTTCAATACACAGCTCTCGCAAACGCCATTCCAAAAAAGAGTCATCCAAAAAGTAAGCGCATGTTTTAAGCTTCTTGCATATTCGTTTCTTACCTTTCCGGAAGACCTGACACCCTTCCACAGACAAAAATAGAGAGTGGCGTAAACAAAAAACAAGCAGACAACAATTTGCCAGCGCGGAGCTCCCAGATCGCCAATTCCACCGGACTTGTACATTTCCAGAACGTGGCGTCTTCAAAAGTAAAAAGGGTGTTCATTTCTTCACTGCATTTTTTGCTTGAAACAAAGATTTTTATAAACTTGCAAAATTTGACAAAAGCGCATATGCTCATTTTTTTAACAATCTGGAAAAATGCCCGAATTGGGCGATGCAGTGGTAAATTTCAAACATCATGAGAAGACCTTTACCTCACATCCAGGATCAAATTAGTGATGATTGCAAAAGACACTTGGCTGGGTGTTCAGTTTAGTCTTCAAAATAGCATTTATTACTTGTACATTGCTTCCAATTATCTCTGGTCAGGGCGAAACTAGAGACAAAAAACGGACTGCACATATCTAATCTGCGTCGATAAGGATTTTAAGTATGAACTAAGTCAGGAATACAAGTGGAAAAAAACTTATGTGGTCTTCCCCAGAGCAAAAACCTTGATTAAATTAGTTTTGCTAAAGAATTATTAACTACAACGTTGGTTACAGACAGTGGAATCGGGTTCATAAGGCGTTGGTTCCCAGGTAACCCCAAACCTTTCAACATTTTCCGATGCCCACCATCGTAGATAGATGAAATGGAGTGTCTCAGGGGAACGATTATCTGGTACTTGCGATACGCAAAAGTTGATGACATGCATTTGCCCAACCGTTGAAAAATGACACCTCGCCACCACAAAATTTTTGTTAACACAACACCCTTTGTTCCCATCTCAGACGACGACGCGCAAGCGGCATTAACCTGCTGACGCAGGTTGACAATAGACACTACAGAGCAGCACGAAAAGCGACCTGTGCAGACCAGGATTTGGCCAAATTAGGAAAGTTGAATGTAATTGGTGCAAATTTCTTTCTTCTGAGGGATGTCCATGAATAAGCAAAAAAACGCAGCGGCATTGGATATTCCTTTACGTTTACACAATTATGATGTCACAACGAATTGTGCCTCGTTCTGCACGTTCAGTTTTGTGAGTTGAAAGATCGCTGTGTGTGTGTGTGTGTGTGTGGAGCGGTATGCGAAGCAAAGTCGATGAATATGTTTCTTTAGTTGAGTTCAATGTGCATGGACAAACGTACGGATGAAACTGTACTGGTGATGATCGAACTGTCTACGGAGTGATGCGCACTCAAACCCACGGATATCCGATCCAACAAACATTTTGTACCTATACAACTAGACCACTGTACCGCGGGGTTGAGGATGCCCTCAGACCGGGAATTTTGGTGCTTTTAGGAAGGAATTTTGCTTGGCGTTGGTTCAGCTTTGTCAGAGAGACTGAACGGTTGCGCTCGGCAGGATGCACGCACATCTAGTCTGCGATGAGGAAAAGGAAGATTTGTTTGATGCCTCTTGTGCGATATTTGGTCAATACCAGACCTACCTACGATGCCTTGTCTGACTGAGCTTCGCTACTGACATTGCAATCTAGGATATATAACCTTATCATTGAGTGATTTTTAAAGAAAATGCAAGTATGTCCAAAAAGGTGCTGATTGTGCGTTGTGGGTTACTTCAGCGCTCCTACATAAATCTTGTCGAAAATCAGTTGCGCTCAGCCTCAACGCAACTCAGCAGCCAATCCTTACCGCTGCGAAGCATTTGCTTTTTAATCCCTTGTGTGTCGCAGCATGATTGTGTTGTTAATGAAAGCACGAGATAATCGTTGTAGCGATCATGTCGATATTCCGAGAACAATAACAAGACTGCCTAGCCCAGGGTTATTTACCATCACGGACCACATGAGTATCAAGGATGGGCCGCATGAAATTTCTAATTTTATCCTTTGATGAAAAATACAACAAAGTGCACATAATCTTGTTTCCACTTTAAGGAGAAAACTATGAAAAGGAGCGATAGAGGATTCTTCAATGTTTGTTGTCTAAGTGTCGTCCTATCTTAGACTTTCCATTGACGCCACGTTATTATTTTGAGTACAAGGAAAATTCTGACGCTGTTGACATTAAATGGTCACGCTTGGCCGAAGGTTCCCCACCCCTGGTTCTAGCCAATGGCCAAAAAACATACGTAATCATGTTTTCTACTTGATGTACATTATATTTTGCTTAAGGTTTCACTGAGACTGTAAGTACTGCACACACGAGAGCAGGGAGTTTTATATTTAGATGTAATAATTTGCGCGGAGTGCGGCACATTAACCTTACTGCATTACATCCCCAATTTACTCCACACTGAATGCAAAGCATTACGTGATGACAAACACGCAAGTGTACAAAACAAAAAAAGTCGAAAACGGCATCATGAAAATTTTTATATTGCTGCAAAAATCTCAAATAATTTTCATTAAAATCGTTTGACAAAAATAAACAAAAATGAGCATAGTTTAAAAGCAGTCGTAGTAGTGCGACGTATGGTAACAATATTTCATACATCATTGGAGTTTGTTAAAATTTTATTCGTAGAAGCACTGCAATCATGCAAACCAATCTGCGCGGCGTAGATTTCAAGATGCTGTTGTGAACGCTCTGAACATGTGCGAACTACAGCGAAAGCTTTGTGACATGACGTTGCTTTTGACAAATGGTCTGTTACGTAAAACTTTGCCGCGAGCCTACGTTCGTTGCAGGTTTGCAGAACTGAAAATAATTGCTATGTAAATAATGCTCTCTTCTGATAACGTTCGGTTCCAACAGGGAACTCTCTGCAGCTAGTCTGCCTTTGAATCGCCGTACATCTCATTCTAACACCAATTTGATTTGGAACTGTGAGGTGATCAAAAGAGAAAGTTCTGACCGATAGTAACACTTTGCGAGGGCACTAAACTTTGCGATGTTAGCATTATGAAGTTCGTCGGCTTATTGTTGTAGGAAAAGTACATATTTATAACTCATAAATAGGAACAATAAAACGCGATGCAAGGAATCTTTCGTAGTCTAGATGACAATTTTAGTGTGTGTAAATAGAAAGCTCTTCAGAAAGAAGTCAACGATGAAAGAGTAGAAATCAATTGCTCTTTTAAAATAATAATTTTGTTTCGCCCCAGGGATCTACAACACCAGCAAATCTAACCTAATGAGTCGTAACCTCCTTTGTCAACTTGACAAACAAATGTTTGCCAATGGCACTCCAAGCACTGGGTTTCCTACACCCGAAGAGGTTGCTCAAACAAGTATTTTATTCGACAAGGATGGGGCCAAATACAGAGCACTCGCACAGTAGGTGACATACATACCACTTGAGCCACATCTTGTAAATGCCGCAGCTCTGCGGCCGCCGCACAGATAATTGACTTTGTTGGATAATTGCCTACGGTACCCAGCTCGTCCTGCAAACGTTGGTATCGTCTTTCAGTTTGGGTTATGTTTATGCACGTTGTTACTCATAACTTTCGCGATCTCGACTTACAGCATTAGATGTTTCACGTGGCAGAACCTAAGACATATTGCAAAGCGTGGCTGACGAATAATAAAGCAGTGTATGTGAGGAAATAGCTGAGTTAGATTATCTCAATTCAACAAACAAAAAATTATCGATTCAGCGCAATTAAATTAAATTGTTTCTCTATCAACTTTCTAAAAATCTACTGTTAATATAAGCAATGAAGTCCATTAATGATGTAGCAATAATTCTTCAATCGTTTTATTGTTTTGGTTCATCAAAATGTAGGTAACATGTTCCTTCACCAAAATTGCTTTGATCCATTCAGGGTGAAAAACGAAACTTTCTTAAAAACCACTCCGATCCACTTATTTTCTAAAACACACAGATTATGCTGCCTAAATGCAGTGGATGAAATTCTCCATCACTTTATATATTAACTGACTTAAACGTCCGTCCCTTCATCTGTAGATACTCAAACGGTCGCTGCCGAAAACCTGGGAAATAACGAGGCTGCCGTTTAAACCGATATGAGCAAAAACAACCAAATCTGAAAACATCAAAGCAACTGTATACAACTTGATATTACCTAGAAAGGATGCTGATGCAGTCGAAACAAAAGAAAGCCGTGGTAGAGGGAAGAAGCTCTACCACAAAGTTTTCATACCAGCTGCGAAAAGCTGTGATTTATAATCTGCAGAGGACGAGAATAATGATCTTTAACTTCTAAATCTTTTTGAGTTTTTGAAGCCTACAAATCATTGCGCTACCACCCACCCTCATTGTTTATCTGCTTCATGGTTAATATGTTTATCACACGAATCAATGCCAACGGCATATCAGGGCGTGGCTTATTTCAAAGAGCTCCTGTTGAGGGGTGCCAGTCTATAATTATGTTACATTCCTTTCCACAACATTTAACCGTTTTTGAGCCAGCATCATATCCGTCAACATCACATACGTTGCTCGGCTTAGAATGCTATGAAGCAAAGGCATGTCCACGAGGTGATAAATCCTCCGTTATCTGATTTTGCCCAATTCGCCCTAACACTCGAATACAGAAATGTGTTTCGAGGATTGCCATACCTTTGACTCCTCCTACGAAACACTTTTACCTGTCTTCTCCCATGAGCACTTAAACATATATCCCCTGATAGTTCGTCTGTACATGCCACTGCCAAGATCAAGATAACATAAAAAATGAGAAAAGTGATCACTGCATCTGCATATCACATTTTTGAACCGAGAACAACCCTTCTTGTTGTTTCTGATACTCGAAGGACTGCTCTCCGTCATTTCATTTGTTCAAGAAACTCCCATCGCGAGAATGCGTTGCATTGCAAGGTTTGCAAACCACCAATTAGGTTTTCAAATAATAATAAAAACCTGTAATACTTACTCGAAGAATTGGTGAGCTGGTGACTGTGACGTGTTGCTGAACGATTGGTTGCTTGCGACGCGTGAGATTTGATCGACGCAGTTCGAATCAGCCCAGGTGTGATTGCAATGCGACCACGGCAATTCCGACGCGAAAGAACTGGATAAGAACAAGTTAAAACCGGTTATAAACATTTGCCGATAGCCTCCCTGCTTATCTTACAATTGGAGACTAGTTGCTTGAGTACAGATATGTGCAAGCTTGAATCATCGCGAAAAGATGAAAGCAGGATCCAGTTACAAAAACCTACAGCTATTAATTGAAATTGGTTATAACACTTTTTGCGCAAACGACCTTGCTCAACGCGTTTTGCAGCAAACAACCTTTATTGTTTGGTCATAATGCTTTTTGCAGCCAACGACTTTGCTGTTTATTGTTTGGACCAATTGCGTATATCGCACCGTGCCATATCCAACACAAATTGTGTTTTTCTTGTTGCGGTGAGTTGGTGACTGATGGAAAACATTTCATTCAGGTTTTTACGAAATTAACCAGCATCTTGAAACACTTTCCATCGACATGATCCGACCAGCTTTGCTGCAGAACCAGAAAAAAGGCAAGAAGCTCTCGACCAACGATCAAACGCAATTAGTCACAGCCGCTTGCGGTCCACACGTGTGGCACTTTGCCTGAACACTTGCCAGACGCAAAACAAATGCAAAGGGGAGTAAACCAGAGGTGGCCGGAGTCACTTTTTCATACTCCGACTCCGCTCCTGTTACAAAATTTTTGAATCCGGGTCCGGATCCGTGTCCGGCAATTTTTCAAATTAGAGAATCCGACTCCTGTTCAGACTCAGGCTACAATCATAAATCCAACCTTATTTTACCCATGTTTTTACTTAAGAAATGACCACACAGACTCCTGCTAGTGCCGAAATTGAAACGTGACTCCGGATCCGGTTTTTCCCAACTTTTTGACTCCGGGTCCGAAAGAAAAACGCAGAATCCTGCCGGAGTCGTCACCGGTGCTGCGGATCCGGTCCCATCTCTGGAGTAAACGAACGGAAACGTGTTTCTGATTAGCGAAGTGTACCCACCTGTACAAGTAATAAACAGCCCAAGCGATGATTGTGTTGTAGTAACTGGAAACGTAGAGCGCAAAAAGACAAATGGCAAAACCGGCCCCTGCAAAAGAAACCTGAAGTTGTGAGCAAACACATTGGTGCTTAGAGACGGGATGGTGCGCATTTTGTGTTGTCACTAAATAGATTTATGTGAGAAAGCATATAAGTCACATCGGGTAAAGATCAAAAGTAAACACACTTCCCCCGCAGAATTCGCAGAAGTTCTTTGGGGTAACTTTTTATTTTTGCAGAGTAAAATAAATTCAATAGATGATCACAAAATTACTTTTGCTTGGTTACGCGTGGTGAACACCAGATTGTGCAAGACTACGCACTGTAATTGTGAGACGTTTTCAAATTCACAGATGCTTAATCACGTGCGCAAGGTGTTCTGTAAGTCATGTGCAAACAGCAGTTTGCAACAAAACAAAAACAATTTCATATTTAAAATACCTAACTGACATTTGGATTTTCCCAACGAAAGGTTACCTTGTGGACTAGAATTTCCCAACTAACGTGAAATTTTCACAGGTCTGTGTGATTTATGAAGCAATCTTTTCTGAATTAAGAAAATATTACGAATGTTTGAGCCATCATCAAAAAGTACGTTGCTGAAGAAAGTTTCAAGCTATTGATAACACTGTTGTAATCCTCTGGAGATGAAAACCTGCATGAAAAACTCCTCATTTTTGTGTAACAAATTCGAAGCCCTTCATTTCAGTGGTTGGCAACTTTTTCTGATCGCGTAGCATTTCTGTGGGGCGCGTATACTATCACCACGTACCACCTTGTTCCAGGAAAACTCAATCTACCAAATATCATTCGATCAAAAGTTAGGAAAATCAGAATTGACACAAATGTGGCATGAAAAAAAGGGCTGTGAGAAACTATAATGGCCATTTTTGAAACTAACAAGAGAAATACACAAAAATTCAGGACTTTATTAACAGAACCCGATAAGTAAAAATGTAGCTGTGAATATATTTTTTGTGAAGAAAAACAGAAAGTAGGTTTATTCGCGTACCACCTTGAAGGCCTTCGCGTACCAGTAGTGGTACGCGTACCACAGGTTGGGAATGACTGATTTAAATCAAACGGATTATTTTTTCTTACTTCACTTTCCACGACATCTAAGTTTCACTTTGTTCCTAAGCCCGTCAGCTTTGCAGGTGAAAAAAGCCTCGTAAAAAAACACGAAAAAGTTATATTCTTTTTACAGAAAAAAAAAACAGGAAAACATTCTCTCGAACTTCTGCGACAGGAAACAAAATAGCTTCTGCAGCAATATTTATTTGTTTTCTTGTGAACTATTTTGGTTTCATCATAGCAGTTAAATCTGCCAAACAGCGTACCTTTGAATATGGGGCAAATTTTCCTCCATATAGAGATGCACCCTGAACGATGATACTGACCCAACACCAACTCCAAGTAAAACAATGGTATTCCAACAAATACCACCATCAAGAAGTAAGGTATGAGAAATGCGCCTGAGGTGGAAAGAATACTGGTAAGATGTCTCTAATCAACAAACTAAATGTTACAGCATTCTTATAAGCTACACTTTTGATTTTTTTTACGTTGTTGCAAGAACATTTGGAGAGCATTATGTATCGATGACTATATACGGTAGAATAGATCAAGCTCTACTGTAAGTTTAAGTCTTCTTCAAAAACACTGAGCGAGCCAGCTTCATTTTTGTCAATTACCCAAGACTTTGCTCAGCTTTATATCCACAAATGAAAATATTTTTGCACGCCACGAGCACCAGAGGATTGTTAAACGATGTCTAAAACTCATACTGGAACACAAAACTGCGCTTCTTTTGTGCGAAAACACAAGCCCGTAGCCTCGGGGGGACATGATGGAGGAGTACCCCACCAAATTTCTTTTGTGCCCCCACGAATTTTGTATTTCCCAGAATAATTTGTTTAAACGTACAATAAAAACAAAAATCTTCCCCCCCTTGAAAATTTTTCTTTGCCCACAAAGCTTAAAACCCGGCTACAGGCCTGCGGTAAACCTAAACTGAAAGTGAAACCCTCTATTTATCGCTTTACAGAGATTCCACTTACTCCTGACTCGTCTACAAGAATAGCGTTGCGGACTATGGACGCCACGCAGTTCAGTACTGTTTCTCACCTCCACCATTCTTGAAGCAGATGTAAGGAAATCGCCAAACGTTTCCCAAGTCTACAGCGAATCCAATGACCGACAGAAGGAACTCCGCTTTTGAACCCCATTTCTCCCGTTCCCTCCCCCCGTCCACACTGAGTCGTTTCATTTCGCTGTCATTAGACAACAAAGATTTGATATCCTGCAGGCCATTAGCGTTATAATCCCGAGCAAGAAGATCTTTCTCTTCCACGTAATTCTTTTCCTTGCCATTTTCATGTGGCTTCGACATCTTTATTTGCGTTTTCTATCTAAGCCAATTACAAACTGTGACAGAAATCACACCCGCAGTTTATTTCTATTTGAATGCTTGTGCTGCGAACACGAAACGGGTATTGCGATATTATGGAAATTATACTAATTTTAATGGAAAAGACATTTTCAATGTAAAATTTACCACAAAAAAAATATGCGATTTCTTCCTAACAACCCCATTAATAAATTCACGTGGATGATGATTTGCGAGACACTGACACTTCTGGCCCGCTGTGGCGTAACTTTGAAAATGAACGAAGCAAGTTCATGTGTTTGCTATTTTTGCACGGATTCCACATCCGCAAGCAGTGTGCAGACGCACGCCTGAGTACCCGACGAAAACGTTTTCTCAAGCGCCCCCTCAGAGCTGGATAATTTACGCTTTACTTTCAGAAGCCACAGTTAATTCCGAAACGGTTTGAGTTACAACATGATTTTACGACACACACTGAAAAGAAGCATTTGTAGTGCCTGCTACTCAGGTGAACTAAACTATGGCCAAGTGCAACAATAACATATCTCATTAGAGGATGTAGTTATGAGACACAAGCAATTTTTTCTTATTTTTGTGATATGTTACATTTCTTTGTGATTCACATGTTTTGTATCTTTTTTTTTGAGCGTATGTCACACCTAATTTTCGGCTTGTTTTTCAAATTTACTTGCTTGTCTTTTTTATTGGTTGCCATTTTGAATTGTACAAATTTGGCTGTTTCGTGTAATTGTACTTGTTGTGTATACTGGTTTCATATGCGATGACATTGTGAGTACTTTGTTTTCATGTTAAGACTTAACGACACATCAGACTTGTCTACCGTGTCCCTTGTTGTCTCTATGTTTAACTGCGGTAATTCATAACAGTCTGTACTGTTCACTATTCCTTTTGCCGCTTGTCGTTTACTGCTGTGTACCTCCTCATTTTGAACACTATGTTGATTCCTACCACCGGGAACACTATACTATTATGATTTCTTCACAGGTCTCCGTTTCCTAACCAGCTTTTCCACTTCTTTTTCTCACTTGAACAAGATCTGTGGGCATTTTATTCCCATAAATTAAAGGTAAACTTTAAAAAGTGTTTATTTTTTACTGCTGCACGACCGCGAGATGCAATCGCCACTGCGGCCACCGAGCAACAGAAAGACTAATCAAAATGGACTTGTGGTAAATGGTACGAAGACATTGAAGGAAAATGGCTGTAAACGATGATTTGATTTAATGTGCTGGACTATCAGAGGAGCAATTTTAAAGGTCTCGATCCAGAGGACAAGTCCAAGTGGGATTTCCAAAACTGTCAACGCTCTATGGAGGGAAAGAGGGAAGCAAGAACGTGCCTCTCTTCTTCATCTGTAGATTGCTCAAGCTTCCATGCGTTGCTTGCTGCATCTGCGTTTTGCTCGTTTAAATCACAGCATGACATTTTCGCAACCTATAAGATGGTCAAAAATGCGCATAAAGACTTTCTCATACTTTTCCCCAAAGCAATTTACGCTGGATATAATGTAAGTGAGATTGCGACAGTCATAAATATTATTTTTAAAGACAGCTTTCCTTCGCAACACCTTAGTGTTTGTGGGAGCTAAGAACCACCCAACCGACTTCTAACCTACAATGCCTTGGTGCAAATTCAGCAGTTTGGCTATAGCCCTGTCTGGTATGACCCTGCCATCCCAGCAAGCAGCAACATTCGTTACAGACACTGCGAACATGTTTGGAATCTTACTGTGAATGATGAGTTTAAAAGGCTGATGAAAAAAACGCAGTGTGCGCCAGCGCGTGATTTTTCCCAATTAACGGCATCGATATAGAGCAAATTACCAAATTCCGAAAAACCCGCGAAGAATTTTTGTGGCCAGTCAACCGACGCGCGATGCGCCGATGTCTTGGGTTTCCAAGAACCTGTGGTAGGTACCCGCACATCACAGGGCCAGTCTGTTGGCTTAAACCGACCGCAGCCATTCATTCTCGAGAAAAACCTCGCCTTCCTGTGTATGTCAAAAACAGTTTTGTAACCAGTGCGTCAATGTTACAAGAACGCCTACTCTCGCCAAAAATCCTTGTGTGGTTTGGTCTTGAATAAGCGTTTTAACAAGAAGACCACGAAGCTCACGTCCTGGCATTCACAAAATCGCCGATTATGCGCAAGTGGAAATTTCCTGACGCTTGTGCAGCCTTTTACGCCAGCACTGAGATGGATTTCGATCCACCGGAAGACTAGCTGTGGAGGATAAATACCAAACGTGCGATCCAACGCTGCAATTCGCTGCCTCTTCGCCTCTTCCTATTTGTTCACGGCCACTTTCTCTGAAAGCTTCTCATGTGCGTGGCTTAGGGCAGCGGTTCCCAAACTGTGGTAGGCGTACCACTAGTGGTACACGAAGGCCTTCAACGTGGTACACGAATATGCTTACTACTTTTTGTTTATCTTCACAAAAATTTATTTATAGCTATGTTTTTTACTTATCGGGTTCTGTTGATAAATTCCTAAATTTTTGTGTACTTCCCGTGTTGGTTTTTAAAATGGTCATTATAATTTCTCACAGTCATTATCTTCATGTCGCATTTGTGTCAATTCTGGTTTTCCAAACTTTTGATCGCATGATATTTGGTAAGTTGAGTTTTCCTGGAACAAGGTGGTACGAGGTGACAGTGTTGGTCCCACAAATGATACGTGTTGAGAAAACGTTTGGGAACTACTGGCTTAGACGGACCGGAGGGGTATTTGTGGCATAGTCGTACCATTGCTCACTGATTTGTGGTAATCCCGATAAGGGACCAATTCATTTACTAATTAATGCTTGAACGTTCGCTTAGTGAGAAAACAATTTTTCTTTTGGCAAGGGCTACCTCCAAACAATGGTTTTAGTTTACGAGAAGATGCTCGCTAATTACTATTCTGGCAAAACCTGGTGAAACAGGATGAAACTATTTACTTGTTGTTCCTCGTCTGACGTCCAAGTTCAATTTAACCATTTTGCGATGAAGTTACGCTGCAAAATTTACTACGACCTTCTAGTTTCGCCTTTTCGTCTGGTTTCTTCGGCTTTGTCCAGGATTTGTTTACTATCGCTGGTGCCTCTTCACGGACCCTGCAGCGAGAAAGTGCTTGGAATCTCGTGCGCGCATCGTGTGAAGCTGAAAATGTCGTTTGTCTTTTTACGCTTTGTTTGTATAGAAAGGCTGCTTTCGAGATGAAGCAATGTTCAAGCAAATAAAATGCTGGCAATACGTCAGTCGCTTTTCCATCAACAGAGTTAAATAAATTGATTGGCAGACGTCTGCCATGGACAACCCCCACGGTCCGAAGCGCAGGTTATTTTGAGTTGATGAAAACATGAGTGCTCTTTTCGCTGGTTTACATTGACACACACGCTGTTTATTATGCATCCCACAGTTGTTGGGTTGTTCCTCAGGTTGAAAAGCACGTTAAACGTCAAAGGAAATGCTTAAGGTTTAAGAGGATCACCGTTAGCGCGCACCCCGCCTCTGCTTTATTATATTGCCGCAAACAACGACTCAAGTCACTGCGTTCGTTACGCAACAGCAGGACAAATTCTGACGCATTCATGACGCTCTTTTCTTTTCTACCGTACCTTGTTCCTATTGCCTGCTTAGGAGAACCAGAGCTTCTGTTTGATTTCCTGTCATCAAATTGGTGAAAGCAACAGACGATTTCGGGTTTCGTTGGCCGTTTTAAGCTATCTTGACTTAAAATGCTTCAAGATATCGTACAGTGGCAAAGCTCACGTACTTGCAGCGCGCAGCTAACGCCTACAGCCTTGGACGAACTGGAAGCGTAAACGATTTGTTGAGGTCACTGCACCAGTTGCATCCAAGTTTAATAAACAAAAAGGAAAAGCAAAATGGAAACAACCAGCTTGGACGTTCCTGATTCGACACTGAGAAGCCAGTTCTTATGACACAGTCAACAAGTGAGAAGATGTATTTTTCAAAGCAACAGTAATTGTGCTTCAAATGACAAAAAATTTGTAGATTTAACAGTTATTGACGTTTTCTGAAGTCCTGAGCTGCACATGACACATGGTGTTCTTCCTTCCCGAAGGATTTGAAGACGTGCGCTTTGGCATGCTTTCAGTGTTCGATTTATGCACTAATAACAAAAGCCGGAGGTTATAACAGGGGGCGAAACGTGAATGAGTATCAGATAAAAAGTGCGGCGCGCGAGACGAAGGTTTGCGACACCAGGAAAAAATGAAACGACGAATCGGGTCATTGCCGGGCTCTGGTAGCACGACGCCCGGAAGCAATTGAACACAGCTTAGTGTTTGTCGCTTGGAGTTGGACGATGTTCAAGATCGATACTCATCCTGTCGTCACTGAGACAAGTAACGTCTGCATTTTGCTCTGCAACAACTCTTGCTTGTAAGCTCTACTTTGATAATGTACGCCTATGCCGTAAAGCAAACCAAACGGAATTATTATCAACCTTAAACACATTTGCCTAACGAACGAATAGTTCCTTGTCTGAATAAATTTGTGTATTCTTCGTCCATGTCATCTCCTCCTGTCTGTTTGTCCGTGGCACAGCTTCTCGATTTTTTCCAATAATGTTCTCAGAAAAAAGAAAACATTACATCTTGAGAAACGATTTTCATCAAAATTGTTCAGTTTGAATTTTTAAACTTTTCGTGACGACTATTGGGACATAATAAAACTGCAACTGCAAAAGGTTTCTATCAATGATATCAGCAAATTAAAGCTGTTTTCTGAGCGTTTTTGAGGAAACATTTTGATGCTGACCACTCCCGAAGACAACAGGGTTTACGCAAGCACAAATAACACTCCAAGCTGCAGGTCACCACATAAATGAGTTGCTTGTTGAATGTATTTGTTCTATTGCAATTCTCCATTACTTTAATCTGAACAGAAAACGCCATAACTATCCTCAACATATCTGTGGTGTTTCCTAACTTTCAAACAATTTCTACTTTCCTGCTGAGAGCCCAGATTCACGTTTTTCGCAAACCGATGACAACGTCGATTGCAGCACTTACTGGACACTGAAACCTGGCTAATGTACAATCATCGTGCAAACAAGGCTTTGTTACATCTCGTAGGCGTGCTTTCTTTATTGGATACGACTTCTTCTTGCGAAATTTACCGCCTGTTTACAAGCGGGTCATCGGTCTGTTTTTCGTCAGAAAGCGTCTAGCAGTAGCGTTCTCCCGTGACGCGTGATTTTTCTAAATCATTAACTCTGCTATAATATGTGTCAAAACATGTTCAGTCGAACCATTTGACGATGTTGGAAACCTGTTGTTGTTCAAGTGACACCAGCAAGTGTGTCGTTGTATTTCTTCTGCTCAACAGCGTCATTATATGTTATTGAAATTTTATTTTCAAAAGTATTTGTTGAAATTTGAAATTTGCATAAAATCATTTTACTCTGCAAATTCAGGTTTAAAGTTTTTCATACCTATACCCAAAGACTTAGACAAAACGTAGATTCGAAAAACGATTACTCTCTACATATTGCAAGGTTTGAGCAAACTCCGGCGTTAAAATTTTTTTCAAATCTGCAAACTTCTCATCACTGCAAAAATTTTATGAAGCGAACAGGATTGCAATTAGCGAACAGGATTTTAATATGTTGTTTTCTTGTTATCATAACATAACCCTAGGATGGCCTTTGCCGACATTTTAGCCAAGATAAAAAATCACAACGATTGCAGTTACCCTTTGCGATAAAACACCGTGAACCACTCATTTTCGCATTGAATTAATCACTTTTAACACAAGTATTGTCAACACTCAAAACTGAAAAACAGCTTCCAACTCGGTCCTACAAAGTTTGCTAAAATATTTGAGACAATGGAACCGATGTTTCACGTTTTTGTGTCGCGCAAAATTCTTTTTCCGCAATAAAGCATCAACTGGTACAGTATACAGAATTTTCGGTCAATTCTTCAAAGTTAGAAAATAATCGACCAAGGCCATTACGGAAATTCAGATTAAACTCTGCACTCATTTGAACTCGTTGGCTTCCATAACAAATTTTGTGGACCACTAAGAATCCAAATTGATGTTTTGGTTTCTGCGAAGTGATGGTTCAGCATTGGAAGGAGTGTTTTGCTGTCTATAGCATAAGTTATAATCACGATGCTATGCAAAAACAATGTTTTCTCCTATAGGGCTGTCGGGGTGGCTAGCCTAGACGGGATGCAGCTATCCCTGAAACATACAAGGCAAATTATTCCGCCAATATCAATCTACATTTTTATTTACACTAGTCAGCCACTCAGAAAACACAAGCATTGCTTGCAATGCAACTTTGACTCTGACTTTCCTAAAAATTCAATGAAACGCATGTTTTGCTGTTTTCCAACTCCTCCACTTACGCGATAGCGGTTTCAACACACGTAACAATCATTTTGGTGGTTTTGAGTCTGGCTTCGGCACAGACCTAGAAATCTAGAAATTGCCTACAATAGGCCTGGCGTTCAAACCGTCCAGTGGCGTAGCCAGCCCACAAATTTGGGGAGGGGCAAAAAATTTCTGGGGGGCAAAATGTTTGATTTTAGGCGAATAACACTATTTTGTTTGGAAAAACGTCTCTCAAAGCACAAAATCACTATATTTTCCAAATATTGGGGATGGAGCATGGCCCCTTTGGCGCCCCCTGGCTACGCCTATGAAACCGCCAGCCGATTTTTGTAAATAGTGGTTAAAAAATTGCGCCATCAAGCGTACACTCTATACTACCGCAAAGTATACATCCTCGTCTTCTTTCGTGTATTTGTGTTTTTTTTTCTCTTTACTACGATGCATGTTAAAAGTCTAGTGTTTTGCGTGTGGGAGTGGACACGTTACACACAATACAATCCTTATCCTTTTTTTATCCTGTTCAAAATAAACGAACAATGAAAATACCCAAATCAAAGTCTCTTTTGCTATTTTGACAATGAATTATTGAAAAAAATAAAGAGATGAGATCTCAAATTGATTTTTTGTGCTAGGTAAAGAACGCTTGATCAGTACTTTGGTGATATTTGCAGCATTGGGTTGAATCTAGTCGCAAATCCCGATCTGTAAAATACAGCCGTTCATTTCTCTACACTGACCTGCATCCGTGTGCTGATGAACTCTATGAGGGTTGGAATTTGACGGTGGAAGGTCGACATTATACTGAGTGATGCTAAATCGGGGGTTTTGCCTCTAGATCTGATGTTTTCATTGCCTTTCTTGGTTTTTCTTCCGATGAACTGGGGTTTTCAAGATTTTACTGCGTAGCGTTGTTGTACCGTAGTGTATGACTGATTTTCTCTGTCATCATATTTTGTGACAAGTATGACTAATCATTTTCTCACAATCACTTGCGAGTGTAGAAAGATTAACTGCACAGATAAAGTGCATGAAAACCAGAACCAATAACACCTTGAAAGACGAAACGGTCAAAATAAGACTACTCGCAAGGTAGGCTATCACCAGAAAAAATTCGATATGCACCAGTTGGAAAGCAAACAGTAAAAACAATTACAAATGTACGAGATGATAAAGAGAGAAACAAATACATAGGAAGGCTTAAAATCCACAAACATGAACCTGTCACTGATTCTGGAAGTGAAAATGAGGAAGAATCTATTTTATGTTTTATTGAAATAGGCTGGGTCCTCAAGTTTCTACAAAATATTGAATTTGTGCATCTTATTTTGGGAAACAAGATTTAAGATAAAGGATAAATCAATTAACACCGCCACTGCTGTGACTTGACCCGCCCAGTTCAAGCAGATATAAAACTGTGAAGGCTACTTAAAGTAGAGCTGTGTAGTCTACTTGTAGTAAAAACGTAGGTTGCTTGTAGCTAAACTGTGTGAACTACTTGTAATTAACTGAAAAGTTTTTGTTTCTATGAAAGTTCTAACCATTGACAGAACGCACACTGGAACAGGTTGATTCGTTTTATAGTTTGGTTTATTTCACCAGATTCCAGGTAAAATATAGGCTCTTGGCGAAGGATCCTCGGTATGAAAAACCTTAACGATCACATGCAGCTTTTCCCCGGGGCGTGGTTCGGAAATCCTGTGTTTTCAAACAGAAAAGGTTTGTACAAACGTGCATAACATTTGTATAACTATGGATATGAAAGTATATTTTGAAGGGTAGGCTATACAGACCAACAGTTATACTAGCAGTTACAGTGGAACAATTGTATAAGTTGTCACATTAATACTTTTTTGGGTTTGAATAGCTCGCTAGCTCAATCTGCTGCCGAGTTATGGCTGGCCAAAGTTTGGCCTGAAATGGCTAATATTACCTTTTGTGAAACTTTTTAATTTTTGTCAAAAACTGGGATTTTGAGCCATAATTGTCATTCCAGATATGCTACAAAGTCAACCAAGGGATTTAAAAACTTGGATGATAGCCTAGATTCCAACAAAAACAAGCAAGTGACTCATTCGATTGGCGCCCATGGCTGGGTAAAGTTCGCCAAAAAGGCAATAACACCCCCACTTGTGACTTCCCCCACAGAGAACCCCAAACCCAAATCGAAAAAAATTGTATTTCAATCTCAACTAGCAGACTTGCTGAATCCGTAGAGGGTTTGAACAGCTCTCTGGATCAATCGGCTGGCGAGTTACGGAGTTGAAACGCTTTGTCAAAAAGTGGCCGCCGTGAGCCCTAAAGGGCAACATTTATAGCACATATACTACTATAAAGTATCAGGATCCTCTGCAGAAGAAAGTGTAAATAGCGACTACATTAATTGGAGTTTTGTTTGTAGTGAATTTACGTCACAATTCGGTCCGCGATAACGTAGTGAATTTACGTCACAATTCGGCCAGCGGTAACGTTAACTTGTCAGGGTCAAAGATCAAACCGTCGTCAAAAAAGTAACATCCAAATTTAAAACACTGAAAGTAAAAGTGTGAGGTTTTCGACTATACGCGTCATCCAATTTCAACCTTCTTGGCATTCAGCGAATAATAAATGGTTGGCGCCGTGACAGACAGACAGACATTTTTATTTAACATCTGAAAAAATCAGATATCAGGGGGAGGAGAATGACCGTAAGGTCTTCGAGTCATCCTCCCCCGCGAAATACAAGTCAAACTGCACAGAAGACGACCAAAAGTCTACAAAATTCGTATAGGCCTACATATATCTGCAAAGACGGTGAAGACATATCCACAGGACATAATCACACGTAAACAGGACATGAAAACAAAAAGACGCGGAACAGCAACACAATTGCAGCAGACAAGCGGAAAAATTAAGTTTTTATAATATGTGAGGATGGTCAATTAAATAGTTTTTCTGTAACCTACAAAATCGGAAATATGTGACTAGTTTAAAATCATTTGAAACTAGTTTAAAATCATTCGCCGTGCGTGGTTGGTAGTGGAGTTTTCTTCGTGCTGTGATTTTGGTAAGCCTGACATGTTGTTCTTGCTGTTGAAGAGATAAGGTGTAATCGGGGATTCGTCGTCGTTTAGATCAGGGGAATGCTGCTGAATCAGCAAGGGCTTTTTGATGAACAGTTTTCGATAGTTCTGATCTGTGTCTAAGATTTCGAGTTGAGGGAAATTGGAAAAGCGTTCGTAATGTTTTGATTACGATTTTTATAACTATACATGATTTCAGTTCATGTTTAACACATGCGTTTTTAACACGGTTATACATCTGTCGTAGTATTTGGATAAAACTTATGTTCAGCACTAATTTTCGTTTTACTTTCATCATACTTGATATATGTGTTTCAGCTGTCTAGAAGAAACTATAACATTTCAAAAATCCTCTTTTACGTGCGGTCTTCCGTCCCTCACCACTATGGTTTTTTACACTCCTCCCGAAAAGGTTGAAGATCTTTCGTTTATAGGCCATCATACACTATCAACAACAATCTGGTCATTTACCGAGTCATTCACATCATATTCAAGGGTTTACTTTCTTGTGCTTTTCATTAATAGACGCAGGCCCATTTGGTTTGGGCCAAAAAAAACTGAACCTACCTCCCTTATTATGACGTCACCTACAAAAAATCTCAAATCTAAAACTTCCCAATTTTTTAAATCGAAACTAGAAAACTTTCCGCATCTTTAAAGGGTTTAATCAGCTCTCTAGGTCTATCGGTCGGCAAGTTATGATTGGACAAATCACTGGAACTATCTCACCGATCACCAAAGGATTTTCCTCGATCACGACTTTATATCTTTCAGCTGAATAAGCAAAAGGATTCACGACAAAGGTGAATCATACCTTCCGCGCTATCAGATGAATTATATCAGATGAATTATTGTTTATGAAAAACAACACATTTTCATTCAGACACCAATCATGCTGTTGCTGCAGTACATTGTCAAAGCAATACAGTGCGTTCCAACAACTACAGCGTATTGCCTAACGCCCCATGTTGTGTACAGCCTTTCAAAGAATCTTAAAATAAAATAATAAGGAACCATTGCCTGTCAGCTCTTTTCTAACTGTTAGAACTGGAATATATCTCATCAACATTTCCACGAAAAACGTTAGCAGTAGTCAGAAATTGGCGGTGTATTCCCTGTTACATCTGTGCATTGCTATTGTGAATCCACAGACTATGCCATGCATGGATCCTTACCACATAATACCAGATTTTAGGATAGAAAGCATGGCAATTTCAATAGCCATGAAGCAAAACATTTATGAGCAGAAAATTGCAAAAAGTTAAGAAATCTTTTGCTGTTGATGTGGCTAGCTGTTTTACCTCATGTCTGAAAAAAAATTTGATCAAAATAAAGTAATACAAATCCAATGATTTTGTTGGTCAAAATTAGTTTTAAAAGATTTTAGTAACTCAAAAATAATGGCTGTATACTTCGAGTCTATGAGTGTCTCGATTCTATACTTGCTTCTTGTCTCTCTCAGATTAGGCTTTAGTTTCTTTTGTGACCAAGTCTTTGTCATGGCTAAGTAAGGGTTTTTGGAAACCTAAAGCAGGGTTGGAGAACCTAATTACTATCGCGGGCCGCATGAATTGTGCCTCATCGCTGGCGGGCCGCAAAATCAACTGATTTTATCCAAAAATTCTACCTTTACTTAACTATGAGGAAGAGTGGCCTCTTTTGAAGTACTATCTCAGTATCTGCTTATCATACTGCTTCGTTTTGACGCGATGTTGTACTCTAACTTGGGAAACAAAAATTCTGGTAAGGGTCATGTGAAATGTTCACGCGGGCTGCCTTTGTCCCGCGGACCGCAGGTTCCCCACCCCTAATCTAATGACTCTGCAATATACGCAGCATACTTCAATTGTGTTTTCAGGTGCACTCAAATATTAAATGCCATTTACTGAAATTAGCCATTGTTTACATTTGGCGTAGCCTACAGCTGTCCGGTAGGAAGTTTATACCTGGGGTTCGGGATGAAATGATGGACTTTTAGAAGGGGATTCCAGATATATCAAACGTTTGCTTTATGTCGTGTGATAAATAGAGGAAAATACAAGACAAGAAGCGAATTTTCTGAAAAGCAGGTTATTTTAAGTAATGGGGTGGTTGCTTTTGGAGAGGTAATTGCTTTGAATTGATCCCTGTGAAAGCACCCTCTTGCTACCAAGCCTTTAATAACCTTGCAACTGCTGGTTAAGAAACTCACCTCCACCGTTTTTGTAGCAAATGTACGGAAATCGCCAAACGTTTCCGAGGTCAACGGCAAATCCAATTACTGACAGAAGAAACTCTGCTTTTGACCCCCATCTTTCACGTTGCAAACTTTTACTCCCCTCTTTGGGAACCATCCTGTGTCTCTTTTCTTCCGGCACCTGCGTAAGTCATGGCCGCTCAGATAAAAACACAACAAACACATGTTTATTGAAATTATTCATTCATTTTCACACCCACTATCGTGTCATAGGAGGGACGCGGGGACAACAGCTCTAGGAGAACCGGAAATACCTCAATTCATGGTCAACAGCAATCCCTGATAGTTCTGCTGTCTCGACACAAAGACGGAACCAAGGCAGTTCAGAGATGTAAAAACGCCACTTGGTCCTTGATCTACATCTGGGCCGCTTTCCCTTGAGTGTAGCCAGCAGGACTTGCCTTGCCAATCTTTCCTGGGGTATTCTACTGACGTGGCTGAACCTTCGTAGCTGAGATCTCTCGATTCAGAGAATGGATCAACATTCAGGGCTTTACGAATTTCACAGCTGCGCTCTTAGTCGCAAAGCTTGACGCGGTAAACATTTCGCGAAAATCCCATATCTGCCCTTTGCGCTTGAGGTAGCACTCTTTCAGTTATTACCCAAGATTCAAGACTTCAGATGTGGATCGGAAAAAAGGTACAAAGACCAATTTAAAAATTGACAACTTTGCGGTGTTTGAAAGCTCCCACTTTGTGACTCGTGAGTGGCACCCCAAGGTACTTGAACTCCTAGAGAGACATAATACCACGGACGTTGTATTGTTATTTTAATTTCTGTTTGGTCGCACGCAGCTGAAAACCTGTCAAGTGCATGCTGAAGACCCTGTTCGTATGATGCAAGCAACACCCATTTTTCTGCAACAAGTAAACGGTTGATCCTGTAGCTTCCAACAATGACACTAGTCGATTTGGTTGTGACTATCAAATTTATACAGAGTCTATATTGTAGACCAGAGTCGTCAACCTACGGCCCACGGGACGGATCCGGCCCGCCAAGCAAAATCATCCGGCCCGCAGACCCTTCACAAATTGTAGCAACTGTATGGCCTGTCTAGTGGTATTATACTTTATGGATCTGCCTCCTTGCAGTTTCTTGTATTGAATACTTATGCGGAACTACTTATGAGAAACCGCAAAGTGCTACACATGTACTGTATGTCATATTTTCAATTTTCTTTATGAATATCAGGTGTTAATCTGATTATAATTCCATAAATTCCTTAGTTTCAACAACATCATAAATAGCAAAAGGAACGGAATCGTTGGTGGAAAATTAGTACGGCCCGCCATAGGTTGCAGACTTGTTTTTGGCCCGCAGTTAGGGAAAGGTTGCCGACCCCTGTTGTAGACTATGGAGAAGAGTGGCGACAGCACACACTTTTGTCGAAGTGAAACATCGCCAAAGTGGTGGAGCAATTACCCTCCTAATTTCAAACCTTTGCGCCAAACATTTTCAAGTTAACCAAGCCTTCTTTGTATAAACCAAAGAGAAACTGTAGCGCAAGTCAACGAAACTACGTAAAGAACCTATCCTGCTTCAGTTTTTAGTTGAAACGGATAGAAACAGTATTGTTTACTAAGTGTCCATGATCATTCAAACTTTGTGAAAGGCGAGAGTATTGGGAAATTTATATCGTAACTGATCTTTACCTGATATCCAAGTTTCTTGCGCAAGTTGGTGATTATGAAATACAAACTTATAATCACTAACCACAAGCTAAAATCTAAACACAAGAAGTAACGCTTTTCACAGCTGTTTCTGGTGAACCAGCTTGCTGTATCCCACCTAATGCTGGTATAACCTTCATTTCATGACCATCGCAAAAAAAATATTTATGGAGATCTGGCGCATGATCGTGGGAAGGGGAAACAAGGGGCCTTGGTCACCATGGATTTTGAAAATTGATATTTTGCCTCGAACGCTTTGGTAGAAAAATGCTTTTTCCTAGTTTCTGAGTTGTTAAAATGAAATTTCCCCACTGTTGGTCGACTCTGCGAAAAAAATCCTTCTAGCCTCCCCTGGAAATTCCACTATTGGCCCCCTAGAAAAAATCCTTCTGACATCCATGCTCTGGCGTATTAGAAATAAACAGTATCCTTAGCTAAAATGTCGATCGTATAGCCTAATAATGAAATTCGAAGTATTTTGATCTTTGCGGTTCCTAATTTCACTGCGTGAATATGGCGATCTGATATTACACATCTTGAAGCTCAACGTTGTCCCTAGAAGCAATTCAATTCAACCTCTTCTTTGTTACGTTAGAGTCACTGTTTAGCAACAATAGCATTCATCTCGATATTCAATTGCGATGATTAAACATGTATTGGATGGTTCAATCACAAATATGTTGTGCCTGTAAAGATTTTCATCAATGATCTCCCATTGACTTGACGGCGAATTAAAAATCAGTCTTGTCAAGAATTCAAGAGCCCGTACCGTGATTAGTTTGAGGCAGGGGTGTGCAACCATAGAGCACTGCCGGGCCAGATGCACAAAAGCGGATTGGCCCACGGGCCGCAGTTACATGTGTCAAGATTTGCGGGTTAGGCAACTCGCTGGTCACCAACGGACGACCGGCACTACCCTTTCAAAACCGTAATGCTTACTTTAGAGTCTGCACCTTTTCACGGGCACAAAACGCCAGCTCCAGGGCCACAGGTTGCACACCCATGGTCTAAGGTGTTTCAACTTCATCAACTGCACCATAAACAAAATTGTTGAAACTTGTTAAGACATTTCATTTGCTAGCTTAAATCTGAATGCAATTTTTCAGAAAAAAACGCCAGACAATGCATATTTTAAATGTTGAGACTCAGTAGTTGTTTCCCTCTCCCACTTTTGAACTTTCTCGCTACGCGCCTGATGGTGAACGGTTGCGATTTAACTTCGCCGACAAGGACACAAACGAACGAGATATTCCTTGAAATCCGACGTCGTTAAAGAATTATGGTGGCGAGATTTTGCCTCTTTGACCACGGATATCAACCTTCGAAAAAAGCCTTTGAGGATTAAATGGTAAAAAGACAAAAACAACTTACCAATGCCAATCCATAGTTGCTAGACATTGCTGGAACACTTTCGTTGGTGACAGTGCTTTCTTTTCGATTTTTACTGTTGAAACCTGATAGAGAAACACATGACCAGTGACAACGCAGCGGTGACAAAATCACAAAACGCTATTGATTTTTGCGCAACGCTTACCATAGCCAAATATTTGTAGTTGCCATTCGGTATTAGGCAAGAAAACCCAGTATGGCGGGCAATTGTTACATGTATATCGACAGATCAAACGCAACTAGCGCGATGGCGCGACATTTTGTCGACAGGTTGTTTACATTTGGTTCGATACTGATTGTGCAACAAGACCATGTGAAGTGTGGTGTACCGGTGATTGTTCTCAAGCCACCGAAAACTCTCGAAAAGGGGCTAAAAACTAAAATAAGGTGTATTTTTTTACAGCTGTCGTATTTTTCTACATTCTTTCAGAAGTTCGAACGTCCTGTTGGAGAGTTTAGCCAACAACTGTAGATAATCCTCAAAGACAAATAAGTTAGGGTCATGGGTCTGAAAATGAACAAGCAGAACTCGTGCACACCCTAAAGCAGCACTCGTACCCCAAGCAGCTATACAACATATGCGCCATCATTTAGCAAATTTACCAACTGAAAAGAATAATGCTCATATTGGCACCAACCAAGTTTTCGCAAAACCCTTCAGCTCCATTGTGATCTTTGCAATGGCATATTTTCAACAAAGTAGAATCACATCAAAAGGGGAAGCGAAGTAAGCAGTAGATGATTTGCCATTTCACAGCACGATAGTAGGAAGGTTTGTTCAAATGAATCCGATGCTGAACGGATTACGGTAGACTTTACGAAATTCACGAAGCGGAAAGACCATAATCAATTTCAACATCCTAACCTAACAAAATAATGGACAAATCAGGTTTTCGAGGTTACAAAATTGCTTCAAAATGCAGAGATCTAAGAACATTTAAGCACCTATAACAGCCAATTTAGGTTAACGAGTTCTTGCTTAAATCCATTTAATGCTTTACGTCAATCAGACTCGCTGCAAGGATCACAGTACAAGAGAACTTAGTCAGTTGAATCAGCTTGGGTGGTCAGTGCAGTTTATCCAAGGAAAAAGTAAAGATAAGCTGTACGGATTCAAATGGAATTCTTGAGTGAGCCTGACTAACAAAATGAAAGTGCTGGATTTGCTTTCGAAAAGGAACAAAAAATTCATGACCTCAAGGGCCACGCGGTCTGCAGTATTTCTTGCACATTTTGCAATTCGTCTGCTGTGTCATCAGCAAAATAAGCCAATCCTAAGACAACAGGACAGTCTGATCTCGGAACAGATGATTAAAAGTATTTGACTCGGAGTAATATATCATCCTCAAAGCTGAAGTGGCAGTACTGAGTGTCATTGAAGAAAAATTCTCTCATGAAACCACCAGGCTCCGACTATGTTGACTGGAATGGAACAAAGACTACCACTGTGCCTTGACTCCAGCTGAAACAACATGCTGAACGTGTTGCCCACCTGCAGATATACATAGTTTTCCAACCTGAAATGATTTTCATGAGTGTATCAGTCAGACAACAATTAAAGGCTCTCGGGTTTCTGTATGCTTTCGTGGAATCAGCCGACTGGGTTCTGCTTTCATCTTGTTGCGATGATCCAAACTTGAACATATCTGTATTTAAGTAACCTCTCTTCACATGTGAGACAGGCAAGGAACCTCTGGGCAAATTCGTAATAGGAAATGGATTTCACGTAACACTACGCATCATCAGTCCCAATAAATAAAATTGGATTTTGGGGGGTAATATTGCTTGTGCTACAGCTTCTTCGATGGGGTGTTGTGATGCACACAATGGGGTGTTGTGATGCACATAATGGGGTGTTGTGATGCACATAATGGGGTGTTGTGATGCACATGGTTAAACATAAGTGTAGTGTGTGTTTATAGCGCAATTATTTAAGAAAAAGCTTTTGGTTTTTAAATCAACATCGCAAAACCCTCTCTGAGACAGAGCGCTAAGATATGTGACAGTGAAGTTTGCTGTGTCAATCTCTCTCTTTCTTTCGGTATCATGGCTGATCCAGCCCTCGATGTGCTATGATGTTTTCCCATTGTGTCCTATTTCATGCAATCTCCCATAATTTCCCAGGATTTTTACATAAACCTTTAAGTTACAGATGAAAGTAAAAGCTGGGCACCCCTTGTACGTATTCCTGGGATTCTACCCCACAGAGAAAGATCTTCAAGCTCTCCTTTGCTCAGTTTGATTTTTTCTTTTTGGTCATAATATAGATTACGTAATATAGATTATAGATTACGTATAATTCTGAACACCTTAACATCTATACCAATTCGCTTTAATGTTATAAGTAGCTCGGAGTGGCGCACTTTATCAAATGCTTTTGGATAATTAATCAATAAAGCACAGAAAAACATCTTGCTGGTGTTCAACTGATCGTTCACATAGCATAACCAACACAAACATAGCATTCCTTGTGCCTCTGTCAGACATAAAACAATAAAGAATTCTGAATATATACTACATCTAATCAACAGCCAAGCGCACTATAAATTTCTTGGAATCTGCTTGAACAAACAGGAAAAGTATGCAAACCACAAGGACTCTTTTGCAGAACTATATCACTTCCTTCATGTTTCTTGTACCTTAAGCGAACTTCACAGTTTTGAAGGTGGGAAAGCCGCAATGTGGAGCAATGGCGAGGCAATAAAATAAGGCTTTCGGGAGCCCAGGGTCATTTTGCAATTAATATTCATGAGGAAAATGAACCAGGACGTAAGTTCACAAACATAACTAATCCATATAGATACTTTCAGGCAATCCACAGAGAATGAGGTCTTGTGAACAAATCGAATGTTCGACAAAGATAATGTGCACTTGGCGGTGAAAAGGCTTTCACTTGAACTTTCGAAAAATTATTGAGAATTTTGTTATGAACTGATAGCGGTTCTCAAAATAATTTTTTTAATTTTTGGGTGAATTCAGGAAAAAGGCATTCTTTAACGTGGGAAATTCTCTCCGAAATCTTGATTATTTTCTTTTATTTTTCGCACGAAACTGGTGCCATTCAAACCGCTTTAAAGAGTGAGACTTTATCCCGCGCTCTTTAGAGACCGGGCAGCGTGATAAGCTTTAAAGCTATTAGTTACAATCGATAAAAAATGTTTTCTGAAAAGCTGATAAGATACAGCCGGAAATGTCAGGTGAATTTTCGCTTTTTGGCAAGCAGGTCTACATGACAAAACCAGGCAACAACCATTCACTTGACACCGTTTAATTAGGAAAAAATATTAATTTCAATTATAAGGTATCCACGGAAACGTTAGTTTTGATCGAAACCACAAGTTCGAACAGGATGCACCAATGCATCTTTTCGGAAAATCTTTACAGCTTTATCACAAACGCTCCAGACTGTTATATAAACCTCCAAAATGGAAAAACAATCTTTATACTTTTGTGTTACATATAATGATAAGTTTATCCAAACAAGTTGAAATTTGAACGAGCAAATGCATGGGTGATGTTTAGTTCATCCAAACAACATTGACAATGAACCAAAAAAAATAGAAAATATTTATTTTGAAATTACGAAATGGGTTATAATGCCATCTTTCTATTTCTATCAACACAATTTGATATACAGGACAGCTTTCCTGAAAGAGTTGTAGCAGTTGCTGCACCTGGAGCAAAAATTCAACGCCTAAACAGACAATTCAATACCTATAAAGTCGACGTCAATATTTGCAGAACCCAGCTACTGGATATGACTGCCTCCTTACCTGTGTCTATGGTCGGTTGGCTGCTTCTTTTTCTCGCTGGATTCGATGACCGCTTGCTCGGCTCCTGAAGATTGTACCCCGACAGTCGACGTTGAGGAGCTTGCCTGCTGCCGTTCAGAAGCGTGCTCGCATCACGGTGATGTGTGACTTCAGTGTTTTCCGGCAGCCTGGGAGAGATTCCGTGCTCCAATTTTCCGGGGTCACCAAGCAGGGTCGCCTCGCGTGTCTTCCCGTTACTTGAAAGAGCTGCGTCGAACACACTGCGACGTTCTCCGCCTTCCAGGCCCGCTTCCTCGCCGGTTAAACCCATATTCGTTTTTCTTCCCAAATAAAGCGTTGCCGATCGATAAACGATCGCATGCAGCTGGTGTGCGACAGATTGAAAACTCACAAGGTCATGTCAGGGCCGAACGAAAATTAAGCACGCTATTTTGCCGTATTCGCGTCACTGTAGTAGGGACAGCGTACTAGCGTTATTGATGCTAAGCCTGCAAATATGTAAAAGTTTTTTCGGCTGGGTGAAAACGACGAAAAATTACACATGTTTTCCTGCGAAAAGTAAAATGAAATCGGAGGTCGCGATAGAGCATTTCGATGACTTCTGCAAAGAACCCGTTTATAGTCAACTGTCCCCTCCTGTTGCTTACCACCAAATGCGGCAGATACAACAGCTCACAACAGCTCAAACTATTTGCAAGGTAACAATCTGCTTTCCCAAACGTGAATCCCTTAAGACTTTTTCATAAGTCGTTTTCAAGTTGCGCTTGGCGAAGGTAAGCACTAGAATGATGTCGATAAAAAATTTGAGAAAAACTGAAAGTTCATTTTCGGGACTTTCATAAAGAAAAGCAAACAATAGGATTGCTATGCACTGAAGATGATAACAGTTGTTATCGAAACGTTTGCAAGATGTCAGTTGTATCGTTTGCTTTGGCCGTAGTATTTATTATAAAAGCAAACAAATTTTGTGATTTGTTTCGAAAGAAACTTCAACTATTTTTATCGTTTGTTTTCACTCTACATCAGTGACTCACAACGTGGTCTAGGTGGATCACCGATGGTCCACCTGCAATCCCTAGTGGTCCACAGGAGTTCCATAGACCTTGATAAAACGTTCACTAACCTATATGCAAAACAAATTCGACTAATTGTTCATAAGGTGTCAGCATAGCAGTGGTCCATGGGATATTTTTTTAAAGATGGTCCATGGGCCAAAAAAAGGTTGAGAACTACTGCTCTACATCAGCAATAAAGCCATTAACAAACTCACTTTGCCAAGGCGCACAATTTTGACAAAGCAAAATCTTTACTGAGAGAATCTGAAAGCGAAAGAACCGACGGATACTCATAAAAACGAAACAAAATTGTTCGGTTTTAGTACAGAGGCTTAGCCATCTAAAATTTGTGGGGGGAATTGTTTGACTTAAGCGAGCAGCAGCATTGTGTTTGGGACATCGCCTCTGAAAGCACAAAATAGCAAGATATGCTAGAAATTTTGGGGGGCCATGGCCCCTTGGCTTTCCTGACTACGCCTATGTTTTAGTGCCAGGTTGACTACTGTAAAACCGCTATAACTGTACGATACCTATGTGAGCTATTTTAACACAACACCTTTTTATGCCTTCATTCTCATTTATCTTGATACCTAATGCCTGTGGTGTTGCAACAGCAATTCTTTTGAATTTTTCTACTTCGAAATTTCTGACAAAAAAGTGCAAAAGAGCACGTGAAACCAATCTCTTTTTGTGACATTGCGATGCGTCAACCAAATGCTATTGAGAGGCCAGTTGTAGTTTGTATTAGTGTTTTTCCACTTGATAAACATAAAAATAAACATAAAAAAATAATAAAAAATAAACGCCAGTGTTGATGTAAATTGTAGTCTCGGTGCAACCAAAGACTTGATAAAAACTGAAAGTTTAGTTTGAAAGAATTAGCTTTTTTGAGACATTTGAAAATGTTTACACATTTTTGCTTAAACTCACCCACGAGCAATAGCGTAGCAGATGCTACCAGGACCCTAGCCAACATCGCATAACATCATGCGCTCCGTTCTGCTATTTCACCGCAGAAATACTCGAAAGCGCAGGTGCTGATTGATCAAACACGGATTCTATACAAGTAGAGAGAATCGGATTCCATGTAGAAAATCCTGGGACATAGAATGCTATTTCTTCTGTTGAAAAATGTTTCCTCAGAAGTTTTTCTTCCAATGTGTCGTCTCTTGTTGCATATACAACGTTACGCGCCTCCGGTACGAGCGTATATAAAACTTATCTAGTAGATGGGTACAAGCTAAAATTTTCAATAAACCTTCTGCTAAACAACAGACGTAACAGCAACGCTGGTTGCAACGGTCAAGTCAATGCAGGAAGATGACGATATGTCAGTTCAAAGTTGAAAATTGAATGCAACATTATGTTGAACCCGATGTCTGTTTGTAGATTGCTTTTGATTTTAGCTGAGATTATTATTTTTATCAATAGCAATTAACTAGCGTTCTGAATCTCCGGGGTCTGTCATGGAGAAACATGTCGTCAAGACCAAAGTTCAGAGTTTCAGATCCAAAGTCACCAAAGTTTCAGACCGAGACTTGATACCTGGAATTTTCTGTTGATACTATGCGGCATAACCATCTCCAATTTTATTACTTCAAGATTGTTGAGTATTTTTTGCAGACAGAGTTCAGTATGACTAAGTCAATTTTTCGATCTTTCTAACAGATGGCTTCGCATTCGAACAATTAGTTTTCCAAACCATGTTTTAAACGCAACACCTCCTGCAAAAATTTATAACTAAATAAGGCATTGACAGTCTTAACTTAGAATGCTAGAAGCTGATACCTGCATCTTTCGAAGCCGAAACCGAGAAAAGAACATTGGATTCAATGAGGAACAATGCTTTTTTAAACACATACCTCAAAATTACATTCCAACCAAAATCCCTTCAATACAAGCGTTGGCGACAAATCGCCTAACGCTTCTCAAACCTCATCATCTACAGTAAACTTCGCGGCTTTCGAGTACTTTGGGCACTACGCAAAAGTGCATATTCATCAATGTTGCCAACAAACCTTAGAGCTTGGTGGTGCCTATGTGCTTGGTCGCAGAGAGGAGGAAGACACTTAGACTCGATAAAAAATCCTGCAGCTGATCCACCAACAAGCACTGCCAAGGTTTTCATGGCTTTTTGAAAACGCACTGATTCGAAAACTTGTAATTTTTTAGATGATTTTACTCATCTCCACGCCAGCTTCGAAAACACTACTTCGTTACAAAAGCAATTTGAAGTGTAGAAGAACCCAACCTAGCAGTTTAACGCTACCCTGTTGAAACCACTCGATACAGACGGTGAATTCGAAGGAAAAACAACTTGAGCGATGAAATTAAACTGTATGAAGATCCTTTGCAGGCAAAGCAGCAAAAGCACCGAAACAAGCTTGACAGTTTGGGGTCGATTAAATCCGGGGTTCTCAAGACATTCTACACCACGCTTTGATGTTCTCAAGACATTGTATCACGCTTGTCAAAATAAGGTTGTTAACAGGCCGCGGACCGTGAACAAAGCTGAACAGCTGAGACGCTGCTCAGGAAGGAAGAAACCGAGCAAAAGCCTAAAACTTGGACGAGTTTTCATTTCCGGTCTTGTTTTGAGCGCTGATCGCTGGATGACATGTTTTGCTTAATTTCTTGTTGACACTGTGCGATTAGTTATGAGCACTGGTCACTTTTCATTCACACAGTTCTGAATGTCGTTTTTTTAAAGTTGTTCAAGCATTTCAGTAATACGTTTGTCTCCCGAACCGTTTGGGAAAATGCAACGGCAACGCATCCTATTGTTGCTAACGCTCCAAAAACGCTTTTACCAGAAATCAAACGAATGTTCTGTTCCACGTCTCTTGTCACAGTAGAGATAAGTTGGGAATTTCGTTTGAGCAACTCGGAATAATTCAACATTTTTCACATTTCTGTTCTGTCATGCAAATGCAAACGCATGCGAGCAGAACGCCTGGGTTTGCGTCGCTTGCCAAATAATTAAACACTTTGAATGCCATTGAATTGAGTCGTTGGTGTGATTTGTCAAGAATTCCAGCGAAATGAGTCATGATTGTGAGTTTTCTAAGCAAACTGATACCATTTCGCGTCAGATATTGCGACAGAAGACTATTTGCTTGACGTAAGTGCGAAACATGAAACCTTCCAAAAATTTTACATTTGGCGTCTCTGCTTCGCAGCTATTGGCGTCATAAAAACGTTTCAGTTGGTTCAGACTCCTTGATTCATTGACGCAGTCGAAAAATAAACAAAACGAATAGCACTGCCGGCAGAAACAGGGCAACAACAACAGCGCGCAAGATAAGAAAAAACTAGACTGCGCCGGGCAGATTAGCAGCAGTGTGCAGCAGCTGTTGATGGGATGTGGGTCCGGTTTTATGTGAACTGGTGACAGAGAAAAGCATGTGACGTCTCAACGGCTGCACTGGATAGATTGCTTTGACGTGCGTGACGCTAAAAGAAGTCATGTGACGCTTAACGTCACTCTTTGATTGGGACGGTTATCGATTTGATTGTAGGCACAATTCTCAACCACCGTTGTCTGCATTGCGGCCAGCAGGAGTAGCGATAGTTTGGAGAGAGCTCTGTTTTATATTTTTCCAGATTCCTTAGAGACAAGTAATTAGATTCCGCAAAAAGTTGAATCTATCAGCAAAATATTTAACAGGAAATCGATTTCACGTAAACACCAACGTAACAATAACACCATTTTCACGTAACAATAACACCACGCATCGTCAGTCCTGAAATATGCAAACAATGCTTACGGGCGAAATGCACAAGCGCTAAAGCAAGAGCAAAGAAAGCTCAAGACTAAATAGAAAAAATCAAACGCGAGCAGCGGAAAGTAACAATTAAAAAATCCACTGTTCTCAAATAATATTTACGTTAAAATTAAAAGCTACCTGAGGCCAATAACAGAGTAACAAAACCCCAGCTACAAGCAGCGCCGCGTTGGCTCAACACCAGCTGTAGTAGAATGCGTAAGCAGAAAGGTGATCTTTGGGTCGTAAGTTTGACAGACGTTCACTACGGGGAGGAGCCTTAAATGCTAAACGTTGGGAAGAAAGGCACAAACCCGGAAAACAAAATACTACGTGTTTGATAAGAAAGGGGATCAAACAAGTGGAAAAATTGGAATGGGGAAAAATCAGTTAAAATCGCAAAGGCGGGCCAGAATTATTTCATACAAGGACGGATCGGACTTTGAATATTAATTTGTGCGTTTATTTTGTTACGCCATTTATCTTCACTGGTGTCCAGAGTCAAAAATTGCTGTAACAGTGTAAGAGTCATAAATAGATGATTTATTTATGATGTCATGGAACACTATATGGTGCCGCAATAAGGCAGTTTTGTTGCTGCCATCCCTGTTATCAGAGTCAGTCCATTTTGTATTGATATTTGTTATCAGAAAGAAAGGACAACAAAATAAGTATGGACGTCTGAGGCAAATGGTCAATTGTTATCCATTTAATCAATGTACACTAAGTGAAAGATGTCAAACAACAAAAACACGAAAGAACTGCCCCAAGAAATGGAAAGACTTTTTCGAATAAAACATCGCCATTTTTAATGGGTGGATAACACAAAAAAACATGCCTATCAGCTCGTCAAACCAGAAAGAACTAAGTAGCAGTCACTAACCTAAGTAGCAGTCACTAGTTATGCGGCAAGTTTCGAGTTCTAAAATGTGCTGAAAGAAACGAAGCAAATAATCACAGCACTTGCTTTGAAGTTATCACCATGTAACACCAGATGGTGTAGATGAAAGCATGCCTGACATTCCAAGGAAGCAAAAGTTTTGTTTTCTATGCAGGAAAGCACCTGCTCACCTGCTTTGCATTTAAAACAAAACTCCTGGGTCACATAGGGTTTTTGAACAATTAGCGATGATCTTCAGTTAAACATTGCACATGACGGGAAAGTCTTCCGGGAGTACCAATACATCTTTAAAGCTGTCCAGACTTTTTCAATTGAAATTGCGTCTTAGAAGTACTAAGTCAGTTTCATCACACGAAAACACTGCTTGGAAAAAAAGAAAACGCTCACAACGGCTTTAATTATCTTTTCACTAGAATCGTCTGACAGCTGAAAATGGGTTTTCTTATCAGTCCGCACGTTTGTTCACAAATTTTTTACTCTTTTTATTTTCATATTTTGTTTAAACATATTCTTTACCACACCAAACTCCAAATTTGATCCACTCATCTGTGTACATAGGCATGCGCTTCCATCTCTACATTTTCTTCACCATATTCTGTGTTTGGTTGTTTTCCTGATTGCGCTTATTTCATTTCCAAGTGTTGTTTTTCAACACTTATCAAAAACTGATAAACAGGGTTGGTTGACTATCAGTGGTCCCCAACCTTTTTAAGAAGCGACCCCATTTTAAACGAAAATGTAATCAGCGTTTACACGCGACCCCATTTTGTTTTCTGGTAATGGAGGAAAATATTACAAGTAATGCTGAAAATAAATAACATGAGTAGTAAGTACGGTATGCCCAAATTATACACAATTACAGAGAACTGTGGCTACACATGTATTCCAAAATGATTGTTTTTCAGAAGTTTCAATTAACACATGAATTCTGATTTCAGGAAAACAAAATTGTCAGTTTGTGTCAACATTTAATTTCCACTGTTAGTGCGATGGTTGAGCCTGCACCATGTCCACAAGTTTTTGAAGCCGCGGCTTGACTTTGCATAAGCATAACCGCATGTCATGCTCTACTTCCAATCGATTACGATGTTTCGTTTTCAATGTAGTCATTGCGCTGAATCCTGCTTCACAAAGCCATGTGGTTGAAAACGGGATGAGTAATTGAGTAACAAAATTTGACATAGTCGGGTATGTTGAGTGCATTGACACCCAAAAGTAAATATTTGCTGAGACCTTTGGGTGTTTTGCTTTGAACGAGTTAAAGGAAATGCGGTTTGCTGCATCAGC
>Ga0210059_1001107_pt1 | contig 39284 bp, 27 predicted proteins | sample Ectturendosymbi2_FD_188042 | JGI IMG/M metagenome (GOLD analysis project Ga0210059, IMG submission 188042) | Ecteinascidia turbinata endosymbiont from Florida, USA - Sample 2 (SPAdes) (version 2) | ecosystem: Host-associated > Tunicates > Ascidians > Unclassified | place: Key West, Florida... | reverse complement strand
GCCGAATTATTGCAAATTTGTTGAGGTTATTGTTTTGAAGAGGTTGCAGTCTGCTGGATGATCAACACAGTTGCGCGGGAGTGCTGGGTCGCAACCGGTATCTATCGTGGTTTGCTCACTTCCGCAAGGAGCTGAGCATGGCAGAGAAAGTGTAAACCCAGCTAAAATGAAACACTGCCCGGGTTTCCATAACCCTTTCCCATCCAAGCAGACAATTGTTGCTCTGTAGCAGTGCATAGTTGTGTATCAAGAAGTGAAATCTCCAACTTCTGCAAAAACCAGCCGCTTGAGGAGCCACGCGCACTGTTGTGTGCAAGCTTCACAAGTTGTCAAGAAGCATAACACTGAAGTTAAAGATGGTTCATTGTTGGCAGCTGTCAAAAGTGTTTGTGAAAAATTTCAGTGGAACATAAACGAACAACAAGATGCAACTGAGTTTTACATGAGGTACAGCTTTGATGCATTTCTCAGTAAAAACAGTCTTTCAACAGGTTTTATGGTAACGGTCTCTGGTGAGTGTCGCAAATGTTCCAGAGTTGTTACATCTGAAAGTTCCATGTACATAGTCCTTACGATTCCAATTTGTTCCGACATTTCCGGAGATAATTTAAGTTCCCACTTCCTGCATGAGGTGAAACAGATTGCAACGCTTAAACAATGCCCATTCTCATGTGAAGACTTCTTTCAATGCAAGTCATCATTGGTTGCTACTCCTGAGTGCTGTGCCTCATTTTCTGGCGCACAGCAGAAGGAATCCAGAAAAATGATAAACGTGTTGTTCCTGGCATTTGTTTGTTTGTTCCAACAAGCGAAGGGCATTCGGTCTACAAACTTGAAACACGCGTTACGCATCTAGGACATACGATACTCTGTGGACATTACGTATGTTATTCATTTAGCAGAGGTGTTGTAACTGAGATCAACGATAACACAATGCAACAGGTTCTTTCACAGACACTCTTCGAAAATATTGCAAGCGGGGGTTTTTATTTTTTTATAGGAAGAGTGAAGATCCTGAAAAAGGTTTGGGTGAAAATTTCTGCGAAATGCAGAAAGCAGTCCTAGAAAATCAGGTCATCAATGAAGAAGCCGCAATAAAAACTACTAAAAGGAGGAGGCGTAATGCCTGCGCGCCAATGCAAAGTTATGAATGTGTTACATTTGAGGATTATCTGCTTCGTTTCTATGACGATGGAAAAACGCCCAAATTTATTACTACGACTGACCTGAACATGTGTCTGCTTGAACGTTTTAAGAAAGTTTGTAAGAAACTGTTGCAATGCTTGAATATGGACTTGTCGCAAGGAAAGTGCGTTTTTCGTGGCTATCGCCACTGTCTATGTTTATGCAGAGAAAAAAATAAGCTATTGCAATACAATGCAAGCTTTGATGTTTTCAAAGAGCTTTCTGAATGTAAGTGTAAGAACTTGTGGTGTTTTGTTCGTCACACTCTGCTTGAAGTACAAGTTACGAAGAAAGTACTTGCGGATGGCGAAGTCAGGCGACGACTTGAAACTGGAATATTTTTTAAATCTTCAATCATTCACCCTTCACGCCAGAAATTCCTGGCTGAAATTGCAGTTATATATTAAACAAGTTGTTGGTTTTGAAAGTGCTATTTTGAACGTTATGGAAAGAGACAAAATAACTTCCTGCGATGCAGCTTGGAGACTGGGTTGCGATAGCAAACTGTATGAAAGTGGATCTCAAAGGCTATGAAAAGTATTTGGCTTGAGGATAAATGTTTTCAATTTGACTTTAACAAATAATTTTTACAGATAATTTCAGTTGCTCATCACCAGTATTTTGTTGGGTTATTTGCGATAGATACATCGGGAAAGAGCGTTTGATGTTGTCAACCTTGCATCGCACAGTTGACCTGTTTGTAAAGCTGTGATCTGTCACTTGAGTGACCTTAAAGTTCCATTTGTCCAATGAAACCAGTTTTATGTTGATTTTCGTTCAGTGAAGTTTCCTTCCTTTAATCTTAGCGACTTCGCATTCTATCAATCATCGCTATGAAATGGAGCCGCATGTGGACTTCATCTGACAAAGGTAAGGGTGTTTCGGTATTTCGGGGTATTTCTGGTATTTCTCTGGTATATCGAGGTTTATGTTGCTCCTCCTCTGGATATCTGATGAAAAAGGCCCTCCATGAAACCACGGAAAATAATCAAGGGTAGCCTAATCCTTTTTCTCCTATCGCTGGTTCCTTAGGAACGCCCCAACGGCACATCATAACATCACCTAACACCTAGTCATTGGCAACGAGCATTTCGCTGGGGCGGCGATGGCTTGTCCGCCTCTCAATCGGAGGTTTTGGTGTTCGATCCACGTGCAACTGAGTTAATCGCCGTAGTGCTCATTGGGAAGAGTGTTCCCTCAACCGCCCTGGCAAAGAAACTTATTTCAGGCGTTGGCTTATCGCTGCTTGCCGTCACCAAAATTTAAAAAAGACGTTTCTTGGCACATCTCATACAATTTTTTAATGTTCGGCGAGATATTTCCAAGAAGTGCCATAAGCTGTAGCCTGGTCATTAGGTGGGGTTATCAACATTAAACTTTACATTGCTCAGTTTCAGTGCAACTACTGTTTTTCCACATGACGTAATGGTTCCGGAAAATGACGTTCTTGAAGCGGGTAGTGCAGCTGATGCGTTTGCGTGGCTAACTTAAAGCTCAGATTGTAATTTTGAACTGCAAGTGGAGTGAATCAGAGCCAACCGGTAGGCAGTCAAGTTTTGTAGAAGTCCCCTTTGTTCAATGGTATACCAACATTTGCACTCATAGAAAAGTCATTTCAACAAGAAAAGCTTGGAAAAGGTGTTGCTCTCATTTTGATGAATTTGGCGTGGTTTGGAATACAGTTTTTGAAATAGATGTCTCTTGGCAACCAGTTCCGTCGCCACAGGGGGCTTAGCGTACACCAAACAAATTTCCAAGCCCCCTAAAATTGAAGTATGAAACACTATAAATCAGTGGATTTTTTATCTAATTTTAGAATGTTAAGACCTCTCCACAAACGTAAATTTAGACCTTCCGGCGACGGTTCTGTTGGCAATGGACGAAGGCAAGGAATAACATTATGCACGTGCAATTAGGAGGCCATGGGTTTCGTGCTAAAAAAGAGGTGTGTGAACGCCATTCCCACACCAAATAGTTTAAATAAAGTGAGCATTTGCCCACAAGAACTTCCATGGATCTTACTGTTTTTCTGCAGACTTGTCTAGTAGTGCAAATCTGCGTGTCACTATCACGTCTGTGAGATCGCCACCGTGTTTCAATGTAGGGCAAAAAGGTACGGGAACTCCGTTCCAACCCCACTACACCCCCTAAAAAATTCCAACAACTAGACCAAGTGTGCAGGTCACGACAAAGGCTGCAAGTCAGCATTTCTCACCCAGAGCCAGTTTTAAGCCGATTTGACCTATGTTATCAAAATGGGCCCCGCATCTATAGAGGGCCTCGCGCAAGTGTCGACAAAGTTAACGTTGGAAGCCTTTTATATATCCTGAGAGAATTAAACCACTACTGAAACGTGAAGTGAGCAATGTAACGTCTTTTACATCACTGAAATCATATTATGAAATTAATATTATAGATTGCTATATGCAGTATATATACTTTTTAAGTTTTAGACAGGGATACTACACGAAATAATATACTGTACTTAAATGCTTACATCTGCAAAGTACAGTAGGTATGCCGCCGACACATCCCTTAATTTTTTTGTTTGATCCCCTGGAATGAGTAAATTATTAAAAGCCAAGCGGTGGGCTTACAGGAGACTAAAAACCAAAACGGAAGAACATTTGATGAAACATGTTGGGTCCATACATGCATAAGTAAAGAAAGCAAAAAATTAGGAAAGTATTAATGGAGGTGGCGACAAGCAGAAAAAAAGCAAGACTCGTAATCGACAATGAAAAACAAGACCCATTTCAGTTTGTGAGTGTTTGATTGTGATCTTCCAAATGCTTTATTAATCCTTATATCTTTAAATAAACACGAAACATGATCTTTCATTTTAAATTCTTGTAAGCAAATTTGAGGGGTGGAAAGGGCGGCACTTAACGTCGCTACGCCACTGCAATGTGCGCTCTATGCAGTGGGAGCTCGACCTGTAAGCGTTCTCCAGGTTTTCCAATGACAACGTAGCCGGCAACGGCACTAGACTTCAACACAACTGGTTTTGCATTTTCGGGCCTGATGGTGGCCTACTTCGGCTTGCTTCGTTGCATTTTGTTCAACTCAAGAACAAATCGGTCACTGATTCCACAACGCCTTAGCTATACTTCATGATCCTCTCACTTTCGATTCATATTGTTTCCATGAAGAGCGCTCATACAATTCAGTAATTCGAAATCCACAACGTCAGGTTGCCTCGACTAAAACTTAACCTGCATCAGAATTCGATTTGGTGCTGAGTATGTCTCCTCTACCCCCAACGCTTTCAAAATTAATATGATATACCAGCCTTTATATTGACAGTCTTGCAAAGCATTCGGCAGACACTTGGGAGCAACAAGCTCATCACAAACAGGGTACTTTCGTGCCGAGTAACGTGTTTTATTGCGCCCGGACCACGAGTTGGAACAAAAACCTTCAAAGTTTTCTACCATCGATGTTAAGAAGAAAGCGTGCACAGACTAGAGCAAAATATATACAACGAATGGCCGAAAAATCAATCGTCTTTTCATGATTCGCACTAATCTAAAAATAACAAGGACCTCGATACCAATCTGCAACTGATCACGTTGAGAAGCCGACTTTTACCCAATCTGCAGCTGACAACGTTGAGAAATTTATCATTTAAGCTCAGGGGGGATAGCGTTCTGGTTGGAATGCGATTACGACCGGCATACGTAACGTTATCTTTTATCTCGGCCTCATACGTCAGTCGCTTCCGCTGCGGTGATTATATACAATGCGGCGGCGACATGAGACCTGCACGTGATCTTACCTATCCCCTGCAACTCTTTCTGAAACCAACATCGGTACAATTAACCGACCCTGCACTGAAAACGGGGAACTGTGCTTGGACCAACGCAGGCCGTTCGATACAGTGACCAAAGCTCCTCCCAGTGCAGATGGTGCGACCGTAGGCTACGCGACAGAAGACTTCGTTCCAATTAAACGCAACACGTCGGCAAAAATCGGCGTAATTTACAAGATCAGTAAAGGTAAGAACGCCAGAAAGAACACAATTACGTTCTATCAACATGTGATAACGGCGGCGAATGACAAGCACATCACACTTTTGTTAACCACCGAAGCTTTCAGCCCATTTTCAGCGCACGACGACAACGTTAACCCGATGAGTAATCTCTAACTTTCAAAAAGGCTTAACACAAACGGCTACAGTTCCGAAGGCGATACATGCATTTGACGGAATAGCGGATATATAGAGAATATTGCCCTTTTCAAGAAAAGCGTCGCTATGTACAACGGCAAACACCTTAAGCCACATCGCGCGAAGTCCCAATCTTTGATGTAAACAGTGTTTAGGTTTGGTCCACGGCGCAAGACGCCACCTTTAGTCTCACGCCTCGGTTAAGTCTTTCTCAAAAGCCATGCTCGCGTCAAAGAGCGCGTAAGCAACGACTCGAAACTGAAACAGCCTGTACAAGAGAGCGAGCGACTTGAAAAAACAAGTCGCCCAACAACAGTCGAGTATGTACAAAAAAACGCAGTAGTCCTCGAGAAAAACCAGCAGTATCCGAAAAGGAATGGAATATATTTATTGTCAGGTCCACTGGGTCAGCCACCGGCGAAGTGTTTAGCCGGCTGCATAAAAATCGAAATTTTGAAACTTAATGCTCGACCCAGGCAAAAGCGTATACATGAACAGTTGCGCCTTACCGGCGACAGCAATCGAACAAAGATTCACTCAGTCGTGTCCGCAGCAGAAACTATGCAAGAACTTTGTGTTATTGCGTCATCAGCAGCACATGGTCTGCGGCAAAGCAACAGCGACTCAAAATGTGATGGTGCACTCGTCACAAAATTTTATGGGCTGGCGAAACGGCGCTTGCTAATGTGTCGAAAAAGCATCTTCTTCTGCTTTTACGTTTTGTAGGTCTAGAACCAGACAGAGGTCGCCGAGCGAGCAGATTTCGTATAAAAACTCGAGAAAAATCGAACGGTAATAAACGAAGGCACCACTAGACGCACGCACGAGTTCACGCACAACGAAAGAACACATCATGCATTGTCTTGCGTTGATGGGCAGAAAAAAACGCTTTCGGAACGATGATAGCAGCATTTCGACATTGCGCAAAATAAACACAAGAAAACGATAGTTGAGTTTCTTTGCAAACCTTGATAAAAGTTTCTGCGCACGGGCCACGCTGCGCTGAGGCTTTCGCACGTGACAACAGCGTCATCGTGGTGACCTCCAGCGTGCACGTTAAGAAAATGAAGAGTCAGTAAAAAGCATGTTAATGTTGGTGCTTGGTTAAGGTTGCAGAAATCAGAAGTAATTTACATGGACACAGCGCTCGTATTTCTTTGGCTGTCGGGCCTGATCTGAGACTTCTTCGGCGTGCACCCGCAAAACCGTCTGCGTACGTCACAGCAACAACACAAACCTAAGTTTTTGAGTGAATATGTCATTGCCTGGCATAAAAGCACCTCTTAGTACCAGAAAATTACGTCAGCCAAACTTGACCAGGCGCACTGAGCAATCGCGTGACTGCGCGAAGCGGTCATAGACGGCCCAAAGCGACAAGCAGGTCACTGCGGGCGCCGACCCGGAACCTCGCGCGTCTCTACCGTTCGCACTGCCCAAATCGAAAACGCAAGATCTGCAAACTTATATACACGCGAAGCAGAGGCAAAGCAGGCCAAGAGTTCCGGAGTTTGTGTCATGCGGCCAATTGCAGACGTTGCTTCGTCAGGCGGCACAGCGTCACAGGAACAAGAAATATCTGCCTGAAAACTTAAAGACGATTGGTCGGTGCTGAGCTCCTGGCCAATGGATGGACTGTGCGGCGCACGGACCCTCGCATACTCACAACGATCGATTCGGTCGGTTCAGTCCGATGGAATGTAGCGGAGCGGTCAGAGGAAACGTCGTGCCGCGGTAGAGCGAATCCCCCGGGTAAGTCAGCGAGACGTTGGGCGACGCACTAATTTTACCCAATCGTCCACACGTGAAACACAACCAGCAAATTGAACTTGCCGTTGAGGTGACCGCATTCAAAGTAATCAAGCAAGTGTAACGGATTTGACTACAGTGCTGATTTGTCATGAGGCAGAACACCGTAGGGAGTTGCTGAGAAAAGCAAGCAAACCGTCGATGAGATACGAGGGAGTTGCTGAGAAAAGCAAGCAAACCGTCGATGAGATACTTGAATTTTTTTCCAAAGACTTTGAGCTCCATGACAGCTATAGCTACCATCGATGTTAAGAAGAGCCATAGCGGTTCAGGTAATACGATGAGCCACCATCGGATAAAAAGAGCGCAGCACCGAAGTAACGTGATGTTCAACAAAAACGTGGCAGAGGAATGGGACAGCAGCTTTTTGTTAGTTCAAGGCAGTGGGATTAGTGGCGGGAACAGGGATGCACCACAACAGTTCAAGCAAGCGCTATGTACAAAGAGCGGCTTGTGCGCGGCAGTTGCTTGTCAGCGAAACTGAAGAGCGCAATTTTGTTGCCGACGCATCACAGCGGGGTTCGGTGACGCGTGAAAGGCAAACACTGTATGTGCCTGATGGGCAGCAATACGGGCTGGTTCCAACAAAAAAGAAAAAGCGTGGAAGCCCGAAAGGCAAGACGCGAGAAGGAACGGTGATGGAATTGACCTTCCAACAGTCACTGCGGGGTCGAATGGACCTAAAGTCACACTTGCTGGCGAGTTGTTCGCACGGAAAACACCTTTTTTTGAAAAATACAGCGCAACAACAATCACACTAGGTCAGTGGTTGTCAACCTGGGGTTTGCGACCATCAGAGCGGTTGTGTTCCATTTTTTTAGAGGTCGCGAGTAGATATTTCATGTACACAGCCGTATTACATTTGCGTTATTCGAGTTTTAGATGGGGTTCGTTGGGTTATAGAGGGTTGCTATAATGGTTCGCGGTAGAAAAATGGTTGAAAACAACTGTACTGGGTGGTTCGCGTGTACGGCACCGAAACGAGTGGTCGCAAAAGGCGGGAAAATTTTGTCATTACCTTCCCAGCCGGCACCGAAAGGACACAATAGTCGGGCACCACGAGCGACGTGCGAACGTATTTTGACTTGCACCATTTGCGAGCGAATTTTGTGGACGTAAGACAAGCAGCAGCGGATTGTGAAAGCAGCACGAGCTGGGCAGTGACCACATTGCTGCAGTGCATCATCGGCGGACTTGCGGCAGTGAACGCTACTTCGGACTACTTTGGTCCGGTCATGGCCAGTGACGGTTCTCAACACGAACAAAGCTCGACACCGGCGGCAAAGAGACGCACTTCGACGGCACCGAACAGAAATCATGGCAAACGATGGTAAACAAGACAGGCAGTAAATATGAACCCGGTAGTGGCAGCTATTCGCGTAGGAAAATTGGTCGAGAAAGCAACAATTTGGCACTTACGTCAGTACGACATCAAACATGGTACAATGGGGTAGTTATACCGCGGAGCTGGCGCAAGCTTGTAACGAAAACATCGCGACGGACGTCAAACATATCAGCGCAAGGCGATAGAGACGAAAATGAATTGCAAGCCAAAGTAGATGTTAGTCAAGTGCGGGTCAACTAACACGGCCCACGCGTGTGTTTGAAGCAAAGTGTGCTACCGGTGTGACGTAAAAATCTACGTGCAGACGCTTGCCACGATACGAAACATTGCTGTTTTAAAACGAGCTTGCGATGCGATTTGCAAAAAAATGAATTGCGCGATCTCGTTTTTCAAGCCGGAGGAATGGACACCGCAACTAACAACAGCGACCGTCACGTAAGTGCCAACCGCAATGCGTAAGTACAACTAACCGGCGGAGAAAAGACATTTGCCGACGAAGGTTTTGATAGTTTAAGCCGTGCGAAAGTCACTGGGGTTATAAGCTTTGCGCAGAATTGTGTCGGCCGAATGATTGGTAACCTTCGCTGGAGCGGAATGCCATCGACCGCTTGCCTGGTGTTTAGCGCTGTCTGTGCGTTTGTACTCAAACGCACTTCTTGTGCCACGTGTTTCGATGCAAAGTCTGAGGTCGTCACGGACAGGCGCGGCCGAGGATATCTTGGCTTACCAAACAACGCGAAAGAAAGCAGGAGTGAATGCTCGGGGCTTCAAAAACGAGTGAATGCTCGAGCGTCGAAAACCAGTAATTCTGGATGTCATTACGGCCGCGTCAGCGACATTTGGTTTCTGCCAATCGAAAAACGCGAAGCATTAGTTTCATGCCAACAATGACTGGGCAGCTGCAAGAGAACGCCGACGCAGCCGCGTTTGGGATGAAAGCGAAATAGAAAACCGGACTGAAGACAACGCGACGCACGACTTGACTTTGCATTGCATCGGCTGCAGTGACGGGAAGTCGCTCAGAAGACCATGTCCACGTCGGTGGGCGTGTTGCCCACTTCCCTGCAGTCAGTCCCGGCCGCATGCAGCTGGGGGTCAGCTGCTCGGTTCACGCCCAACCCACCCTCGACCCCACAATCCTGAACGCCACCGGCCGGTTCAGCGTACTTGCCGTTTGGGTGTGACGACGAATGAAAGCTGGAACGGAGCGCCTCCTCCACTTGCTCTAAACAGTTGCGCAGGATGTCCTGAAACGACATGATGAAAAAAGGTGATTCACCCGCTACGTGTGGGCTGTCGGCCAATCAGGAAAACGCCGAACTTTGAAAACTTGCAATCACCAACCACTAGGGGCGCACGCGTGTCATAGATTGTCAAATAACGAAATCGGAACGGACGCCAACAAGAAATGTCAGAGCAACAAATCTTTGTTTTGGCGCCACAGCAGAGTCATCATATTAATTTTTGACTAGCTGGAAAAGGTCTGGTTTACGGACGTAGGTCAACCATTGTACAATGACAGAGAACTGGACAAATTTCCACAAAAACGCACGTGTCTTTCAACAAGCGGAAGCATGTTTTTCTTGTGAAGGACGAACCCGTTTTCTACGTATCATTCCGCATCTTAGACTAGTTTAGCACACAAGAAGTGAAATGAGAAGCGCGGTTAGGCGAAGAACAAATAACACAACGTAAGAAATGTGTGTAACAGTACTGACAAACGCGTCTCTTGAAAAAAAAAATATTACAACAATAACAAATATGACATTTTCTACTGGTAGGCATTAATCGTCTGCATTACTTCAGCAAACAAAAATGGAAATTACAATAGTTAACAATACTTGGTCGAAGAACAAAAAATGAAAAATTTTCTTACTACGTCCAGGAAATATTGGAAATTCTTACTTAGTTTAAAACTGCACCAAACTGAAGGTCATAAACCACACAATTGTAAGCTCTAATGCAGCTCAAACTTGCCAACCTCCAACTACTCAGACAAGCCAAAGTTCCACACTGGTGGTAGCGACAGGCGGATCAGAAGCGCTTTAAGTGTTAGCACAGTAAACAGAAACCTCGAATACTACTATTCAGAAAACTTCCATTACCTTGACGGGATTCGTGGGTCGCTGCGGGCTTTATACTGTCAGATAAGAGCGGGGTGCGTCACAAAGGGCAAAAAATGAGGCTCTCAATTCAAAACGGCGTAAGTCCCAGACTGCAGTGCGCGACCACCATAGTTATGTTATGAAGCGTGAAAGGCAATCTTATGCGTGGCGTGCAGTGTTTGAAACGCTGAATAGACCAAAATGAAAAGTGAGTTTGTTTTCCGTCATGGGGACTCTTTCCTTCCGCTTGCGCCGAAAAAAACAGCCGGGATTCGCGAGCAGTCGTTCGCAATGACACAACAGCGAAAGCAGCTCTCGCGCGACACTCAAAAATCACGAAAAATTAACAGCGGACATTTTTTACGCACAAAAACTTCGTGTCGCCTCGACTTAAACCCAACGCTTGTTCTTCACTTGCACCGCGCGCGTGCGATGCTCCGGACCCGCAACAGGATGACGTGGAAGCACGATGTCACATTCCTTAAGGTGCGCAACTGCGCAGCACCACCAGACCATTTGCGTGGTGAAATCTCATTCTCGGCCACTTGCAGCATGCCAAATATAATATCGTATACAAGTTATTTTCAACCGGGCTTCCGCCGAAACAGACCGAATTTGCCTGGGACGAAATTCGCAACCACAGTTCTATGCGGTTGTAGCAATAAAGACACTTGGATCATTGCATTGGGTTCAATGCCCAACGCAAACATTCGCGGAAGTTTCCGCTGGAGCAAAAAGGTTGAAAAACACTGTCGTACATATTAAGCATAGCACTTTTAACGCTTGAAACGCTTTGCTGGTTGTGTGTCTGCATGGTTGAGCAGATGGACGCGCACTAAAACAAACATTTGCGCAGTGTAAAACTTTCTTAAAGGGAACACGGGTCACCAAACAGACCGGATCAGACCACCGTCGTCACTCTAAAGCAAATGCGGTGACAGAACACTGCGCCGTGAACAAGACTGAGAAAGGAATCGGATGAAGGAGAGCGGTGCTCTTGCAAACGGCTTTGGCGGGTTACAAGGGTGTGCAGTAGTTCCGCATCAAGCATATAATCAACCTATACATAACTGTCCGGCCATTGTGTAGGTGTCGACTCATATGAATGTGTGGCTCTGGCGGGAAAGCTGTATACCGACACGTCACGTAACGAATGGCGCGAAAATCACCTCCTTCCTGCATTACAAGGAAGGGTTGCTGCCACTGCACACGATACGACGCTGCTCTAGGCTTAGGCAGGCGGACATGTTCGTCGCAGAGCCGAATAACGAATCACGGAACGGCTTGACGAATTATTATCTGAAAATTTGCAGCTTGCAAACGCACGTCACGATCACTGGCTCGCATGTCTGGTATGCGACGTAGAAATAGCGTTCCGCTGAATCCGACGATCGCGTGTTCTCGATCTCGAGCATGCGCGCGGGTTTGTCTTTCGCGCTGGAGCAGGCCCTGGCCCACAACGAGCTTAAGGCGATGCACACGAAGTGAGGTCCGCCACCAAACGTCGCTGTCGCTGCGTCAAACCATGTGACGTCAACACGACAAGCCGCGAGAGTTGAGTTCCGTCTGAGGTGTTCGCATGCATCCACTTTTTGCATGAGGCATACGGCGGAACCATGCGACGAATGTTTCAAAATACAGCGCGGAGCACGATTGAACGAGACGCAGAAATAACATCAATTCTAGACGCAGGCAGCTTCATTTATCTCAAAAAAACTTGGACTAAACGACAGAAGTTTGCGTTGTCCAGTTCAGTCTGCGCTGTCAACGCCCTATTTCAGTATGAACACGGCAACCTTTTACAGTGATAGGGTGACCTCTGTCATGATGTAACGTGTGGCAAGGCAAAAGCGATACCGCGAAGAACGGAAATATACGAATACCTTCAACGGCGTAACGACCGTTTCACTAGCAGCATAAGCGCTTGAATTAATCGAAAACACGCAAATTAGCTTTGCCAATGTTAAACTCCGAGGCCCGACATTGCAGATGTGAACAAACACAGCATCCAGCTATTGATAACAGGTCCGGGTCTTAACACGGTAAACAGTTCGTTTCAATAGAATCTGCTGCGCACGGCAGATAAGACACTTGGCCGGATCGGAAATCAAAGCATTCCAGCGCAACGAAGAGTTTACTTAGAAACAAGCCAAGGGTGTGACTTAAACGTCAGACAAAGCTCTGCCGAATCGGGCAATGTGTGCTAGGCGTCGAATTACTGGACAAGCCACGAGTGCACATAATCGCGTGGCCAAACGCGCAATAAACTTGATAAATGCCGTCATACGATGAACGCGCTCTTTTCGTACAAAAAGACGAGGTAACAAAAGCGGCTCCAATCAACTGTCGCCGACGACCAAGAATTCCAGCAAAGCGGTGAAAGGCTTTAGCATTTGCTGAAGTACCTTCTTTCACAGTGCTTCACCCGCTCTTTGGCACCACGCCTGCGTGTGCTGAGCAAAGCTACGGTGCGGCGGAGCTGCGGACCGCCGGACGGCCATGATTACTTTGCCCTCGTAGAAGTGAGCTCGACGCCGAAGTGGATTCCAAACGCTTTTTCCAGCCGGCATTAAAGTAGCTTTTAGTGTTTAACCTCGACAAGTATCAGCAAGCGAAAACGCGCAGCGCGGCACGAAGAGAAAGATCGTCGGAAAGAAGGGGTCGCGCAGCGTCAGGAGCGACCCGTCACCGATGCTCGAACGCCTTTGCGGCTCGGCATGGAAGCGCTTGGGACCTTAATCACCGCAGCACCGTGGCGCGACTTCCGACTGACACATGTCCGCGCGACCGCAATCGCCTCGTAAGCGTCTTCATCCTAATCAAAGAGCCAAAGAGAAGCCGCATGCCGTGATACACGAAAAAGCAACCGCCCTTGCACTGCCTGGTTAAGTGAGGAGTCAGCTATACAGGGGGCCGGGACAACGGAAATCGGCCAACGAACCAAGTGGGGTAAGTTGTGTACGCATTGGCAAATAAGCGGCACTTAACTGAAAATAGGTGAAAATATTGCGCTTTGCCGAGTTTACAGGTAAAACACCACTACCATGTTGGAACCTCGAGCGCTTTCAACGAAGCGCAAAACATGTTGCGATCTCACTAAAGCAGTCGGCTTCTTACACCTTGGGGGGCAGATGTTGCTTCAGCGGAGTACTTGAAAACTTTGTTGCTGTAGTCAAGCCGGAAACTTTCAGGCAAAATACGAATGTATGCGTTTAACTAAAGCACAAGGAGCTGGGATATACACAAAACGTAGAGTTGTTCTGTGATGTAGCAGTGAAGGGTTTCTACGAGAACTGCGGCCACACTGGTCATAAAAATCGACAATTACAAGAACCACCGCGCTAATAGATTACCAAGACAGAGGTCACTATAAATTAAGAAGTTATCCCATTCCTTCTAAAAAGCAATGCTGCGACAAAAAGAGTACTACTGCCTAGTTCAGGCACGGATGTTGCGAGATTATAAGAAAAAGAAATCTAGTTGAAAGTTACGACCCTACAAAAAATCTTAAGGTGTGCTGCCATCTTACGAACTACTTGGCAAAGGTGCTACAAACTTATCACTGCCTGGCAGAGGTTCCCAAAGCCACTAAGGTTGGAAATCGTAGCTCTATCACCTACATGTGTATGAAGTTTGAGACTAGTCATACACCCGCAGACTTTGAACGTAATACAACATTTCGACTTTCCGATGCAGTCATTTACAGCGGAAAGTTGGAGAAATAAACAAGCATCTTGGTAATTTTGCAAATTTCAAGAATATTCACGACAAAATATTGTCAGAGCACACGGAGAAAAACAAAGATCGAAATCTCACCCAGGTGAGAATATCTGAAGTAGTCAAAGCAAAATTACCTTGTAATGTTAATCTTTTGCCTGGCGCTGCACTGACTGACGTCAGCCAGTGATAATTCACATTTGAAACCTATGCAAATGCACTTCTAGTCAATACGACAACTGAGAAACTAAAGCACTGAATGTAAAGGAACTTGGAAAGTGTTTCCGACAGTGTTGCCTATTGCAGCTGTGGTCCATTTCGGGGATCGAACCACCAAGGCGCAGAAAGTGGCAGAGCACCTTATGATCACGATGGGATCGTTACCTCCATGTTGCCGCTGTCAGGCTTGTTACATCATGTGTTGAAGAACTGGAAGAAAGTGTTGTAGAATGGATAAGCACTTACAAAGTTTCACCGATTAAATCACAGCAGTAGTCCTGCAACCATTTGAGGTGTAAGAATGTCATTTGTTTTCAACTGCGTTTTGCTCGCTGCTGCATCAGACATTCAAGGATTCTTGGAATAAACTAATCTCCAAACAGAGCAGCACGCACTCCTGCGTCGGCACAAGTTTAACTCTGTTCTGCCCGATCTTGATCTTCTAGGGCTTGTAGCTTTACTTGCTGCCAGCGGTCGTAACATAAACCAGACAAACAAAACTGTCTTTTGAAGCGACCTCCACTGCAATCTTTTCTGACAAAAGACAACATAAAATTATATAGAGTTTTCGTATCTATAACGAAACCAGCGCTGGTCCACAGAGCAGAAAACCGCCACCACTCCCAGCACACCAGTGTCAGGGCTGTCATCAAGAGTTTTTTGTGGAGAGGTCAAGCATTACACCAAGGGTCCACTTTCTACATGCAATCCAACCAAAGTAGTAAGATATAGCAATATGTTTAGGACATTTCAGAATTTAACTGTCGTTCATCTAATCTTGCTCATCTTCGCGCGATCGTTTTTCAGTTTTTCCTTGCCTGGCGACCATATCTCCTCCCATTTTTTTGTGGTGCGACCACAATTGTGTGGCGTGTGGCAGAATTTTCAAACACGCTTACCACCATCCTCACCCCCACCCGCTCGCTGGCACAAGACCGGCTTGCATGCAGCATCGTAAAATTCACAATTTGATACACCCCGTAGGTGAGCACAGCTTCTGCATGCACGGCTTGAAATAGCAAAGCATCAAAAAGAACCAGAAACTGATCTTAGCGCACAAGGCACTGAGCCACACTCAAATTATTGCTCAGTCACGGATTGTCGAATTTCGAAGCATTCCGTTCGAACGCTTTTTGAAGAAACCGATTCTCACCCAAGACATCCGTACTTTGCGCGTTGCTACGTGGACAAAACAACCTTTAAAAACTTTTAACCAGCGCTAGGGCAGAAGATATGACGCTGTTCTCAAGCGCACGTTTCATAAACGTCTATAAACAAACTGAACAGTTTTGAGCTGAGACGAGTGATTTGATTGAAGCAAATGCGGCATCGCCTTTCTTGGAAACAGGAAGGACTTCAGGTAGGAGACGCAAAACAAAACCAAAAGTTAATGCCACCAATAGTCAGAGGCCCCTAATCATCAAAAAACTTGATCTCTGCAACACATTTTCGCGCCAACTTCCCTGCAATTTGATTCGAACCGTATGTCCGCCTCGATGGGAGAATGCAAGATAACGATGCCACGACAAAGGAATGTTGGGCGCTGCGCATGTTTGCACAAGCCTTTTGTTGCTCCAACAAGATTTACGCACTTACACAAACCACAGCTTACCTGACAACCCGTAAACAAACAATCGTGACTGGCTGTCGGTTTTCGGTCGTTATCTTTATCGGCCGGTGAAGGCCGCGCGGCTCGCGGAGGTTTAATTGAAATTATTGATAATAATCAATGTCGAGCGGAACTTAAGGGGATTGCATATTGCGTGATCTGGCAGTATCGAGCGCAGGAGTGCCAGATCAAAGCCTGTCACAGAAGTGGCGGGTGGATGGACGTCAGGCAATGTAAATGGCCATTGGCGATCCTGAACGCACGCAGATTTTAACGAGCGCAACGTCAGCGGCGGCATTCGACACAGTACTCCGGACGAAGAGCACAAGGCACTCCAAATGAGTGCTTCCTCTCGGCCAGTTCGTTCAAAGGTTGGCGTTTGTTCGCGTCCCCCACTTCACATGCCTTTCGTCTTTGCGAGGGCCGCTTGGCATGCCGCCGGCGGTCGCGTCAGACCCCAGCGGCCGGCAGAAAATCGTGCGCGCTTGCACTTAGTCAAGATGCGGAAGAGTTGGGCGCAACGTCGAGGACTGTGCTCCATGTGACACGTACGAAGAAGAGTGTTGGACTAATGCGTTTGATGTCCTTGTTAAGGCCAATTATCGCCAGCGTACATGAGAAAAACTCGCTAATCGGGTTTGACGTCAGTCTGAACCGTACCAATTGTCACGATGAGGGCATATCTCACTAGAACTGCGCGAGCAATTTGCTAAAATGACGAATTTTATTGACACGCGCCGATATTGACAATCTACTTCATGCTGATGCCAGCAATTTGACGTCACATTTGCCACTAAAGGCACGATAGCCCAGTTCTCTTGTGTCAAAACTCCATACCTTGCTAATCATGATATTGATGTTTTAATCTGTTTCTCCGAGCCACTTTGGGATGTTGTTCACAAATTGAACGAAGTTGCTGTTCTCGAAACGACGAGAACTATTTCAAACAACTTGCTTACATTCAGAATCTCGCCCACTTGCGATTTACTCAGCTTTCGTTTACAAGGGTTGTTGGTACCTGCCACATTGCACAAAAGGACGCCCACACCAGATAAAGGACCGGTGCCAACGCTTGCGCTACAACAGTTCGTCTTTGAAACAGACAAACTTCGATAGGAAACGGCATGACGTAAGAGTTAACAACCATGCGACAAGGTGCATGTTTTTAGAAAAGGCGTGGCTGCGCATGCAAAGCCTACTTGAACTTGCATCAGGACAACTTCTAAAAAACTATTTCAAAGCAAAGCAAAAAGCAAACGGGTGGCTTTCGGCTTTCTTCGTTAAGAGCTTTGTAGGTGTGTGGAGAAATGCCGAAGAATGCCACTGTTGCGTTCCCCAAAACGCTTACAACTTAAGTTAGTACACTCTTCTGCGCTGATGAACGACTGACAAGATTTGCTAAGCTATCAGTTTTCGTGCTCGTTTTCGGTACCACAGCAACCAAGAACATCGGCAAAACACGGCAATTACAGTGGTTTACTACACCTGTGGCATGCATAGAAAGCCCTGGGCTAATTTCACGCGAATTGGCAACATACGAGTGTGAAGTCTGAGGGCATATTTATCGGGTGTGAAGCATTTGTAACATTGCTCCAGCGACGGGTATCGCTTCATCACTTTCTTGTGTCATTAACAGTATAATAAAGATGAAAAGCTAGATCGCGAACTACAACACAATAGAGGAACCACTAAACTGTTGCTTTTCTCACGCCCCTCGGGCATCAAAATTGTTCCGAAGTTGTTTCTTTTTTAGTGAAATAAGTATCAAAGCAACGCCGACCACGCCAAGGGCAGTCGGTTCCACTGGCCGCGGCGCAAATGTCATCGGTAAGCTTACGGCTGCAAAATCTTTGCCCTTGGTTAAGCCGATTTTACCGGGAGGCGGAAAAAAACGGGTTCGATGGGCGGCGGGTACGAAGAAAAAAGACCAAGTCACGCAAGCATAAGGCCTCTATGACGGTCACCGAAATGTCAACCCGAGTTGGTCGAGAACATTTATAAGCTCGGAGAGATAGAAGCATCGTTTTACAGCATCAAGCGATTGGACGCCTTGATAAAGGTGAGTCACGCAGTCGCAGAGCGTCATTCGCGAATCGTGCGGTTAGACGGTGCTAAACGGCCTGCAATGCAAGGACACTAAAACCATTTCGAGCAGATCGGTAATTGGCAGCAACACGAAGAACGCGAGCGATTTCGGCGGACGGTGGCGTTGGGAATAACTTTCCCACGCTTGCAAAAAACATCGGGGCATTCCTTGCCTCGCACTCCCCGGCTTCAGAGCACAGATGGGACGGCGACTTGGCAACAAGTGTTATTACTGCGGGTACATGAAAGTGGGCGGGCCACGTAGCAGGAAGCGAGCGCGAAAAAGCCTCGCGCGACTAAAAATTCCTGGTCACCAGCAGCAACATTCCGCATCTTTAAAAAAATCAAGGTTGATTTTGCGAGGTTACGGAGCGGCGGTCTGGATTAATATTCCACCGCTGTTGAATAAACAAACTGACCGAGCCAGACTGGAGCGAGGGCATGTGATGTCGCGAGGATCTGTCTGTGCAGTGCTGGAACCACTGTAGCAGCAACTATCACTTGCGGGTCCTGTCGCTTTTTCCCTGCACTGGGCATAGCAGCGAGCTGTCGTGTCCAGCTTTCAAAGCTGGCAGAGCTTCAAAATTATGCCAATTTGTAAGACGAACAACGACACTGACGTAGCAGATTTTGCACGTTGTGAACGCACCAGATCTTTGCCAATCGAGATCCAATATCCTTTTTATTCAACTGACTTGAACGCAGAATGGCCAACTGCGTGAAGATGCGTCTTTGCTGCCTCCACCGCTGGCACTGTAGCACTTGTTCTTCGCCGCGTGCGACGCGCAATCGGCAACCACGAGACATCTCTGTTGCCCGTGTGTGACACACGGCAAGCGATCCACGCGCATTTCCCACGAGAAAATGAACTTGGGCGAAAAAAGGTGCTATGTGTTTCTACGGAATGCAGACTTGGCCCGACGCCGGTTGAAAGCGTCGGGTCAGCCTCGCATGCAACGGCCTATAACCACGGATGTCTGCACGCCGGCACGTGTGTTTGGTCGCATACAACCCGGCCGAGTATGTTTGCAGGCCGTCCGACGATACCAGAAAGCAGATGGGCGTAAAGTGGATAGTTTATTAACGTCAAACAAAGCCGGTTCCCAGCGCGCTGTGCTGGTGCCTACCAGGTCGTGTTACCAGTTTCGCAGACGAGTGCGCCGAAATGCATGACCACACGCTCATACCTCAACTGTCACATGATCTCGGCAAGAAAAGCCGGCCCAGGTGGCGATTCGATGATTTTCGCGCGACCCAAACCATCCGGAATTATCCTCCGGATCGAAATTGAGGCGGTAGGCGAAAGGCTACTTCGGTTAGTTGCCTGCGTGCGTAGAAAGGGATACGCGGAATCGCTGCGGCCAAAAGGACAAGGTGATCCGCCCACACGGTTATTAGGTGCAGGAACGCGAAACGAACACTGCGAAAAGCGAAGCAGATAAGACGGACGATCCGGGCAGCAGCCGGTGCGTGTATACACGCAAGACAACATTATCGCGAAAAGACCCAAGGCCTATTCCGGCGGTCGCAGAGCGAAGAGAGCTGTTAAAGAAACAGAGTGACGGAAGTGTCGGGCGCGCGGCTATCCCACGAGTGCATCGTCGGGTGCGAGCTATTTCCATTACGTCATTGGAATGACTCTCTCGCTGCGGGGAGCTGCGGCGAGAGAAACTATTCAGTGGCCATCGCGCAAAGCCGAAGAATGAAAACGTTTGAATTAGATCACAAGCTTTTTCTGTTCGGTGTCCCAACGCACCAGCGCGCACACGAAATGCCGTAGAAGAATAATTGCACGTTTATTGAAAGGCGTCTATTAACCCTGCAGGCGTCCAGCGAAAATCTCCAGCCTTCTATTCCGCGGTCAGTACGTCACAATCCGCGACAAAATAACATCTTTTCGCAACTACCGAGAAACAGGAATTGGACAGGTCGCTCGCCAAACTCGCTGAGCCGGCAAAGAAACTAAACCCAAAGCGCAACGACAGAAAAGCTTGTGGCAGCTCCGCAACAGGGCATGCGAAGTGAAATCAGCCAGCATGCGATGCGCATTTAAAAGAGGTAACTAAACGAACGAGCCAGTGCTGCCTTTCTTTTTGCAAAAGTTCACCGAGCTGACGACACAAGACTAAGCCGGGAGACAAAAACTGGAAACTTTAAACATGTTTTCCGTAACGCCGCGCAACAGACGTATGACTACGAAAAATTGCTTGTCCCGAGGTCGGTAGCGAAAGTTGGTGGTCGGATTCGGGATAATTCGCCCTGTTTGGCACAGACCACCGCGACAACCACTCCGCTGCATTCCAGTCGCTTCCAAAGCAGGAGCGGCGCCACGAAAACTTCTGTTTCTAAATGAGCGTGACGTCACTGGCCATGTGTGAAGTCAATTCCGTTTGAAAGGAGTCCGCTGGGGATGGTATTTGCGTATCAACCGAAAGATGTGAGTTCCAGCACTTTCACAAGAAAACGTTACCCGAAATTTACCCAACACAAGGTTTCCCGAAAATGCCAGTCTGGGCTCTCAGTCTTCGCAAGCGCAACACTACTCAGTTGTGTCAGCACTAAACTTAATCTGAAATCAACGGTTCGGATAGAAAATGCCAGTCCAAAGGAATAAGTCGAATCTCAAGCTTATCCGATGGATGCAACTACTCTTTCTGTTTCAAAACGTATGTACTTATCGCAATTGAACTGGGGTGCTGACGCTTTTTTGATTCAGACCTTAGGTACGAAGATTCAAATGCAAGATTTTTACTGCAGTTGGCAATAACATCACATTTTCCTTAATAGTAAGTGTTGATTTGTTCACGCACTAGTACGATGCACGAATATCATCAACGGCAAGCTTTAACAAAACACTGTGAAACTGGAAGATGACAACAAGAGCTCGAAAAAGATTCGGAGCTCATGCGCCATACAATGGTAGGTGGGAAAGTCTGTTTTAAATTTACAAACCAACTTCCTGAGGGGTCATATCGCATTACGAACACAGCGCAGGCACACTGTGGCCAGGAAAGGAGTCCGGGATCGACAACAAGTCGACGAATTTCAGTTAGAAGCGATCCACGCGTACAAAGCCGCCAGGGCAGCAAATGTGTAACGCGAGCTGACACGAAATCGTGCTCTGTTTTAACCCGAACTGCTCGGCAATTCTTCTTGATCATTTACGATTAAACCGCAGCCTTCCGATCCAACGCAACCACAGCGACCTAATGCGCTCATTTGTTTGCTCAGTTATTTAACCTGGTACGGATGCTTTGAGCGCATGCTAGCGACTTTGAGTGTGTGTGTGCGAATGATGTGACGACAACTGTCAAGAAAAACGCAGATTAACGCTTTCTAAAACAAATCGAGGGCAGACAGAGCCCGAAGACACGACGCACTCGCATGAAGCAGCAGCAAGCGGAGTTAGTCGGGCAGCCCTGACAATCAAACGACGGCGTAGACAAAGATGGCAGCCGATGCCATCGAAGGTCCGCTTTCTTGTCATCGTCTATTCGATCTTTTGATTATCGCATGGACGTCGCCTTGGTGATTTTGCAACAAGGGTAGCTTTGGGAATGTACTTGAGTATAGCCACCGAGCTTCGAGCATTTTGTCGTACACATGTGCAACCGGAGAAAGAAACGGAGGCAGAATTTTTTGGACCGCCACGTTTCGGTCGAGGTTTCACAAATTTCACCAGTCTGCTCGCAACACTGCCAACGCGATGCTTGAGTGACACATTCGGAGGAAGACAACATTTTTGGTAACACCGCTGTTAATTTTTATTAACCCCGACATGTACATCAACAGTTTGATTGCCACAACCCCAAAGTAAATAACTTTTCAGTGGTGGTTTGGCTGCACAGCAACGTAAGCAATTTGCAATGTGAGTTGATATGCTGCCGAATTCGAACGAAGCACCCCTGATAGCCACACGCTGCTCATTGCATAAGCGCACGTTCCTTACACACCGCATGAAACAGCTCAGACGGGAAGACGTGAGTTACTCACACGAACACTAGTCATATTGCCAAAACAACGAAAAAACTTACACAGGCACTAGGTGAACGAACAGTGTAACCGAAACAGTGCAACTGTAACCGGATGGGAAGTTTTTTAAATCGTGTTTAAAACTACTTGGCATTGTTAACGAAAAACAGACAAAAATTAGAAAGCTACAGTATGAAGCATCAAACAATAACGAAATACATCTTTTTCATGCAGAAACCGAGCTTCCACTTGATTTACGTATCCATTATCTCCTCCTGCTCTGTATCTAAGTTAATTTTAGTGTTTTTTCGAAGCTAGTAGATCAACTGGGAACACTTCGCAGTCCCGACCAACCACAGTGAAATACCACACTCATTAGCGCTAGGTCCCGTGCTGTGCTTTCGAAGCCTCCATGTATATCGCCGATTCCATTACCTTAATCTCAATATTTAGTTCAGCTCGGATGAAGCTGGACTTCACGAAAGGATCAAGAAACAAGCCTTTTAAATCAAAAACAAAAAGCTGTCAGTTTGCATACATACACGTTTTTTCGAAAGCTCTGGATCGATTTTGCAGTTGGTAATGACAACCACAGTAACAGGGAAACATTTGAGCACTGGCGAGGTTGCAAACATGAGCATCGGACCTCGTGTCGCTTCACGTTGTTGACGGCCGAACGTGATTGGTTCGTCAGAGAGTTATTCAGGCGTAGCCGCACCGTGCGCTGCGCCCACGCGTGGTTTCGCAGTGATGTGAACAAATCGAGACGAAAAGGCTAAATATTTCGGGGTAACATTTACCCAGTAACGCCCAGCCGGCACGTTTGAAAGGATTTACTTTTCTGAAAGCAATCTCAAGGCCTGACACGTCAAGGCATTTGCGCACAAGCTCTTCTCACGCGGCAATCGGGCGTGAACGCGATCGCGGTATGCGCACACCTGACTCGAACATGCTTTTCGTGAAGTGAGAAGCCATTACGGGAACCTAGGGGCCTTTGCAAACCTGAACTGTGTGTGGTAGTTCGGTCTCAGCAAAGTACAGCATGCGCCTCGACCGGAGATATGAAGAAAAAGCTTGTTTGCACCCACACGTCTGTCCTTAGTGCTTCAATGAGGTGATAAGCCGGCAAACAAACGAAAGCCCACCACGTCTAAAAACTTCGTCAAGGGGACCGCGCGAAAACCCAACACGAGCCAATAAATAATCTGCCTGTGGGGAATCGACGACACGTCTCCCGTCATGCAAAAGTTGCACATTCAACGGTATTTTTACAGAAAAAAAAACTAGTCGGGTTAATATCCCTTCAAGGGCTGCTTCAGCAAAACAGAACATAGGGCATTAGCAGGTAAAAAGCCAAAATTTGTCGCAAATTGTGAAAACAAAATTGGTGGAGAAGCAACATCTCACGTTCGGTTTATATGCCAACTTTGACCGTTTAACTGTGCCGAGTCCTAAGAGCAAACCGGAACCCGGGTAGAGCCACCCCATGGCAGATTACGCACTGGACTGCTCGAAGCTAACAGCATGGGAGTGCTAAAAGGGCCAATCAGGTGCAACTGCGGCGACTTAAATTACTCAAGCAGACTCTCATTTATCAACGCCCGTTTGGAAAAACCCGGAATTCCTCGAAAGCGACAGCTTCTGCAGTCTAAGATTACAAAATGGTCACAGCGCCCAGCAGAATCAGGCATTTGCGTCGAACTCGAGCTTTTATGACTGCACCGAAAGTTATGCAGATCGGTGACCACTGTACATGGCAAAGCGCAGATTTGCGGGGGATAAAGTCGCTTGTGCAAGGACTCCAAGCATCGCGAGAATGTTAAAGACCGTCTGCTGGGCAAATGTAGCTAGTTTTACGCCCAAGGCGTAGAAGCATTTTTTGCCAGCAATCGCTGCCATGCAGCAACCTGGTGCCGACCGAGATCTGACTCATAAGCGGCGGTCACGGCTATCTCCAGCAAAGGAAGTGTGATCGCATTTTAAGGCTAAACAAACGCTTACTGGAAATGCGAGTTACACATTAGCTAGGGAGCAAAGAAGATTTAAGACCATCACGGTCTCCAACGCTAACGACGCCCACAAATGCGCTGTTTTACATATGCAGCTCTGCTATTTACATTGAGTTGCAGCGCACACTCCCCGTTCAGAAACAAGACAGCACCACCAAGCATAGACCACACCGAAAATTAGCTTGTCAGAAACCCTGCAAAGCTGCGTAAAACAAGAGTTTGGTAAAAACGGGTCTTCGCTTTAGCAGCGTACCAGAACACGATCCCAATGCGCTGCTGACACCCAGGAACTGTTGGAAATGTTGCCTTAAACGGAGTTCGCATGCGAACGTCCCACGCGCAACTCTAAGTACAAAGCAAGTCTGATTACGCAGCACGGCCAGAAACCCGAAGTCTGCCCGCCGCGTTTGACCAGTAGCGCTGCTGTAAGCCGCCGGTAAGCCACCCGTGGGACTGACGTATGACCGACACCCGGCCGAATATCTGAGTTCCATCGCTTCTGTTTATGCCGCACGATCTTACAAAGGCAAGTGACCGTTTAATAAGTGACCTGGACTGACCCTGTTTGCCCGATGCAGCGTCGTCAGCCTCAAACGATGCCCGATGGGCGAGGTTATTGGGAGCTGCGTTGACCCATTTCCACTTCCTTTCCGTCGTGGCCTTTGATATGCAGGCGGCGGCTACTGACAGCTACAATGGCGCGGAAGCAATAGTCACTTGAAAACGTTGAATTCGCCGACACAACCACACTTTTTTACTTGGTACCTAGTACGAATACGCAAGCTGGGTTATTACAGGAACTTTGTATTTTCGCACAATAGGAGAGAAACTCTCTTTGCTTGAAACGCTCGTAATTACAAAACGATGTAATTCAAGAATCGACCAGTTTTATCGATAAAGCACAAAGTTTTGGGCTAGGGTAACCAGCACCTTAACGTTACGCCGCTTCAACTTCAGACAGTTTCTAGCGCTAACGCGGCCATCACATCCGCCGCAACGAAGACTTGCTAGCACTTGGGCGGATCGGGTAACGATCTTAATCAGTCGTCGGGACACTTCGAGGACTGTCAATTACAGCCAACAGAAAGGGCAGTCAATTACTGCATACAGAAGTTCGGTCTCGCTTGGCCATTTGAGGTAAATGAAACTGCCGGACGGTGCGAAGACGGCTTTAACTCGCAGTGGGTTTCGAGCGTGAAGAGATGACGATGACGAAAGCGAGGTCAGGCGACGAGGAAAACGACGCGAAACAGCGGCAAGGTGGCGGATCTTTCAGCGGCGTCAGCACGCGGTCACATGATCACGAACGCGGTCCGTGTGGGATAACGTCACGTGAAGCGCGAGAGGTATCCGGAATCGTGCAGGCAACAATCGAATGAGACGCCGCGCGGAAGGAAAACAAGAATCATGCAAATGCGACGCGGACCACTGATCCCGCAACAATACCGAATGCACGGTAGGTGTGTTAGCCGAAGACGCTTCGAATTTCACAGATTTCGGTTGAGATGCAGAACGCGAGTGACAAAAAGCTGAACTGTACCGTGTCCACGTTGATGACTGCCTGTAGTTGAGCCAGAAGACGGTGGCGTGATGACGACGAAGAACCGGACATGTGCTGTAGACCCGATATAGCGGCACCGACGCTGCCAGCAGCGATCATGGAAGGAGTGTAGACGGAGAATTTGTGATCTAAAAATGCAAACCGCCAATGTCCTTTAACGAATAAACACTTCTCACTGTTTACGTGAGTAAGTATTACAGTATTACTTCTCCAGCACTATACCGCACAGCAGTCGCCTTTCTGACACAAAGGTAGCTTTGCGAACAGTTTAATCGACCGTTGTTTTTGAAAATCTGAAATCCATAGATATCTTTCCAATAAGACTTTAACCCACATGGCCCGAACATACAAAGGTCACCACCAGCATGTAACCTGCAATAAAACGGCGACTCTTCCTTCCGCAATCAGGCACACAGAGGCCGCCTATAAATTTTCTACACGCATATGCGTGCAATAGGTTATATTAAGTCGGCGTCCTTATGTTTATCACTTGAAGACAGCGAAGAGTTTTGGACACATTGATGAGTACAGTTTCCACCCTCCCGCTCCATAGGCCCGTCATTTTACAAACTGCTTCACACGTATTATTTGACCCGCTAAGTAATTAGTTTGGATTTCTCCGTTCTGTCCAGAGCTATTAATTGACTCTGTCACTTCTACATTTCCTAGCAACGTTAAAGCACGCAGCTCCTTGTCGACGTCACGCCACTTTTCGCTTGTCGAGATGTGCTTCGAGATCGCCAACACCGAGCGCTTTCACCTTAATCTTTTTTTGCTTATTTTTCATTATTTTGTCAGCGTCGCGCGTTGCTTAGAGCTCAAGTAACAAAAGAGACGCAGGGAGCGACCGCTGCCACGGTCTTACCAACAAATTGTATTCAATCAGCCATGCGCAGAGGGCACTGATGCCCTAGCTAGAGGACAGGGGTGGGCAAACTGCGGTCCGCCGAACATTTTTGCCGCCCCTCATCTACACAATGCCCACCTTTAGTATTTTTGTGCCGATTGAGTATCAAAATATAGAATACAAAACACAAGAAAAATTTATAAAATAACCTAAGTTTGAATATTAGAAACACAAATATCTTAAAATAAATATTACAATGTCTATTTTATATTAAAGAGTATAATTTGTAGAGGCTGGCCCTTCGATGGATACTAACAGAATAATGTGGCCCGAACTGAAAAAAGTTTGTCCAACCCTGGTGAAGTATATAGCGGTGCCCATGACTGACATCGTGGTTGAAAAACAATTGTAAGGGGTAAAATAGGCAGTGCACTCTCTGCAAAAAAAGCTATTAAAACAATACGTTCAACAATCAAGCTTGGCCGAAAACCACGTGATTTCATTTTACAATAGAGCAGCCAATACGTGGCATTCGCGCGATGTTGATACTTATCGTCCCTCCTGGCTGAGGACTCCGAACGCAACTAAAACTCTTGGGGACTAATTTGGGGGCATGAAATTGCAGCCTTCACGATCTGACCAGCGAGGCACTCGTCAGTTTCCTCCATCACTCTTGTCACAAGATATCATAAAATCTGCACCCACAACGAAACTAGCTTTTCCGTTAAGACGTGGGAACAGGATCTATTGAGCTGCAAGTGTCACAGCAGTTCCGTGTATTCCATTACCGAAACTGCTAGCTGTGAAACACTGCAAGCGAGCCTTCGATGACAGCAAAAGCAGTGGTACCAAAAAGTTCCCGCCCGAACACCAGCAATACAATCGAAAAATATATTTGCCACAGTGAAAAATGCAAGCCAACAGCACGGCAAACAAATCTGTACGACTGTGTCGCGCGAAATCTTTTTTCTAGAAACGTACAATGCGATGTGCTCTACAATACCGTTACGTGAAAATCAGAGGACGTGGGAACAAAATAGTGTTTTACGCCCGTCCAAGTCTTCAGCAAAAGCGTGGTAGAAAATCCATTTCCGCAAGTTTGTCTCGTCATACATCGTACTGAGATAAGGCTTCTCGGCAGTGCATCTCAAATTCACAACTAACGATCGTGTTTGTGCAAGTGAATAACGCGGCTGTGCAAAATGAAGCATAGCCTTGTTGGTATTTTTGGCTGGCTTGGCTAAACATATCACCCTTATAAAGCTGCGTTTGAAAAGTCTGTTGTTTGCTTCAAAAACACCGCCCCAACTTACCGCTGCACAGTGCTGCTGTGGGGGTGTTCGGAACATTTGACACAAGACCACGGTATTTTAATCCGAATCTTTCTTTTTTTAATAAAGTATATTCCAAGGACGAACAATCGAACGGAACTGCATAAGCTGAACAGTATGCCAAAAGCCCGTAATGATCCGACTCGACCATGAAGGTGGCTTCGGACAGTGGACAGGACGTGGTGATTATTTACACTTCAGCGGCGGGTTTCAATGAGTGGGCTAGCTAGATCCAGTCTTGAGCGATTCAACGATCAGCAACGCAGTCGATAAGCAGCCGTTAGGTCGCATAGCTCGCGTCTTTTGCTAGAGTGTTGTTGTCGGGCAAGCTAATGCTCTCCTACGCAAGAAAAACCGAGTTGACCTTACAGCGGCGGCAGCAAGTGTCTTGAACCGCGTTGGAACAAGTTGCTACGGTCAAGTCGCTGACCGATACGATAAGAATACCCTGAAAGTCCGTTTACAAAACTGTTGCAAAATGCAGATGTTTTTCTTCCGATAAAAAACTAGTATTAACCGACTGCGGCCGAAGTAAGAACTGCAAAGAAAAGCTTCATTTGCCAACTCCATCCCAGCACGGTGAATTCATGTCTGATCACTGATCTGACTTGCTCGTCGACCAACTTGCAACGCATCTGCCCCGAACAGTCAGTGGAGGTTGACGCGCGAGGGCTGTCCAGTTACGGCCACCTAGGCCACAGACTGACAGCAGACTTCTAGTTCCAGTGTCTGTTATTTGAGGTTTTCGTCAATAACTCTCCACTCCATGTCGCCTTGCTGCTACTACTTCTGTTGTTGTTGTCATGGTTGCTGAATTTCAAGCCAAAACGGTCCACTTTGTTTTATCAGGGCTGATTTTCGAACACGAACACAACGGACGCAGCAAGCTGGCCTAAGGTTGCGAAGTGTCGACGAAACCATTAACAGGAGAGCAGTGAGAATATTCCAACCACCAACGCACAATGGTTAGTGGTTACGCATCTTCCCTAGAATTGGTGGTTGTCAGGAAAACCAGTAACCAGGCGGCAACATAACAAAAACGCTCATTTAAACAAGCGGGAATTTCTGAAAAAGCGTAATTCGTCAGTAACCAACTCGATCTATCGCTTGCTTAAACATGCCAGGAAAACCTCATTATTTATTCTTGTCGGGTAGCCAAAACGACAGCACATGTACAATTTCTTAACAACACTTGGGACAAGCTGAAACTTCGAGATTCGAAAGGAAATGTATGTTACGGTATTCCACAATTGAAGACCCTCCAACGAAAAGTGTCTAAGTCACATTTTTGGGTAAACTGAGTTACACAGTGGAACGTGTTCTCGAAACTTTCCTCAACATGCTCTCAAAAAATCTAGCATGGAACAAGCATCTAAAGGTTAAATCTGTGCATCCACATTCTGCTTTATCCAGTGTTTCACATGCGAATTAAAAACTTTAACAACTTTTTTCTCGAAACTGGCAATTTGTGACTTAGGCACTTTTCGTTGGAGGGTCTTCAATTGTTTTCTTGCTTTTATAGTAAAATCTGAAAGATTTGCAGTAGTGTAAACTGTTCTGCCATAGATCCCACGTGTATTAGTTCACATTAGCACATTTCGTCACTTTTTAGTATCACTTTGATTACACTTTTTCGTGCACACTTTTACACTTCTTCGTACATTTTTTCGTGTACACTTTTAGTTTTAGTATCACTTGATTAAAATGCCTTTCTTTAGTGTATTGCGCTCAATTATTAACCCCACCAGCCTTGGTTGTCAAAACGTGCTCGCTAAGTTAAATTAGTACATTATTTGTTTTCTCTTTTGTACTGAGGACTCGCCTTTTCGTCGGGCCCTGACAGAAGCTTGCTTCATGTTAATGCTTTCTACAACTTTCATGATGTTATACTCTTACACACAAACGTTCATTCAAGATGTCTCCTGTCTCGTTTGTCTATAAACAATTAAAGTTGATTTGAACTGTTTTCATTCTACGAAAAAATTTAATTAAAGCAATAGCCGATCGCAGGTGGCTGGTGTTCAATCGTTGTTTTTCCCATCGTCGACAGATGTCGTGCACTGTACCCTTTCCTAGCCTACATCGCATCTGCTTTGGACGCTTTGTTTTACCTCTGAAATTGCTATATTTTCCGCGTTTTTTTGCTTTTTGTTGCTATTTACCCGCCCTTGAAATGGTTTTCTTACCGCCAAGGATCAGCGTTTGAGAACAGGTTGTCTGATGGTACAGTCACCACATGGCGGTAGCAACGTATAAGAACGTCGGAGGCTCAGACCTATTTTGTCATTGAAAAACGAATTCTTGGCAAGAGATCTGCAGAACGTACGTACAAGCTCACACAGTCCAACCAAAGGGTCTGCGATTGTGCCAAGTTTAGAACTAGTGTCTGTTGTAGGATCCTTCACATCGGTTCGTGTGTAACGTGCGAACGAGTGTCGCACCGACCAGTCCCCACATGAAAGGTTATTTGATGGAGTACCGTCGTTGTCATAGGAAATATGCCAAATACCTCTTTTCATAACATTCTTAAATTCCAAACCAAACGGCCAGAAGCTCAGTCAGAACACAAGTAGCGGTCTTGAGTCCTACGGTTGTTTCGTCGCATTCGCTACTCACCAAAAATGCGGAAGAATCGTGGCATTCAAATACGTCATCGTGTGTCAGAACGCTTAATGCGCGAAGACACTTTTTCATTCTGCTCCCGCAGGCACCAGAAAAACACGCCGTGAGGCAGGCAAGAACACTTCTCATGAAGGTAAGTTGAGCCGAAAAATCTCGCAAAACGATGGCAGATTCGTAGCCTATTTGACCAACGCACGCTCCTCCGCAAGCACCACTGCACCATGAATCCCAATCACTCTCCCGGAAAACGGACAGTCGGCGGTCGATGAAATCAGCATTAAATCATTCTCCAAACAAACACGTCCTCGGTAGAAAAACCATACGGCAGTCTTCCGATCGAACACATGCAGCAGCCTCTTTGAAAGCAGTCGACCATTGTAACAAAAACAACATCGGTATTCCATTATAAGCACGGAGCTGGCTGGAAACAGCACAACTGCTGCAACGTTTTTCCACAACACTAAACCGCAATTTTCCGCTGCTGTCCACTTGATCTGCGGATCAAGCGTTGAAGCCGACAGTCTAGAAGTTTTCCATACTAATCAGAACTACCTTAAACCAACGTTAACAAGTGCTGACTGGTTGCGAGACTGCGTTCACACAAATCTTTGTGATGTCAGGTCGGTCTACGAGCATTGTTTGTTAGTCGAAGGTTGTTCTCGACCACAAACGTCATTCATATTTGAGAGTATCGGACCAGCAAAACAGCACAGGCTCCTTTTCTCGTCGGAGACATAGCCAAAGAGTTGAAATGACAGTGAAAAAATATACTGTTTTTGCAATCACCTGGACATTATGAAAAGCAATGTTTTTTTTAGTGCAAACCTACCACAGAGCAATGGGACAACCTAATCTGTGTGTGGCAAAGCATCCCGAGCGAGCAACGTTTATCGGAATCGATCATAAACGCACACACAAACCAAGGCCCATCCTCAAGAATAGCGTTCAAAGGTGCCTGCATAGCACAAACTGCTGAAGCGTACGGCAACAATATGACGTGACCGTAATGCATGCCGATTGGATCGCATTACCGCGTACGTTTACGGAGTAGCAAACGGCACTTCCCCAAGCGCAGTGCCACTAAAACGTGGACAAGACATGATTCGATGACGCCTGACATCAGTAATGCATTGCGCAAGCAGCCAGGTTATCACAACGAAAAATGAGGATCGTTCAAAGGCCTGACAGACTCCGTCTGTGCTGAGCACCCAAACGAGACACCGGGTTGACAATGTGTTTTGCCATCGTACGCCAAAAGCATTGACTACCGCCAAGGAAAAGCATTCGTATTTTTTCACAGGACACCAAGAGACGCAAGTTAGGTGGAAATGAGTTTAGAAGGAATTACGTGCGACCTAATCATCCACCATGAAAAACTGGCAAACACAAGAAATTTAAGTCGATTTACCAGTTGCCGCTAACCAAATGTTTTTATCCGCGCGGCTGAGTAGCGAACATTCAGAAACTAGTTTGACATCAAAGAAAAGCGATGAGATTTTACGACGAGCCCAACATGGCTGGGGCGTATTGCGAGAGCCGGTCATTCGTCGGGCCTTATCAGTAGTGTCTATGACGAACACGGTCTTGTTCATGCGCAGAGACATTTTAACGAAACATGCTAGTAAGCATGCTGCGCTGCACAGCCCAGACGAGTTACCGCAATCGCAGTACTTCAGCAACGTGTCATTACGCAGCAACCAATAGTGTTGCGAGCAAGTGGCGCGGCGTGCGATAGCACTTGCAACGCGATACTATTCGAGATTTCATGTCGTCGGGAAACTCCACAGGAATTATCCAGAGGGGTCAATAACGAGTCCAGCCATAAGCTCAGTCTGGGCAGGTACACAAATTCTGCAGCATCTCCGGAAAATCTTGAATAAAAACAGTCCTATTCCACCCTGAGCTTTTTGAAGAACAGTTCTCAATTACTTGTACTGTCCGCAAGGAGTTGGACTGCGTGCTGAAAGGCAAAAGAGGACCAGACACTTGTCTACTTTCGTTTTTTTCAACGTAATCACCGTGGTGCATATCATCAAAGTTCTCGTGTCGCGAAACGGGAGGAAAAATAAAGATTCAAGGGAAAACAAAAGCTGTTTAAGTGTCCAGACGTATAGTGTGGCACGCACTGCCGTTTGAGGCGTACGCTCCGAACCATCAAATTAATTAACTCCACAGATCTTCTTGAAGAACGTACGAACGTTGTTAAGAAAAAAGGTTCCATTTTGTGTAGTCATCTTTAATTATGTTAAGCACCATGGTAATTCGTCGTTTCATGAGTCATATTGCAAGGATTGAGGATTCAAGGAAAATCACCCAAGTGAAATCAGCTGCGCAAAATGCGTAGGAAGCAACGCTAGGGTTCCAAACTCGAGCGTCACGCCCATTTGAACCCACGTCGAGGCAAAACACCTTTGTGCATCGAACTAAAGCTGTCGGAAAACCGCCGAGATACGTTCAATTAGTTGCCACCGACGCCATGCGAAACAGAGCGCTTCGACTTGTGAAAATGTGAAGCTTTCACCTCAGTCACTCCCAGTGCGAATTCGCAATCAGCGAAAAGAAATTAAAAGCGTAGCGTAACTGCAGCAGAACAGTTAGCGACTAAAGACTTTTTAATGTCGTATGAAAACTTTCCAAAAAATTTTGATAAAGTGCGCGGACCGGCAAAGTGACAAAAGTCAAACAAAGCAGGCGCTATCGCCTGTTGGTGGAAGTGGAAAAAGGTATCGAATTTCTTTCCCAGTCCAAACGACGGCGAACGAATCGACACATGACGGACACGTCGACAGACCACGATGCAATGCATCCGTTTCCACGTCGCATAAACGGCCCAGGCGACGAAAACAGACCTTTCAGGCAAAGCGACGTGCGTGCAAAGAATTCTTACATGCCACCCGTGCTCGCATGGAAGGGGAAAGCAAGTTCATAGAGTAACTTCCAAACCAAGTAGAAAATTTACCGACTGGGCTGCCTGATGAAACACGAAAGACGTCCACACTATCTCTACGACAACAAATCCAGATCTAAGGCAGAATGAACACGAGAAGAAAACCTTTTCAACAAATTAGCAACGCGATGTGCAAGCGACGTAATTTTTCAAAATGTTAGGGAATCTTCGCAAGAAGCAGACCTCTTGCATAGTGATTGGTGGGATGTGCGTGACAAGTGTACCGCGCCACGCTTGCGTTGCAAAACGCAATCGACTTAATCTTTTAATTTGCACTTTTGGTTAAGGATTGGCTTCGTACCATATACCTCGACAACTCGAATTTAACCAAGATAACAGTTGCATGAACTGTAAGCATCCACAGCGATTGATTTAAAACTGCAACATCACAGTGAACGCAAACGCAGGTGTTCAAGTTGAAGTGAAAATTCTATCGTAATAAATTTATCGGATGAAGACGAGAAGTAAACCTTTCAAGCTGCAAGGACAATGTCGTTACACACTGACATTCGCAGACGAAGCACAGCGCTCGGACATTAAGACAGTGTTTACATACCGCATCATCACAACTGCTGATGACCCAATTAGGGTATCGCTCGTGTCAACGTTAGCTTTGATATAGCGGACAAAAAGTACGTTATAACAATGAAGCTGGCGACAGGCCGAAACAAGAGTACGCGCATTCACTTCAATCCAACTAACAAACAACCTTCAGAACTTCGCGTGGAGCTGGGAAATCTTTTCACATACTCATAATGTCAGCCTGAGCGCATATGGACACGAGGTAATGGACGGTGCCAATCTGGAGACCCAACACAGCTACGAAAAAGCATTCCCGCTGACCAGAGGTGAACGAAGTCGCTGAATAAAATAAAAAGCGGTGCAGTTCAATCAATGCTGATTTCACGGCGTACGGGTGGGACTTTCATCGGCGGCGGTGTTCAGAGAAAGTATCTTCTTGTAGAAAATTTGCGTCGCGCCATTGCAACTGTTTCGCGGCCAGACAACAGGGAAGCGGTATATTTTCACCGGTGGGTTTTGCGCCACCCAGTTCGCCAACCCACGGAGGATATGTCGGTTCAGCATGATTGTCTTCCAGCAAAACATAACAGTAATGTGATTAAGTGCTTCAGTCGCAAGCAGCTCCACGCACAACCGGACATTCCGATCTTTACTTCTCATCACAAGATCATAATAAACTGGAACATAAACATTTCGCGACACGAAATCGATGCAATCCAATGGACGGTTGACAACTGGGGTGTCTACGGATCAGTGCTTCACCGACTTGCTTTTGGCATTGGCCCCATCTTGCAATGCAGTACAACCGATCGTGTTTCGACTTGGCAAAATGGGTGGACATATCCGCAAACGTTCCCAAAACGTGGGAACTAGCAAGAACAGTCCAGATGAAAACAAATTCAGTTTTAAGACATCAGCATCCGCGAACTCTGGACAACAATCTGCGCCTTTCTGCACTTCGTTCTTTTAAACAAGACTCAACAATTGCCTGCACAAATCGACAGCAACAACCAGTAATGAAGTTTTTTCCTGCATTCGAACCCACAATCCTGCAGCCGTTCGATTTTTCTGCGATCTGATCGAAGTCACATTCTCTCCGGCTCCGGACTGCCGCAAAGTTTTACTTTGATAATAGTAAGTTGGGACACTCGAACTGGACTAGTAGCGACAGGAACAAACTTGCGTGTAATTTAAAAACGTCGGAGGAATCACAGCAGGGGTTGAAGAGCGGAGCAGGTGACCGAGCGCACTCATATCCACATCACTGTCGGCTTCGTAATGTCCGTTACACATCCACGGCAAGCACCAGAAGCGCAACGGAAACTTGTCGCTCAGTCTGATACCGTCTGGGAAATTACAGCGCGACGTTTCGCCAACAAGAGGGATGTGCGAAGCGTCATTGCTCGGGCGAGGGAATCACGTGCCAGTGCTGTGGCAGCCTCTGGGATGATCTTCGTATCTTCGAAAAACCGTTGTTGCTTCGCAAACATGGCCGAGTTTACCGGAATCTTCAAATCGACACGGAAGGAATATTCTAGAAGCAAGCGCGTTGGTTAGTTTTGCCGACGGTACTGAGCGTTGCAGTTATGGACAGCATGTGCATCGAAGCTGCTGGAAGAAACGAGAGCTTGGTGAAAGCGATGTCCAGATGCCGAAAGGGCAGATGCAACTTGGAAGATCTTGGAAGAAAAGGTCTCACCATGAATTGACACTCGCCCTGCAGCCAGGGTATACAAGGCGAACGTACTGAACTTGCTTACCGGCTGCTGATAGGCGAGCACCACTGTGTTGAATCGCGGTGCCACTTCATCACGGAAAGGAAATCCCGTAATACGACCCATCTACACCGTACGTAGACGTAGGAGAGAATATCAAAAATAGCACTATAGCAAATACATTGCTGGTTAACAGCCGTGAGCAAGGTACGCTCAGCCTGGCTCATCTTTAAGCACGAACGCGAAATGTCTGCTCCAGCGATCGCAAACGTATGTTTTATGTAGCGAACGAGTATGGGAGTGTCGGTGCAAATCAGGCGAAAAATCTTAAAGCTGCCCATACTGAACACCTGCATGACGTACAAACAGTTGGCCCTGCATTTTTGACCTGATGTTGACAGATAAAGTGTCCTGGAGAAGCTAACATTCCCACAACCTTTCATTCAAGCATCGAAAAACTTGTGCTGGGCGTATTTACAACAAGACTTTTTACAAACAGCCATCGAAGAGTAAAGGCCGCCGAATACAGACTGACCTGGAGGTCATCGTTTCGGGACTAACCATCCATGAAAGCCCGCAATTGTCATTTGCACAGCAGCAAATTTTCCGCAACGTTTATAACGACCTCGTTGGGCACCGCCGGGGGCCGATATAATTAATCTGCACGGCCCGCTTTCTGTCTAGCGGTGGAAGCCGTGTTGCGCTGCGACAACAGATTTTCATAGCAAGCGAACGAAACTGGGGGGCCGGTGGGGTTCGCAGCCAGTGGCGTACGAGGCGGGGGGGGCGGCCGCCCCCCCGGCTTGAAAAATTCAGGGCAAGCTCAAGTTGCTCAAAAATCCTGAATGTAAAAACTATATTCAATACAGTGAAATATTTCCTGAAAGATAAATAATATTTCAATGCCGTGAAAAATTTCAGGGTAAATTCTGTTTTTCAGGGCAAGCGCAGGTAGTTCAAAATTCGGAATGATAAAAAATATATATTCAATACAGTGAATTCAGGGCACACTTTCTTTTTCAGGGCAAGCACAAGTTGCTCAAAAATCCTGAATGTAAAAACTATATTCAATACAGTGAAATATTTCAGGAAAAACTCTGTTTTCAGAGCAGCACAAGTTCCTCAAAATTCGTTATTTCAATGCAGTGAAAATTTTCAGGGCAAGCGCAAGTTGTTCAAAATTCTGAAGGATAAAAAATACATTCAATACAGTGAATTCAGGACGTACTCTGTTTTTCAGGGCAAGCAAAAGTTGCTCAAACATCCTGAATGTAAAAAGTATATTAAATACAGCGAAAAAATTCATGACAAACTCTGTTTTCAGGGCAAGCGCAAGTTCCTCAGAAACCCTGAAAGATAAAAATATTTCAATGCAGTGAAAAATTTCAGGGCAAACTCTATTTTTCAGGGCATGCGCAAGTTGTTCAAAATTCTGAATGATTAAATATACATATATTAGATACAGTGAATTCAGGACGCACTCTGTTTTTCAGGGCAAGCAAAATTTGCTCAAACCTCCTGAATGTAAAAAGTATTTCATTACAGTGAAAAGTTTCAGGGCAACTCTGTTTTTCAGAGAAAGAAAGTTGTTCAAAAATCTGAATGATAAAAAATCAGTGACGGGCCGTCAGGGAAGGCAAGGAAGGGAGTTCCTCCCCTACCATAATCATGAAATGTGCAAAACGAGTTAGGGATCCAAAATAACAAATTGAATAAAAATTTGTTCTTTTATGTTGAAAAGGTGCAATTATTGTATGATTCTAATCATTTTCATAGTCAATACATCCGAATTTGCGTATTTCTTCTTCAAGTCAGGGGACAGTCACGAAGGGAGGAAACGACTGCTTGTGCCTCCTCTCACCGGGTGGCATTCGCATTGAGCAGTTTGTCACAACTGTGGTGGTGAGCGCTTGCCGTGCAATCACCTTTATGTCAGCTCTGTAACCTTTATGTCAGTGACAGTGTAATGTTTGTATACACTTTTAATATATGTACTCCAATATGCTCTCGCATTCCATAGACTGGCACTAACTTGACGTTGTGCATGATATACTGAATATGCAGCGTTATGTCACATCAGTAGCTGGTCAAGCATGCAGCTTCAGTGGTAAGGCGGCGAAGGGAGGCAGCCAATATCTCTGCCTCAATGAAAACGTTTCATTGTTACGACATAGTTACGCAATTCTACCCCTGTGATATAGCATCACTGGCGTGACCGACAAGTCGCGTTGGAAAACTTGCTATGAAGATGTGTGGGCTACAACAGGATTTTGTGACATGAAAAATCTACCAAGAAGCCTCAGCAGACATGCCAGGTCACAAAATAACATTCAAAACCAAAATTGCTTTAAAAACTTTTGGAAGCGCAATGATATACTTTTACTTGGAACGAACAGCGGAGACTTATATCAGCGTTCACAATGCTAAGGTAAGGGAAAACCGAGAGATTTTGAAAGAGCTCATTAATGTTAATTGCTTCCCAGCCAAACAGCAATTAGCATTTTGTAGCAAGGATGAGAGTTCGATTTCCTCTAATCGTGGCAACTATGTGGAACTTTTACATACTCTTGCTGCGAAAGATTAGCTAGACATTTAGAGACATCTTCTGTGTTTTCTTTGGGGGCGAAATGAAGCACCCGGGGATGCTGTTCGTGTGAGGCTGTCATATTCTAGTAACAAAGGGGAGGACCCTTAAAATACGCCTGCGGATGAACATAGTCGTGCAAATGTGCTCCGTGTTGCTTCTGATTGCTTGCTGTGGCCGCATCGTATCCTTGTAGTGAGTCTATCGCTTTTTGTTCTTCGTATGGAACGTGTTTTGTACTTCCTTCGCCAGTGCGTTGAACCTCCGGTTCGATTTAATTTTAGGCGGGGGAGGATGAAGTGAATTGGTGCGTGTTGTTGCGCACTGGTGATCTGCAACAATGCGCGCAGTCGTGCTTTTACTTTGCATATTTCATTGAAGTTCTCTGCAGCTGCCGATCATACCGGTGTTCTGCATTCTCGATTGGATCACTGCATGCATTCTGAACGTATGCATAAGTTGTAAGACTGTTTCAACTTTTCAGTAACACCGTTAAACAAGTACCGGTAGGTGACAAGTCACTTCAGTTTGGTCCTCCTACATGTTACTTTTTTAAAATCGAGAATCCCCATTGTACCTATATGTGTGTAACAAATTATGATATGGGATAGAAAGCATAAGCAGTAGTCATTCTGCAAGCAGCCAGTTGAGTGGTGAATTTATGCTACTCCATTCAATTCATACACTCGCAAATTTGGCTTTGAAAGAGACAGTGCCTGCCCAATCGCGAACCTCACCGCACGTCACTGTAAAAAATGTATTCAACACAGCGAATTCAGGGCAAGCGCAAGTTGCTCAAAATTCCTGAATGTAAAAAGTATATTGAATACAGTGAAAATTTTCAGGGCAAACTTTGTTTTTCAGGGTAAGCGCAGAGTTGCTCAAAAATCTTGAATGGTAAGAAATATATTCAATACAGTGAAAATTTTGCGGAA